>Ga0247825_10000239_pt1 | contig 33525 bp, 31 predicted proteins | sample 13C_Vanillin_Day_FD_194413 | JGI IMG/M metagenome (GOLD analysis project Ga0247825, IMG submission 194413) | Soil microbial communities from agricultural site in Penn Yan, New York, United States - 13C_Vanillin_Day48 | ecosystem: Environmental > Terrestrial > Soil > Agricultural land | place... | reverse complement strand
GCCGAGGCGACCACGACGGTGGAGATCTGGAATTCCGGTCGACGGATGATCGGAAACACGCGCTCCCTGATGACCATCAACACGCGGGGGGCAGGTGGAGTTGCTGGTGGCGAACTGCGGCTCTCCATACTTCGCGGGCAATCATCTCCCACCCGCCTGCCACCCTCAAAAGACCCCATCCATCAGGTGCCGCACAGCACGGCGTTGGAGGAGCACCCTTCGCGTTAGTTCCCAAAGCGGCGGGTTCGGTTCCCGCCGCCTCCACATTTTTAACGACGGCGCGCATAGCGAGATGGCTGCCGTAGGTGTGGCGCACGACGACGCGCTCGCGTCCACTCTTAGGCAAGCCCGCGACCCCGCGCCAGATGGTACGCCTGACCGTGCAGGGTGCCCTGAGTGAAGTCGAGATCAGGGGGGCGTTTCTTTGGGGCGGCAAGGTGTACCGCTGAGCTGACCTTCGGCCTTGGCGCTCCAGGGGAGGCGCTGCCAAACTGGGGCACGCTCAGTCCCCCCGTAGCCGAGGGTAGCGGACAGAACCCCTTCCTTAAGGATGTCGCCATGCTTCACCGAACCTGCATCGCCCTCCTACTGCTTCTCTCGGCCTGCGCAACGATGGATCCGAGCCCGGGAGAGTGGGAGGACCCGAGTCCGAGATTCGCCAACCTTCAGCGGGCGGCGCAGTACCCCTGGGCGGATGACGGGCATTGCGTAGTGCGAGAAGCCTCCAATGAATGGCCTGTCCGCGCGGAGAGGTGCTATCACGCGCTCGACCATGACAGGATCAAGTTCCGCGATGTCACAGGAAAATGCTCTGTCGCCTCTGCGGGTGCGGCTGCCGCGACCGTGGGTGTAGGGCTCTGCGTCCTTGCGTCGCCGGCAGTCATAGCTGGAGCTGTGATTGTTATTGGCACCGTGGTGGTGGCGGTTGCCATCAAAGAAGGGCTTGATGCTTATGAACGGAACGCATCCCGTGAGCGTGGGAAGCCCAAGACTCAAACGAAGCCAACAAAAGACCCCTTGGCAAACCGAAAGCCCGAGCCGAAGGAATCCCCGTTGGGTAGGGACTGGCTCCCGCCCATATCATCCGAGCCCACGGAGCGCCCCGCGTGCAGGCCCATTCCAGGGCCGCCCCGTGGAGGCAACGATCCGCATAACAAGTGCGCGGACAAGATTCGAGGCAACGACTTCCCCGGCTTCAATGTGTTGGTCAATGGCAAGCACTTCGATGCGCTGGTTCTTGCTACGCGCACACTGTGGGAGGTCAAGACTGATAATTTCGATATACACTCGCCTCGCTCGCATGCGTTCTTCGCCAAAGTGAAACTACCGGAAATACAACGTGAGGCCAGGCTCGCTCAGGCGTGTGGCTATAACTTCGTCGTTGGCGTCAAAAGCGCCGCACATAAAGCAGCACTAGAGAAATTGGACGATACCCTCATCGTCGTCGTCATGGACTGGTGCTGACATGTCGTTTGATAGAAATGAAATTACTATCAGCGTGTACGCGCCTGCGCTTGAAGGCGGCGATGGACGCCCGCTTGCCATCGTTCATGGAATGGAGCGAGCGCTTAATGGATTGCGCTTGGGGTGGACAACCTCGGAGAAGGACGACCTCATCCCGTTACCTCACCGCGATGAGTGGGTCGCGTCCGACAGGACAGACGGAGGGTTTCCGTTCCTTTGCAACGATGACGACCACCACCCTGTGACGCTTTTTGGGCTGGAAAACCCGAACGGTCTTTACGCGGGGGGGCCGCCGCATTTGGAAGTGCATGCGTCGCTGCCAGCGCATGCAGCCGGCCTTGCGGCGGCAGCGGATGTGCTGGCTGCCATAGGGGAAGGCGCACGCGCGTACTGGGGGCACGCCACGCCCTCCAACGCGACCGTGGAGATTTCGCGGCAGACGATCGATCCGGTGCGTAAGCCGGGAGTTCCGCCACGGGGGCTGCCAGCGCTCAGGTTCCCAGACTACAACCGCGCGCCAAAGATTCCGCGTCGCCTGGGATGGCTGAACTACTGGTCGGCCGCAGCCGCACAGGCCATCGGATTCCCGGACTCCTCGCGCGACGCAGAACTGCTGTCGCGCTCGCGGAGCACCGCGACTGGCGGGTGGGTTGTGCAACTTACGGATGCGCCCCTCGATCTCGACAGCCCCGCTCACTTGGACGCTCTCCTGCGGGCCTACGAACGTTTCCCGGAGATCGGCGGGCGCTCTGCTCCTTGAGAGAGGTCGGGGCGCTCCCAGGATACGAGCGGCGCAAGCGCCTGACCTTCCCACATCACAGGACGGGACGTTTCGCACCATCCGGAGCGGCTTCGATTCCCGCCTCCAAGCCGGAATGATGAGAAGGAACCAAGGATGGCGACCCAGCGCCTGGGCGCCGCCCTTCACTCCGGCGGATTCGAGGTAGGCCGGGGCGGTTCATCGAACGATGGTAGGTAGCAGTACCCCTCGTACTCGAACATCTTATCCCCGCAGGGAGGTTTCTCCCTTCCGACCTCAACCCAGCACCCTCCGTTGATCGGCGTCTCCCCACGGCCACAAGGCGGGCGCCGCTGACCGTCGAGGGGCTGCTTCAACATGGGTCGTCCCACAGTGAGGTACGGCACTACAGCTCGGGGCACATCGTGGACAGAGGACAGCGCCTCCTCGCTTACTCCCGCGTCCGGAGCGAACTGTGCTACCTCCTCTGGGGGAGCGATCCAAGGTGCCCGCTCGGGCGAGGAGCGCTCTGACGGCTCTAGCATCGCCCCCACCACGAACCCACCCACCATGGCGGCTGCCGCCCACGAGGCCACCAGGCGCAGAAGGAACGTTTCGCGCATGCGCTGGCCTCGTGCGGGAGCGTCGCTGTGCGAGCGCGCCGGGTCTGTATCGGAGAACTCCTCGCTCACGGAAGTCTCGGAGGTGTACCGGTCTCCCTCCTCCGTGAGCTCGGCGCACGGAGTGGGGAGGATGGGCTGGTCCGCTTCAGGCCCAGCCGTGCGCATCAGCACCGCAGCTTCCCTCGCGGTCTGCTCCGCGGTGCCTCGGGTCTGTGGGTCCTCGGAGATCAGCCGGACGATGATGGCCTCCAACTCCGTGCTCACAGTCCCCATGATGCTGGGAGGGAGGACCTTCCACTGCGCCACGGGCTCTCCTCCCTCCGTGAGCGGCGGCAGGTACACCCCTGTCACCAGCCGATAGAAGGTAACCCCCAGGGAGTAGAGATCATCCGAGCGCTTTGACTCCCACCGGGCCTCGAAGTCCATACGATGCTTCAACTGGAAGAAGCGCTGCTCGGGCGGCCGGTATGCGGTGGTTCCCGGGGGCACCGGGGTGTCCGTCAGAGGATGGGCGCCCGCGAACCAGCCGCTGCCCCAGTCGACCAGCACCGCACGGCCCTCGGCCGTCACCCGGAGGTTGTCCCCCTTCACATCCCGGTGGACCGCGCCCTTGGCATGGGCCGCGGCCAGGGCGCTCGCCACCTGCGCCAGCACATGGAGCACCTCGCGCGAGGTGCGCTGCTTCTTCTGCAGCCAGTCATAGAGGGTGAGTCCCTCGACCCACTCCATCACGACGTACGGGTACTGGCGCTGCGCAGGGCCTGTCCAGAAGCCCTGATCCTCGTATTGAGGGATGGAGGAATGCGGACAGCGCTGGAGGAGCTCCGCTTCACGCAGGAAGCGCGGGTCCTGGGGACGGCGGGCCAGCTTCAGAGCCACGAAAGGCCCGTCAGGGTGACCCACCCTCCGGGCTTTGTAGATGATTCCGAAGCTCCCGGAGCCCCAGCGCTCGAGGATGAGCCAGGGGCCCACGGTAGAGCCAACAGCAGGAGCTTCCAGGGTCATCCAAGGCCTCCAACCACGCAGAAGGTTGTGAGGATGTGACCCTACCTCATGAGGCAGGTTGCCGCCACCAGAGGCTCGGCTCAGTCCCGGTTCCAGTGGCGGGGCAGGGGCACTCGGACCGGTGTGAAGTGGTAGGTAGGCACGCCATCGCCGATGGTGCTGCTCACGTTATCCCCCCAGCCGACCAGAGTCCCGTCCGCGCGCAGTGCATGGACGTGGGACGAGCTGGCAGCGATGGATATCACCCCTGTCAGCCTCGGCACCTGAGTGGGGCCGGGAGGGGTGAGGACCGATGAAGGCAAGCCGCGCTCACCCATCATGTTGTCGCCCATCGTCCAGACCGTGCCATTGGCTCGCAGCACCTGCACGGTGGAGAAGCTCACGCCAGGGAGCGTGTTTGGGGCGAAGAGGAGGAAGTTGTTGCCGGCCACGTCCACAGCGTCAGTGAAGCCTGCGACCTGCTGGGCAGCGTTCACCTCCCCAGGCACTCCCACAGTCCACTTCCACAGGGTGCCATCCTCGCGCACGGCGAGGACGTCCTCGTCCGTGGTAGCCAGCTTCACGATATGGGTGAGCCCCTGTACCGGCTCGGGAGCATGAGGCTGCCTGTCGCCGCGCCTCCAGGCGGGCCTGGTGCTGCCCCACCACCAGACGGTGCCATCGCTGCGCAGGGCCAAGGAGAGTCCTTCATGGGCGAAGACGGCCGTGACGTCTGTCAGGCCTTGGACCTGCGCTGCGGTGGAGCGGCTCTGCAGCGTCAGGTCCCCGAACTGGCCGTAGTAGTTGGCACCCCAAGACCAGACGGTGCCATCCGAGCGCAGCGCCAGCGAGTGAGCGTTGCCTGCCGCTATCTCCACGACACCCGTGAGGTTCTCCACCTGCACAGGCGTCAACCGCGTCGTCGTCCCAGCACCGAGCTGTCCGCTGCCGTTAGAACCCCAGGCCCACAGAGTACCATCCGTGCGCAGCGCCATCAGGTGGCTGCGTCCCGCGGCGATCTTCGTTGCACTGTCCAGGCCTTCCACTCGCACGGGAGTGGCCTGGAACGACCCGGGGGACCACAGCGGCGCTCCCCACGTCCACACCGTGCCATCTCTGCGCAGCGCCAGCATGTTGCGTGGACTGGAGGCGATGGCGCGCACGCCCGTCAACGCAACGGGGGAAGGGGAGAGCCGGCGAGCTGAACCTGTGCCCATTCCCCCGGAGTCGTTTCTTCCCCAGGTCCAGAGCGTCCCATCACGCTTCAAGGCCATGGAGAACTGCGCGCCAGCAGCCACGGCTTCCACGCCATGAAGGCCTTGCACCTGGCGCACGGGGCCGCTGGGGCCCTGCCTTCCATCCCCGAGCTGGCCCTCGGCGTTGCGGCCCCAACCCCACACGGTGCCATCCCTGCGCACGGCCAGCGCATGGGTATAGCCTACCGACAGGGACACCACCCTGGAGAGTCCCGGGACCTGGATGGGCACTGGCTGGACGTGGACGCCTGGCTGTGGCACCTGGCCGTGCTGGCCTTCCGAGATAAGGCCCCAGGCCCAGACGGTGCCATCCGCGCGCAGCGCGTACGAGGTATCCGTGCGTGTCTCGATGGCCACAACCTCCGTCAGCCCCGGAACCTGGATGGGCACGAGGTGATCGCTCAGCGTCCCATCTCCGAGCGCCCCGCCCCCCCAAAACCCCAGGCCCAGGCGGTGCCGTCCGCGCGCAGCGCGAGCGAGTGTCCCCAGGCTGCTGCCACGGACACGACTTGCGTCAGCCCCACCACCTGGACGGGCGAGGAGCGATTCTCCGTCGTCCCATCTCCGAGCACGCCAAAACCGTTGGCTCCCCAGGACCAGACGGTGCCATCCGCACGTACCGCCAGCCCGAAGCCAGAGCTCGCCGCGATGGCCACCACGTCATCAAGCCCCTGGACAGGCGCTCGGGTCCGACGATTCTGCGTCGTCCCATCTCCGAGCTGGCCCAAGGAGTTGTCCTGCCCAAAGGCCAACACTGTGCGTTCTCCAGCAGGGCCAGCGCCGGGGAGTACCAGAGGTCGTTGGCGATGGCGACGGAGACCACCCTGTTGATTCCCGGCACCCGAGTCGGGGTGCCCTGGGCCACTTCAATCTCAGGCCAGCTTCCCACCCACTCGCCAGGACCCTGCCCCCAGACCCAGAGCGAGCCGTCTTTGCCGACCGCCAGGGCCCGGTTCTCATAAAGTGAGGGCCTGATCAATCTCCCGTCGAGAGCGTGAAGGACTCGTTCGAGGGCTCGATGATCACGCGCTGAATCACCCCGAGCTCGCGCTGCAAAGGCCCGAAGCTCTCAGAGCAGATGGCCAGCAGTTGGCCGCCGACACGCCAGTTGGCATAGCCCTCGGCTTTGTCTCCCTGGAGCTTCCAGCTGATCTCCTGGGAGGGCGCTGGGCTCTTGGTGGCCTGGGCCAAAGCCGCATTGGCCCGGTCGACGGCGACCTGCAGCGCGGTGGATCGCGTGGTCTTCACCAGCTTCGCCGCCTCGCCTGAAGCGCCCTGCTCCTTCAGTTGGAGACGCAGCGAGCAGCGTGTGAACTTACCTAACGCTCCATTCCCACGGTGCACCAGGCGTCCCAGCCCCTCCAGAGTGAAGGGGAGCTGCTTGAAGGCTCGATGCAATTTGAAGGCTCGGATCGTGGGTAGGCTCGCGAGCCCCACGTACGCCGTGAGTAGCACCCCCAGCATGACCAGGAGCCCGTTCGGCGTGTAGAACGCGGGCAAATCCACGAGCTCGAACAAGGCCAGGGGCGCGTAGATGAGCGCGGCGATGAAAAGCCCAATCCATGGCAGCGCGGCTGGGGACGAGGCATCGGTGCAGGACATCCGGTAGAAGTCCATCAACGAGAGCCGATCATCCTCGTAGAAGGCCTTCTCTCGCTCGCGCCGCCGAGCCTCCTCTCGCTCCTCCTTGTCCAGCTCCTGCTGTTGGCGGAGCTGGGCCTTCGAGGTGGCCTCGCGAGCCGCCTGGGCCTCCTGTGCAAGCCGGGCCAGGGCAGCGGGCGCATTGGCGGAGAGAGCCTCCGGGGATGTCTGCTGCACCCGAGCAGGAGTGTTCGAGGGCTGGAGCGCCTCCAGGGCCTGGCGCGCGAGCTTCGCGCTGCGGTACCGATCCTCGGGCCGCAGGGCCGTTAGCTTCCGGAGCCATGGGCCGAGGACAGGAGCCTCGAGGTGGGACACGTCCAGGCCCCGGTCAGGCTGGAAGTGCTCGGCCGGGGGCGTGCGGCCCAGCAGGTGCACCAGCGTGGCGCCCAGCGCATACAGATCGCTGGTGATGTCCACAGTGCCTCCGAACTGCTCCAGCGGCATGTAGCCGAACGTCCCCACAAGGGTGGAGCCCACCGTGGCGCCCTTCACGGACTCGCGCGCCGCTCCGAAGTCGACGAGGAAGAGCGTCCCATCCGGCTGGCGGATGAGGTTGGCGGGCTTGATGTCCCGGTGCAGCACCCGGGGCTTGCGCCCGTGCAGGTACTCCAGGATCTCCAGCACCTGGACTCCGATATCCCGGGCCTCCGCCTCGCTGAAGGTGTGGTGCCCCAGATGCTCCAGCAGCGTCTCACCAGAGATGTGCTCCGCGGCCAGATAGAGCCGCAGCTCCGCCCCCTGTCCCTCCTGGAAGTGCCCCAGCAGCCGCGGGATGTGAGGATGGGAGATCGTCTCGAGCAGCCGCGCCTCGCGCTCAAAGGCTTCGATCTCCTGGGAGCCCGGCACCTGGGCGAACAGCAGCTCCTTGAGCGCCACCTGCTGGCCCCCGGGCCCCTGCGCCAGGTACACGCGGCTATGCGGAGTCTTCGCGATCAGCCGCTGGACGCTGTAGCCCCCGGGCCGCACCGCCGCGCCGCACGCCGTGCAGCGGGCCTGCGTCAGGGCCGCCTTGCAGACAGGACAGTGGGAGATCGCCTCTTCCAGAGCGCTCACCCCAGCTTGACCTTCTTGCCCTTCACCTTGAGCTCGCCAGACGTCGAGACGCTCACGAGGTTGTTTCCCTTCCCCATGGTGATGGTCTTCTTGTTGATCTTCACGGCCATGCCGCTGGAGTCCAGAGTGATCTTATCACCCTTGACGGTGATCAGCGGATCGCTTGGGTTGCCGTTACCGCCCTTGCCGATCTTGATGTGGTCCTTCGTGATGTCGATGGCGTAGTTGCCGACGTGGATCTTGATGTTCTTCGCGGCCTTGAGCTCGTAGTTCTCCTGGGACTCGATCTCAATCTTCTTCTTCGCTCCGAGCTTGAGGGTATCCGAGACGATCTTGTCGGCGCCGTCTTTGATCTTCCGTCCGACCAGGAGGTTGTCGTTGGCCAGCAGCGTGAGCTTTGTGGTGGCGAGCTGCTTCCACTTGGGCGTGTCGCTGCCCACCTCGATCTCCTTGCCCTTGAGCTTGAGCTTGCCCCGCAGACACGAGACGCCCAGCTCCGCTCCCGCCTTGACGTCCGCGTAGGCACCTCCCTCCAGAGAAGCCTTTATCCCGCCAAAGCACTTCACGCCCTGGACTCCCGTCATCGAGCTGCTCAGCATGCTGCCGATCGTCACGCCCTCATGCGCGAAGGCCTTGACGCTCTTCTCGGCGGTGATCATCACGGTGTCAGGGGACATGATGTTCACGCCCTGTTTCCCGTAGATGCTCACGTCCTTCTTGGGCTTGGGCCCGGAGGCGACCTTGTAGATCTTCTCTCCCAGCTTGTAGATCTTGTAGGCCGTGGAGGCGGCGGTCTCCAGCGTCTTCACTTTATTGTGGAAGTCCGCCATGTCGAGCGGTGAGAAGAAGAGGCCTGTCGCGATGAGGCTCAGCGTCGAGAGGCCGATATCGTAGGCCGTCCCCACATTCGTCAGGTGCGAGATGGCCTCCGTCAGATCGTTGGCGGCGTTGGCGCTCAACGTCTCGCCATTGTTGGGCCTGTCCGTGATGGGGCCTTGGACCGTATCCGTGGCGCCGAGGAACACCTGCCCGCCCACCACCTTCACCGCCACGGGAGAGCTCACCTCCATGAGGCTCGCGGCGTACTGCTGCCAGCCCGCGTTGGTCTGCAACGTCGTGAAGCCCGCCGTCTGGACGACCGTGTTCTGCTTGATGTCGATGAAGAGGTTGCCGTCTGTCTGCAGGGACGCGCCCGTGTAGCCGAAGGGCGTGCCGGTGGTGAGGCGCTGGCCGAGCAGGAAGTGGGTGTACGGGTTGGGGACGTGGATCCGGAAGCGCTGCAGCGTCGCCGCCTGCCCGCCCTGCTGGACGACCTCGGACTCCACGCCGGTCAGCCGGTTCTGCAGGTTGCTGATACGGGCGTCCTGCTGCTGGTCCCGCTGCCGGGCTTCTGTGTCCCGCTGCTGGGCGGTCGTGTCCCGCTGCCGGTCCTGCTCGTCCTGTTGCTGATCGTATTCTGTCGGGCCAGGTGGGTTGGGCATGCTCTAGGTCCTTGGAGGAGGGGGACGCTCAGGCGTCGTCCTCGAATTCGATGTGGATGCCGGCGCGGGTGCGGATGACGCTCTGCGTGGCGTTGTCGGAGACGACAGGGGTGAGCGTCTCGGGGTTGGGCACCGAGCCGACGATGATGGGCCGGTCCGGATCGCCGTTGACGTGGGAGATGGCCACCTCGGTGCCCACGTGGAGCGGGAAGTGCATGCCGTAGCCGGCACCGCTGGCCGTCTGCACCATGCGGATCCACCGCGAGGCCTTGCCTCCCGCCTTGCCCGAGACGTCGAAGGGCAGCAGCACCTTGTACCGTCCCAGCTCGTCGATGGGCGCGGCCGCGCCGTTGACGGTGCCGTCCACCACGGCGTTCACGATGCCCATCACCCGCGGCTTGGGGGTGCGCCGCTCCGGGCGGAAGGGCACCGAGGCCGGAATGGCCAGCCAGGAGTTGGTGTACCCCTGTGTCCCCTGCGCCTTCGCGCTCTCGCCCGAGACGCGCTGCTGATCCACCTCGTGCGTCACCTCGGTCACCAGGTAGCTCTGGTCGAACTGGCCCAGCGTGTGGCCCGTCAGCTCGAAGATCTGCCCGCAGCGCAGCGCGCGTACACGGCCTTGGCCCGCGTACACCTCGCGGCGCGCCGCCAGCTCCTCGGCGCGCACCTTCACGAGCTTCTTGCCCTCGCCGGTGTCGCGGAAGTGCTCCCCGTAGTACATCTGCAGCCCGCGGCCCTGGGGGTCCACCTTCTGCTGGGCGACCAGCGGCACACTGGGCGTCCGCCAGTTGTAGTCCCTCAGCGTCACCTGCTGGGGCACCATGTGCGCGCGGTACGAGACTGACCAGATGGACTCGCCCGGATCCGTGGTGCCCTCGCGCGGCGTGTACGGGATCTGCTCGAACCCGGCCGGCGCGCTGAAGTTGTCGTTCACGTCCGCGAACACCGCCTTCTCGCCGTCCGGGGTGTGCTCGAAGAAGAAGCAGATGCCCTCGTGCTCCATCAAGCGGCAGATGAACTGGTAGTCCGACTCCTGGTACTGCACCACGTACTCGCGCTTGGGGTAGGTGCCGTTCAGGCGCAGCTCGAAGTGCTCGTCCGCCATGCCGGAGTCCTTCAGCACGGCCTTGATGATGTCCGGCACGGTCTGATCCTGGTACACGCGCGAGCGCAGCGTCAGCGTGGTGTACCAGAGCCGCGGCACCATCACCGCGCGGTACAGCGGGGCCCGCCCGTCATCGCGCGCCACCATCTCGATCTCTCGGAGCACGCCCCACAGCGGGTACTCCTGCCCCAGCCCGAAGGCGATGCCCACGGTCCCCGCCAGCACATCCTGCAGGGTGTCAGAGGCCAGCGCCGCCTCGCCCTCGCCCGCCAGCCACAGCTCGAACGAGTAGAGCTCGCTGATGGCCTCGCGGCCCCGCATGCGCTCCAGCAACAGCTCCCCCGGCCCGAGCGCGGAGGAGATGAACACCACTTCACTGTCAGAAGCTGTCTCGGCCATGTCGGCTCCAAATCACGGTGCGACGATGACGGTCATCTGGCTGGGGGCCACCTGCGTCCCCGGGGGCGCATTGGCGTTGGAGCCGTTGTGTGCCGCCACCTTCAGGTGGGTGACGATCTCGTTTCCCTCCACGAGCACCTTGCTCACGGACGTCTTGTACTTGGCCTTGTCCGAGGTGGTGGACGAGACCAGGCCCTTGAGCGTGCCGGCTTGATCGCCGTTGGTGGAGGAGATCTCCGAGTTCTTGTGGATCACCGCCTTGTTGAGGATCTTCACCTTCTGGGTGCAGCTGTCCCCGCTGGCGCTCGAGCACTGGCCGATGCTGGGGTAGGGAATGGGAAGGGGGGAGGGCGCCGCGGGCGTCTTACAGACGTTTGGGAAGGAGAAGCACATCCCTCCCCCTTTGGTCGAAGCTGGGAACATCGCGTGTACTCCTCAAGCCAGGTGGATCTTGTCCGCTTTGAGCTTCAGATCTTCTTTCGCCTTGAACAGGGTACGGCGGCCGAAGAGGTGGAAGGAGGCCTCAGCGACCAGGCGCATGCGGCCCGCGCGCGTCTGGGCTAGATCCTTCACCTCCCGGTAGACATTCTCCGCGTGCTCCAGGATGCGGCCTGCCTTCACCTCCAGCACGTCCACCGCATGGCGCACCGTCTGGCAGGTGGTGCTCAGCGCCCGCGCGGAGAGCGAGGCCTCGTCCAGCTCGGCGCGCGCCGTGTCCGCGCGAGCCTCCAGGTGGGGCGTGGCCAGCCGGGTGCCGCGCGCGTCCATGGACAGCGAGGAGGCAGGGCGATCAGCCGCCGGGGTGGTGCCCAGCCTCACCGCGTGCTCCGACTCGAGCCGTACCTCGCGCTCGCTGTGGACGCGCACGGTGTCCCTCGCGGAGAGGAGGATTCCACCCTCGTCCGCGCGCAGCTCGAGGTTGCCCAGGGCGTGCACCACGCTGCGGTGCGCGGCGGCATGGTGCTCGAAGACGAGGCGTCCGGAAGAGTCTCGCACCGAGAGCACCTCACCCTCGGGGCTCTCAGAGACGGCGGCGCTCGTCCCGTCCCGGAGCACCAGCGGCGTGGCCTCGCGCAGCGCCACCAGCACGCCCACCACATAGCGCTCTCCGCCCTGGCCCGGGGCCACGAGGACAGAGTCTCCTGCTCGGGGCGCATAGGGCGCTGGCACCGCCACCAGCGCGGAGAACGGGGCCTGGCCTTCCACCTCCAGCCAGACGCGGCCGTGCGACACGGAGTTCACCGTGGCCGGGATCAGCGCTGCGTGGGGCTCCGGGGATGAGGCTTCCTCTGACGATCGGGCATTCTGGGGCTGGGGCAGCGACATAGGGATCTTGAGTTTCCTGGTTCACTCGACGTGAGGCAACCCCGCTCGGACACATCACCCGTCAGGTCACCGCGCTGGAGCCGCTCCACCCGACCCACCTGGTTTGAAGTCCTCAGCGGCCGCCAGAGCCTGATCCGTACGCTCCACGTCGGTGAGCACCGCCTGGTTCCAGCGGGTGCCAGCCTCGGTCACCCGATGGAGCTTCCCACCTTTCAGGACGGCAGAGGTGAAGTCAGCCAGATCCAGCTGCGCGTGGGAGAAGTTGGCCCCAGGTGCTTGAATGTGGGAGAGGTTCGCGCTGCGGAGATCCGTGTGGGTGAACAAGGCCTGGTCCAGGCGGCTGCGCGTGAAGACGGCCTTGAGTGCGATCGTCTTGCGGAAGTGGGCCTCGCGCAGATCCGCCTGGGAGAGATCCGCTCGCTCCAGCCGGGCCTTGGAGAAGTCGGCGGAGCGGAGGCGGGCCTCGCGCAGCCGAGCGTCGGTGAGGTTGGCGCCCGTGAAGTTGGCCTGCCGCCCCGAGACGGAGGTGAGGTTCGCCGCGGTGAGCTCGGCGTTGGAGAGGTCCACGTCGGCGAGCTCGCAGCGGGAGAAGTCCTGCTTCGCGGCGCGCACCCCCACCATGCTGCAGCGGGTGAGGTTGGCCCCCTGGAGAAGGGTCCCCTCCAGGTTGGTTCCGTCCAGATCAGCGCCGACCAGCCGGGCGTCCACCAGCCGGGCTCTCTCGAGCGCCGCGCCCACCAGCTGTGCGCCCTCGAGGTTCGCCTTCTCCAGGTTCGCCTCCTTGAGATCCGCTCCCTCCAGCAGCGCGCCCACCAACTGCGCGCCCACGAGCTGCGCCTTGCCCAGCGCGGCGTCGGTGAGGACCGTCTCCTCCAGCTTCGCCCCGTTCAGCTGTGCGCCCACCAGCCGCGCGCCCGTCAGATCACTCCCGGAGAGATCTCCCTCGCGGAGGTCCAGGCCTTCCAGGTTCGCGCCGGGAAGGGCGAGCTGTGAAAGCCTCACCCCTTCGAGCCGCGCCTGGCGCAGATCCGCGCCCTCCAGCTTGCATCCCTCCAGCGCCACACCCGTGAGCGTCGCCCCCTGGAAGCGCGCCCCAGTCAGCTGCGCGCCTTCCATCCGTGCCTGGCGCAGCGAGGCTTTCTCGAAGCGGGTCTCCAGCGCGGAGGCCCGGCGAAGGTCCGCGCCATCCAGGCGGGCTCCTCTCAGATCGGCCTCATCGAGCACGCTCCCGGAGAGATCGGCGCGCTCCAACGCCACCTCTTGCAGGTCCGCGCCTCGCAGGTCCGCGCCCGCGAGCTGGGCACCGGCCAGCGAGAGCCGCGAGAGCTTCGCCATCGGGAGCCGCGCCCGGGCCAGCCGGGTGGGCAGGACGGCAGCTTCGGCGAGAGCGGTCTCCTTCAGCTCGGCGCCCTCCAGGTCGGCGTCCTTGAAGCTGGCCCCACTCAACTTGCATGCCGTGAGGCGGGCCCTGGCGAAGCAGGCCTTGGAGAACTGCCCCCGCTCCAGGCTCGTACCGTGGAGCACCGTGTCGCGGAAGTCTGCTCCCTCGGCGCGTGCCTCGGTGAGCGTGGCCCCAGAGAGATCCGCCTCCGAGAGGAAGGCCCCGGTCAGGTCGCTCCGGGTGAGATCCGCCTCCGTCAACACCGTCTCCTCCAGGTGCGCGCCTGCCAGGCACGCGCCCGCCAGGCGGGCCTTGTGGAGATCCACCCCCGTGAAGCGCGCCCCCGTGGCGTCCACCCGCCGCTTCCCCTCGGAGGCCATGTCCACCTCGTGGAGCAGGACCCCGGAGAAGTTCGCCTCGCGCAGGTTCACTCCCCGGAACACCACCTCCATGAGCTGGATCTCGGTGAAGCTCGCGCCGCTCAGATCCACGTCCTCGAAGCGCACGCGGAGGAGGGCCCGGGAGGCGAACACATGGCCGGCCAGGTTCACACCCTGGATCACCACATCGCTCAGGCCCCCGCTCTCGCTTGCCCGGGTTACTTCCTCGGCTGTCCGCAGCACTCTCATGACCGGCCCGCCAGCTTGGTTCGTGTGAGGATCGCCTGCTCCAGCCGCGTGGAGCCCGTCTCGGCCTTCCAGAACTCGGCGCCAAAGAGGTTGGCGCCCCGCAGATCGGCGTGGGACAGATCCGCGGCCTCGAACAGCCCCTCGAAGACGTTGGCCTTGAGCATCGACGCGCCCACCATGCGGGCGCTGGCGAAGCGGCCGTGGGGCGCGTTGCAGCCGCCGAAGCGGGCCTTCACCAGCGAGGCCCCGCTGAAGTCGGCACGCTCCAGCTCGGAGAAGCTGAAGTCCGCCTCATCCAGGTGCGCTCCTCCCCAGCGGGAGTTGGCAGCCTGCACGCGCTTGAAGGACGCCTGGGGCATGCGCACCCCCTGCGAGGCGCGGAGCTGGGTGAGGTTGGCGCCGTCGAAGTTGGCGCGGCTGGCATCGACCAGCGCCAGCTCCGTGTCCTTCAGGCTCGCCCCGTCGAGCCGTGCCTCCTCCATGCGGGCCCCCGTGAGATCCGCCTCGTCCAGGATGGCTTCGCGCAGATCCACCTTGGAGAGACGCGCCTCGAGGAACTCCGCGCCCGCACACTTCGCCTTCTGGAATGAGGCCTCGGAGAAGTCCCCGCCGCTGAGCGTGGTGCCCTCGAGGCTCGCCTCCGCGAAGACCGCGGAGGTGGCGCGCACCCCGGTGAGATCCGCCCCATCGAGGCGGGCCCCGCGCAGGCTCGCCTTGGTGAGCTCCGCGCCCGCGAGGACAGCGCCCTCGAGCTGGGCCTCATCCAGCCGCGCCCCCCGCAGGGAGCATCCCTGGAGGATCGCTCCGGTCAGGTCGACGCCGCGCAAGTCCAGCCCCGAGAGATCGGCCCCGGTCCAGTCTTCGCCCGCGACGCTCTGCTTGGCCTTCAAGCTCCGCAAGAAGCGATCGCGAGGGTTCTCGGCGGGCACCACGGGAGGAGCCTTCTCCTCTGGCTCCTCGAGGCTCGCCAGGAGCTCCTGGGCGGCCTCATTCTTCTCCAGGCCAGCCGCGGCCAGGGACTTCTTCAGGTCCTCGGCCTTCACAGCCTTCTTCGGCGCGCCCTTCTTGTCGTCCTCGGAGTCCGCATCGTCCGGTGGAGGGGAGGCCTTGAGTATCTCCTGCAACTTCGCCTCAAGCTCGGGATCCAGCGGAGGATCAGGCTCCTTGACCGGTGGGACCACAGCCGCCGTGGGCCCCTCGGGTGGGGGAGGAGGTGCCTCGGGCTCGAAGTCCTCGTCCTCTTTCCGCAGCTCCTCGCGCCGCTGCTCGAAGCGGGCCTGATGGGCCTCCTTGGAGAGGGGAGCCGAGAGCGGTTCGTGCGCGAGGTAGAGGCACTCCAGCTCCTCCAGGGCTTCCGTCTTGACCTCCGCCATGCCGCGCCAGAGCACGAAGACGAGGCCCGCATCCGAGTCCACGGTGATCGTGTCCAGGCGCAGGGACACCTCGCGGAACCCGGCGCCCTGCTCGAGGAGGAAGATGCGGGCGCGCAGGGCTGGCAGGCGGGTGCGCAGCGTGGGGTGCTGAGGGTGGAGGTTCTGGAGGACGATCTCCTCGTCTCCCTTCCAGAAGCCCTCGATCCACTGGTCCTCGGGGGCCGCATTGAAGAAGCTGCCGTCGAAGTCCTCGGGGAAATAGGGCCAGCGCTGGGCGAGCCACTTCTTGTCATAGGTGCCCGCCCGCTTCAGGCGGCTCTTCCAGTCTGGTGGCACAGGGAAGGCACCGGCTGGCTTGGGACGCGAGCGGGGCGAGGTGATCAGATCGCGCGGATCCTCGATGTTGGGAGTAGGGGTGCCCAGCGGGTTGGCATCGATGGTGTGGCCGCCGAAGCTGCGCTCGTAGCTCAGGGGCATGGACGTGAAGGGCTTGGGGGCGCTCAGCACGCCGAGGCTCGACCAGGTGCGATCCCCGATCACCGCCAGCGTCTTGGAGACCTTGCCTACATGAAAGGACACCGCGGAGGTGGCGGCGGGCTTGCCTCCGGGCGGATAGCACGTGCCCGCGAGGAAGCACTCGCCCCGCGTCTTCCAGACGGCCAGATCCGTGTCCAGCCGCATGCCCCGCTGGGGATCATCATCATAGAAGACGGGGCCAGTGACAGGGTGCTGCTCCTCCACCAGCGCGCAGGTGCCCCCGGGGACCAGCGCGAACGTGGCCTTGGCGACGACTGTCAGCGAAGGGCGCGGCGGGCGCACCTGCCAGACCAGGTACCCCACCTCCAGGGTGGTGTCTTTGATGATCTCCATGCCTTCCACCTTCCCACAGAGCTTCGCAGGTGAGGACTACGAGTGGGATGACTCCTCACCGTTGGACAAGGGGATGGGTGCCTCCTCGCCAGCCTCCCTGCCGAGCAGCTCCTGCAGCACTTGGATGGCCCCCGCGATGCGCAGCATTGTCTGCTGCACCGTGGCCTGTTGCGTCTGCAGATCCGCCAGGAGCTTCTCTCCGGCGGCCAGCTCGCTCTTGAGCTCTTCGAGGCGCTTCTCCATCTGCTCTCTCATCGTGTGCTCCTGATCTGTGGAGTTTCTGCCTCCAGGCGCTGAGAATACCCATCCTGGCAGACAGAGACGAAATCCGAGGTGGGCCTGCCTCAGAAACGCCCAGCGAGCCCGCCGATGATGCCGCCCCCAGGGCTCACGCTGACCACGGGAATCACTTCCGTTGCCGAGCTGCTCGGCGCGGAGCGGGCCTCGAGGACGCTCGCATGGGAGATCTCGTACGCGATGATGCCGCCCACGATGGGGCCCGCGAGGGTGGGAATGATCCAGAGCTCGGACCCGGCGGCAAAGCCGATGATCAAGCCCAGGCCCAAGCCGCTCAGGCCCCCGATCGATGTCCCGGCCAGCGTGGTCAGGAACCGCCCCTCACCATTCAACAGGCCGCCCATCCCCCTGATGCCCAGGGCCGAGCCCAGCGTCAGGCCCGCGAAGGACAGGCTGACGCCTGCGAAGAACTCACTCTCCGAGCTGCAGCCATCGCAGAACGCCCCGTTCACAGCGAGGACCGCGCCGGGGATTCCCGCGGCGAGCCCCAGCACGGAGCCGCCCAGGAACTCAAGAGTGACGCGACCTGCCCTCAGCCCAACGTTCTCCCGGGGGCCCTCGTCGCGCAAGCCGCGCTCATCCCAGGACTCTCCCTCGGACTCCGAACCCTCCGCTCCCGGCTCATAGGGCTCCTCCTCGGCTGGGGCGGGCACGAGCGGCGGCGGTGTCTGGGCCAGCCCCCGGGCCGGGAGCAGCACGCTGAGCACGAGCAGCAGAAGAGCGAGGCGTGGGCAGGACATGCCTGCACGCTAGCACCCCGCTCACGGACCGGTCAGTACCATTGCCGGACGCGGACCTCGACCCCCACCTCCGTGCCGACGAGCCGGGTGAACTCGTCCAGATCACTGCCACGTGAGTGGTACGGGTAGACGATCTTCGGCTTGAACTCGCGAACCGCATCCGCTGCCTGCTGCACCGTCATGGTGAAGGGCAGATTCATCGGAATGAAGGCGACGTCGATGTCGCGCAGCTGTCTCATCTCGGGGATGTCTTCCGTGTCGCCAGCGATGTAGATGCGCTTGCCGCCGATGGTCAGCACGTAGCCATTGCCACGGCCCTTCGTATGGTACTGAAGGCGCTCCGCCGTGAGGTTGTACATTGGGATCGCCTCAACGCCAATGTCTGCCACGGTCAGCGTCTCTCCGTTGGCGAGGACCTTCGTGGCCGCCTGGAGCGCTGCGGGCAGGAGGTCATACACCGCCTGGGGTGCGACGATCACCGTCCCGGCCTGGACGATGGCGCTCAGGGTGTCAGCGTTCAGGTGATCGCCATGAATGTCGGTCACGAAGATCACCTGAGGGACCGGCAGCCCCTCGAAGCGCGCGGCGCCACCGACCGGGTCGACGTACAGCATCGTGTTTGCCCACTGCATGACGAAGGTCGCGTGGTTGATGGGATGAATCATCAAGGTTCCACGCGAGGTGGTGATGGGATCTCCTGAAATGGTGGGCTCGGGGGGAGGAGTGACGACTCCTCCGTTGGACGATGCGCACCCCAACGAGGACAACGTGAACCACAACGTGAGTAAGCGGGTCTTGGTCATGACGGTCAGTCTTTCTCCAAGATCCGAGGAGGAGAAGCCAGATGGCTGTTGATCTGTCTGGCACATACCACCCAGCGGTGGTCACTCAGGCTTGAGCTTCGCCTCCGCGACAGGGGTGTACCCGTGGTCGTCGTGCGCATCGTGGTGATGCTCGTTGAAGGGGAGCGCGCCCGAGAGCACTTGATCGGCCCGAGCCTTGTCGAACTCCCTTGTCCATACGCCGATGAGCACGGTGGCTACTGCGTTGCCGGCGAAGTTCGTCAGCGCTCGGGCCTCGGACATGAAGCGATCGATGCCGATGATGAAGCCGACACCATGCACCAGGTCGGGCCGGTGAGACTGCAGGCCACCCGCGAGGGTGGCGATTCCAGCGCCCGTCACGCCCGCGGCGCCCTTCGACGCGATGATCATGAACACCAGCAGGGAGATCTGCTCGCCCAGCGCCAGCGGCTTGCCGAGCGCCTCGGCGATGAACAGCGAGGACATGGTGAGATAGATGGCCGTGCCATCGAGGTTGAACGAGTACCCCGTCGGGACGACCACACCCACGACAGGCCGAGAGACGCCCAGGTGCTCCATCTTCGCGATGAGCCGGGGCAGCGCCGTCTCCGAGGAAGACGTGGACAGGATGAGCAGGAACTCACGGCCCAGATAGCGCAGCAGCCGGAAGACCGAGAGCCCTGTCGCCACACGCAGCAGCGTCCCCAGCACGACGAACACGAAGACGGTGCACGTCGCGTAGAAGCCCAGCATGATGACCGCCAGGCTCTTGAGTGCGTCCACGCCCGTGGCGCCGACCACCGCGGCCATGGCGCCGAACGCCCCAATCGGCGCCGCCCACATGATCATCGCCAGCACCTTGAAGACGAGCCGCTGGAAGTAGCTGATCGTCCGCAGGATGGGGATGCCGGCGGCGCCCATGCCCTGCACCGCGAAGCCGACCAGCAGCGCCACCAGCAGCGCCTGGAGCACCTCCCCCGAGGTGAGCGGAGAGACGAGCGTCGAGGGGATGATGGCCAGGACGAAGTCGACCGTGCTCTTGGGCTTGCCCGCGGAGTGGCCGGCCGCCGTGTCTGGAAGGGACTCGGTGAGGTGCAGCTGCGAGCCCGGGTGGAGCAGGTTGCCGACGACCAGGCCGATGATGAGCGCGGTCGTGGACATGGCCAGGAAGTAGCCGAGCGCCAGCCCTCCGACGTGACCCACCTTCGCCGCCTGCCGTACCGAGCCCACACCCAGCACGATGGTGCAGAAGATGATCGGGCTGATCATCATCTTGATGAGGTTGACGAAGCCGGTGCCCAGCGGCTTGAGCGCCTGCGCGAACTCGGGCGCAACGAGCCCGACCACCACGCCTGCGATGGCCGCCAGGATGACGGCCGCGTACAAGTGGTGTGACTTGAGCCAGCTCTTCCCCGGTGGCTGCTCGGCGGGCGCTCCTGACGCCTCGTGCCCGGTGCTGATCTCGCTCCCCATCGCGTCCCCTCACGTGGATGCAGGCACCGCGATGCGCGGGCCAGCCCTGCGTGTCAGTCTGGGGCCGAGTCTTGCCCACAGTGGATGATGTGGGCAATCGATAGGACTTATTAGCGAGAGAGCAGCTCGGTCATCGCCTTGCCTCGAATGACGAAGGCGTCCGAGGCCACGAGATCCGCATAGGTGTGGCCCGGCTCCCCTACACAGTCGACCACTTGCTGCTGGGGGCCTTTGGTCCACTCGGCGACGAGCTGCTGGAAGGCCTGCTCGCCCAGGTCCGCCACCCGGGCGAGCTCCAGGGTTCCTCCCCCCGCACGCTGGGACTCCACCTCCTGGACGTCCCACTCACCGGCGACCTTCTTGAGCACGGTGTCGAACCGGTGCCACCGTCCGAACAGCTCCACGGTGGCCCAGGGCGCCTCCACCTTCTTCACGACCCAGGCCCCCTCCACTGTCTCGTCGTACTCCCCGGAGTTCTTCCCCGTCTCGGCCACCACGTCGTGGAAGACGAAGGAGCGGTTGCTGCGCAGCTTCAGTGTGCGCACCACGTAGGCCTCCGCCTCGCAGCGCTTGCGCCAGTGCCAGTCCACGATCTTCTCGAGGCCCGTGCCAGCTACCTGGACCAGCAGCTCCTTGCGCTGCTGCTCCAGGTCCGGTGTCCGCACGGTGAGCGGGCCCTGGGGATCCACGAGGAGCAGCTCGCTCAGGACGAGATCCTGGAACTTCGAGCCCGCCTTGGCTTTGTCCACCTTCAGCTGCAGGGTGCGGCCCTTCAGAGGCTTGGGCAGCTTGAGCACCTGCGCGCCGCTCACATCCTTCACCGTGAGCGGCACGGGAGTGCTCCCGTCCACGGACAGCGAGAGCCGGCTGGCGCGTGCGTTCTGGCGGAAGTGCTCCTGCGAGCGCTGGTGGCCGTTCCACAGCGCGATGGCGGTCAGCTCGATGGGCGCCGCCAGCGTCACGGTGAGCGACTGGCCTGGTCCCAGTCCCTTGGCGCCCTCCGCCCAGCCGAAGTCGAGCCGCCCGTCAAACAGGAAGTCGGGGGCGTAGGCCGCCGCAGGCTCCAGCACTGACGAGGCCTGGATGCTTCCTTCCACGCTGCGAGGGGGGAGCAGCTCCACGGGCTTCCCGTCGTTGAAGAGCTGGACTGTGCCCACGCATGCCGCAGAGCGGGCGCCGGCCTTCACCACCAGGATGGAGAGGGCGCGGGCCTTCTGCTCGGGGAAGCCACACTCCGCCTCCATGGCCACGGGCGTCTCCGGGTCACAGAACGTCTCTCCGTTGACCTGCACCTGGATAGCGAGCGGCGTAGCGCCTGGGCACGCCTTCACCAGGACCTGCTCGAACGTGGCGGGCTGCTCCCAGCGCAGGAGCAGCCCCTCGTCCACCAGAGCTCCGTCGGGCTTCCAGCCCGTGGCCACGTCCGTGTCCACCACGTGCTCGGCACCGCTGCCGGAGGTGGGCACCAACGCCTGGAGGCGGAGCGGTTCAGCGGCGAGGGCAGAGCCCGCTACGATGAGCGAGAGGGCAGCGACATTGAGGACCTGCATCGATCGACTCCTCCAGGGGCTGGCGAGAAGCCTGCGTCACCGCGCGGCGCGGTGGCTCAGCGCCACACTGCCCAGGATGAGCGTGCCGGCAATGCCCATGGTCAGCGTCAGCGGTTCGTCGAGCAGCAGCCACGCCCACGCCACGCCGAACAGCGGGACGAGATAGGTCACGGTCGCCGCGCGGCTAGCGCCAATGCGCTGGATCAACCGGAAGAACACGGCGTAGGCGATGCCCGTGCAGAGCACGCCAATCATTGCCGCCGAGAACCACGATCTGGCAGGGATCTCGTTCTGTGGCCACTGCGCGATCGCGAATGGCAGCGTCATGACGGCAGCGGCGCAGAGCGTGGCGGAGGCCACCGCGATCGGCGGCAGATCGGTCAGGTGTCTCCGCACCAGGTTCCCGCCAATGCCGTACAGGAAGGACGCGCAGGAGCCTGCGACCACCGCCCAGCCGACGCTAGCGCCCGCGGCCTTGCCGCTGGCGAGCACCACGACACCGACGAACCCGGCCGCCAGCGCGATGACACGTCGCGTACCGATCTTCTCCCCGAAGAAGAGGAAGCCCACCAGCGCGGTGAACAGCACCGCCATCGAGTTGGTGATTGCGCCGATGCCAGCCGGCGCGCGTTGCGCGGCCCAGGCGAACAGCAGGAACGGGATCGCCGAGTTGAGAGTGCCCACCAGCAGGAGCATGGGCCACCGCTTCAGGGGGAACGACGCACGTGCGCGCCACAGGAACGGCAGCAGCACCAGCGCGCCGAGCACCAGCCGCACCTCGACCAGCGGCGCGGCGCCGAAATCCTTGGACGCCACGCGCATGAACATGAAGGACGCGCCCCAGATGGCACCGAGCAGAGCCAACTCCAGCGGGGTCCGCCAGGCCTGGGGGTTGGGTGAGTCCAGAGGGACCGTGACGGCATCGACCGTGCGCATGGGAAGAGTCTCGTGAGAGGAGGGGAGCCTACGGCAACCATCCTCTTTGTGGCTAGACTGCCTTCTGAGTAGCGAGCGCAACTCCGAGGCACAAGCGCATCGTATTGGGGTTAGACACAAATCAGATTTGAGGCTCATTATGGCTCTGCGTCCCGACTGGCTGTCGGCACTGGCGGCGTTCGAGGCCGCCGCCCGCCATCAGAACTTCGCTCACGCCGCGGAGGAGCTGCACCTCACCGCGAGCGCGGTCAGCCACCATGTGCGGAGGCTGGAGGCCCAGCTGGAGGTGGCCCTCTTCCAGCGCCATGCCCGAGGCGTCTCCTTGACCGCCGAGGGCCGGCAGCTGGCTGATGCCGCCAGCACGGCGCTGGCGGACGTGGACAGCGTGCTGCGCGGCTTGCGCTCGGCGCGCGAGGACCAGGAGCGCGTGCGCCTCACCACCCTGCACTCGCTGAGCTACACGTGGCTGCTGCCGCGGTTGCCAGAGTTCGTGGCCGCGCATCCGCGGGTCCGGCTCACCGTGGATGCCGGGATAGCGCTGGCGCGCTTCGACGAGGGAGGGCCGGACCTGGGGATCCGTTATGGCCCCGGGCATTGGCCGGGGCTGACGGCGCATCACCTGATGGACGAGACCCTGTTCCCTGTCGCATCGCCGAAGCTGCCGGAGCTGACCCACGTGGCGGAGCCCGCGCATGTTGCTCGGCTGCCGTTGATCTCTGATCTCTCGCGGCAGGGCTGGCACGACTGGTTCCGCGCCGCGGGAGTGCACGGCGTCAAGTTCGACGAGCGCTACATCTTCAGCGACGCCACGGCTACATTGAACGCGGCCACCTTCGGGATCGGCGTGGCGCTGGCACGCGAGAAGATCGCGGCGCCGTATCTGGCCGATGGGCGATTGGTGCAGCTACCAGGGCCGATGGTGAAAGCGCGGTGGGGATACTACGTGGTGTATCCCGCGCATCGGCGCCTCCGGGCTTCAGCGCGGGTGTTCGTGGACTGGCTGTTGGCAGTGCGTTGAGTGCCGCGGGCATCTATCTTGGGGGGAGCCGCGTCAGCGGCTCTCTGCGCGCGCCTTGGTATGGTTGTCGTAGGCGAGATTCCCTCGAAGGACGGCGAAGCGGTGATGGCGGCCATCGGCGCGCTCACCGTCGAGCCGGCAGAAGCTGGGACCTTCCGCGCCTCACCGTGCACGCGAACCGCCCCGGTGCCCGCGCCTTCTGTGACCAGCCCCTCGGGAGGGCGTAGGCTGACTCCCATGAACTCCCGCCTTGTGCTGCTTCTCACACTGCTCTTCTCCCTGGAGGCTTCTACGAGTGGACGCCAGACCGAAGTTCCTCTCGCGACGGTGGTCGCCGAGTCACGCCTCGTCGTGCTCGCGCGCCCGGCCAGTCCGCCTTTCCGCACGGTCACCGTGGACATCAAGCCGGAAGGCAAGGCCCCGGGCGCCAAGCCACCGCCCTTCGAGTACCGCGTGCATCGCTGGGTGGTGGAGGAGCTGTTGACGCCCTCTGACGAGGTGAAGCCCGGCGACACGATCGAGGTCTCGCCCGCGGACTGGCAGTACCGCCTGACCATCCACCGGAAGCGGCACCTGGAAGGCGTGAACAAGATCGGCCTCTACGAAGTGTACCGTCCCTCCTCTCTGCCCCAGGACGAGCCGCGCCGCATCCTCTTCCTCGAAGCAGAGGGCAAGGCGTGGCGCTTCACCTATGCATGGGCCCTGGAGGCTCCCTCACGCCGGGCCGAGGTGCAGAAGCTGCTCTCCAAGCCATGAAGGCTCCAGGTACGGCGTCCAGAGCACGCGGACGCCGTAGCAGGGGATAGCTGCTGGGGCGTCTTGTCCAGCGCGCGCAGCCAGGAGAGCACCCGCTCATCTCCCGCCACCTTCGACGGATCCGGGCTGCCCGGCACGACGCACCAGCGGCATGGACCTGGCCCTCGCGCTGGTGGAGGAGGATCTCGGCCGCAACGTGGCTCGTCAGGTGGCCCGGCTGTTGGTGATGTACCTGCGCCGTCCGGGTGGACAGAGCCAGTTCAGCGTGCAGGTGGCCTCGCAGTGGGCTTGACGCATGCCCATCCGCGAGGTGCAGGTGGCTGCCCGAGCACCTGCGAGAGGAGCTGTCCGTGGAGGTACTGGCGGCAGCGGAGGCATCGCTTCGCGCCGCGCGCCTGACGCTCTCGCCACGGCAGGAAGGCGGAGCTTGTCCTTCAGCTCGGCCATACCAGCGCCCTCATAGGCCGCGGCCGGGATGGGCAGCGGCTTGATTGTCTTGACGTAAAGTATCTTCACATTAAGATACTTGGATGGTGCGAGCCCCCCCTCCAGAGGACAAAGCTCCTGACGTATCGGGCACCCACGTTTGGTTGGTGCTGATGAAGGCTCACCGCGCGCTTGGGCACCTCGCCAAGCAGAGCGTCGAGGCGTTCAACGTGGGGATGTCGGACTTTGCAATCCTGGAGATGCTCCTTCACAAAGGGCCGCAGCCGGTGAACGACATCGGGCGGCGCATTGGCCTCACCAGCGGGGCCATCACGACCGCGGTGGATCGACTCGAGTCGAGTGAGCTGGTCACTCGGGAGGCTCACCCGACGGACCGCCGGGCGCGAGTCGTTCAGCTGACTGCGCGGGGGCGGGAACAGGCTGCCAGCCTCTTCGCCGGTCACAAAGCGGCCATGGATTCGGTGGCGAATGGGCTCTCACCCAACGAGCGCGCAACGCTCATCCGGCTGCTGAAGAAGCTGGGTACCGCAGCCGAGGAACTCACACAGGATGTCTAGACGGAGGACGCACATGAAGGGCTTACGAATCGGACTTTGGGTCGTACAGGTACTCCTGGCGGTGGCTTTTCTCGGCGCTGGCTTCATGAAGGTGGCTCAGTCGTACGACGCGATCGCTGCATCACAGGCCTGGGCGAGCTTGTTCTCGCCAGAGGCCGTGAAGCTCATCGGCGCCGTGGAGCTGCTCGCGGCCGTCGGCCTCATCCTGCCATCGCTGACACGCATCTTGCCGGTGCTCACGCCGCTTGCGGCCTCTGGGCTCGTGCTTCAGATGATCGTCGCAGGCGCTACGCACATCCGCGTTGGCGAGCCACCCATCCCGAACGTCATCCTCGCCGCGCTCGCGGCGTTCGTCGCGTGGGGCCGCTTCAAGAAGGCCCCCATTGCTCCGCGCACGCGGTCGCCCGTGGCCACGGCCTAGGCTAGGGCTGCGCGGTGGGCGCACCGACGTGGCGGCGAATGCCCGCCGCGCGCCCGTGAAGCTCCAGGAGTCTACGCGACTGCCTCGGTGATGCTCATGGCTGTCGGGGTGGGAAGGACCCTCGAGAGCCGCAGCCCCGCTTGCGCGAAGAGCTTCCGGAAATCCTCCTCGGTGCGCTCGCGGCCCTGCAGCGAGGCCATCATCATCACATCCAGCACCTTGCCCCCATGCGGCGCATTGCCGGGAGGGATGACCGTGTCGATCACGAGGACTCGTCCGCCCTCGGCCATGGCGCTTCGGCAGTTGCGCAGGATGCTGACGCAGACCTCATCACTCCAGTCGTGGAGGATGCGCTTCAGCACATACACGCCCGCGCCCGAAGGTACCGCCTGGAGGAAGTCCCCCGTGACGTGCTCGCAGCGATCCGAGAGGCCCGCCCTTGCGATGCGCGACTCCGCGAGGACGTGGGCATGATCGAAGAGCACGCCCCGGAGCATCGGATGGGCCTGGAGCACCTCGATGAGGAGGCCTCCGTGTCCCCCGCCCACGTCCACAACCTTCTGGAAGGGGCTGAAGTCGTAGCTCCGGGCGATGGGGCCGTCCTCCAGATCGGAGAGGCTGGACATGCCACGGTGGAAGGTAGCGCCCGCAGCAGCGTCGCTTGCAAGGTAGTCGAAGAAGGGCTTGCCGAAGATGCGCTCGAATGGCGTCTTGCCTGTCCGGATCATCTCTGCCAACTCGCCCGTGGGGGCCCAGAAGATCTTCTGGGTGAGCATCAGCACCGCGTCACGCAGAGAGCCCGGCGCCTGCGCGCGCAGCAGGTCCGCGGCAGGCGTGAGACCAAAGCGCCCCTCGGCGTCTTCGGTGAACACCCCCACGCTGGCCAGCAGGCGGAGCGCTCGGAACAGCGAGGAGGCGTCGGCGCCCAGCTCCTCCGCGAGGAGAGCGGGGCTCTTGGGGCCCTGCGCCAGGCGCTCCGCGACGCCCAGCTCGGTCACCGCGGCGAGCGCACCTGAGAGGATGAAGCCAAATCCGAGATCGACGATGAGCTGAGCGGGATGGGGAGGAGTCGAGGCCATGTGTGCACTCTCAGGAGTGAAATGAGATTGGCGCACAGTACACCCGCTCCTGCTCAGAGGCCCGCGCGGGCGAGGGCTCTCCGGCACCTGTTCCGAAACGTCGGGGGTTTTGAGCCGCAAAAGTCCCGACATTTCCGAACAGCGCGGATGGGACTGCCTTGCCCCATGAGACGAAGATCGGTGTCTGGCGCGTGAAGGGGGGCGAGGCTGCGGCGCCTACGGCACGGTGTACCGGGCCGTGAGAGAGGGAGAAGAGGCGGCTGGTAGGTAGGACACCTGGCTGACAGAAGGGGTGGGCGGAACGGGAGAAGCAGGGTAGATGGGAGCTGAGTTCTCTCATGATGCTGTCCTACCCCATGCCCCTGAGTGTGGCGCCGATGATGGACTGGACGGACCGGAACTGCCGGTTCTTCCATCGCCAGATCAGCCGACGCACGCTCCTCTATACGGAGATGCTGACCACGGGCGCTGTCATCCATGGCGACCGCGATCGGCTGCTGGGCTTCTCGCCGGCGGAGCACCCGGTGGCCATCCAGCTCGGCGGCTCGGAGCCCGACCAGGTCGCCAAGGCCGCGCGTATTGCCGAGGAGTGGGGCTATGACGAGATCAACCTCAACGTCGGCTGCCCGAGCGACCGTGTTCAGTCTGGCCGCTTTGGCGCGTGCCTGATGGCCGAGCCCGAGCTCGTCGCGCGGCTGGTGGGAGCGATGCGCGAGGCCGTGCGAATCCCCGTCACGGTCAAGTCGCGGCTCGCGATTGACGAGTTGGAGGAGTGGCCGACGATCGAGAACTTCGTCCGGCTCGTCTCGGCTGCGGGCTGCCAGCGCTTCATTGTGCACGCGCGCAAGGCCTGGCTCCAGGGGCTGAGCCCCAAGGAGAACCGGGACATCCCGCCGCTGCGCTACGAATTGGTCTACCGGCTCAAGTCCGAGTTCCCGCACCTGGACATCAGCCTGAACGGCGGCGTGAAGAGCCTGGACGCCGCGGTCGAGCACCTGCGGCACGTGGATGGGGTGATGATCGGCCGGGCCTTCTACGAGAACCCGTACCTCCTGGCCGAGGCCGACCGGCGCTTCTTTGGTGCCACGGAGCCGCCGCGCGAGCGCCATGCCGTGGTGGAGGCGATGCTCCCCTATATCGAGGAGCGCCTGAAGCAGGGCGCGCCGCTCGGCGCGATCACCCGGCACATGCTGGGGCTGTTCCAGGGGCTGCCCGGGGCGCGGGCCTGGCGCCGGTATCTGAGCGAGAACGCGCACAAGCGTGGAGCGGGTCCGGAGGTCGTCTCCGCAGCGCTCCGGCAGGTGCGGCCCGCTGCTCCCGATGAGGCCGCGGCCTAGGAGAACAGCTCGAGCAGGTCCTCGCGGGTGATGGCGGTCGCCGCCGCCGCTTCGCTCAGGGCAGCCTCGAAGAGCGTGCGCTTCTTCTCCTGGAGCCCCAGGATCCGTTCCTCCACCGTCCCCTGCGCCACCAGCCGGTACACCATCACCGGGCGCTCCTGGCCGATGCGGTGGGCGCGGTCCGCCGCCTGCGCCTCCACCTGCGGGTTCCACCACGGATCCATCAGGAACACGTGGTCCGCCGCTGTGAGGTTCAAGCCTGTACCGCCCGCCTTGAGTGACATCAGCATCACCGGCGCACCGTCGGAACCCTGGAAGCGCGCTGTCACCTCGCCGCGATTCGGCGTCGACCCGTCGAGCCGCTCGAAGGTGATCCCAGCCCCCTTCAACGGTGTCTCGATCAGATCGAGCAGCGAGGTCCATTGCGAGAACACCAGCGCCTTGTGGCCCTCCGAGACCGCGGTGCTGAGCGCCTCCACCAGCGTCTGCACTTTCGACGACGTGTTGGCCTGCTGGCCCGGAACGAGCGCCGGGTGGCACGCCGCCTGACGCAGCCGGAGCAGTGCCTCCAGCGCCTTGATGACGCTGCCGCCCTCGGTGAGCAGGGCGACCACCTCCTTGCGCGTCGCCGCCATCACCGCGTCGTAGACAGAGCGCTCACGCTCATCCAGCGACACGTGCATCACAGACTCGGTGCGCGGTGGCAGCTCGGGCGCGACGTCCCGCTTGAGCCTGCGGAGGATGAACGGACGCAGGCGCCTGCGCAGCTGCTCCGCGACCGCCGTCTGCCCGTCGGCGATCGGCCGGGCCATCCGCTCGTCGAACTGCCGGCGTCCCCCGAGCAGCCCTGGGTTCGCGTAGTGCATCAAGCTCCAGAGCTCCTCCAGCCGGTTCTCGAGCGGAGTGCCGCTCAGCGCCAGCCGGAAGTTCGCCTTGAGCCCGAACGCCGCGCGCGCCACCTGGCTCTCCGGGTTCTTGATGGCCTGGGCCTCATCCAGAACCACGGCATCCCACGTGCGCCCCGAGAGCACGGCCGCATCCAGGCGCAAGATGGAGTACGTGGTGAGCGTCACGTCGGCGGACTCGTCCAGCGTGCGTCCGGGCCCGTGGTACGTGCACACTTTGAGCGACGGGCGGAAGCGCTGGAGCTCCGAGGCCCAGTTCGGCAGCACACTGGTGGGGCAGACGACGAGCGAGCGCGAGCCCAGCACACACAGCGTCTGCAGCGTCTTCCCGAGGCCCATGTCGTCCGCGAGGATTCCTCCCAGCCCCGCGGACCGGAGGAAGCCCAGCCAGCTCACGCCCTGCTGCTGGTAGGGGCGCAGCGTCGCGGTGAGATCGCCCGGCAGCACCGGCGGTGGGAGCTTCTCGAAGCCCTCGATCATCGGCGCCAGCCGGTCCAATCCCGGCGGAGGCGGCTGCTCCAGCGTCTCGCACAGCGCGCTCAGCTCCGGCAGGGCGTGGTTGGAGACCTTGCCATCCGCCTGCCGCGCGGAGAGCAGATCCGCGACGCGCTGGCCGTTCTTGTCCAGCCAGTCCCGAGGCAGCGGCGCCCAGCCTCCGCCCTCCAGCGGGACGAGCCCCAGCCCCTCCGACCACGCGCGGATCACCGCCGCCGCGTCCACTGTCCGTGGCTCGCCCTTGCCGCCCTCCACCTGGAACTCAAGCGTGAAGCGCACGTCGGGGACACCGGCCCCCGTGGCAGAGCCCTCCACCCGGAGCAGCGGCCGGAGCCGGACATCCGGGCTCACGAGCCCCGCCGCATCACCCGTGAGATCGCCGCGCCAGCGCCGCAGCTTGTCCGCCCAGCGCACCATCTCCTGGCCCTGCACCGTCAACCGCCGGCCGGGGACCAGGTTCAGCTCGTCCCGGAGCTGATGGACCAGGCGCTGCTCCGCGGCCTCGTCGCGCAGCGGCACGGAGCCGCGCAGGTAGACCATGCGGCCGTTGTCGATCCGCACCGAGGGCGGCGCCCCGTAGACGAGCGTGGGCAGGACGGACAGGCCCGCTTCCAGCTGCTGCAGCTCCAGCTGGACACGGGGCTTCAGCTCGCGGTCGATGGGCGGCAGGCGCTTGCTGCGGACCTCGACCGGGAGGCGGCGGGCCATCTCCGGGAGCACCCGCGAGGCGACCTCGCCGAGCTGCTCGGGGCCATAGGTGCGGATGATCGGGAGGCTCTGGAGCCAGGGCCCGGTCATCGCTGTCTCACCCAGGCGGACCAGCGCATCGCCCGCCAGCGCGACGCCCGGGCTGAGCACCTCCGCGATGCGGGGATCGCGCGTCACCGTCACTATCAGCTGTGCGCCCCGGTCTTCCACCACGGCCCTGGGAGGAATGCTCTCCTCCGAGACGGCCACGGGACGCCCATCCAGCAGCACGTTTCGCGCTGGCTCCAGCGCCTTGAGCAGCGCGTCCAGCTTCTCGGGAGAGAGCGCCCCGCGCGTGCGCCGCTCCAAGAGACGATCCACGACGAGATCCGCCTGCTCGACCTGGAGCGTCGCGGCCTGGGCCGGCTGGGCGATCAAGGAGGCGAGGCCCCCCTCTAGAGGCTCTTCCTTCCCATCCGCGTGAGCGAGCGTGCGATGGAGCTCCAGGCCGCCCGGAACACGCGTGAACCGGTGCACCACGCGGGACCACAGGCTCGAGGTCGTCTGCAGCGGGGCCTCCTGGCTCTCCGCCTGCTGGAGGGAGATGGCCGCGGCGACCACGTGCTCGCACGGGTCCACCTTGCTGGGGCAGTCGCACTCCCAGGCCTCGTCGCCCGGATAGAGGACGACCGTGACGGCGACCGAGCGCCCAGGCGCTCGCACCCGGAGCTCGATCTCACTGGCGGTGCGGGCTTGGAGCGCGACGGCCCCAGAGCGCGCGAGGTTGACCCCGTTGGACCAGATGCCAGGGCGTGCTTCCTTCCGAACGGCTTCGAGCAGTTGAGCGGGCGCGGACATGAGCGTCGGGAATCCCTACGCTTCGTGCGTGCGCCGCGCAACGCCCAAGACCGAGCCAGTGTTACGGAGGCTGCTCGCCTGGGTCCCAGCGGAGCCGCTCAGGGATTCCAGCCATTCAGAGAATCGCGCCCAGCTTGTGGCCAGAGGAGGGTCGTCATGAACGATCTGCAAGCAGCGAAGGGATTGGGCGTTTTCAGCGTGGCTCTGGGGCTGACCCAGCTCGTGGCTCCCAACTGGCTCGGGGTGAAGGCGGGGGTTGGTGCATACCCCACCTTGACGCGGATCTGTGGCGCTCGGGAGCTCGCCTCAGGGATCGGGGTGCTCTCGGGACGCAGGCCCGCGACCGCGCTCTGGGCGCGTGTGGCGGGTGACGTGATCGACATTGGCCTGCTCGGCGTGGCGCTGTTCAAGAGCGCCCGGCGCGGCCGGTTGGCCCTGATGTTGGGGGCGGTCCTGGGCGTCAGCCTGCTAGACCTGCTCTACGCGCGGCGTCTGCAGGGCGCGTAGAGCCCTGGCTCAAGACTGCGGAGGCTCGGCTGTCGTCGATGCAGCAGCCGAGCTTCGCTTTCGAGGGACGATGGATCGGCGCGGTCCCTTGATGGCAACGCCTAGGAGGAGGGCGCCGGGGAGGAGCATTCCCAGCCCCTGAGTGAGGTTGGTGGGTGGACGGGCCACCACGCCGAGCACCAGCGCGATGAAGAGCAGCCCACACACACTACGGAGGATGAGGGAGTTCACGTGTAGCTCCTGGGGACATCATACCCCAGGCTGGTGTCTCAGGTGTGGCGCCACTGGTCACGTGCAGCCCATAGCGCTTCACTCGCGGCGACCGCGCCCATGGCCAGCCGCACGTCCACGACGTCAGACAACGAGGTGCGGGCAGGGTTGATCTCCACGGTGGTGCCTCTGCGAGCCGAGGTCATCAACACCGGCGCGGTGATGTACGGGAACAGGCTGGAGGTCCCGATTGAGAACACGACGTCGAAGCCCCTTCTGACCTCCTGGTCGAGGAGCGCTGACTTCGCACGTGGCAGGACCTCCTCGAAGAGCACGACATCGGGGCGCACGATCTTCGAGCCCGCAGCCCGGTGGAAGCCGTCGACATTCTGGGTGAGCACCCAGCAGCGCTCGAAGGAGGTCTCCATGAGGGCCAGGATCTCGTGGGCACGGTTGAAGCGTGCTCCGCGGCAGGCGTTCTCGAGCCGGTGCAGGTGCTTCCATGTCAGCTCAGGCCGACGCCGGAAGATGTGCGCTGACAGGACCTCTTCACGTTGTAGAGCCCGCCGATGCCTCGGTAGGTGGGGAGCCCCGACTCCGCGGAGATGCCTGCACCCGTGATGAACAGGACGCTGCGAGCCTCAGAGAGGATGGTGACAACACGCTCGAGTTCACGATCCATGAGCGGAGGGTCTCAGCCTGGTGGCGAGTCTGCAACCCGGTGGCTGCCTCATATGCCTCTGCCGGTACATATGCGAACTCCTCGAAGAATACGTCTTCGACGCTCAGCCAGTGACGGAGATAGACGAAGCCGTCATTCGAGCAGCCGCTCGCGATGATGTACGCCGCGCCCCACGAGTCCCAGCGGAAGGCTACGTCCATTTGCTCGCGGAAGCGGTCCCGGAAGCCCATGATCTGCTCGGGCAATAGTTCCAATAACAGGTGCCGCAGATCCTCGGATTGCCGTTCCATTGCGCGCTCCCGCGTCGTTCGGCTTGGGCTACGCGGGTGAGCCATTCATCTCGTAGTGGACCTTCCTGTGACAGTTTGGGCAAAGCGCCCTCGCATTCTTCACTGTGTCGACGCCACCACGCGCCAGGAACTTTTTGTGATGGACCTCCAGATAGGGAGAGCCGCCCACGCGTTCGAGGACTTTGGGGTTGCTAGAGCAGAGCTTGATATACTGACGCTCCGTAAAACCGCCTGGCTTCCTGGGCCCATTCAGGGTGTAAGTGCTGATGTAAGAGCACGTCGCGCGGTGTATCTTGCAAAATGAGAATTTCTTCGTGGTATTGACGGCAAATCCGTGAGGATGCTGCTCGATCCACGCCAAGTATCCGTGCTCGTTGTTCTGGAATTTCTTCACCATGTACATCCTCTGAGAATCCGCGTTCGGCTGCCTATGGCATGTCAGGCGGGACGGGGGTAGGCGGAAGGAACCGAAGCATGCAGCCCATCTCGTCTCGCATCTTTGCTTCCATATGTGCCGCGTAGAGTGAGCGCAGCGGCCAACGCTCGGGGACGGCTTGCCGCATGGCCTCCGCCGCCTGTCGGGCCGTCTCTCGCATCAGGGAGACGTGCTGGGCGCGCACCTTGTCCCTCGTCAACTCCGCCCCCTCCTCCATCAGCCGCGTGCCCAGGAGCCGCTCGAGGAGCGTGGACTCCTTTGCCATGCGCGAGCCAATTCGCCACAGGGCTTCGCCCAGGCGATGCAACTGCTCAGCCGGGAGCACCTCGCGCGAGGCCTCAGCCCGCTTGAACAGCAGCAAGGCGGGTCTGCTGGCCAGCGCCGACACGGCGAACATAAACGCCGTATGAGCGGGCTCGGAGTGTTGGGCCGCCTGGAGCTGGTCCAGAGCATGGTGGAACAGCGTGTGGAACTCCGTCTCGCGCCAGTCGGAGAGAGCCGCAATGGCTTCGAGCGCCTGGAGTTCCTCGGAGCTGAAGGGCGTCTCCGGTGAGGAGTCCAAGACGAGCAGCAGGGCTGGATACTGCATGGCTTGAGGAGAGGCGATGGTCAGCGCGGACAGCCGGGCCCTCAAAGTCTGGGCGCCCTGGGTCCTCAGTTCCTGAGGGAGCGACTCGCTCCGGAGGAGATCATCCGCGGCGAAGACCCACTCTGGAG
>Ga0247825_10000238_pt1 | contig 33566 bp, 27 predicted proteins | sample 13C_Vanillin_Day_FD_194413 | JGI IMG/M metagenome (GOLD analysis project Ga0247825, IMG submission 194413) | Soil microbial communities from agricultural site in Penn Yan, New York, United States - 13C_Vanillin_Day48 | ecosystem: Environmental > Terrestrial > Soil > Agricultural land | place... | reverse complement strand
TCATCAGCCCGGTGATGCCGATCATCGACCCTTCATGCGCCTTGATTTCCGCCATCAGCTTCTTCGGGCCGTTCATCCGGAGATGCATGCCTTCGCGGATTTCGGCACTGGACGGTGGATCCTCGGTTCGCGGCCCCGCGGTGAACACCATCCCCTTGGTGCACCCGGCGACGTACACGCGCACGGAATCCTTGGGCACCGGCTTGGTGGTCTCCTGCGCGGCTGGCGCCGCGATGGACGAGACCGCGATGGCGACCGCGAAAGCAGCTCTCATGACAGCCGATCTTACGGCCTTTTACTGGCTCGTGGTGCCGGAATGCCGGCCTCGGCAGGGGTCCGTGCAGCGGCTCTTCGATTCCTATGCTGTGCCGTCGGGCGGGCACGAATCCGCGTTCAGCTACGCGCTATAATTCCGGCCACCTCAACAGGTGGCGCTCCAACCCGGCGTTCGCCTCGGCCCGTATGAGATCCACTCTGCCATCGGGGCCGGCGGGATGGGAGAGGTGTGGAGAGCCCGGGATATCACACTGGGCAGGGACGTCGCCCTCAAGATCCTCCCTGAGCATCTCGCGCTCGATCCTGACCGGCTCGCCCGGTTCAAGCGTGAAGCGCAGATCCTCGCGTCCCTGAACCATCCAAATATCGCCACGATCCACGGGTTTCAAGAGTCCGATGGCGTACAGGCGCTCGTGCTGGAGCTCGTGGAGGGGCCGACGCTTGCGGATCGCATTGCGCAGGGACCAATTGCGGTAGATGAGGCCCTAACGATCGCGAAGCAGATTGCTGAGGCGCTCGAAGCGGCACACGAACAGGGGATCATTCATCGCGATTTGAAGCCGGCCAACATCAAGCTGCGATCCGACGGCCCGGTGAAGGTGCTGGGCTTCGGGCTGGCAAAGGCGATTGACCAGCCGTCCTACACACAGGGTGGAGGCGGTCTGACACAATCGCCAACTCGCAGTCTTGCCGCTAGCCAACACGGGGGCGGTCGGCCGGAACTACGACATCGCGCCCGACGGCCAGCGGTTTCTGATGATCAAGCCGGCCGCTGGATCCAAGTCGACGAACCTCATCGTCGTTCATCACTTCGATGAGGAGCTGAAGCGGCTGGTGCCTACGAAATAGCGACCGGCAGAGTTCAGATGCAGTCGGCGCCATGCCATGAGTTGTGCAACAAGCGAAGCGTAAGGAGGACCGATGAAGTTAGTTGTTTATGCGGTGGCCGCAATCATCGCCTCGGCCCATACGGCATTCGCACAGAACTTACCAATTACAACCTGCGATCGCGTTGGGATCGGATCCGTACGGCTGACCGCCGATGGGCCGACGCCCACAATCTCGGATGTCTCCAGCGCCACCGCGGGGACCGACGCGGCCGCGGTGCCGTATTGCCTCGTCAAGGTGCTCGTTCCACAAGCGATCAATATCTGGATCGGTCTTCCGATGAATGGGAAGTGGAACGGGAAGCTCCAGTCGATAGGGGGCGGCGGCTATGCCGGCAACGTCGTCGTGCCAACCGCCGCCATTCTTGGCGGGTTCGTGAGCGTGTCGACCGACACGGGACACTCGTCGACCGCGGCTGGATCGTTCGGCATGCTGTCGCCGGGGCAGCCGAACACGCCCCTCCAGATTGACTTTGCGTACCGGTCTGAACACCTGATGTCGGTCATGGGCCGTCAACTCACACAGGCGTTTTACGGCCAGCCTCCGTCATACGCGTACTGGAACGGGTGCTCAACCGGCGGACGTCAGGGACTGATGATGGCGCAGCGCTATCCGGAGGATTACAACGGCATCGTCGCCGGCGCGCCGGCCATCCATTGGGATCGGTTTCAGGCGGCGCAGATCTGGCCCCAGGTCGTCATGCTGCGCGAGACTGGCGGGGCGATTTCTCCGGCAAAGCTGACCATGGCGACCGCGGCCGCAGTCGCCGCGTGCGATGCCGCGGATGGTGTCACCGACAAGGTGATCGACGATCCACGCACGTGCCGCTTCGATGCAAGAACCCTCGTGTGCCAGTCGGCCGGTGGCGGTACGGAGACGTGCCTGACTGAATCCGAAGCGAAGGCGATCAACAAGATTTGGGAAGGGCCCGTCGTGGACGGGAAACGACTGTGGTGGGGACCTCGCCCTGGCGCCGATCTCAGCGGTCTTGCCGGTCCGGAACCGTTCCGCATCTCCGTCGATCAACCACGGTATTGGGTCTATTACGACTCGACGTGGAATTGGCAGACCTTGAATTATTCGAATTACGAAGAATTCTTCGCCCTGACGGTGAAGCGAGTGGGGCCCATCATGGCCACTGCCGATCCGGATTTGTCGCGTTTCAGGGAGCGCGGCGGCAAGCTGATCATGTGGCACGGATGGGCGGACCAGCTCATCATGCCCGACGGCACCATCGACTACTACGACGCCGTCACGAAGAAGCTGGGCGGCGGGTATGAGCAAACACGAGACTTCGCGCGTCTGTTCATGGCGCCAGGGGTTGCTCACTGCGGTGGCCGTGATGGGACGGCGCCTCAGGGTCTTCTCGAGGCTGTGATGGACTGGGTTGAGCGCGGTGAGGCGCCTTCGACGCTGACCGGTCTTCGATCGCTTCCGGACGGAACGACTCGTACGCGGCCACTGTGCCCCTACCCGGAAGTGGCGGTATGGAACGGCGTCGGCAGCACAGACATCTCGTCAAACTTTACGTGCAAGGCACCACGCTAAGGGCGGAATTGGTTTCGCTGGCGGCCTGCATCCCAGCGAAGCCCCGACCGTCGGCAGAAGCGCACCTGTTAGGTTTAACGTAGTCCGAGACGCGTCAGCGACGTCGCTCAACCATTCTAGGTCGGTCGAAAGACACGGCTTCGGGTCCCCACGGGTACCGTGCAAAAGTGCAACGCCAAGTTCTCGGTGATTGCCGCTTGAACCGGCAGGAGCCGAACTCGTGCCCCCCGGCTTAGAAGGCCGACTTACAGAACCCATACCTTTCAACGTTTTACAACGCCTGCGCGAACGACCCACGCGATTCATCCCGAATCGTAGCTCTCAGCGCCATCCTCACTGTCTCCCTTCCCTTCCTGAGCCGATAACAGTTCAGCTCGCGCATTACTGATCGTGAGGGTGTTGTCATAAAGGGAGGACAAATGCGCCGCTTCTGGACCCTGACGGCTCCGAGTCTTGTGGTGTTGGTTCTCGATGGACACGCCGCCGCCCTGGCACAATCTGTCGACCGTTCGTATCGAGTGCTGTTGAGCAAGGAATCACAGTTCGAAGAGGAACTGAATCGTGAAGCCGCGGCCGGCTATCGAATCTTGACCGGTGACGCATCGGTCGAATTTGCACTCCTGGAACCGGCGACGGATGGTACGCCGCGAACCTATGTCTTCGCACCGAACGTCGAACGCTTTCTGAAGGAGAAGAAACTTCAACCGGGCTTTCGGCTGGTCGCGACGACGTTCTCCGCAGACGAGTATTGGTTTAGCGCGGTGTTTGAAAGGGTCCAGGGGGACGAACGTCCCCGAGAGTATCGACTCGTGAAAGCCGGATCAGTTGGCGCGCTTCGCAAGCGGCTCGAAGCAGGCGAGGCGGGGTTTGGCTTCGCGGCTCTGGCGTCGGGAGCACCAGGCGCTGCGGCCCTCTACGAGCCGCGTCCGGACGCGCGAAGCGTGAGACTCATTGCTTCAGGGAATACCGGAAATCTCCGCCAGGAGCTTCAGGCGGCAGGCGGCAAGGGGCAGTGTGTCGTAGACAGCGACGGGATCAAGGAAGCCGTTTACGCGATGGAGCCATGCCCGACTGGTGACACCCCACGCTCCTACGAGGTGGTCGCGACGACAAAGACCGAAACGCTGGAGGTCGAACTCAACGCGGCAGCGGCCCGGGGATTGCGGATTGTGCCTGGAAGCATCGTGGGCATTGAGAAGCGTGTAGCGCTGATGGGGAGCTACAACTACGAAACAGTCGCGATTCTGGACAAGGTGGCAGATGCGGCGCCGGTGACATACCGTGTTCTGGGCACGGCACGCCTGAGCACCTTTGAGAAGGAACTCAAGACGGCGGCGGCGGAGGGCTTCAAAGTCACGGCGTTCACGATCGGGCCTAAAGAAGTGGTAGCGGTGCTGGAACAGAAAACAGCCATAGCGAAATAACATCTGCCCACGGCGTCATTGACCTCGCCTCGCGGATCGGTCGCTGCGGAATAGAGCTGGGACCCCGTCAATGACTGGGTGCATCAGACGAAGTGCCGCTGCAAACGCTCGTCCGGACCCGGACTTCAGGTACTTCTCGAACCGAGCTGCACTCGCTTGGAGTTCCACTGGCGTCCGGCGGGCCCGTCAGACGTAAATAGCTTCCCACCCTGCTCCCTGGATTGTCGTGACGCCGACCACGACGCACGGCGAGCGAGAGGGACGGCAGGGATGGAAGTGAACCCGGATAGGAGGTCGGGGCCCTGACTGGGGCTCCAACCTCAAGGTAACTGCTTTTTCTCTCCGCGCAACGTCGGTTCCGTCGAAGTGCGCGACAGTTCAATCGCGCCTCCGTTTCCCTGCCAACCAGTTGCGTCACTCCCATTGATCTGCGGGAGCCAGCCCGCAAGGCCGTCAGAGACACCAGACACATTCCTTTTCCCGCTCGCCGTTTACGGGCCCGCACGCGACTCGCTCGGCGTGGCGTGATCGTTGCCCTCGCAGTCTCGCGACCCGGGACCGCAGCCGATCAACCCCTGGGGCCTGACCTCCCACAGACTGAACGTCACCGGTCCCCGGGTCGCCCGCGTGCCTGCATTCACCTTATCTGGAGACAGGAGGTCTCATGTTGCGAACGATGCTGTCGATCCTCACGTTATGCGCATTGGTTGCCTCGCCATGCGAGGTCGTGGCCAGTCAGGCGGCCGGCCGTGCGGCGACCGCCGAACCGGCCGTCACCGTCGTGAACATCAACACGGCGTCGGCGAAAGATCTCGAGGTCCTTCCCGGCATCGGCCAGAAGACGGCCGCGCGCATCGTCGAGTTCCGGCAAAAGAACGGCCCGTTCAAGAAGGTCGAGGAACTGATGAACGTCGGGGGCATCGGCGAGAAGAGCTTTCTGAGGTTGAAGCCCCGACTCACGGTGACGGGCAAGCCCGAACCGTCGCGGCAATAGGCCTCCGGTGCGGGCAGGAAGGCGGTCCGGCCGCCTCGAGCAGCCGGGCCGCTTCCGCGAGGTGATCATGAACGACCAAGGCTATTCCCTTCTTGAACTCCTGTTTGTCATCGCCGCTTCGATAACGTCGGCCGGCGTTGCCATTCCGCCGCTGCTCACGACCTTGGATCATTACCGGACGGCGGGCGCAGCGCGGTATGTTGCCGCCCGGATCCACAGAGTCCGCATGGAGGCGATCGGCCGATCGACCCACGTCGCCCTGCAATTCGTTCAAACCCCTTCTGGCTACGCATACGTGGTGCACGCGGATGGGAATGGAGACGGCGTTCGCAGTCAGGACATCAACGATGGGATCGATCCGCCTCTTTCGATGGTCGAGCGCCTGACGGACAACTTCGCCGGAGTGAACTTCGACGTGCTTCCAGACTTGCCTCCCGTCGATCCGGGCGGCCAGCCGCCAGGCACCGACCCCATCAAGCTGGGAACCAGCAACCTGCTCTCGTATTCCGCTACGGGCACCTCGTCTTCCGGCAGCCTGTACATTCTGGGACGCCGCAACGTTCAGTACGTCGTTCGAGTCCTTGGCGATACGGGGCGGGCACGCGTCCTGCGGTTCGACGCGAGGTCACGACAATGGAAGCCGCTCTGACAACCGCACACGATCGTCGTGCTTTCCGTCGACTGGGCAGCGACGAACACCGAATCTCAGCGGCGAGAATCAGGCCCGCTCGTGAGGCGGCTGTCGTGGACATCTCTCCACAGGGCGCATCGATCGAGGTGTCGTTTCGTCTGCGGCCCGGCGCCACGATTGACCTTCAGATTGACAGGCCCGGGGACCGCAGGGACCTGAAGGGACGGGTCCTCCGTTGTTCGGTCGCTCGCCTTTCCGCCACCTCCGTCTGCTACCGCGCAGCCGTCCTGTTCGATCGTGAGTGGCCCTCGATCCTCTCAGAAACCAATGCCGAGTAGAACGTTCCCGGCCTGCTTCCGATTCGTCACGCGGTGACGGGGTAGAGACGACCCAGAGGCTCAGAGAACATGACGACTCATGCGGCGGAATGGCTCGTGATTGGGGATGGCGCGTCAGCGGGTGAGGATGGCACTCGGATTGGTTACGGCACATCCGTGTTCACACCGCGAAAGCGCGAGCGACGACAAAGACTCACCGAACTCTGCGTGGCTTTGACGCGCACGGCTTTGGATCGCCAGGGCGACGTCTCTCTGATGCGCGGAACATTTGAACAGATGCTGCGGCGTCTGGTTCCTGTCCGCGCTGTTCGTCTGCGCGAGGCCCACAGCCGGTGGGGCATCCGGCCGGAGGGGCGAGCAGGAACGGAATCCATCACCCTCGACGTGCCCGTGCCCGATGCCGCGCCGAAGAGCGTGCTCGAAGCCACGTTCGATCCCGCCTGCGGCCTTGGCGAGTGGGATTTCCAGATGCTCGGGCTCGCCGCGCAGATCGCCGCTCTCGTGCTCGAGATTGAAAGGGGACGGCTACAGCTCGCGCGGGCCGGTCTCCTCGAGGGGTCTCGCAGCCGACGCGATCGGGCCGCACCTCTCATCGGATCGACGCCGCCGATGGCTGCCCTGCGCGAACGCATCGACCGCGTCGCAGCGACGGATTTCGTGGTTCTCCTCGAAGGGGAGAGCGGCGTTGGCAAAGAGCTCGTCGCCCGCCAGATTCACGAGCGCAGCCGGCGGCGGCAGGGACCGTTCGTCGCCGTCAACTGCGCGGCGCTCGTCGAAACGCTGCTCGAAGCCGAGCTGTTCGGCATCGAGGAACGAACGGCCACTGGTGTGCGGGGACGACGGGGCAAGTTCGAGCACGCCGACGGAGGGACGTTGTTTCTCGACGAGATCGCCGACTTGTCCCCCTCCGCCCAGGCCAAACTGCTGAGGGCGATCCAGGACCTGGCCGTCGAGCGGGTGGGCGGCACCGGAGCGCATCGTGTGGACATCCGGGTCATCGCGGCCACCAATCGGAGCCTCGCCAGCCTGGTGGAACGGCGGCTCTTCCGGGCCGACCTGTTCTACCGCTTGAGCGGAGTGGACATTCGAATTCCGTCGCTTCGCGAACGTCAAGGTGACGTGCTGATCCTGGCGGAACATTTTCTGGAGACGCATCGAACGATCCGCCGACTGCGGCTGTCGGCCGCCGCCATGGATGCGCTGTTCACCTACGACTGGCCCGGGAACGTACGAGAGCTGGAACGCATCATCGAGCGGGCCGTGGCGCTCGCCGAAACCGACACGATCGAACTCGAGGATCTGCCGGCGGTCGTTCGCGGCGAGTACTCAGAGGTCATCCTGCCGTCGCTTCGGCGCAATGACACGCTGCGGGTGTGGGCGGGCCGGTACGCGCGTCTCGTCTTCGAGCGATGTCACCGGAATAAGCGAGAGGCCTGTCGCGCCCTGGATATCAGCTATCACACGCTGCGAGCCTACCTTCGGCTGCCAACTCATGGCGGGCCGGAAGACGCGGCGCAGGAAATGGCTCCCGATCGAGAGGGCACTCCGACGGGCAGCGCGGAGGGAATCCAGGTGGATGTCTGAAGCAGCGGTGGCGGATGCCACCCGGGCCGGGCGCCTGCGGCCGAACACGGCAAACGAGGCGGGGGCAGGGAAGCCGTCCTGCGAGGTCACGCGTTTCCAACCTGCAGACGTTTCAGAAGACGTCTTCGGAGGACGAGATGAGTGTACCGCGCAAGAAGAAGTGTGCCGTTGTGGTGGTGTTCACGCTTGTCGTCGGATCGGCTGGCCCTACATGGCGGCTGCTGGCCCAGAGCCGATGGACGATTTCACCCGAGCCGGTCCAAACGCTCAAGGCCAGGCCGGCGCCGCCCGCCGTGACGTCAGGGGATCGGGGCGCCACCTATCACGCGCTCGAAAACCAGGCCATCCGCGTCGTCACGGAGTTCGCGGATGTGACGGCGGTCGCCCAAAGAGGGCCGGACGGGGAGTTGTCGACCGAGCTCAAGGATCTGGCTGGAAATGAGGTGGCAACCTTCCGTGTCCACCGCGTCGATGCCGACAACGACTCGTTGGAGTTCGTCGTGCCCGGGGGACTCACTCGACACGCGACGCGCCGCAAGGGCCTTCGGCCGACCCTTGACTGGAGCAACGAGCAAGCCTACAGCTTCTGGAAGGATCAGGCGTCGCTCGAGAGCGCGACGCTCGAGTGGCAGGACATGCTGATTCGGCCGGCTGGCGCCAGAAGGCGCAATCCCGGCAGCGACGCGCTCCAGACGGACACGGAATGGACCGGCGGCTTCTCGGCGACGGTCATCAGGAAGGTCGGCACCCACACCAGCTACATCACCAAGCAGGCGACCACCGGTGTTGTCTTCATCAGCGCATTCAAACGAGATGGCGTGGAGATCGGCTTCAGCCAGTGGTGGCCGCAGGAGCAGACGTTTGCCTGGTCGTTTCCGGGCCTGACCGACGGCTACGTGGACGCTTCGCGATTGCAGCCGAATGGCGGGTGGACGTTCGCGCCAGACATGGCGTGGCTGAACACGCAGAATCTGGCTTTCCAGCAGTTCCATGCACAAGCCAGTTTCCGCGGCGCGCTCTCCCGACCGCAGGGGTGGCTGGAAAGAATTGAATCGTTCATCGCGCCAACCCTGATCGCCAACGAGCCCGGTTGTGATTACCTGCACTGGCTCGACCAGAGCATTTTCCGACCCTGCTGCGACTCGCACGACCGCTGCTACGAGAAGCAAGAGCCGGCCTGCGGCTGGAGCAGCTGGTGGATGTGGTGGAGCAGCTGGCAGTGCACCATGTGCAACATGTGGGTGGCGTACTGCTTCACGACAGCGCCTGGAAGCCACGTCTTGCACCGATTCCCATAGGAGCCGCAATGAGCTCTGACGCCCCCTTCGTCAACAGGTTCTCAGCGTTCGCATCCGGATTCCTCGCAGTCGTGCTGCTGCAGGCCGGGTGGGGATGGTGGCTGAATTCGGGACGAGGTGTTCTGCGAACTTCACTCGTGTTGCTCGTCTGGAGCATGGTGGTGGCGGCGGCGCGGCAGGGATCGAATCGCTGGGATCGCGCTCTAGCCATCTGGCTGGGCGCGATCTCAGGCTCGATGGCCGCTCTGTTCTGGATTGGGCCCGGCACCATCTGGCCGATCGTTCTCACGATGGCGGCCGCCATTAGCGGCGTGGCTGTAATCGCCGGAACGCTGGTCGGAGCGTCGGCCCGCTCTCTGTGGCATTAACCCCTCAGTGCGCCAGTTGACCCACCCTACTGGCTCGCCCAGATAAATCGTCGAGAGGTTCTCCAGCGAGTTCGCGGTAGACTATTTGGTCGTTCGCAACGACGCCTCAGCCGGGTGACTTCGCCAACGCGGACCATCTCGAGGGGCGATGACGCGGAGCGGCTCGGCCGCCTCTTGTCGAGCGTCGTGTCTGCCAACTAGCTCGCGCGCTTCATGGAACAGGCCACCACGTCCCCTCTCAAGAAGTCACCGCTTCACGCCCGCCATCGAAGCTCCGGCGCCAAAATGGTGGAGTTCAGCGGTTGGGAGATGCCCCTCGAGTACTCGGGCATCAGCGACGAACACCTGGCGGTCCGATCCCGTGCCGGACTGTTCGACGTGAGCCATATGGGTGAGATCGAGATCGCCGGCAAAGACGCACTGGCCGCCGTACAGCGCATCTCCATCAACGACGCGGCCAAGTTGCAGGTCGGCCAGGCTCAGTACTCGGCCCTGTTGACGCCGGACGGCACCTTCGTCGACGATATCCTCGTTTATCGTCTCGCCGCCGCCCATTTCCTGCTGGTCGTCAACGCCGGCAACATCCGGAAAGACTACGAGTGGATCTCCGAGCACATCGCGCCGGCCGGCGATGCCGTCGCCGTCGACGCGAGCTCGCGATACGCGCTCTTGGCGCTGCAGGGACCCGCGGCTCTCGCGATTCTGCAGCCGATTTTCGGCGTCGACCTCTCCGCGCTGAAATACTACCGCTTCGCGCACGGAGAAGTTGCCGGCGTGCGGGCCACGGTGTCGCGCACCGGGTACACCGGTGAGGACGGCTTCGAAATCTTCGTGCCGCCGCAGTCAGCCGACCATGTCTGGCGGGCTGTGCTCCAGGCCGGACACGAGGCGGGCGTCACGCCGTGCGGCCTGGGAGCGCGCGACACTCTCCGCCTCGAGGCCGCCATGCGCCTGTACGGCAACGATATCGATGACACGACTACGCCGCTCGAAGCGGATCTGCGTTGGATTGTCGCGTGGCAGAAGACCGGATTCCACGACACCGTGGGGGCGCACGCGCTCCGTGAACAGGACGCCGAAGGCATCCGCCGCCGGATGGTGGGTTTTGAAGTGGTCGATCCCGGCATCGCGCGGCGTGCATACGACCTGTACGTGAGCGGTGCGAAGGTTGGAACGGTCACCAGCGGCACGCAGACGCCATACTTGAAGAAGTCGATTGGCCTGGCGTACGTCGGCGTCAACGCTGCCTCGCCCGGCACCGAGCTCGAGGTCGACATCCGCGGGAGGCGCGCGCGCGCGAGGGTGGTGCCGCTTCCGTTCTACAAACGGCCGCCGGGCGTTCGCGCACCATTCTGAGGAGAGAAGGACCACAGTGGCTTACCCGACAGCGTACAAATACACCAAGGATCACGAATGGCTCGACGTATCAGGCGATCGGGCCAGCGTCGGCATCACCGACTACGCGCAGCAGCAGCTCGGAGATGTGGTGTACCTCGAGCTTCCTCACGTCGGGGCCACGCTCAAACAAGGCCAGTCTTTTGGAACCATCGAGTCGGTCAAGGCTGTTTCGGAGCTTTATGCCCCGGTATCCGGCGACGTCGTCGAGGTCAACACCGCGCTCAAGGACAAGCCTGAAACGGTCAACGCCGACCCTCACGCCAGCTGGATGATCAGACTGAAGATGGCCGATCTCAAGGAGGTCGGGGAACTGCTCGATGCCGGACAATATGCAGATCTCGTCAAATAGTCCAGATCGTGCCCTTGACGCCGTTCCCTCCACGTTGACTGCGCCTCTCGTCGAACGCTTTCAATTCCGCCACATCGGGCCCGACGCTGACGAACGGGCGGCCATGCTGCGGGTCGTGGGCGCTTCCTCGATCGAGGCACTGATCGACGAGGTGATCCCCGACGGAATCAGGCTTCGGGCACCTCTGAATCTGCCAGGCGCGATCGGCGAGCACGAGTTTCTCCGAAGTCTTCGGCGGACGGCTTCACGCAATCGGATGTTTCGATCGTTTCTCGGCTTCGGGTACTACGACTGCTTCACGCCGAGCGTCATCGTCCGAAACGTCCTCGAAAACCCTGGCTGGTATACACCATACACGCCCTACCAGGCCGAGATCGCGCAGGGACGCCTCGAAGCGCTGCTCACGTTCCAGACGATGGTGAGCGATCTGACGGGGCTGCCGGTCGCGAATGCGTCGCTGCTGGACGAGGCGACCGCCGCCGCCGAGGCCATGACGATGCTGTATCGCGTGCAGGCGGGCCGAATCTCGGGCCTTGCCGCGCACGCGACCCCGCAGTTCTTCGTCGCCGACAGCTGTTTCCCGCAGACGCTCGAGGTGCTCAGGAGTCGATCCGAGCCGCTCGGCATCGAGTTGGTTGTCGGCGATTTCAAGCGAGCCGCCTTTACCGACCGGACTTTCGGTGCGCTCGTGCAGACCCCGGACGAGGCCGGGCAAGTACACGATCTCAGAGAATTCATCGCGGCTGCCAAAACTTCCGGTATTGCGGTCGCGGTCGGCACCGACCTCCTGAGCCTGGTGCTGCTGACACCTCCCGGCGAGGTTGGCGCGGACATCGCGTTCGGCAACTCTCAGCGATTCGGCGTGCCGCTCGGCTACGGCGGTCCTCACGCTGCGTTCTTCGCCACGCGCGCGCAGCACGTGCGCCAGGTGCCCGGGCGTATTGTCGGCGTCTCCGTGGATGCCCATGGCCACCGTGCTTACCGGATGGCCCTTCAAACGCGAGAACAACACATCCGTCGCGAGAAGGCGACCTCGAATATCTGCACGGCTCAGGCGCTGCTGGCTAATCTGGCGGGCCTCTACGCCGTCTACCACGGGCCCAGGGGGCTCACGGCCATCGCGCGACGTGTGCACGCCTACGCGCTACGGCTCGCCCGTGAGCTCGCCGGGCTGGGATTCCAACAGCTCAACGACCACTTCTTCGACACCGTACGGTTCGGCATCCCTGGTGGAACGTACACACGGGATCGGATCGCCAAAGCCGCATTGGCCTCTAACCTGAACCTCGGCTACCGGCGAGACGGCACCATTCACGTGGCGCTGGACGAGACGGTGAATGATGCAGACATCGCCGCCATTGTCACCGCGTTTGCGACAGGAGCCGCCACGGCGCCAGGGCAAAGCGCCGCCGTGAACAGCGGCCTCGAGGCGGACGAGGCGCGCCCCCCAAAGGATGTTCCCACCGCGTATCCGCCGAACCTGTCGCGGACATCACCGTTCCTGACGCATCCGGTTTTCAACACGCACCATTCCGAAGCCGCGATGATGAGATTCATTCGCCGCCTGGAGCGAAAGGATATCGGCCTCGACACGTCGATGATTCCGCTCGGATCGTGCACGATGAAACTCAACGCCGCGTCCGAAATGCTCCCGCTGACCTGGCCGGAGTTCGCCGCCATCCATCCGTTCGCGCCGATCGACCAGGCTGAAGGCTACCAGCAGATCTTCCGCGAGCTCGAAGGGATGCTGTGCGAAGTCACCGGATTTGCCGCGGTCTCGCTGCAGCCCAATTCCGGCGCGCAAGGGGAGTTCACCGGACTCATGGTGATCCGCGCGTACCAGCGCGCCAGGGGCGAAGCCGGGCGTGACGTCGTGCTCATCCCTGCGTCGGCTCACGGCACCAATCCCGCCAGCGCCGCAATGGCCGGCATGCGGGTCGTGGTGGTCGCGAGCACCGCCGAAGGGGATATCGACGTCGGCGATCTGAGAAAGAAGGCGCACGACCACCAGGAGCGCCTCGCGGCGCTGATGGTGACCTATCCCTCAACACACGGGGTCTACGAAGAGAGCATTCAACAGATCTGTGGAATCGTCCACGAGCACGGCGGCCAGGTCTACATGGACGGCGCGAACATGAACGCGCAGGTTGGACTGACGAGCCCGGCCGCCGTCGGCGCCGATCTGTGCCATCTCAACCTGCACAAGACCTTTGCGATCCCGCACGGCGGCGGCGGGCCGGGAATGGGCCCGATTGCTGTGGCCGCTCATCTTGCCCCATTCCTTCCCACACATCCGATCGTCACGACCGGTGGCGAGCGTGGCATTCATGCGGTCTCGGCGGCGCCATGGGGAAGCGCCAATATCCTGGTCATTTCCTATGCGTACGTGAAATTGCTGGGCTCGGAAGGCATGACCGACGCGACACGCTGCGCCATCTTGAACGCCAACTACATCAAGTCCCGGCTGGAGTCCCATTATCCGGTGCTCTACACCCGGCGCAACGGGCGGGTAGCGCACGAGCTCATCTTCGATCTCCGGCCCCTGAAGCACGCCAGCGGAGCAGTGGGCATCACCGAAAGCGACGTGGCCAAGCGGCTGATGGACTACGGGTTCCACGCACCCACCGTGTCGTTTCCGGTGGCCGGCACCCTGATGGTCGAACCGACGGAAAGCGAGCCCAAGGACGAGCTCGACCGCTTCTGTGACGCCATGATCGCCATCCGCGGGGAAATCCAGTCGGTCATCGACTCTGAGGCCGATCCGAAGGACAACGTGCTCAGGAACGCTCCACACACGGCCGAAGCCGTTTCAGCCAACGAGTGGCGCCATCCCTACACACGGGAGCAAGCCGCCTATCCGCTGCCGTTCGTGCGCGAACGGAAAGTATGGCCGGCGGTCGGGCGCATCGACAATCCCTACGGAGACCGGAATCTGGTCTGTACATGCCCACCGATCGGTGACGATGAGAGTGGGGGCTAGAGGCTGGGGGCTAGAGGCTAGATTCACCTCTGAGCCTCCAGCCTCCGATCAGCTATCGCTCGAGATGCTCTGAATCGCGTTCGTTGTCGATGCAGAAGTACTCGTGGATCTCCCCGTTCGGTGAGTTGTCGTAGTTCGTGGACTGCCAGTTGATGTGCCAGCCGCCCGACCAGGTCCGCGTGTAGGCTCCCGGATCGTCAACCGTGAACTCGAATCGAATTCTGTTCATGTCAATCCGCGTGTAGCGCTCGGTGAGATGCAGGAAGCGCGTGTGGGGCAGTCCGTTGCGGAACGCCCAGAATTTTTCGTTGAACCCGACGGTGTCGACCACGAGCGTGTCGCCTTCCCACCGGCCGATGGAATCGCCGAAGTAGCTGGGATTGAGTTCGTCCATGGACGGGTGCTTGCGGCCCGGTTCCATGGCGATGCGCTTCCAATCCCGATTCTCGCCGTCGATCATGATGATCCGGTTCAGCTCGGGTTGCTGAATGAACTCAGTGCCGTTGGGCGCGGTCAAGAAACGCAAGCCGCCGGCAGGCTGGCAGCGTGCGTGCGGGTCGTCGAGACCGTCACGGAAGTCGCGGTACTCGTACAGCGCCCGGGCCCACGGCCGAAGCGGCACCTCCTCGATCGTCAGATTCGTCGGCAGCGAATTACCGGTCTTGCCGATGATCTGACCGTTGAAGGAGTTCCAGAACCCCTTCTGTCCAGGGACGGCGCCGAGATTGATTTGCCCGTTCGGCAGCCGAGGCGGCGGTCCCGCGGGCGGGGGCGCCGGCTTCGCCGCCGCCTGCCCGCCGCCTGCGGGCGCCTGAGCATCCAGCAACACGGGAAGCGACACGCCGATCGCCAACGCGATCGCGGCCGCCACACCACCATAGCAATGACTGCGCATCCTCAATCCTCTTTGTCTAGCGATCCGGCATGTGCTCGGAATCGCGCTCGTTGTCGATGCAGAAGTACTCGTGGATTTCTCCGCTGTCCGACCCATCGTATCCAGTGGCCTGCCACGGCATGATCCACCCACCGGACCACGTCCGCGTGTACGCGCCCTTGTCGTCGATCGTCACTTCGTATTTCAACTGGTCGAAGTTGAGCCGCGTGAAGCGTTCGGTAAGATGCAGGAACTTCGTGTGCGGCATTCCGCCTCGAATCATCCAGAACTTCTCGTTGTACCCGACGGTGTCCACGACCAGCGTGTCGCCTTCCCACCAGCCAATGGAATCGCCGAAATAGCTCGGGTTGAGCTGCTCCTCGGGCGGGTGCTTTCGACCTGGTTCCATCGCGACCCGACGCCATTCCCGGTTCTCGCCCTCGATCATGATGATGCGGTTCAACTCCGGCTGTTGGATGAACTCCATTCCGTTCGGCACCGTGAAGAACCGGATGCCCCCGGCCGGCTGGCATCGCACATGAGGGTCGTCGAGTCCACCTCGAAAGCGGCGAAACTCGTAGAGCGCTTTCGCCCACGGTCGGAACGGCACGTCCTCGAGCGTGAGGTTCGTCGGCAACGCCCGATCGCCCGTTCGCAGCAACGAGCCGAGACCGTTGTTCCAAAAGCCCTTGCCGTCGGGGATGGCACCCAGGTTGACGCTGCCGTCGGGTCGCCGGGGAGTGGGCGCGGAAGGCGCTCCTGGCTTCTCACGATCGCCGGCCGGCGCCTGAGCGTGCGGAATGACGGGGGTCGACAGGACCACGGTCAGTGCGATTCCTGTTCCACCAGCGGCAAGCCAGTGCCGTCGCATCGTCATCCCCTTCGGACTCGCTGACTAGTGTCGTTCGAGGTTCTCGGAATCGCGTTCGTTGTCGATACAGAAATACTCGTGGATTTCGCCACCCGCCGAACCGTCGTAGCTCGTGCTCATCCACGGCACGATCCAGCCGCCGGACCACGGTCGCGTGTAGGCGCCCTTGTCATCGACGGTGACTTCGTACTTCAGCTCGTTGAAATTGACCCGCGTGATGCGCTCCGTCAGGTGCAGGAACTTCGTATGCGGGAGACCACCTCGAATCATCCAGAACTTCTCGCTGAATCCCACTGTGTCGATGACGAGCGTATCGCCTTCCCACGAGCCGATGGAGTCGCCGAAGTAGCTCGGATTCAACTGCTCCTCCGGCGGGTGCTTACGCCCCGGTTCCATGGCGACGCGGCGCCACTCCCGGTTTTCACCGGCAATCAGGAAAATGCGTTGAAGATCGGGCTGATCGATGAATTCCATGCCGTTGGGCACGGTGAAGAACCGCATTCCGCCGGGAGGCTGGCATCGCGCGTGCGGATCGTCCAAGCCATTACGGAAGCGCCTGTACTCGTACAGGGCCTTCGCCCACGGACGGAAGGGGATCTCTTCGAGCAACGGGTTGGTTGGCAACGAGGAGCCGCCGGTTCGACCAAACGGCTGACCGCTTGCGTTGTTCCAGAACCCTTTCCCGCCAGGGAGAGGGCCGAGGTTCACGCGACCATCGGGCCATCGAGGGGTCGGCTGCGGAGGGGCCGCCGGCCTGCCGCCGCGCCCGCCTCGGCCTGCGGGCCGGGCCTCGTCGTCATCCGCGGCTTGGCCCGCCGGGGCTCCGCGCCCGGAGGGCGCCTGCGCGCGGAGCAACGCCGGCGCCGAGATCACACTGGCCAGCACACCCGCAGTCAGACAACCGCTCAGCCACCGGTACCGCATGTTCGACCTCTTTCCAGCGAGCCTGCGAACTCGCGAGCTACGGCGTCACGCCCTCGCTCGACCCCGCGCCGAGCTTCTTGCCCGTCTTGGTCAGGACGACGCTGCGCGCGTTGGCGAGTGGTTTCCCGTTCTTCGCTTTGGTGCCCGTCACGGTGACGATGTCACCGATCTTCATCGAGTTCCGCGTCCAGCCGTTGCGCTGGATCACAGCCGGCGCGCCCATCTCGAGGGCCCAGTTGGTCACCTTGCCGGTCTGCTCGTCCCGCACGTCGATATAGAAAAACACGTGAGGGTTCTGCCACTCAATCTTGGTCACCGCACCGGTCAGGTTGGCGGGCTCGTTGCCGTACTCCGCCGAGAATGAGTGGTGCGCCAGCAGCGGAGCAGCCACCGCCAACGCGAAACCGAGCGCCAACAAACTCCGGAATCTCATCACGAACCTCCTGATTGCTAACGACTGTAGTCTCTGTCCCTCGTGAGCGTAAAATCGCCTTTCGTCGTCCCGGCGATCCACGTGCCAGTCAATGTCCGCCGATCGGAACCAATCTTGTCCAGCTTGCCGTTGGCCGTGTAGCGCGTCACTTTGCCGGCTTTATCCTTGAGTCCAACCTCGAACCTGACGGTCCAGTCGGTTGGCTTCGGGAACTCGACGACGAAATTCTCGAGCGTCGCGTGATCGTATCCGGGGTTCATGAGACCGGTAATCCCCGAGCCGTCCGGTGTGTAATCGACGATGAGCGTCAAGTCGTGACGCTCCTTGGCGTTCAGCCCCCAGTTGCCGTGCCACGAGCCGACCAACGGGTGGCCTTCCTGGGCAAAGGTGGCTGCCGCGAACGCGAGACAGATGACAACCGAAAGGGTACGCAACAGGACCCGCATCGCTCCTCCTCGAAGGGACAGCCGAAAGCTTCCGAGATTTTACCGCTTTTTTGGAGAATTCTGCAGCGGTCTTCAAGTCGGTCGGACCGGTTCCCGGCTCATTTCATCGGCCCTGGCACGAAATCGCCCGAGGAGCAGGCGGGTAATCGGTCCCGCCGCGGCCGCCCCCCGGCCGACCTCGAAGACGAATTCCCGCGAGATCCCCGGAAGGATGCCAGCATCGAGCGGTGGCGTCAGCGCCTCAGCGCCTCGCCCCCCTTTGACGATGCACAGGTTCGACTGGGTGCACTCGTCAAGCTCTCCGCGATAGCTCCGCATCACGCCTTCGTCGGCCCCTCGCGTACGACAGCTCACCGACGCCGCGGGTGACGAGCATGCGAACGGTCGAAAATCGAAATCACGGCGTGCGCGTGATCGACGATGTGTCTGTTGATGTTGACGATGGCAGGCACGATGACTCTTCTCGCGCGATCAGTTGTTCCCGGGCGGACGGCAGCATCCTCTCCGCTCGTGCGCAACGGTTCCCAAGGTAGGCTAGTATCCTCCCGAATGCGAGTGCTGAACTCGGCGCAGATGCGCGAAGCCGATCGTCGAACGATCGAAGACATCGGCATCCCCTCGCTCGTGCTGATGGAAAACGCGGGGCGTCAGGTGGTCGCCGCCATCGAAGCGACGTATGCCGATCTGCTCGAACGACAGGTGGCCGTGCTGTGCGGTCGCGGCAACAACGGAGGAGATGGCTTCGTCGTCGCTCGGACGCTGATGCAGCGCGGTGTGAGCGTCTCCGTATTTCTGCTGGGCCGCGTAGCCGACGTACGGGGCGATGCCAGGATCAACCTCGAGATTCTCGGCCGCCTGGGTCTCACCGTCGTGGAGATCGACGACAGCCAGGCATGGGAGCTGCACTTTTCCGAAGTCAGAGATTGCTCGCTCATTGTCGACGCCATCTTTGGGACCGGTCTCAATGCCCCCGTTTCGGGGCTGGTCGAGTCGGTCATCGCTGACGTGAACGCGTCGGGCATTGCCGTCGTGTCGATTGACCTCCCATCGGGGCTCTCAGCCGACGCCGCCGAGCCTATCGGCGAGTCGATCGAAGCCGATACGACCGTCACGCTCGGGGCGCCCAAGCTCCCACTCGTGCTGCCGCCGGCCGAAACGCGCGCCGGAGACATTGTCATCGCCGACATCGGTATTCCTGCCGAGGTTTTCGAGACCCTGGACGGGCCGCGCGTGTCACTGCTCACGCGAAGCGGGATGCGCGAGCTCATCACCCCGCGCGCCCATGAGAGCCACAAGGGCGATTTCGGCCGCGTGCTCGTCATCGCCGGCTCTCGAGGCAAAACAGGGGCGGCCCACCTGGCTGCTCTCGGCGCGCTGCGCTCGGGCGCCGGTCTGGTGACCGTGGCGACAGCCGCGGCCTGCCAGCCAGTGGTTGCCGCGATGGGCGCGGAGTACATGACCGAGGCGTTGGCCGAATTGCCCGGAGCTGATGGCGGCCTCGATCCAGCGGGGGTCGACGGCGTGCTCGAGATGGCCCGCGACGTGGTCGCCATCGGCCCCGGGCTGGGCCAAGGGCGTGCCACGCGACAGTTCGTCACGGCGTTCGTCGATCGGGCGACGATGCCGTTGGTGATTGACGCGGATGGTCTCAACGCCTTTACCGAGAACCCTGATCGACTGACCGGAAGGGAAGGTCGCGACGTCATCATCACGCCGCACCCGGGGGAGATGGCCAGGCTCCTGGGGATGACGACCGACGAAGTCCAGGCCAGCCGAATGGAGATCGCGCGCAATTTCGCGGTCGCCCATCACGTGTACGTGGTGCTCAAGGGTCATCGGACGCTGGTCGCGACGCCCGACGAGCAGCTCTTCGTCAATTCCACCGGCAACCCTGGGATGGCGACCGGTGGCACTGGTGACGTCCTGACGGGAATGATCGCCGCCTGGCTGGCGCAGCTGCTCGACGCCGAAGCAGCCTGCAAGCTGGCGGTGTACCTCCACGGAATGGCCGGCGATCTCGCGGAAGCGGACGAAGGGGAGGTGGCGATGACATCGATCGATCTCGCCGGGCACATCGGCGATGCCGTCCTCGAGCTGACCGCGCGGCGAAAAGTCGTCGATCGCGGTCGCCAGGAGTCCGGCTGAAGCCGGCATGATCGAAACCTTCCTCACATCATCCGAGCTCGAAACGACTGACGCGGGCCGCCGCCTGACGGGGCGCCTCGAGGCCGGGTCGGTCGTCCTCCTTTACGGCGACCTTGGCGCGGGCAAGACGGCGTTCGTTCGAGGTCTGGCCGAAGGCCTGGCCCTTTCCGGCGATCAGGTGAACAGCCCGACATTCACGATCCTGCAGGAATATCGAGGTGGTCGGCTGCCGCTGTTCCATGCCGACCTGTATCGATTGAACGACGCGCGCGAAGTGGAAGACCTCGGCCTCGACGAAATCAGCGCCGGCGGCGTCCTGGCGATTGAATGGGCCGACAAACTGGAGGCCGTGCCGCCCGGCGCCCTTCGCGTCACCATCGATCACGTCGGCGAACACGAGCGACGGATCACGGTGGAGAGTTACTCGGACCGATAGTTCGGCGATTCCTTGGTAATCGCCACGTCGTGGACGTGGCTTTCGCGGACCCCGGCAGGGGTGATCCGAACCAGCCGTGCCTCGCGCTGCAGCGTGGGAATGTTGCGGCAGCCGCAATAGCCCATACCTGCCCGCAGACCGCCGACGAGCTGGTAGATGAGACCAGCCACGCTGCCTTTGTGTGCGACGCGCCCCTCTATCCCTTCGGGCACCAGCTTGTCGGTCCCGGAGGGCGTGTCGAGGTTGAACTCATCCTGGAAGTACCGATCGCGGCTGCCCCGACGCATGGCGCCAATCGACCCCATGCCGCGGTACTCCTTGAAGCTGCGCCCCTGGTAGAGAATCAGTTCGCCCGGGCTTTCGTCGGTCCCGGCGAACAGGTTGCCGATCATCACGGCGCTGGCGCCGACGGCGATGGCCTTCGTGACGTCGCCGGAGAACCGGATGCCGCCGTCCGCGATGACCGGCACGTCGTGGCGCGCCGCGGCGCGCGCGCACTCCATGACGGATGTGATCATGGGCACGCCGATGCCGGCGATGACCCTGGTCGTGCAGATTGACCCGGCGCCGATCCCGACCTTCACGGCGTCGACGCCGAGGGCGATCAGCGCTTCGGTCGCCTCGCCCGTCGCGACGTTGCCGGCTATCAGCTCGACGCCCGGGTAGCGGCGTCGAACCTGCCGCACCATGTCGAGGACCCCTTGCGCATGGCCGTGCGCGGTGTCGACCACGAGCGCGTCGACGTGGGCGCTCACCAGCGCGTCGGCTCGTTCCAGCGTGTCCCGCGCCACGCCGATGGCCGCCCCGCAGCGCAGCCGACCCAACGAGTCCTTGGACGCGTTGGGGTACTTGACCGCCTTCTGGATGTCCTTGACCGTGATCAACCCTTTGAGACGGTAGTCCCGGTCGACTACCAGCAGCTTTTCGACCTTGTGCTTATGGAGAATCTCGCGCGCCGCGTCGAGCGTTGTCCCGACCGGGACCGTGATGAGATGATCCCGGGTCATCACGTCCGAGATCGGGCGCGTGACGCTGGTTTCGAACCGCAGGTCACGGTTCGTCAGAATCCCGACCAGCCGTCCCTCCTTGCTGCCATCTTCGGTAATCGGCACCCCGGAGATGCTGAACCGCCTCATCAGCTCGAGCGCTTCGTGGATGCGGTTGGTCGGCGACAGGGTGATCGGGTTGACGATCATCCCGCTTTCCGACCGCTTCACCCGATCCACCTCGGAGGCCTGCTCCTCGATCGACAGGTTCTTGTGGATCACCCCGATGCCGCCATGCTGGGCCATGGCGATCGCAAGAGCCGACTCCGTTACCGTGTCCATCGCCGCGCTCGCGAGGGGCACGTTCAATCGGATGTTGCGAGTGATCCGCGTGCTGACATCGGCCTGGGCGGGCAGGACATCGGAGTGCCTCGGGACCAGCAGGACATCATCGAAGGTCAGCGCAGTCGCCAACCCTGACTCGATAGATAGCAGCGAGGGGGACTCAGTTTTGAGTTCCATAACATCTGGACATCTGGTCAATTCTTCAAGCCGCCGCCCCGTGGCACTTCTTGTACTTCTTTCCGCTGCCGCAGGGACACGGATCGTTGCGCCCCACTTTGGGCTCCTCACGCCGGATCGTCTGAACGGGAGCATCATCCCCGCCGACCCGAGCTGGCTGCTTCGCGCGCTGCGGAACCCCCGCCGGCAGCGGGGCGGCAGCCGTGGCGCCAAACGCGGGAATCGTCTCGCTCGCACCGCCGCTCAGAATCATCGGGGACCGAGGCCGACGCACCGCCTGCGGCGCCGGCGTCGCCCCGGCCTCGTGCAGAATCGGCCGGAGCCACCACAGGTACCGGACGATCTCCTCGTCGACGCGCTCCTTCATCGCCTGGAACATGGCGAAGCTTTCTTTCTTGTATTCGACCAGCGGATCGCGTTGTCCGTACCCCCGGAGGCTGATGCCCTCCTTCAGGTGATCGAGGCTGTAAAGGTGATCCTTCCACTGCGTGTCGACGATCTGGAGCATGATGTCGCGCTCGATCCGCTGCAGAATGTCGCGACCGACCAGCTTCTCTTTCTCCTCGTACGAGCCGAGGATGCGCTCCCACGACAGGTCGCGGATCTCGTCGGCCGTCCGGTCGCTGAAGTCGAGCTGGCCAGCGTCGATAGCGAAGACGCGGCTGACTTCCTGCTTGAGAGCGGGGAGGTCCCACTGCTCGAAATCAGCCTTGCGATCGGCGTACGTCTCGACAATCGAATCGAGGATATCCTCCGCCAGCGTCATCAGATACTCGCGCGTGCCGACGATGTCTTCCTCGTTCTCGCCGAGCCGGATCTTCCCTTCGAGAATCTCACGCCGCAGCGCGTAAATGTTCTCGCGCTGCTTGTTCATGACATCGTCGTACTCGAGCAGATGCTTGCGGACCGAGAAGTTCTGCCCCTCGACCTGTTTCTGGGCCCGCTCGATGGCGCGCGTGACCATGCCGTGCTCGATCGGCACGCCTTCTTCCATCCCGAGCTTCTGCATCAGACCGGAGATGCGATCCGAGCCGAAGATGCGCATCAGGTCGTCCTGCAACGACAGATAGAATCGGGAAGCCCCGGGGTCGCCCTGCCGACCCGCGCGGCCTCTGAGCTGGTTGTCGATGCGACGCGCTTCGTGACGTTCCGTCGCCACGATGTGGAGGCCGTCGAGGCTCACCACCTCGTCGTGCTCCTCATCACACAGCTTCTTGAAATGCGCGAAGATGCGCTCGTACGCGGGCTTCGGCACCCGGTAGAACGCGTCGATGTGGTAGTAGTAGACGAACTGCTCGTCTTCGACGAAACGCTCTTCGCCCTTCGGCAGCCGCTCGGCGATCTGCTCGGCCAGACACTGCTGGCGCGTCATGAACTCGGGGTTCCCGCCCAGCAGGATGTCGGTGCCGCGGCCGGCCATGTTCGTCGCGATGGTGACGGCGCCCTTCCGTCCAGCCTGGGCCACGAACTCCGCTTCCTGCGCGTGGTATTTCGCGTTCAGGACCACGTGCTTGTCGGCGCCTCCCCCTGTGGTCGTCCCTCGCTTGAGCCCTCGCCGATCCAACAGCGTTGACAGCTTTTCCGACTTCTCGATGGAGACAGTGCCCACCAGAACCGGTCGCCCCTTGGCATGCTCTTCCAGGATCTCCGAGACGATCGCGTCCCATTTTTCCGCTTCGGTCCGATAGACGAGGTCGGGGTTCTCGATGCGACGCAACGGCCGGTTCGGGGGGATGACAACGACGTCGAGCTTGTAGATCTTCGCGAACTCTTCGGCCTCGGTGTCCGCGGTGCCGGTCATGCCCGACAGCTTTTTGTACTTCCGGAAGTAGTTCTGAAACGTGACCGTCGCCAGCGTCTGGTTTTCGCGCTCGATTTTGACTTTTTCTTTGGCTTCGACCGCCTGGTGAAGGCCGTCGCTCCACCGGCGTCCTGGCATCAACCGACCGGTGAACTCGTCGACGATGACCACCTCGCCGTCCTTCACCATGTAATCCACGTCCCTGTGGAAAATCACGTGGGCCCGCAGGGCCTGGTTGGTGTGGTGGAGCACCTGCATGTTGTCCGGGTCGTACAGTCCGGCGGCGGTTTCCTTGTATTGCGGCAGACCCTTGACCAGGCGCTCCGCCTTGGCCATCCCGCTCTCGGTCAGCGTCACCGTCTTGTGCTTTTCGTCGACGATGTAGTCGCCCGTCGCTTCGAGCGCTTCGCGTTCCTCGGCTTTGACGTCGCCCCGCGTCACGGCGCCCTTCTTCAGCTGGGGGATGATGCGGTCGATCTGATAGTAGAGATCCGTCGACTCTTCCGCCGGTCCCGAGATGATGAGCGGCGTGCGCGCCTCGTCGATAAGGATGCTGTCCACTTCGTCGACGATGGCGAAATTGTGCCCGCGCTGCACGTAGTGCGCGAGCTCGAACTTCATGTTGTCTCGCAGGTAATCGAACCCGAACTCGTTGTTGGTGCCGTAGGTAATGTCGGCGGCATAGGCCACCTGACGTTCGGCGTCGTTGAGCTCGTGCTGGATGACGCCGACCGTCATCCCGAGAAACCGGTAGATGCGGCCCATCCACTCGGAATCGCGACGCGCCAGGTAATCGTTCACGGTCACCACGTGGACGCCCTTGCCCTCGAGCGCGTTGAGATAAGCCGGCAGCGTCGCCACGAGCGTCTTGCCCTCGCCCGTCTTCATCTCGGCGATCTTGCCCTTGTGCAGCACGGCGCCACCGATGAGCTGGACGTCGAAGTGCCGCATGTTCAGCACCCGCAGCCCGGCCTCGCGGACGACCGCGAAGGCCTCGACCAGCAGATCGTCGAGCGTTTCGCCCTCGGCGATGCGGCTCCGGAACTCGACGGTCTTCGCCCGCAGCTGCTCGTCGGTGAGGGCATGAATCGCCGCCTCGAGCGCGCCGATTTCCGCCACGAGCGGGCGCAGACGTTTCAGTTCGCGTTCGTTTTGGGTGCCGACGACTTTGGCGAGCAGGGTATCGAGCATCTAGGCGTGGTCAGCCCTGACATTCTTCACAGGGGTATCCCGCGATTGTAGCATCCGCCGGAGCTCAATGCGGTCCGGGTTTATCGTGTCGCGGGCTGGGTCAGGAGCTGCAACGGGTTGATCAGTCGCCCGTTGACGAGGATCTCGTAGTGCAGGTGCGAACCGGTCGAACGACCCGTCGACCCGACATAGCCGATGACGTCTCCGCGGTTGATCGTCTGGCCGACGCCAACGTTGAAGCGGCTCAGATGTCCATACCGCGTGGACAGTCCGAACGCGTGACGGAGGACAATCAGGTTGCCATACTCTCCGGCGCGTCCGGCAGAGGCGACCGTGCCATCGGCGGTGGCGTAGACGGGCTGCCCGCGGTCGGTGGAGATGTCGATGCCTTGATGGAACCCGGGCAGCCCCGTGAACGGATCTCTCCGACCGCCGAAGGCGCCAGAAAGCCACCCATGTGCCGGCCAAATCGACGGCGTTGCGGCCGCCAGTTCCTGCCGTTTTTCCAGGTTGTTCCGTACGTAGTCCAGTCGATTCTCGAGCCCCTGCAGCACGACGCGCAGCAAGCCGAAGGTATCCTCCGGCGACGGCAGCGAGGCGACGACGTCGGTGATGGCGCGGTTGGCCTCGGTCACACCACCCGTGGCGCGCGATTTCACGACCGCGGGCAGCTTTTGAATCGCCCGCGCCTGCTCAGGTGCGAGCGTCGCGCGCTCGCCGAGATCGTCGATGACATCTTCGAGGGACTGAATCTGACCGGTCAACTGGCCGGTCGCCTCGCGGTAGCTGTCGTTTTCGGCCCGGAGCAGTGCGTTGGCTTCGCCGAGCTGATCGATTTCCGCCCGCGCACTCCATTTGGCGCCAAGCCCGATGAGGATCGGAAGCGAGAAGACGCCGGCCGCGAGCGCGATCGCCGGGCGCAGGCTGATGCCGACACGGCGCACGACGCCGCTCGACCGATCCGCAATCAATACCGTGTAACGCTTCGCGCGCATACCCGTATTCGTATCGTTTCTTCGGATCAACCCCGCCGATCGACCGGTTCGGTCGATCGCTCGTTTGCAAGGAAAACTCGGTGACTGTATCACAAGCGCACTGGACCGCCCAACTGCGAAGTCGCGATGCGAAGATCAGTCGAAACGAGAACCCGCCGTTCGCCTATACTTGCGCCGCAATGTTCCCACGATTGCACACCGCCTTCGACCGAGGGCGACGCGAGGCGTGGCTCTTCTCGATTCTCGCCGTCCTGCTGGTGCTCATCCGTTCAGCGGTGTTTCTCGTCTGGGAGCACATCGATTTCGACTCCGATCAAGCCATCGTCGGATTGATGGCCAAACATCTGAGCGAGTTCCGGACGTTCCCGCTCTTCTTCTATGGCCAGAACTACATGCTGGGCGTCCAGGCGTGGTTCACCGCGCCTTTCTTCTGGATCGCCCGGCCGTCGGTCGCCATGCTGAAAACCCCGCTGGTGATCCTGAACGCAACGGCCGCGGTGTTGCTCATCCGTGGCATCAGCGGCCAGCTCGGCCTGCGGCCTGCCTTTGCCTTCGTCGCCGCGCTTCCGTTTATCGTCCCGACTCCTGCCGTTGCGGGAAGCTACCTGGAGACGCTCGGCAGCAGCGGCGTCGAACCGCTCATTTACATGCTCCTGTTGTGGTGGTTACGCGGCCGACCGATTGCGTTCGGCGCTCTGCTGGCGGTCGGATTTCTCCATCGAGAGTTCACGATATACGGGGGGCTCGCGCTGGCGGTGATTGGTGCCGCAGACTCCTCTTTGTGGACGCGCGCGGGCGCGACGGCCGCCGCGCGCTGGGTGATGAGGATGGGGGCCGGATTCGGCGTCGTATGGTTGATCGTCGACGATGCCAAGCTGCACCTTCATGGGAATTCGCTGCTCCTGCAGGCCCAGATGCTTGGCCGGGGTTCGTGCTTTGAGGCTGGCACGTATCTGGCCACGATTCGCAACATGATCCCGATGACGCTTCCCGTGCTGTCCGGGGGACGACCGATGGTGCTCAGCGAGTTTGCCACGCGGAGCTCCGCCGTCGTCGGCTCGAGCGCGATTGGCTGGATGGTGGCGGCCACGATGGTGCTGATGCTGGGAAGAATCGCCTGGCTGTGGAAACGGGGGACCGGCGCCACTGACGTTCGCTACGGGGTCTATCTCGCGCTGATCGGCTGTTGCACGCTGGCAGTGTATCCGGTCGCCTGCAGCGCCAGCGGGATGGTGTATCCGATCATCCGCTACTTGAACCTGGCGCTGTTGCTCCCGGTCGGTTGCTACGGCATCTACATGGCAGTTGAACGAAGCTACCGCTTGCGGATCGCAGTGACGCTGGCGTTTGTAATCTGGGGCGGGGCCAACCTTGCCGACAACGTGCGCCAGATTCGGGCGGCCGCTGTGGCGCCCCTTCCGAATCCACACCGCGAGCTGACCGAATTCCTCCTCAGCCATCAAGTTCGGTACGCGCGCGCCAACTACTGGGACGCCTACGTCGTGGCGTTCATGTCCAACGAACGCGTCATCGTCGGCTCGTTCGGGCCGACGCGAATCCCCGAGTACGAACGGCTGGTCGACGAGAACCGCGACACCGCCGTGCACATTGAGCGAAAACCGTGTCAGGGGTGGACCGAGGTCGCCGCGTGGTGTATCCAGCTCCCCGCGCGTTGATCAGTGGCAGCTGACGCCCAACCGACGAGCAGGGAAGGCGGGGCCCTTGCTCTATAATGTGCGGACCAAGTGACAGCCCCTGGGAACAGCCGAAATGAGCAGCGCCCGCGTCGCCGGTAAGTGGCGAGCTGTCGCCCTCTACACCTTTCTGACCCTCCTGCTGGCTTATCCCCTTTCGCTGCGACCCGATCGGATCGCCTGGGCGAACGATCCAGACGGTCAACTCGTGATGTGGCTTCTTGCGTGGGATTCTCACGCATTCATTACGAACCCTCTGTCGATCTTCGATGCCAACACGTTCTACCCGGAACGACGAACGCTGGCCTACCAGGAGAACCTCATCGGCAGCGCGTTCTTCGCCGCCCCGATTTTGTGGATCACGGGGAACCCCGTGCTCGCAGCCAACTTCGTCTCGTTGCTGGCCTGCGTGCTGTGTGGCCTTGGCGCCTACGTGCTCGCGCGTCGTGTCGGCATCGGCGAAACCGGCGCACTGCTGAGCGGGGTGGTCTTTGCGTTCTCACCGCCCCGTTTCTTGAGGTTTCCACAGACCCACCTCGCCGTCGTGCAGTGGATTCCGTTTACGCTCGCCTCGCTCCACTCGTATCTCGAGTCCGGACAGAGGCGCGATCTTCTCCTCGCACTCGCATTCTTTACCTTGCAAGTCATGTCCAGCGGCCACGCGGGCGTGTTCCTGGTTGTCGCGATCGCGGTCATGCTCTCGTACCGGGCCGTGCTGGGCGAACCGCTTCTCCTCGCCAAGCGTGTGCGCGACGTCGGCGTCGCGGGCGTGCTGCTTCTCGTGCCCGCCGTGCTGTTCATGGTCCCCTATCGGATCAACCAGACGGAGATGGGCCTCCGTCGCTCGCTCGGAAGCTGGGACACGCCGCTCGAAAGCTTTTTTGCATCGCCGACGCGGGTCGTGATGTTCATCCAGTCGATGATCACGGACCGGAACATCAACGGGGCTGCGACCGCGTGGCTGTTTCCTGGGTTCCTGCCGCTGGCGCTGACGCTCGCCGCCATCCTGGGCGGCGCGACGGCCATCCTGAGAACGCGAGCGCGCCCCCGACCGGCCGAGGCGATCCGCCTCCACGCGGTTGCGTCCGAACGCGCCTACCGGTTGCCGATTGGGATGTTCGCTCTGACAGCGGTGGCGTGGCTCCTGACCAGCGCCTCACTCATCGTCCTCAAGGCGGGGGACGGCCTCGCATCCGAGTCGGTCGCCGACGGGAGCGTTGTCCGCACCGGTTTCATCACGGTGGGGGAGACAGGGTTGTACAACTTCGGGATGACCGCCGACGAGCTCTCGCGGCTGACGATCGACAATCTGACCATCATCGATCACGGCCGTCTCCGTCCGGACGCCCCGCGAACGGGAAGTATCCCGTTGGAGGCCGGATCGCACCGGGTGCTCGTCGAATCCATGGATCGTCGCGGCTCGCCGCCGCTTCAGTGGACTTGGGCCCTGGGACGCGACAACGAAGACTACCGAATCGTGCCGCAATGGGTTCTGTCGCGGCGGCCGGTCTCTCATTCAACGGCCGTCACGGCGAGGTTGGTGGCAGGGCTCCGCCTGACCTCTCTCATCGCCAGCGCGGCCGCGGCTCTGTGGGGCTCGTGGATTTTCATCCTCAGCAGGCGCGACGCGTGGACCGCGTGGGGGGCTCCTTTTCGCAGCGATCCCACCGCGCTCTATTTCCTCCTGACCGCCGCCTCGGTCGCATTGGCCCTCGGTCCGCCCTATGGGCTGTGGCAATACGTCTACTGGCTGCCTGGCTTCAACTTCATTCGCGGATCGTCGCGCTTCATGGTTCTGGGCCTCCTCGGCATCGCCATCCTGGCGGGCATCGGGTTCGAGCGGCTCGCCGCGCTTCTCAAGCCGGGAAAGCGCACCGTCGCCGCCGGCATCGCCGTCGCGCTGATGGCCGCCGAATTCGCCGCGCAGCCGTTCAGTACGCCGTATCAGTTCGAGATTCCGGCAGCGGATCGGTGGGTGGCGCAGCAACCGAAGCCCTTTGTCGTCGCCGAGTTGCCTTCGGCGGGCGGCTACGAGCGCTTCCAGACGATGTACATGCTGCACTCGATGGCCCACTGGCAGAAGACGATTCACGGCTACGGCGGCATTCGACCGTACGTGCACAGCGTCCTGTACGAAGAGCTCGACCGCTTTCCCGACGGGCGAAGCCTCGACCACCTGACGGCGCTTGGCGTAACCTACTTGATCATCCACACCGACATGTACCCGCCAGAGCAGTGGGCGGGGGTCAGCGATCGGCTTGCGTCGTTCGCCGACCAGCTGACGCTCGAATACAGCGATTCGGTCAGCAAGGTGTATACCCTCAGGCGGTCGCGATTCGCCACGAGGTTCGAGTGACCACGACGCGGCTTGCCCTCATCGGCTTCGGGTACTGGGGCCCGAACTACGCGCGCGCCCTGAGCGAGCTCTCGCAGGTGCAGCTGACCGCCATTTGCGATCGCAGCTCGGATCGGCTGACCCAGGTGCGGCAACGCTACCCAGGGGTGATGACCTGCACCGATCCTTCCGACGTGTTCCGGCAGTCGGATATCGACGCGGTGGTCATCGCAACCCCGGCCTCCACGCACCGGCAGCTTGTCGAGCAAGCCTTGTCGAGCGGCCGCCATGTCCTCGTCGAAAAGCCGATGGCTCTCGATACGGCCGGGTGCGACGCGCTCTGTCGGCTGGCGGAGTCGGCCAAGCGGGTCCTGATGGTCGGGTACACGTTTCTGTACAACTCCGGCGTCCGAAAGATGAAAGAATGCATGACGGGCGGCGATTTCGGCCAGACGTATTATCTCCATGCGACACGCACCAACCTGGGACCGATCCGACAGGACGTGAACGCGGTCTGGGACCTCGCACCTCACGACGTGGCCATCTTCAACTATCTGCTCGACCAGCAGCCGCAATGGGTATCGGCAGTCGGGACACGCGTGCTCCGGAGCAGCCGCGAGGACATCGGGTTCGCGACGTTGGGATACGCCAACGGGGTGCTCGGCAACATCCATGTCAGCTGGGCAGATCCCAACAAAGTCCGAGAGGTCGTGGCGGTGGGCAGCCGCAGACGGGTTGTGTTCAACGATCTGAACGACACCGAGCGTGTTCGGTTCTTCGAGCGAGGCGTGTCGGTGGGCGACGCCGTGGCTGAGTCCTTCGGCGAGTTCAAGCTGCTCGTGCGCGACGGTGACATCGTCAGCCCGAAAATCGAGCCGAGCGAGCCGCTCAAGAACCAGTGCAGCGATTTTCTCTCGGCCATCGCATCGGGGCGGGCGCCGCTTGCGGACGGTCATTTCGCATCGGGCGTTGTCCGGACGCTCGTGGCGATCGAGGCGTCGATGCGTGAACGTGGAAAGGCGGTCGAGATATGACGCCGGCGTCGCCGATTTCAGGTTCTGCCGCCGTGCAACTGGGCACCGACTCGGTCGTCGATCCGGACGTGATCCTCGGCTACCCCCCAGGCCGCGCAGGGATCCACGGCGACGTCCGCATCGGACACCGGGCGCGCATCCGCAGTGGTTCGGTGATCTACGCGGCGGTGGAAATCGGCGACGACTTCGAGACCGGCCATCACACGATCGTCCGCGAGGAAAATCGCCTCGGCCACGGCTGCAGCATCTGGAACAACTCGACGATCGACTACGGCTGCGTCATCGGCGATCGGGTCCGGATCCACTGCAATATCTACATCGCCCAGTTCACCACGATCGAAGACGACGTCTTCTTGGCTCCCGGCGTGACCGTCGCCAACGATCCTCACCCCATCTGTGCAAAGTGCATGCAGGGCCCGACCATCCGACGGGGCGCCCGGATTGGGGTCAATGCGACGCTCCTGCCGCACATCGTCATCGGGGAAAATGCTCTCGTCGGCGCCGGCAGCGTCGTCACCGCGGACGTCCCGGCCGGAATGCTGGTCGTCGGCTCGCCGGCGCGGGTCGTCAGTCATGTGGACGCCCTCGAATGCCCATTCGACCTGGTCAAGCCCTACGTGGAGGGCATCGACGTTCGCCGCAGGCCGGAGTGGGCGAGCGTCGACGCGCTGCCGAGGCCGGTGGTCAAGCCCGCAAAAAAGCGGCGATGAGAACACGGAGGCCGCCGTTCAGTTGATGCGCATCCTGACGGCCACGTTCGCGTACAACGAAGGCGAAAAGATTCGCCGCACGTTGGCTCGGCATCCCCCCGATCGTCCGTACGACCTGCTCGTCGTCGACGATGGATCGACCGACGGTTCACTCGACACCGTCGACCCGAGTGTGCTGATTCTGCGAAACCCGAGAAATCTTGGCATCGGCGCGTCGATGAAGCGCGCCTTCGAGTTTGCGTTGGAGCGAGACTACAACGTGCTCGTGATCCAGGCGGGGAACGACAAGGACGACCCGCTCGAGATACCGGCGCTCCTCGAACCGATTCTCTCGAATAAGGCCGACTTCGTGCAGGGGTCGAGGTTTCTGGGCGGCGGCGGGTTCGGCAACATGCCGCGCTACCGGATCATCGCGACGCGCACGATTCATCCGCTCGCGTTCTCGCTGGCCGCGCGCAAACGGGTGACCGAGAGTACGAACGGCTTCCGTGCGTTCCGGACCGGGTTGTTGAGGGATCCGCGAATCAATTGGCGCCAGCAGTGGCTCGATCGGTATGAGCTGGAGCCGTACCTGCTGATGAAGGCCATCCGGCTCGGCTACCGCCACGTCGAAGTGCCCGTCACGAAGATCTACCCCAGGCATGAGCTGGGGTATACGAAAATGCGACCGGTTTTCGACTGGTGGAGCATCATGCGTCCGATCGTGTACTTGGGTCTCGGCCTGAGACAGTGAGTCAATCATGCGGGTCCCCTTCGTCGATCTCCAGGCCCAGCATCGCGGCCTGAGCCTAGCCCTCCACGGTGCCGTGGACGAGGTGATTACGCGCTGCGACTTCATCCTCGGCAGCGCGGTCGAGCGATTCGAAGCCGACTTTGCACGCTACATCGGCGCACGCCATGCGATCGGTGTCGGTACCGGCCTCGATGCCCTCGAACTCGCCTTGCGCGCTCACGGCATCGGGCCCGGCGACGAAGTGATTACCGCCGCCAACACCTTCATCGCGACCGTCCTGGCCATCGAGGCCGTCGGGGCTCGGCCCGTTCTGGTCGACGTCAACCGTGAGACCTACGGCATGGATCCTGGCGCCGCGGCCGCCGCCATCGGCCCGCGCACCCGCGCGCTGATGCCCGTCCATCTGTACGGTCAGCCCGTAGCTCTCGATGCCATCATCGCCCTCGCCCGACGCCACCATCTGGTGGTGATCGAGGACGCGGCGCAGGCCCATGGCGCCCGCTATGACGGCAGGCGCGCCGGCGCGTTCGGGGATGCCGCGGCGTTCAGCTTCTATCCCGCGAAGAACCTCGGGGCCTGCGGCGATGGCGGCATGATCGTCACGAGCGACGACGGGATCGCCGAGAAGGCGCGCGTGCTGCGCAATTACGGGCAGCGCGTCAAATATCACCATTCGGCGATTGGGACCAATTCCCGGCTGGACACCCTCCAGGCCGCGATACTGGCCATCAAATTGCCGCATCTCGACCAGTGGAACGACGCGCGGCGGCGCCATGCCCAGGCGTACACCGAACGGCTGGCCGGTGTTGTCCACACGCCGTTGACGGCAGCGGGCGTCGAACACGTCTATCACCTGTACGTCATCGAGGTCGAACGTCGCGACGAAGTCCAGCAACACCTGCGATCCCGTGAAGTGGATACCGGCATCCACTACCCGATCCCGGTTCATCTGCAGGAAGCGTGCGCTCACCTCGGGTACCGGGCGGGGGAGTTTCCCAATACCGAGGCCGCCGCTCCGCGGATTCTCTCGCTGCCGATGTATCCGGAGCTAGCACCGGAGCAGATCGAGCAGGTCACGGCGTCGTTGCTCGCGGCCATGGCGGCCGTGTAGGGCCTCTCCGCGTCGCGGACCGCGTTGACGGCGCTGAGTGCGAACGCTCACATCCGGAACTGCAGCGCCTCGGCCACGTGATCGGACTGAATCCGGTCTTCGCCGGCAAGATCGGCGATGGTCCGGGCGACCCTGTGAACGCGCGCATACGCGCGAGCGCTGAGCGCCAGGTGCCGGGCGGCGGTTTCGAGCAGGCTCCGACCAGCCGCATCGGTACCGCAATGACGAGCCATCAGCGCAGGCGTGAGC
>Ga0247825_10000237_pt1 | contig 33635 bp, 34 predicted proteins | sample 13C_Vanillin_Day_FD_194413 | JGI IMG/M metagenome (GOLD analysis project Ga0247825, IMG submission 194413) | Soil microbial communities from agricultural site in Penn Yan, New York, United States - 13C_Vanillin_Day48 | ecosystem: Environmental > Terrestrial > Soil > Agricultural land | place... | reverse complement strand
GAGGTCGCACCGTTCGGCGGGATGAAGGAGTCCGGCATCGGCCGCGAAGGCTCGAAGTACGGGATCGAGGAGTTCCTCGAGGTGAAATACCTGTGCATGGGCGGCATCGACAAGTAAACGGCGCGCGCGCCGGCAGACGCCACCTGCGGGTGGCGTTTTGCTTTGAGCCCCGCTCACCAGCCGCCAGCCACCAGCCACGCAGTTCAAGCAGATGAGCCGCTTCGCCATCCTCGGTCTCGACCACGTCGTGCTGCGCGTGCACGACCTGCAGCGCATGGCGCGCTTCTATTGCGACGTGCTCGGCTGTACCGTGGAGCGCGTCCAGGATCAGCTCGGTCTCACGCAGCTCCGGGCGGGTGAATCGCTGATCGATCTGGTTTCGCTGGACGGGGAGCTGGGGCGCCGGGGCGGCGCGGGCCCGGGAGAAGAGGGACGCAACGTGGACCACTTCTGTCTGCGCATCGAGCCGTTCGACGCCCCCATGCTCGCCGCCTACCTGACCTCCCACGGGGTCATCGTCGAGGAAGCCAAGACGCGCTACGGCGCGGACGGGTACGGCCCCTCGATATACCTGAACGATCCCGAGGGCAACGTCGTCGAGCTGAAGGGGCCGCCCAGCACGCCGAAAGCGTGACCCGGGTGCCTAGCGGCTGGTGGCTGGAACGGAGCTATCGCGCCGCCCATCACGCCCAGTAGCTGGCGGCGAGCCACCAGCCACCGGCCACCGATCACTGCAGCGAAGCTGCAATGTGCTGGCCGAACGCCTTCGTGCCGAGCTTGCCCTTGAGATCCGGCGTGCGCGTATCGGGTGATTGCAGCGCCGCGTCGATGGCGGCGTCGATGGCCTTTGCCGCCTGCCCGAATTCCGGGCGCTGATGCCGGGCGGCCAGCCATTCGAGCAGCATGGCGGCCGACAGCATCAGTGAGGTAGGGTTCGCCTTGTCCTGGCCCTGGATGTCCGGCGCGGAGCCGTGCTGGGCCTGCGCGCAGCACGCCTCGTCGCCGGCCATGGTCGAGCCGGCCAGCCCCAGGCTGCCGGAGATCTCCGACGCCTCATCCGAGAGGATGTCGCCGAACATGTTGCCGGTGACGATGCAATCGAATTTCGAGGGATCGCGCACGAGCAGCGCCGCCATCGCGTCCACGATCTTCTCGTCCAGCTCGACGTCGGGGTAGCCCTTCGCGACCTTGCGCACTTCGTCGAGGAACAGGCCGTCGGAGATATGCAGCACATTCGCCTTGTGCACGGCGGTCACCTTCTTTCGCCGCTTGCGCGCCCAGTCGAAAGCCACGCGGGCAATGCGCTCGCACTGGCGCGCGGTGACCTTGCGCACCGCCAGCGCCACGCCCGGCACCGGCATGAACTCGCCGCGGCCGGTGAACATGTTGCGGTCGGCATAGAAGCCCTCGGTGCACTCGCGGAAGATGACGAGGTCCACCGGCTTGCCGGTGAGGCCCACGCCCATGCGGGACTTCGCGGGCCGGATGTTCGCGAACAGGTCGAGCTTCACGCGCAGCTCGCCGGAAGGGTTGATGCCGCCTTGCTCGCGCGGCGGATACTGCAGATGATCCACCGGGCCCAGGATGATGCCGGGCGCCTTGCGTGCCGCTTCCATCACCGGCTCGGGTAGCGTGGAGCCGTCACGCTTGAGCGTCTTGAGCCCGATGTCCATCTGTTGCCACTCGAGGCCCAGCTGGTACCTGGCATTGGCGCGGTCGAGCACCGCGAGCGTGGCCTCGGTGATTTCGGGGCCGATGCCGTCGCCGGGGAGAACCAGTATCTTCATGAGTCGTGATCGGTGATCCGTAAAACGTGATCCGGCGGAGTCGACATCTACTGGATCGCAATCGGATCACCGATCACCGATCACGGATCACGCCGTCGTTGTTGAGCGAAGGCCGCGATTGTAACATCGGCCTTCCCATGTCCAGGAGCAATAGATCATGTACGAGGGCTTCAGGCGGTTCGAGATACAGACCAGCGACCCCGAGGTGAAGATCGTCGGGCGCGTCGGCGGCAAGGGCCCGGCGGTGCTTCTGATCCACGGCAACCCGCTGACGCACGTGCACTGGCATCTCGTCGCGCCGCGGCTCGCAAAGGACTTCACCGTGGTTGCGACCGACCTGCGCGGCTACGGCGACAGCGGCAAGCCGCGCGGCAAGGCGGACCATAGCAACTATTCGTTCCGCCGCATGGCGCAGGACCAGGTGGACGTGATGCAGCACCTGGGCTTCAAGGAATTCTTCGTCGCCGGCCACGACCGGGGCGGGCGCGCCGCGCACCGCATGGCGCTCGATCACCCGGACAAGGTGAAGAAGCTGGCCACCTTCGACATCCTGCCGACGCACCACGTGCTGACCCACATCTCGCGCGAGTGGGCGCTGGGCTCGTTTCACTGGTTCTTCATGGCGCAGCCCTACGATATTCCCGAGAAGCTGATCGAGGGCAAGGAGGACTACTACATCGTGAGCAAGCTCACCCGGATGGGAATCGGCAAGGGGGGCTTCTCCAAGGAAACGCTCGCCGAGTACGCCCGGGTGTGCACGCCCGAGAACGTCCACGGCGTGTGCGAGGACTACCGCGCGGCGATCACCGTGGATTTCGAGATGGACAAGGCCGATTTCGAGGCCGGGCGCAAGGTCGATTGTCCGGCGGCCATTTTCTGGGGCGAGAAGAGCCATACCGAGAAATACTTCGACCCGCGCAAGGCCTGGCCGCAGTATTGCTCCAATATCGTGCGCATCCGCCCGCTGCCGTGCGGGCACTATCCGGCGGAGCAGGTGCCCGACGAGGTCTACGACGAGCTCTCGACTTTCTTCAAGGGCTGATACCGCCCGCGGCAACCAGCCACCAGCCACCAGCCACCAGCCACCAGCCACCAGCCACCAGCCACCAGCCACCAGCCACCAGCCACCAGCCACCAGCCACCAGCCACCAGCAGTACTACCTACCAGCAGGCCGATCAGGCAACGAGCTCGTCGAGCATGTAGGGCATGATGCCGCCGTGGCGGACGTAATTCACTTCCGCCGGCGTATCGAGCCGTAACGTCAGCGTGACCTTCTCCTGCCGGCCGTCCGCGCGGTGAATGATCAGCGTGACGGGCTGGCGCGGCTTGGCGTCCGGGCCCAGTCCCACGAGATCGAACACTTCGCGGCCGTCGAGCTGAAGCGTGGACGCCGTGACGCCCGCCGGCAACTGGCACGGCAGCACGCCCATGCCCACGAGGTTGCTGCGGTGGATGCGCTCGAAGCTGTTGGCGATGATGGCGCGCACGCCGAGCAGCCGCGTGCCTTTCGCGGCCCAGTCGCGCGCGCTGCCGGTGCCGTATTCCTCGCCGGCGATCACGAAGAGCGGCACCTTCTCGCCCGCATAGCGCATCGCCGCTTCGTAGATGCTGGTCTGTTCCCCGGAGGGCTGGTGCACCGTGACGCCGCCCTCGATGCCCGGCGTCATCATGTTGCGCAGGCGCACGTTGGCGAAAGTGCCGCGCACCATGACTTCGTGGTTCATGCGCCGGGACCCGTAATTGTTGAAGTCGGCGGGCTTCACGCCCAGCCCCTGCAGGTAGAGTCCCGCCGGGGAACTCGCCTTGATGCTGCCGATGGGGCTGATGTGATCGGTCGTGATCGAGTTGCCGAGGATGGCCAGCGCCCGCGCGCCTTGGAACTCGCGCAGGCACGATTCCGTAAAGCTTTCCTCGAGGAAGGGCGGCTCCTGGATGTAGGTCGAGTCCGCGCTCCAGGCGTACTTCTCTCCCGTGATGCGGGCGACGCCCTCCCAGAACGGATTGGCGACCGCATGATCCAGGCCGTAGACCGTGCGGTATTGGTCCGGGCTCGCGGCGGTGCGCAAGACGCGGGCCAGCTCGTCCTGGGTCGGCCAGATGTCCTTGAGGTAAACCGGCTTGCCGTCGGCGCCCGATCCCAGCGGCTCGCTTGCGAGGTCGATATCCACGCGGCCCGCCAGGGCGAAGGCCACCACCAGCGGGGGGCTCATCAGGAAGGCCGCGCGCACGGCCGGGTGGATGCGCGCCTCGAAGTTGCGGTTGCCCGAGAGCACGGCGCACGCCACCGCGTCGCGCTCCACGATGGACTTCTCCAGGTCGGCATCGAGCGGGCCGGAAGCGCCGAAGCAGGTCGTGCAGCTGTATCCCGTCAGCATGAAGCCGAGCTGATCGAGGCTTTGCTGAAGACCGGACGCGTTGAGATACTCGCTGACCACGCGCGAGCCGGGCGCGAGCGAGGTCTTGACCCACGGTTTCGTTTTCAGCCCGCGCTCGACCGCCTTCTTCGCCACCAGTCCCGCTGCGATCATCACGCCGGGATTGGAGGTGTTGGTGCACGAGGTGATCGCCGCGATCACGACGTCGCCGTCTCCCGCCTCGACTTTATCCCCATCGGCCTTATGTTTTGCGACGTGGCCCTTGCCATACCCGCCCTCGGCCACCGGCGCCTTCACCAGGCTCTCGAACTTCGGCTTGAGATTCGAAAGCGGAATGCGGTCCTGCGGCCGCTTCGGGCCTGCCACGTTCGGCTGGATGGTGGCGAGATCGAGCCTCAGCACCTGGCTGTAGTCCGTCGCGCCGGGCTTCACCGGCCCAAAGCAGCCCTGCAGCTTGTAATAGGCCTCTGCGGCGGCGACCTGTTCCTCGGGGCGGCCGGTCTGGCGGAGGTAGGCGATGGTCTGGTCGTCGACGGGGAAGAAGCCGACCGTCGCTCCGTATTCGGGCGCCATGTTGGAGATCGTGGCGCGGTCCGGCACCGTCAGGCGCGCGATGTCCTCGCCGAAGAATTCCACGAATTTCCCGACCACCTTCGCCTGCCGCAGCATTTCGGTGACGTGCAACACCAGGTCCGTCGAAGTCACGCCGGCGGGCAATTGGCCGGTCACGTGCACGCCGACGACGTCGGGCGTGAGCAGGTACACCGGCTGGCCCAGCACGGCAGCCTGCGCCTCGATGCCGCCGACCCCCCAACCGACCGTGCCGAGGCCCGCGATCATGCCGGTGTGCGAATCGGTGCCGACCAGCGTGTCAGGGAAGTACGAGCCATCCTTCGACAGCAGGCCCGGCGCGAAGAACTCGAGGTTGATCTGGTGCAGGATGCCGAAGCCGGGCGGCACGAACCGAATGCCCTCGTAGGCCTGCATGGCCCATTTCACGAAGCTGAAGCGCTCGCGGTTGCGCTCCACTTCCAGCTGCATGTTTTTCCGCAGCGCGTCCGCCGTGCCGTGATAGTCGATGGTGAGCGAGTGGTCGAGGGTCATGTCCACCGGCACCTTCGGCTTGACCGTCGCGGGCGAGCGGCCCTTGCGGGTGATCGCCCCGCGCATCGCGGTGAGGTCACCCAGCAGGGGTATGCCCGCCATGCAGTTCAGCACCACGCGGCCCACGATGAACGGAATCTCGGTGGCGCGAGGGGCGTTCGGCTTCCAGCCCGCGAGATCACGCACGTGCTCTTCCGTGACCGTCTTGCCGTCGCAGTTCCGGAGCAGCGATTCGAGCACGATGCGGATCGAGATCGGCAGGCGCGAGATGCGTATCCCGGTTTGCCGTTCCAGAGCAGGAAGAGAGTAGATCGTTCCCTTGTTGCCCGCGCCGAGCTCAACTTGCTGCCTGCATGTCGCCGATAGCGATGCCATTGCCATTCCTGTCAGTCGATCCGGATTCCCGCGCTCTTGATGACCTTGAGCCATTTCTCGAAATCCCTGCGCAGGATGCCGGCGAATTCCTCGGGGGTGGTGGTCGTGACTTCCGCCGCCTGCGCCGCCATGCGCTCCTTCATTTCCGGGGTGTTGGCGACCTTTACGATGTCCGCGTTGAGCTTCGCGACCAGCGCCGCGGGCGTTCCCGCCGGGGCCAGCACGCCGTTCCAGGTGAGCACGATCAGGCCGGGCACGCCGGCTTCCCTGGCGCTCGGCACTTCGGGCGCGGCGGACCAGCGCTTGCCGTCGGTCACCATGAGTCCTCTCAGCTTTCCGCTCTGGACGAAGCTCACCGCGGAAGGCATGGTGGCGAACATCGCGTCCACGTGGCCGCCCATCAGGTCGGTGACCGCCGGACCGCCGCCCTTGTAGGCGACGAAGGCGACTTTCACGCCGGCGAGGGTCTTGAACAGCTCGCCGCTGAGGTGGTTCGTGCTGCCGGGGCCGGAGGTGGCGAAGTTGAGCTGCCCGGGCCGCGCCTTTGCCAGCGCGATCAGCTCGGCGGTCGAGCGCACCGGCAGGGCGGGATGGGCAATCAGGATATTGGGGAAGACGATGACGACGCTGACCGGCGCGAAATCCGCGCTCGGATGGTAGGGAAGCTTCGAATAGAGCCCAGGGCTCATTGCCAGCTCGTTGCTGGTCCCCATCAGCAGGGTATAGCCGTCGGGCGGGGACTTGGCCACGAAGCTCGCGCCGATGGTGCCGGTCGCGCCGGCGCGATTTTCGACGACGACCGGCTGGCCCAGCACCTCACCGAGCCTCTGCGCGAGCGGACGGGCGATCACGTCCGCCGGCCCGCTCGGCGGAAACGGCACGACGAGGCGGATCGGCTTGGCCGGATACTGCTGGGCGGACGTCGCCGCGGAGAGCAGCCCGGCGGCCAGTGCAGAGAGCAATCGGGCGTTTCGCGCAATCATGTGCGACCGCCTCAGTTCCGGACCAGGTCCGTCAGCTCCCGCACGGACGAGAGTCTGTCGGCGCGCTGCACGGCTGCAGCGATGTCTTTCACTCGTCCGGGGGGCTTTGCGTGGCCCGCGAGGCGGGAGAATTTCTCGATGCGCTCGGGATCGGTCACGGGGTCTGCCGGGAACCCATGAGGATCGAGCACGAAGCTCGTGCGCCGTTGGCCGTTCTCCAGCACGAGATCGATGCGCGAGCCGTAGTGCTTGGGATAAGCCGCTTCCATCTCGGGATCGACGTACAGCTCGACCCGGCGCGCCAGCCGGCGCCGCTCGGGGTCGTCGATGGCCTGCTCCAGGTACATCGCCGGATCGGTGGGATCGCCCGCGAGCGCGAGCGCGGCGCAATAAGGGAAGCTGTACTGGGCGCCCATGATGTCCACCGGGGCGGGCTCGCCGTTATTCTTCGCCGCGTAGGCGCTGACGCCGATGCGCACTTGCCTGATCTCGTCGGCCTTCAGCGGCTTCGGGCCGCGGAGCGCGACCAGCTGCTGTATCGCGCCCTGGATCCAGCTGCAGCAGGAATAGACCTTCACGAAAATGGTCGTCATCGCCCAATCCTGGCCGAGCCCTTCGGTCAACAGACCGGGACGGGCGGTCTTGCCGCCGTAGACTTCCAGCAGTCCGAACTTGCCGTCGATGGCGGTCGGCGGGCCGGTGAAGTCGCGAGCAGCGAGCTGGGCCATGCGCACGCCCGACTCGGCGGCACGGCCGCAGTGCATGCGCTTCATCATGCCGCCGCCGGTGCCGGCGGCAAAGCTCTTGATGCCGGAAGACGTGGAGCAGGCGAGGCCGGTCGCAGCCATGAGCTGCTCCGGCTTGAGATCGAGGATGACGCCGGCGGCGACGGCCGCGCCCACCGGCCCGATGATGGTCGTCTTGTGGAAGCCGCGGTGCGCGGGCTCGGTGCCGGCGGCGAGGCCGACGCGGTTGAGGACTTCGTAGCCGGCGATGATGCCGGCGAGCAGGCGCGAACCCGGCGCATCGGCGGCTTCCGCTGCAGCCAGCGCCGCCGGCACGATGATCGCGCCGGGATGCACGATCGCCTCGTCGAGCAGGTCGTCCAGCTCGAATCCGTGCGCGGCGGTGCCGTTGCACAGCGCAGCAGCGGGGGCGGCCACCGTTTGTTCCCGGCCGATGATCGTGCTGCGTCCGCGGGACGCTTCGGTGGTCATCTCGTCGGCCATGATCTTCGCCCACGGCTGGAGACTGCCGAAAAGCGCGCAGCCCAGCGTGTCGAGCAGGCAGCCCTTCGCGCGCGTTACGACGTCGGAGGGGAGGGTCTCGATCTTCAGCGCGTGGATGAACTCGATCAGCTCGCGGGAATGGCTGCGCGTGGGGAGGCTTTCGGGTTTCATGATTAACCGCCGGGACTGGGGAAGAAGAGCAGGATCAGGCCTTCAATGAGCCGCCAGGACGCCAAGAGAATCATGATAGCGACTTGAAGCCGCATCCACTGTCACGGTTCTCCTGGCGCGCTCGGCGGTTCGATGCGGAGTCATCGCATGATGAACGGGTTGGGCACTTCCTCGGCCGTGGAGATCCACACGCTTTTCACCTGCATGTAGTCCTTGATCATTTCCTGGCCGCTCTCCCGGCCGAGGCCGCTGCGCTTGTAGCCGCCGAAGGGCGAGAGGTAGGAGACGGCGCGATAGGTGTTCACCCACACCGTGCCGGCCTGAAGACGCTCGGCCATCATGATCGAGCGGCGCATGCTCTGCGTCCATACGCCGGCCGCGAGTCCGTAGACCACGTCGTTGCCGATCGCGACCGCTTCCTCCTCGTCCTTGAACGGAATCACGGAGAGCACCGGCCCGAACACTTCCTCCTGCGCGATCCGCATCGAATTCCTGACGCCGGTGAAGATCGTGGGCTCGACGAACCACCCGTTGCCGCATTCCGGGCGCGTCGCCTTGCCGCCGCCGAGCACCGGTTTCGCGCCCTCGGCCTTGGCGATTTCGATGTAGTCGAGAATCTTCTTGTACTGCGGGGGATTGGTGACGGGCCCTACCTGGGTGTCGAGGCTCATCGGATCGCCCATTCTCGCGGTCCTGGCGAAAGCGACCAGCTTCTCGACAAACGCCTCGTGGATGCTCTGCTGCACCAGCAAGCGCGAGCCGGCGATGCAGGTCTGGCCGGTGGCGGCGAAGATCCCGGACACGACGCCCTTCACCGCGTTCTCGAGGTGCGCGTCGTCGAACACGATGTTGGGCGACTTGCCGCCCAGCTCCATGCTGACCCGCTTCAGGCCCCTGGCCGCGGTCTGGTAGATAAGCGTGCCGGTCCGGTCCGAGCCGGTGAAGGCCACCTTGGCGACGAGCGGGTGCTCGACCAGCGGCGTGCCGACATCGGCGCCAAAGCCGGTCACCACGTTGACGACGCCCGGCGGGAATCCCGCCTGCTCGATCAGCTTCATGAACTCAAGCACCGAGGCGGAAGTGAACTCGGAAGGCTTGAGTACCACCGTATTGCCCGCCGCCAGCGCCGGCGCGAGCTTCCAGGCGGTCAGCAGCAGGGGGGAATTCCACGGCGTGATGGCCGCGACGACGCCGAGCGGCTCGTAGCGCGTGTAATTCAGCATCTCGGGCTTGTCGGTGGGGATGACATGCCCCTCGATCTTGTCGGCGAGCCCGCCGTAGTAGTAATACCACTGAGCCATGTAGGCGGTCTGAGCGCTCATCTCGGCGTAAAGCTTGCCGTTGTCGCGCACCTCCACCTCGGCAAGAAACTTCGCCTTCTCGCCGATGAGATCGCCGAGGCGGCGCAGCAGCGCGCCGCGCCTGGAGGCGTTGAGCCCGGGCCAATCCCCGGACGTGAACGCCTGGTGCGCCGCGCGCACGGCGCGGTCGGCATCCTGCGCATTCCCTTTCGGGATCAATGCCCAGGGTCGGCCGGTGTAGGGGTTGTCGCTCTGAAAGGTTTCGCCGGAGGCGGAGTCGGTCCACTCGCCGCCGATGAACATCCTGTATCGAGCCAAAGTGCCGGTTGGGGCATCCATTGCCGCCTCTCAGGAAAAGCGTGAATCGTGATTCGTGATTCGTGAGGCGTCGTAGACAATCAATTGCAACGCCGCGTCGCCCATTCTATGCCTGCCCGCTCGCGGGAAAGTCTCGAATCACGAATCGCAAATCACGATTACGCCTCAATCAAAGGCCTTGCTGCCCAGCAAGGCTTCGCGGAAGCGGTTCTTGATCGCGGTCCCGTCCCGGAGTCGGATGGACATGGGATAGCGCTGCGAGGTGATTTTTGCGACGAGGAAAACGGGCCCGGGTGTCTTGTAGAGGGGCGGCACCCACGCGGAGAGCTGCTTGAGGTTGTGGACGGTCCCGGTGCGCGCAAAGCCCGCGGCCTTCGCCATGGCGGCGAGATCGACGCCGCGGCTGGTGTGCGTCGGCTGCATGCCGGTCTCGCTGTAGAGCTCGTTGTCCATCACCACGATGGCCAGGTTGCGGGGGCGGTCCGCGCCGATGGTCGCGAGCGAGCCGAGCGCCATGAGCATTTCGCCGTCGCCCGTGGCGACGATGACCCTGCGCGTGGGCTGCGCCAGCGCCAGGCCCAGCCCGACCATGGCCGCGGCGCCCATCCCGCCCCACAGGTAAAAAGTATTGGGATGGTCCATCGTGCCCGCGTCGTAGCAGGTAGACCCGAGACCGGTGACCAGCAGGGCGTCACCGCGCTTCGCGAGGATTGCGCGCAGGGCGTCGCGCCGGTCGAGCGTGGATTTTTGTCGTTTTGCCATAAACCCCTAAACCAAGCCAAGCCGTCAGTCGTCAGCCGTCGGTCGTCACGACGCGCGGCTACTTGCTCCAGTCCTTGAACCCGATCACGCGCTGCCCGATCAGGACCGCGACCGCGCGATAGGCGCTGAATGCCATCTGCGCGGCGGCGAACACCGTTTCGCCGACCCGCGCGGCGTCGTCCACGTGCTGCACGGCCATGCCGGCGCGTCCCAGAATGTCGTGGGTGCTCTGGCCCATCGGCAGCTGCCACGGATTGAACTCGCCCCATTCGCCGCGCATGGTGACCAGCATGAGGAGGGGGAACCGGCATTCCTGGATGATGCCCAGCATATTGATGCAGTTGCCCGCGCCGGAGGACTGCATCAGCAGTGCGCCGCGGTCGCCGCCGAGCCAGCCGCCCGCGAGCATGGCGACGCCTTCCTCTTCGGTCGTGAGCGACACCGTCTTCATCTCGTGGTCGCCGTGGCAGCTCTGAATAAGCTGCGTGTGCCCCGCATCGGGCACGTAGGCGACCTGCCGGATGCCGGTCCTCTTGAATGCCTGGTAGATATCGTGGGGCCAGGTGGCGGGCTTCTTGTCGGCCTTCAATGATGTGCTCCGGGTGGCGCTTGTCGGGCGGGCGTGAAGGACGAAATCCTATCCAGCGCCGGCTATAACTGCAATGAACGAATGACGATAGTGGTATGACGGGAAAGAATACTGCGAAACGGCGGTGATTCGTGAGCCGTGAATCGTCACTCCGCCCGGGTTCCGGTCATCGTTGCGGAACGGGCAGGGCGTCGCGAAAGCGGCGGCACAGCGAGGTGCCGTCGCGGTCGGGCAGGACCAGCGGCGCGCGCTCGGTCGTGACCTTGACCGAGACGAGCGCCGGACCGGGCTGACGCAGCAGTCGCGGAATCCAGGACTTGAGCTGCGCGGCATTGAAGACCGTGCCGGCGGCGCGGAATCCCGCCGATTTCGCCATGCCCGCGAGATCCACCCCGAAGCGGGTATGGGTCTGCTGCATGCCCGTCTCGCCGTAATGCTCGTTATCCATCACCACGATGGAAAGGTTGCGCGGCTGCTGAACCGCGATGGTGGCGAGCGAACCCAGCCCCATCAGCAGCTCGCCGTCCCCGGTGATGACCAGCACGCGCCGTTTCGGCTGCGCGAGCGCCAGTCCCAGCCCGATCATGGCGGCCCCGCCCATGGCGCCCCACGTGTAGAAATTGAGCGGGGAATCGCCCGCGGCTGCCGTGTCCCAGCACGGCGCGCCCAGGCCCGCCACGACCAGCGCGCCGCCGCGCTGATTGAGCAATTCCGCCGCAACCTTGCGCCGGTCCAGTGTTGGTTTCCTGTGCTGTGCCATTGTCGATCCTGTGGACGTCGGTTTTACGACCAATCCGCGATTCAAGGTTCACGAATCTCGATTCACGCCTTACTTGAACTGCTTGGCGCCGATCACCCGCTGGCCGATCAGCACGGCGACGATACGGCTGGTGTTGAACGCGAGCCGCGCGGCCGCGCCGACCGTGTCCTCGACGTCGTCCGTCCGGTCCACCGTCTGCACCACGACACCCATCGCCGAGAGCGACGGTGCGGTCGCCTGGGCCATCGGCACCTGCCACGGATTGAATTCCCCCCATTGGCCGCGCATGGTGACGAGCATGAGCAGCGGCAGGCGGCACTCCTGGACCATGCCCAGCATGTTGATGCAGTTGCCGACGCCGCTCGATTGCAGCAGCAGGACGCTGCGCTCGTGCCCGAGCCACGCGCCCACGGTCATGGCCACGCCTTCTTCCTCGGTCGTGAGCGGGACGGCGCGCATGCCCTTGTCGGCGCGGACGAGGTCGATGAGCCGGGCGTGTCCCGAGTCGGGAACGTAGCTCACTTGCCGCACCTCGTTCTCGGCGAGGATGCGGTGAATCTGCTCGGGCCATGACGGGCCCGGCCGTGACTCGTGGCTGGTGGCGGGGGGCTCGCTCTTCGCGGAAACTTTCATGGTTGTATTTTCCTTTTTACGCATGACTTATTGCGCACGGCCATCGCGCATCGCTCATCACCTGGGCGCCGTCGTCACCAGCCGGTCGGTTCGCTGCTGTCGAACACGCCGATTGACTCGAGCTCCTTGCGCAATTTCTGTTTCTGCCCGGCATCGAGGTTGCGCATCGGTCCGCGCACCGGGCCGACCGGCCGGCCCATCATGGCCATCGCCGCCTTGATGGCCGACGGGTACTCCGGCTTGAACAACTGCCAGAGATGGGAGGCCTTGTCCTGGAGCGGCGCCGCGTCGAAGAACTTGCCCGCGGCGCACAGATCATAGAGTTTCTGCATCATCCGCGGCGCAACGCCGCCGGAGATCGACATCGAGCCGGCCCCGCCCATGGAGACGGAAGGGATGATGTACTCCACGCCCAGCAGCACCCCGAATTCCGGCCGCACCGCCTGGGTTGCGCGCCGCGCCTCGATGAAATATTCGAAATTGTGGCTGGCTTCCTTCTCGCCGATGAAGTGCGGCAGCTCGTGCATCAGGCGCACCAGGAACTTCGGCGAGAGGCTCACGCCCTGGAAAATCGGCGAGTTGTAGATCATGAAAGGAAGCGGCGTGGCGCGGGCGACCCGCAGGAAGTGCTCGAACAGCGCCTCCTCCGGCACCGGCCAGTAGTAGGGGGACAGGCAGATCACCGCGTCGGCGCCGGCTTTTTCGGAGTGGCGCGCGAGGTCGATCGCCTGGTCGGTTCCGGCCATGCTGATATTCGCAATGACCGGCACCCGCCCGGCCGTGACCTTGACGGAAAGCTCGATCAGCTTCTTGTGCTCGTCCTTGGCGAGACTCACGGACTCGGCGATGTGCAGCACCACGCACAGCGACGACGGCTTTTGGCGCACGTGCCAGTCGACCAGCTTCTCGAAGGTCGCGTAGTCCACGGACAGGTCGTCCTTGAACGGCGTGACCGGCACGTGCATGACCCCCCTGGGAACGGTGCGCAGCGGCTTGCCCGCGCTCGCCGGGGCGTGGTTCGCCATGTGGACAGGCTCCAGTCAAAAGGAATGGGAATCGAGTCTAGCGTACCTGGTCGCCCTGATATCATCGACGGCGCAAACGCAGGAGGCGGATATGACGGAGCAGGAGCGAAGCCAGGCCGTAACCGACAAGTTCGAGATCCTCGAAGTCTCCACGATCGCGATGATCTGCCGCGACACCGGGGACTGGACCCGGCTCGCGCAATGCTTCCACCCGGACGCGCGGCTGACCACCTCATGGTTTGACGGAACGGCGCGGGAGTTCGCCGAGCAATCCAGGAACATGATGGAGGGGCACCTTCCCGGGGATACCCAGCGGCACATGATGAGCAACCCGCGCGTGACGTTGAACGGGCGCCGCGCCATCAACGAGTTCTACCTGGTGCTGCACCAGGGGCGCACGCTCGACGGCTACGAGTTCGACTTTCAGACCTGGAGCGTGACGCTCGACCTGTGCGAGAAGCGGGACGGCGAGTGGCGCATCTCGAAGCGCATGATGATCTACGAGAAGGGCCGCATGGACCCGCGCACGCCGGGCTCGGTGCCGCAGTCCTATTACGACGGTCTCGACCTGTCGCGCTTCCCGGCGCCCATCAAGTATCACTGCTACCGGAATTTTCGCAGCAGCGGCCACGTGCCGCGGAACCTGATCCTCAAGGGCTCCCCGGAGGAGGCGGCGGCGCGCCAGTCCGCGCGTGAGTGGCTCGCGGCCGGCTAGCGGCAATTGCATGAAGGCGGCGCGCCGCGTCCGCGGCCGTCGGAAAATGATTCAGGCGTTGACGATCCCGTCGGCGCGTCCGTCCTCGAAATACCGCTGAATGTTCTGCAGCGCGGCGGGAATGTCGATATCCCATCCGCGGTGCGAACCGCCGCCCAGGTGCGGCAGCAGCACCACGTTGGGCAGGCCGATCAACGGGCTCGCAGCCGGCAGCGGCTCGGTTCGATAGACGTCGAGTCCGGCCATGGCGATGCGCCGGTCGCGGAGGGCCACGGCCAGGGCCTCTTCGTCCACGAGGCCGCCGCGGCCGACGTTCACGAGAGTCGCGGACGGCTTCATGAGCGCCAGCTCGCGGGCGCCGATCAGTCCCTCGGACTCGGGCGTGTGCGGGATGACCAGCACGACGTAATCGGACGCGGCCAGAAGGTCGTCGAGCGGCAGGTAGCGAATGCCGAGCGACGCTTCCGCGGCGGGCGGGTGAGGGGTCCGTTGATAGTAGACGACCGGCATGCCGAAGGCGCGGCAGCGCCTGGCGATCTCCATGCCGATGTCGCCCATGCCGACGATCCCGGCGGTCGCCTGATACAGCTCGCTGATGCCCTCGATGCGCGCCCAGTTTCCGCGATAGATGGGCTGCGAGGTGACGACGGGCTCCAGTCCCATCTCGCGGTAGACGGCGCCGGTCACGGCGTGGTGACCCGGCACGATCTTGCGCGCGCACGCGAGCAGGAGCGCGAGCGCATGCTCGGCGACCGTGATGCTGCGCATGAGCGGCCGCGTCGCGACCCGGACGTTGCGCTGCGTGGCGGCCGCCACGTCGATGTTCTTGCAGTTGAGCCCCTGCTTCTGGATCAGCTTGAGCGCCGGCGCGGCCTGGATGAGCCGGGAGGTGACGTTGGCCTGGTAGCACAGGATGGCTTCCGCTTCGGGCGCCGCCGCGAGCAGCGCCTCGGGCGTTTCGTTCTCCGCGAGCAGCAACCGGAAGGCGCGGACGGCCGGAGCATTCCGCACGCGCTGGCCGAACCGGCTGGTCGCCGGATCGGCGACCAGCAGGCGTATCGGCTCGGTCATGGCAACAGTAGTGGCGAAGGCGGCAGGGTGTGCCGCCGCGCTCGGGCTATTGCGGCTCGATGCCCGCGGATTTCATCACCTTGGCCCACTTCGGGATCTCGCGCTTGATGAGCGCGCCGAATTCTTCGGGCGTGGTTTTCACCGGGTCAATGCCGCGGGACGTCAGTTGCTTCTGCACGGCAGGATCGGACTGAGCGTCATGCAGGAGGGTATTGAGGCGGCTGATGATCGGGCGCGGCGTCTTTCCGGGCGCCAGGATGCCGTACCAGCCGGTCACGTCGTAGCCCTTGAGCCCTGATTCCTCGAACGTCGGCACTTCCGGCATGGCCGGGTTGCGCTTCGGCGTCGTCATCGCGATGGCGGTCAACCGGCCGGCGCGGATGTGAGCGACCAGCGTGGAAATCGAGCCGAAGAACATCGGGATGCGCCCCGACAGGAAATCCGGCATGACCTGCCCGCCGCCCTTGTAGGGTACGTGCACGATGTCGAGGCCGGCCATGCTGCGCATCAGTTCCGCAGCAAGGTGGGGCGGGCTGCCGACCCCGGTGGACGCGTAAGTAACCTGGCCGGGCCGCGCCTTCGCCCAGGTGATGAACTCGTTCAGCGTCTTGGCGGGCACCGAAGGATGAACCGAGAGCAGGTAGGGGCCGGTACCGGCGAGGCCCACCGGCGCGAAATCCCGCAGGCTGTCGTACGGCAGTTTCTTTCTGAGGCTCGGGTTCACCGAAAAGCCGGCCGCGACGATGATCAGCGTATGCCCGTCGGGCGTGGCCTTGGCCAGGATCTCACAGCCGACGACCATGTTGGCGCCCGAGCGGTTGTCCGAGACAACGGGCTGGCCCAGGCGGGGGGAGAGCGCGTCGGCGATGATCCGGCCCACCGTGTCGGCGGTACCCGCCGGGGCGAACGGCACGATGAGCCGTACGGGCCGGCTGGGGTAGGAAGGTTCTGCCGCCGTGGCGGCGCCCCCCGCGAGGCCACAAACGAGAAGGAGCGCGGCGGCAATGCGCCCGCGGACGACGGCCGATTCGGGTTGGATGTTCATCGCTGGTTCTCTTGGCTGTTGGCAGTGGAAGAATGCCGGTCTTTCGAGGAGCGCGACAGCTTGTCGAACTTGCGGCTTTCATGACGGTTTGCGTCCTGAAGTCGACCATACTGAGAGCCTTCGGGCCGCAGTTTGGCGGCCGGCCGCGACGGCTTTTTCTGCGCTGTCTCCTGGGCGATGCTTTTCCGGGCCTCGCGTGAAGGGGCGGCATCCGAGCCCCACGCAGGGGCGGAAAACGCCACGCAGCACGCGATCGCGGCGGGAATTTTCATGGGATTTCCATTATTACGGTTATGCGAAGTCTCATTGTGGCTGAACGCCGGCCGCTTTCATCACCTTCGCCCACTTGGGGATTTCCTTGCGGAGGAGCGCAGCGAACTCCTCTGACGTTACCTGTGAGGGCTCGATGCCGCGGGCCCGCAGCCGCTTCTGTGTCTGCGGGTCCCCAGCGGTGCGGCGTCCGACCGGTGCGAGGTCACGCAGGCTGTCGTAGGGCATCTGCTTGCGCACGCTCGGGTGCACCCCGTATGACGCTGACACGATGACCATCGTGTGCCCGTCGGGGTTCGATTGCGCGGCGATCTCGCAGCCGATCAGGCCGGCGGCGCCGCCCCGAAAGTCCCTCGGCGACGATGCGGCCGACGGTATCCTGGGTGCCGCCGGGCGCGGACGCCACGATCAGCCGGAAGGGGCGGCTGGGGAAGCCTGGCGCGCCCTGTGCGAACGTCGCCCCTGCAACGGCCATCGCGGCCAAGGCGACAGCAATCCGGTTCCTGAGCCTCATTTCGAGCCCTCCTCGCTGGATTTTTGATGATATTCCACGTCAGCCGCTCGCCAGCACTTCGGCGACCTCGACGCGGCGTCCTTCGCGCGCTGACCGGATGCCGGCGCGCAGCACGGCCAGGGACCGGGTCGAGGCTTCGCCGTCCATTTCGGGCTTCCCTTTGCCGCGCACGGCATCGGCGAATTCGTCCAGCTCCTCGCGTATGGCGTCATTTTTCTGGAAAGGAACCGGCTCGGCCCGCTCCGAGCCGCGCCTGAGAAAGCGCAGGCCCTGGTGCAGGTCGTAATAGGCGCTGGCTTCCTTGCCATAGATGTTCATGCAGTAATACTCCGAAGCCGAGGCATAGCTCGCATTGAGCGTCGAGAGCGCGCCGTTCTCGTGCTCCAGCACGAGGCTCGCCACGTCGGGATTGTCGCCGGGGAGCACCAGCTGGGCGAGCCGGCCGCTGACCGCCACGATCGGGCCCATGAGGTATTCCAGCACGTCGGTATAGTGGATCCCGATCTGCAGCATGACGCCTCCCGGCATCCCTTCGGCGGTGTAGCGCCAGGAAGTCAGGTCGATCTTGCCCAGGCGGTCGCGCGAGATGTTGGCTTCGGCATTGACGAGCCTGCCGAACACGCCGTCATCGATCTGCCGGCGCACCCACCGGAAGTGAACTTCCTTGCGGCGCTGGTAGCCGAGCGCGAGCACGACGCCGGCCTGGCGGCAGGCCTCGGTGATGGCGCGGCCATCCGCGACGGTATTGGCGATGGGCTTGTCCAGGAAGACGTGCTTGCCGGCCCGGGCCGCGGCGCGCGTGGTTTCCAGGTGAACGTTATTGGGCGTCGTGTTGACGATGGCTTCGATGGAACGGTCGCCGAGAATCGCCTCGTAACTCGGCGCCGCTGCGCAGCCGTACTTCCTCGCGAAGGCCGAACGCTTGTCCTCCGAGCGGGTGTAGCAGGATACGATCGCGAACTGCTTCGAGCGCCCCATGGCGTCCGCGAGCACGTCGGACCACCACCCCATTCCGAGGCATGCCACCCTGACGGGATCCTGGCTCACGATTCCTCCGCGAAACAATATTTCGAAGCGGCCCGCGCTAGTGGCTCTGGCTCATCCAGCGGTTCACGCACGTCCGCTTGCCGTCCCGGCACGCGTTCGCGTCGCTCTGGCGGGTCAGCCGGCTGCAGCCCGCTATCCGCCGCTCGTCCGTTTGCTCGGCGGCCTGGGCGTGGTTGGCGCGGCACTGCGCCCAGGCGAGCGTCCGCAGCTCGAAGACGAGGGCGAAGTACTTGTCCTGGGCAGCCTGGGTCGTGTTCTCCGGCAGATCGGCCAATACCTGCACCGCGCGCTGAAACCACGGGACTGCCTCCTCGTGGCGCTGCTCATCGCGGTGGATCACGCCCAGCATGTGAAAAGTCATCCGCGAAACTTCCGGGGGCGCCGCCCGGGGCGCGCCGTCGATCTGCCGGGCCGCTGCCATCAGCGCCGGCTTCGCCAGATCCTTGCGGTTCACCGACCAGAACAGCGCGCCGGCCTCGCTCAGCGTTCTGATTCGCAACCCGTGGCCCGCCGGAAGCTGCTCCGAGATGGCAGCGGCTTGCTGCGCCGGCGCCACGGCATCTTCGCGCCGCCCGGAACGCAGTGCCACGTGCGCCTGGTCGAACAGACGCTGGATTTCGGGTGCCGCCTTCTCGCCCGCGGTCGCGGCCTGCACGGATGGCTCCGGTTTTCGGGCCAACGTCATCCCGGAAGCGCAGATCGCCACCAGCGCGGCTGAGATCAGTGCGATGGGGCGGCTGAAGGCGACGAGGCGATTCACTTCTGCTCGAGCGAGTAGCGCGCGCCGATGGAGCCTACCGCTTCGCGCGCTGCTTCGTCGTCGAATTCCCATGTGCCGCCGGAGACGCCGATGCCGCCCACGCACTCGCCGTCGAAGAGAATCGGATAGCCGCCTTCCATGGCCGTCCAGCGGTCCGCGCCCGCCGCGAGCGCGAGCCCCAGCGCATGCAGGGTGTCGAGCGCCTGGCCCGCCGCGCCCTGAGCGGTGGTGGGTCGCTTGTTCGACGCGGCGCACACGGCCTTGGTGGTTGAAGAGTGCACGGTATGAAAGCGTCCGCCGTCCATGCGCTGGACCAGGACCGGATGGCCGCCGCCGTCGACGATGGCGATGGAGATGGCATGACCGGCTTTCTCCGCCTTTCGGGTGGCCGTGTCCATCATCTTTTTTGCGCCCGCGAGCGTCAGGCGCTTCGAATCCGTGACGTACATGGCCCCCCCTCTCTATAATTCATTGCATTCTCCAGCATTCCCGCGGCGCGTTCAATGAAGCCCCCATCCACCGAGGACCCGCATGGCGAGCTGCGCGAAGGCGTGCGCGCGCTGTGCCGGCAATTCGACAGCGCTTACTGGCAGAGGGTGGACGAGGCGCGCGGCTATCCCGACGAGTTCGTCAAGGCGCTGACGCAGGCCGGCTGGCTGGGCGCGCTCATTCCGGAGGAGTACGGCGGCTCCGGACTGTCCGTCACCGAGGCCTCCATCATCCTGGAGGAGATCAGCCGCTCGGGCGCCTTCGCCGGCGCAGTGCACGGTCAGATGTACGTCATGGGCTGCGTCCTGCGGCACGCTTCGACCGACCAGAAACGGTCCTACCTGCCGAAGATCGCGAACGGCGAGCTGCGCATGCAATCGATGGCGGTGACCGAGCCGGGCGCCGGCACGGACACCACGAAGCTCAAGACAGTCGCGGTGAAGAAGGGCGACCGCTACGTGGTCAACGGCCAGAAAGTATTCATCTCGCGGGTGAGGCACTCGGACCTGCTGCTCCTTCTCGCGCGCACCACTCCGATCGACCAGGTCAGGAAAAAATCGGAAGGACTTTCGGTCTTCATCGTCGATTTGCGGCAGGCGGTCGGCAAGGGGCTGACCGTCAGGCCGATCCGTAACATGGCGAACCAGGAGACGAACGAGCTTTTTTTCGACAATCTGGAGATCCCGGCCGGGAACCTCGTCGGGGAAGAGGGGAAAGGACTGCGGTACATACTGGATGGCCTGAACGCCGAGCGCATCCTGATCGCCGCCGAATGCGTGGGCGATGGCTACTGGTTCATCGACAAGGCGACGGCCTACGCCCGCGAGCGGGTCGTGTTCGACCGGCCGATCGGCCAGAACCAGGGCATCCAGTTTCCCATCGCCCGCGCCTACGCGGGCGTCCAGGCCGCCGACCTCATGCGCTACAGGGCCGCGGCGCTTTTCGACGCCGGCAAGCCCTGCGGAGCGGAAGCGAACATGGCCCTGCTGCTGAGCGCGAATGCCTCCTGGGAGTCGGCCAACGCGTGCCTGCAGACGCACGGCGGCTACGGCTTCGCCGCCGAGTACGACGTCGAGCGCAAGTTCCGCGAGACTCGCCTCTATCAGGTCGCGCCGATTTCCACCAACCTGATCCTGTCCTACATCGGCGAGCACGTGCTCGGCATGCCGCGCTCTTTTTGAACGGCGCGAGTCGTGAGCGTGAATCGGGCAAAGCCGGAAAGCGTGTGGCGGACCCGCTAACCGGCTCGAATCACCATTCACGAATCACGATTCACGCTTTTCAGGATATCCAATGAGACCCCTCGAAGGCATCACCGTCGCGTCGCTCGAGCAGGCCGTGGCCGCGCCGTTCGCGACGCGGCACCTGGCCGACCTCGGCGCGCGGGTAATCAAGATCGAGCGGCCGAAAGTCGGCGACTTCGCGCGCGACTACGACCGGACGGTGAAGGGCATGGCCTCGCACTTCGTCTGGCTGAACCGCGGGAAGGAGAGCCTGACCCTGGACGTGAAGCACCCGAAGGCAAAGGACATTCTCTCGCGGCTGATCGAACGCGCCGACGTGTTCATCCAGAACCTCGCGCCGGGCGCGGCATCGCGCCTGGGCCTGGCCGCCGATGGGCTGCTGAAGAAGCATCCGCGGCTCGTCGTCTGCGACATCTCGGGCTATGGCGATTCGGGGCCGTACGCCAGCAAGAAGGCCTACGACCTGCTGGTGCAGAGCGAGGCGGGCGTGCTGTCGGTGACCGGCACGGCGGACACGCCCAGCAAGGTGGGCATCTCGATCGCGGATATCGCGACCGGCGTCTACGCCTACTCGGGCATCCTGACGGCGCTCTATCGCCGCGAGCGGACCGGGCAGGGCGGGCGAGTCGAGGTGACGATGCTGGAAGCGCTGGCGGAATGGATGGGCTACCCGCTGTACTACGCGCATTTCGGCGGCAGCGCGCCGCCGCGGACCGGACCCGATCATGCGACGATCGTGCCCTATGGCCGCTTCGGCACCGGCGACGGGAAGAGCGTCATGCTCGGGCTTCAGAACGAACGGGAATGGGCGACGTTTTGCGAGAAGGTGCTGGGACAGCCGGCGCTCGCGACCGATGCGCGCTACGACACCAATTTCAAGCGCAACGAGCGGCGCGAGGAAGTGACCGCGCTCGTGAACCGGGTCTTCGCGTCTTCCACCGCCGAGCAGGTCGTGGCGAAGCTGGATGCCGCCGGGATCGCGAACGCGCGCATCAATTCGCCGGAAGAGCTCTGGCAGCACGCCCAGCTCCGCGCGCGCGGGCGCTGGCGCGAGGTGGAAACGCCGGTCGGACCGATTCCCGCACTGCTGCCGCCGGCCACGCTGTCCGGCAGCGACGCGCGCATGGAGCCCATTCCGGCCATTGGCGAGCACACCGAAAAAATCCTGGGAGAGCTCGGCCTGCCGGCAGTCGAGATCGCCGCGCTCGAGGCCGACGGGGCGGTCTCGTTCGAGCGCCGGAAAGCCCGATAGGGCGTGAATCGTGCTTCGGCACCCGTGATACGACGATTTTCGGTCGACACCATTCACGCTTCACGAATCACGCTTTCGAAGGTGGGCGGTGGCGTCCGCCTCCGTGCGCGCCTTGATTTCACGCGCCATCGGCTCGCGCATCTCCTCGCGGATGTGTCCCACCAGCCCGATCGCGCGCGCCATGACGCCGATGCCGCGCACGATCTGCCACGGCAGCCTGAGCTCGCAGGCGATCGCGCCGATCGCGCCCGTGGCATTCACCGGAAGCGATTTGCCGTACGCCGATTCGGCTTCCTGCGCGACTCGCTTCATCAGCTTCACGTAGGGACCGTCGAAGCCGTTCTCCGCGGCGATCTGGAACAGGCGCGGGGCGCGCGGGTCCACGGGCTTGTGCAAGTGGTGTCCGATGCCGGGTACGGACTGCTTCCGGGAGCGGAAGCGCTCGACGATCTGTCGCGCCAGCGGACCCAGTTCGGCGTCGGCGGCCGGATCGGGTATCGCTTCCTGCAGCATCCGCGCGGCGGTCTCCATGCTGCCCACGAAGACGCTGCCCAGTCCGCAGAGCCCGGCGGCGACCGCGGCCTGCATGGCTTCGGGCGCGCCGGTATAGGTCATGCGGGCGGCGATGGCGCTGGGCGTGAGGCCGTGCTCCACCAGCGTCACGGCGATCGCATTGAAGACCACCGATTCACTCGACGTGGGCAAGCGGTCGGTCAGCTCGAGGAATGCCATGTCGCCCAGCGACATGCCGCCGAGGATATCGCGGCACAGGTCGTAGCCCTTGACGGTGATCGTGGTCGGCGTGCTCCAGGCGATATCCGTGCGGATGCTCTTGTGCTTGCCCATGGGGCCCTTTCTGCCGGGAAAAGAGGAAGGCTCAGCCCTCGCGCACGCAGTAGGCCTGCAGGTGCGGGGTCGTGATAAAACGCGCGCCGGTGCGGGCGCTGAAATCGTCGATCGCCTTGCGCGCCCCCGGCCAGCCGTAGTCGTCGCAGACCAGGATGCCGCCGGTCACGAGGCGGGGGTAGAAGTACTCCAGGCTGTCCCGCGTCGGCTGGTGGACGTCGACGTCCACGTGCACGAAGCGATACCGTGCTTCCGGCTCGTCGGGAAATGCCTCGGGAATCCAGCCGGGGAAAAACTCGATCCCCGGGAAGTCGCGCAGCGACTCCCGGACGACTTCGAGCGGCGCGGTAAATTGCCCGCGGCGGGTCATCTGCCGCAACTTGTCGGCCTGGGGGTCTGAATCGTCAATCGCATCCTCGAGCCGCGGCTCGCTCAGTCCCTGGAACGAATCGAAGATCCGGTAGCCGCGGCCGTCGAAGCGCGCATCCGCCAGCTTCAGCACCCGGCAGAGGACGTAGGAGGACAGCCCGCGGAAGCATCCGCACTCGGCGACCCGTCCCTGCAGCGGCAGCGTCTGCCGGAAAAGCTGCGCCAGCGAATGGAAGCGCTCCCGCCGCTGGAGCGGAACCGGAGAGGTCCCGGTCGCGAGCAGCCCGTCCCGGTATATTTCGTCGTAGGCGGCGTCGCAGGCGGGCGCGCCATTCTCGACGTACTGCCCGAACAGCCGCAGCGCGCGGGCGATCCGTCTCTCCCCGAACCGGAGCGCAATCAGCGCTTCGTAGGCTTCGACCCGCTCCTCCCGACCCTCGCCGTTGCGAGGCAGCCACGAGATGACCGCGGTGCACAGCGCCTCCGCTTCGTCAAAGCGCCCGTCCGCGAAATGGCGGTTCGCCTCGTCGAGACGCGATCGGGCTTCCCAGGCATCCATCACATTCACTGAGTCGTGCGTCGAGCACAGAACTCTGCGATCGAATCTACCGCAATTCGCGGGAGAGTCCAATATCAGCCGGTCCGGAATGAGTTAAGCTTGTCCGCCCCGGGCGAGGCTCGCTCGACCGGGGAATCGAACAGAACAGCACGCGCCTCCGCGTCAAACCGCCATGCTTCAACACCATGCCGTTCCGCACCTTTTCCGGCCGATCACATTTCGCGCGGTTACGGCTCGCAACCGCATCATGGTGTCACCCATGTGCCAGTACTCGGCTCAGGACGGCGTCCCCGACGACTGGCACCTCCAGCATCTGGCCTGCCGCGCCGTGGGTGGGGCCGGCATCGTGATGGCGGAAGCCACGAACGTCGAGGCGCGCGGCCGCATTACGCCGTATTGCACGGGCCTCTGGAACGATCGGCAGCGCGATGCGTTCGCGCGGATCGTGCGCTTCATCAAATCGCAGGGAGCGGTCGCCGGCATCCAGCTCGGACATGCCGGGCGCAAGGGATCGTCGGCGCGTCCCTGGGAGGGCGGGAAAGGTCTCGCGCCGGCCCAGGGCGGATGGCAGGTCATCGCGCCCTCGCCGATAGCCTTCAACGACGGGCACCCCGTGCCGCTGGAGATGGATGAGCCGCTGATCGCGGAGGTGATGTCGCTGTTCGCGGCGTCCGCGCGGCGGGCCCGCGAGGCCGGTTTTGACCTCATCGAGCTGCACGGCGCGCACGGCTACCTGATCTCGACCTTTCTTTCGCCGCTCGCCAATCGCCGCACCGACCGCTACGGCGGCAGCTTCGAGAACCGGATCCGCTTCCTGCGTGAAGTGGTGGATGCCGTGCGCTCGGAGTGGCCCGAGGACAGGCCGCTTTTCGTGCGCATCTCGTGCAGCGACTGGGTGGAAGGCGGCTGGGACCTGGAATCGAGCGTGCGGCTCGCCGAGGTGCTGAAGCGCGACGGCAAGGTCGATCTCATCGACTGTTCCAGCGGCGGCGTCGATCCGCGGCAGAAAATTCCTTCCGCGCCCGGTTTCCAGGTGCCCTTTGCGGCCGCGCTGCGCAGCCGCGCTGGCATCGCCACCGGCGCGGTGGGGCTCATCTCGGCGCCGGAGATGGCGGAGCAGATTCTCGCCGAAGGCAAGGCGGATGTGATCGTCATGGCGCGCGCCTTCCTCAACGATCCCTATTGGCCGCTGCACGCCGCGAAGGCGCTCGAGGCGAAGGTGGCGTGGCCGTCGCAGTACGAGCGGGGGAATATCTTTTAAGGCGGAAGGCGAAGTCACCGTATGAACAAGATCTTCTCATCACCGGAGCAGGCTATCGCGGACATCGCCGACGGGGCGACGATCGCCATCGCCGGATTCAGCGTTGGCCACCGCTTCGCGACGAGCCTGATCCTCGCCCTGCGGGAGAAGGGCACGCGCGATCTCACGCTGGTCTGCAACTCGCTCGGGGATCCGGGCGCGACCCGCGGGCAGATCCTGGCCGAGAACAGGCAGGTGAAGAAGCTGATTGCCGCGTTTTCGGTGCGCCCCGGCACGCCGACGGCGAGCGAGGAGCAGATCGCGTCCGGCGCGATGGAAGTCGAGCTGGTTCCGCAGGGCATCCTCGTCGAGCGCTGCCGCGCGGGCGGGGCGGGAATACCGGCGTTCTATTCGCCGACCAGCATCGGTACCGACCTGGTCGAGGGGCGGGAGATCCGCGAGTTCGGCGGCAAGGCGCACGTACTGGAGTATGCGATACAGGTCGACTATGCCTTCCTGAGGGCCTACCGCGCCGACCGGCTGGGCAACGTGCAGTTTCGCGGCGGCAGCCAGAATTTCAATCCCAGCTTTGCCAAGGCTGCCCGCGTCGCGGTCGTGGAGGTGGATGAAATCGTCGAGCCGGGGGGCATTCCTCCGGAGCTTATCGACCTGCCCGGAATATTCGTGTCGCGGGTCGTGAAGACCACGCAGAAGTTCGATCTCTGGAAGCGGCCGGAGCGCCGCCCGTCGGATAAGCCGCGGCTGTACGAGGGAAAGCCTGCGCTCACGCGGGCGGGCATCGCAAAAAACGCGGCGCGCCTGGTCAGGGATGGCACCTACGTGAACCTGGGCGTCGGCATCCCGACCATGGTTTCCAACTACCTCGTCGAGCGCGACGTCACCCTGCACGCCGAGAACGGCGTGCTCGGCTACGGCCACATGGTGTCGGAAGAGAAGGACATCGATCCCGACGTCTACAATGCCGCGGGGCAGTTCGTCGCGCTCAAGCCGGGCGCATCGTTCTTCGACAGCGTCGCGTCCTTCGAGATGGCGCGCGGCGGCCGCATCGACACCGTCATTCTGGGCGCCTACGAAGTGGATGAGACGGCGAGCGTCGCCAACTGGAGCACCGCCGACGCGAAGCGCGGGGGCATCGGGGGCGCGATGGACCTGCTCTCCGGGAAGGGCGATCTCATCATCGTCATGGAGCACGTCGACAGCAAGGGGCGGCCCAAGCTGCGCCGGAAATGCAGCTATCCGCTCACCGGGAGAGGCTGCGTAACCTGGGTGGTGACCGACCTGGCGCTCTTGCGCTGGGACGGCGCCCGGTTCGTCCTCGAGCAGGTCGCCCCGGGCTTCAGCCCGGAGGAGGTCGTCGCGCTGACGGAGATGAAAGTCGCACTCGCTCCGCAGGTCGCCACGATGGCGTGAACGGGCGGCATCCGCCATCCGCGGCGCGATCCGCGGATCACCGGAAACTCAGGTTGCGTTACGCACCGCGCGCCCGCCGTCCACGGTCACGATCGTGCCGCTGATGTAGGACGCCCGGGCCGAGGCGAGATAGATCACCGCGTCGGCGACTTCCTCGGGCTGCGCCAGGCGCCCGAAAGGCGGCGTGACCACCATCTCGCGCCAGCGCCCGGCATCGCCGAGCTCGGCCTGTGCCTTGCGTTGCAGCCGTTCCCGCAGGCGGTCGGTTTCGACCTGCCCGGGGTTCACGCCGACGACGCGCACCCCGTGATCGACGCTTTCGCCGCCGAGCGTGCGCGTGAACGCCATCAGTGCGGCATTCCCGGTGACGCCCGCGATGTAGTCCTGCCGCGGCCGCTCGCCCGAGACGCCGATGACGTTGACGATCGCGCCCCGGCGCCGCCCGCACATGCGGTCGTAGATCGCCCGGGTCAGATTGATGTAGCCGAAGACTTTCAGCTCCCAGCCCGCGCGCCACCTCTGCTCATCCATCTCCTTCAGGTGGCCCGCCGGTATGCTGCCGGCGTTGTTCACGAGGATGTCCACGTCCCCGCAGCGTTCCGCCAGCGCGGCGGCGGCGCCGCCGATGGCGATATCGAGCGCGTGGCAGGAAATCGACACGTTGCTGTGCGCCAGTATTGCCGTGCGCGCCGCCGCCAGGTCTTTGTCAGTGCGCGACGCGAGGTGGAGATGGCAGCCCTCGCGCGCAAGCCCGTGGGCTATGGCGAGCCCGATGCCGCGCGAGGCGCCCGTTACGAGGGCGGTCTTCCCGGTGAGTTGCAAGTTCATTGTGTTTTTGACCAGCCACCAGCCACCAGCCGGGTCACCGGTCACTGGTCACTGGTCACTGGTCACGGTCTTATAGCGCCGCAGCTCCAGCACTTCGTGAACTGTCCCTCGAGCTGCTCGCCGCAATGAAGGCAGCGCCATGGCGGGCTGGGCTCGCGCACGGTCTCGCCCCGGAGGAACGCGAGGAGCACCTTGTGCGCGCGCTCGTAGTGAGCGTCGTCGGCGACCCAGACCGAGCAGACGTCCACGGGCAGCTCGCCCCAGCCCCCGGTCAGGAACTCCCCGCGGATGACGGCGGGGATGCCGTGAGACTCGAGCAGGCCCTTCACGATGTGCGCTTCGGGAGCGTGCCTGGCGACGTGCAGCTGTCTCACCGGAAGGAGGCGGGCGGTGGAATTCAGGTCAGCACCCGCCGCACCCATTCTGCTGCAGCGAGTGTTCTGGCGTCGGATCCCGGTGTCCCGATGAGTTGCGCGCCCAGCGGCAGTCCCGACGGGCCGGTAAACGCCGGGATGGTGACCGCCGGCCCCAGCATCAGCGTCCACAGCGAGCCGAATGTCGGCTCGCCGGTCGAGGCGAGCCCGCGAGGCGCCTCGCCCGGGGCGCTGGGCGCGAGCAACACGTCATGGACGCGAAAGACGTCATCGAGTCGCGCGCGGCAGCGCGCCGCCGTAGCGCACGCTTCCTCGTACTGCGCGCGCGAGACGCGCCCGCCCCCCAGGATCCGCGCCATCAGGCTCTCGGAGAGCTGGTCCGGGAAGCGGGTGCGCTCGTAGGCGAGCGCGCGATAAAACTCGTAGGAGCTGATCGTGACCTGCAGCTCGTTGAGCCGCGCAAACTCGCCGTCGAGTGCAACTTCGCCCATGACCGCGCCGGCCCGGGAAAGACGCGGCAGCGCGTTCTCGAGCGCCGTGCGCGTGGCTTCGTCGGCCTCGTTCCAGTACGGCGTCCGGCAAAAACCGATTCGCGGCGCGGTCATGTTGTCGAAGGACGTGACCTGCGCGCCGCACAGTTCTTCGACGATCATGGCCGCGTCGGGGACGGTGCGGGTGAGGGTGCCGATGGTATCCAGCGAATCGGACAGGAACTTGAGCCCCGCGCGATTGACCAGGCCGAAGCTGGGCTTGTAGCCGACGGCGCCGCAGAATGCGGCCGGCCGGACGATGGAGGAGGTGGTCTGCGTGCCGAACGCGATCGGTACCATTGCGTCGGCGACGGCGGCCGCGGAGCCGGACGACGAGCCGCCGGGGGTGTGGCGGACATCGCGCGGGTTGCGAGTCTTGCCGGGATGACGCGTCGCGAACTCGGTGGTGACGGTCTTCCCGAGAATGACGCCTCCCAGCTCGCGCACCTGGGCCACGCATGCGGCGTCGCAGGACGGCCGGTTGCCGCGATAGATGGGCGAGCCGTACTCGGTGGGCAGATCCGCGGTGTCGATCACATCTTTTACGCCGACCGGTATCCCGTGCAGGCGCGTGCGCGGCGTTTCGCGATCGCGGGCGCGCGCCTGCTCGATGGCGATCGCGGCATCGAAATGCGCCCACGCGCGAACCTCCGGCTCGCGCGACTGGATGCGCTCGATGCACGCGGCAACGAGCGCCTCCGAGGTGAGGCGGCCGGCCGCGATGCGCGCGGCGGCTTCGGTGGCGGACAGGGTGTTGAGCGCGCTCACGAGGACACGCCGCGCGTTCGCGCGCGCCGCAGGCTCCTCATGGCTTGGCCATGCCCAGCTCGGACAGCAGGCCCTTGGCGACCTCGTAGTCCCGCTTGAGATATTCCGCCGTATCCCGCGAATTACGGTAACCCCATTCCCATGAATTGGATTCCAGATACTTCTTCCATTCGGGATGCTGCACCGTTTTCTCGAACACGTTCTCCCAGTAGGCGATCTGCGCCGGCGACAGTCCCCGCGCCCCGAGGAAGACAGTCCAGCCCTCCATGACCACGTCGAAGCCCTGCTCGCGGAAGGTCGGAACGTCGGGCAAACCGGGCGATCGGCGAGCGGTGCTCAGCGCGAGAATGCGCATCTTGCCTGCCTTGTGGTGGGGGATGGCGTTGTTGATCGCCTGCGACATCGCGTCGATATGGCCGCCGAGCAGGTTGGCCACCGATTCCGCCCCGCCCCCGAATACCACGATCTTCAGCTTCGCGGGGTCGATGCCAGCTGCCTTCGCGAGCAAAGCCATGGTGAAGTGATTGATGGCGCCGCGCGTGCTGCCGACCGCGACGCTGAGCGCCTGGGGATCTTTCTGGAGCGGCGCAACGAAATCCTTTAGCGTCTTGTAGGGGGAATCGAACCGGACCGCGAGCCCGACGGGCTCGTTGCCGACGAAGGCCAGCGGAGTGAGGTCGCTGTAATGGATCGTGCTGCGCCCGGTGATGTGGTTGGTCACGAGTCCCGCCTGCGCGATGGCCAGGAAATGTCCGTCACCGGCCTTCTGGCTCACGTAGCCGTAGGCCAGCGAGCCGCCGCCTCCGACCTTGTTGATGACGACGGAATCGACGAGCCTGGATTCCTGCCAGATCTTGTGAATGACGCGCGCGGACTTGTCATTGCCGCCGCCGGGTGCCGAGAACACGATGATTTCCACCGTGCGCTCGGGCTTCCATTGCGCCCAAGCCCCCGGGGCGAGAACGGCAAGCGCGGCGGCGGCAAGCGAAACGGCAAAGCTTCTGGTCAGGGTGCGCCTGAAGGGGGTGCCCGGCATGGAAGACTCCTCGACGGAAGGTCCGCTGCGCCATATTAAACCGGCGTGAGCGCGACGGAGAAGTGCTAGAATCGTTCCACCGCGCAGCATCCCGGCGCAGCATCCCGGATCAGCCCGCCGCCGTCCCGAATCGCAATGCCCGCCGACGAAATCGTTTTCCTGAGCGCCTCCGAGCAGGGGCGCCTCATACGGTCCGGGCGCCTGTCACCGGTAGAGCTCGTGCGCGCCTGCCTGGAACGGATCGAGCGCTACGACGGCGTATTGCGCGCGTACATTACGGTGTGCGCGGATCGGGCGCTCGCCCAGGCGCGGCAGGCCGAGCAGGACATCGCGGCCGGCCGCTATCGCGGGCCGCTGCACGGCCTCCCGTTCGGGGTCAAGGATCAGCTGTGCACGCGCGGAATCCGCACGACGCTTGGCTCCCGCATACGGGCGGACTATGTGCCCGATTTCGACGCGACCGTTATCGCCCGGCTCGAATCGGCCGGCGCGATCCTGATCGGCAAGGAAAACCTGCACGAGTTCGGCAAGGGCGGGACGAACGTCTTCGCCTACGGGCAGCCGCGCAATCCATGGAATCCTGCGCGCACGCCTTCAAGCTCTTCCAGCGGGTCCGGCATCGCGCCCGCGGCGGGTTTCTGTTCCGGTTCGCTCGGAGAAGATACCGGCGGCTCGGTGCGAGGCCCGGCGGCGGCAAACGGCATCGTGGGCCTGCGCCCCACCTTCGGCCGGGTGAGCCGTTACGGCGGCGTGATGCACGCCTGGAACGGCGACACGATCGGCCCGCTGACCCGCACCGTGGAGGACAACGCGCTGTTCCTGGGAGCGATCGCTGGACATGACGACCGCGATCCGCTGTCCAGCCGGCGGCCGGTGCCCGACTATGCCGGCAGCCTGTCGCGCGGAGTTTCCGGCCTGCGGCTGGCGGTGGTCAGAGAGATGGCGCGCGCCGAAGGGATCCATCCGGAAATCCGCGCGGCGTTCGAGGAAGCCGTCGCCGTCCTGAAGCAGGCGGGCGCCGAAGTCGGAGAAGTGTCGCTGCCGTGGGCCAGGCACGCGATTCCGCTCCAGATGCTGACCTCGGATGCCGACGTGGCGTCGATGTTCCTCCCGCTGCTGCGTTCGCGTTGGGGCGACCTGGATGTCGGCACGCGCACCCGCATGGCGAGCGCCGCGCTGGTCCCGGCCTCGATTTACAGCCGGGCCATGCGCGCGCGAGCGGTGGTGCGGCGGCACATTCTCGAGGCGCTCGGACAATGGGATGCGCTGCTGAGCCCGGCGAGCGTCTTTCCGCCGGCGACGATCGACGACGCGCGTGAAAAGGTGGACGAGCGGGAGGACGTCGAGAAGCGCCTGGTCCTGCGGCGGATCTGCACGCACCCGTTCAGCGTCGCCAATGTGCCGGCGCTGGTGGTGCCGATGGGCTTTACCCGGGATGGGCTGCCGCTCAGCCTGCAGATTGCGGCCCGGCCGTACTGCGAGGAAACCGCTTATCGCACCGGGCGGGCATTCGAGCTGGCCACGAAGTGGCATGCGCGGCATCCCGACCTGGAGCAGACGCTGGCCCGTCATCTCCGCGGCGCGGCGCAGGAGGCGTGATGGAATTGTCCGTTGAACAGGTCCGCGCCATGGCCGCCGCCGTCGATCTCGACATACCGGAAGCGGATCTTCGGAACGTCACGTTGCGGCTGTCGTCGATGCTGACGGCGATGGAGGCCATCGAGCGCGAGCTGGGCGCGGCCATGGACCGGACGGAACCCATCCCACCGGTCTATCCCCATGAGGAACCGGCGGCGGGCGGCGAAAGATGAACAACAAGGCGTTGAAGGTCGGGATACTGGAAGGCGACGACATCGGGCTGGAGGTCGTGCCCGAGTGCGTGAAAGTCATGCGCGCTGCGGCGCGCAAGACCGGTCTGGAGATCGACTGGCATCCGGTGCCCATCGGCAAGAAGGCGCTCGACCAGCTGGGCCACACGCTGCCGCCCGGGACGCTGGAGAAGCTGGACACGCTGGATGGGTGGGTGCTCGGCCCGATCGGGCACCAGGCCTATCCCAAGGGCAAGCCCAACGTCATCAACCCGCACCCCATCCTGCGCAAGCACTACGATCTGTTCGCCAACATCCGGCCGTCCAAGTCGTATCCGGGCTTGCCGGCGCTCTACAAGGACGTGGATCTGGTGATCGTGCGGGAGAACAACGAGGGCTTTCCTCCGGACCGCAATACCTACCTGGGCAACGGGGAGTTCCGGCCGACGCCCGACATGACGATCTCGATCCGGCTGATCACGCGCGAGGGCTCGCGCAAGGTCGCGCGCGCGGCGTTCGAGCTGGCGCGCACGCGCCCGCGCCGCAAGCTCACGTCGGTTCACAAGGACACGGTATTCAAGCTCGGCTGCGGCATGTTCGCCGAGGAATGCCGGACGCTCGCACGCGAATATGCCGACGTGGCCTACGACGAGGTGCTCGTGGACACCTTCGCGATGAAGCTCGTGATGAAGCCGCAGCAGTTCGACGTGATCGTCACCACGAACACCTTCGGCGACATCCTGTCCGACGCGGCGTCGGGACTGGTCGGGGGGCTCGGTCTGGCGCCGGGATTGTCGGCGGGCCCGCAGCGCGCCATGGCGCAGGCGACCCACGGCTCGGCGCCGGACATCGCGGGCCGGAACATCGCGAATCCCTATGCCATGATCATGTCCGGGCAGATGCTGCTCGCCTGGCTCGGGCACAAGCACGGCGAGCCGCGCGCGGTGCATGCGGCCGGGCTGATCGAGTCCGCCATGGAGCGCGTCATCCGCGAGGGCAAGGCGCTCACGGGCGATCTCGGCGGCAAGGCGAGCACCACGCAGATGGGCGACGCCGTCGCCGCGGCGGTGTAGGCCGGGACGAAAGACAAGCGCCGGGGCGAATCGTCCGCCGCCAGCCGGCGCCACAAAATTTCGCAATGTCAGAGATCAGGATACTGAGCGCCGGCGCCGCGCAGGCGGTGATCGAGAGAATCGGCGCCGATTACACGCGCCTGACCGGCATTGCGGTCACGGGAGAGTTCAGCGCCGTTGGCGCGATCCGCGAGCGCGTGATGGCGGGCGCGAACGCGGATGTCATCGTGCTGACGGGCGCGTTGATCGACGAGCTGATCGTCGCCGGGCGCATCGTCGCGGGCACGCGTGCCGATCTCGGCAAGGTTGGAACGGGCGTCGCCGTGCGGGCGGGAAGAGCGCCTCCCGATGTCTCGAGCGCGGCGGAATTGAAAGCGCGTCTCCTGTCGGCGGGCAAGCTGGTTTGCCCCGATCCGGCGACGGCTACCGCGGGGAAGGTGGTCCTGCAGGTGCTCGATCAACTGGGCATCTCGGCGGAATTGCGGCCCAGGATGCAGTTTTTCCCCAATGGCTACGCTGCCATGCGATGGCTCTCGGAAAGCCCCGGGGCCTCGGACATCGGCATTACCCAGATCACCGAGATCCGCGCCAATCCCGGTGTAACATATGCGGGCCCGCTGCCGGGCGAGCTTCAGGTGAAGACCGTCTACGCGGCAGGACTCGCAGCGGGCGCCGCCGAGCCGGCCCGAGCACGGGCGTTTATCGAGCGGTTGACGTCTTCCGCGGCGCGGTCCGTGCTGGCCGAAGCGGGCTACGAAGCGCTGCCTTGATCGCTATCAACGGGGTGTACCATGAATCGAATCGTTCATCTCGCCCTCAAGGTCGAGAATCTGGAGAAGGCCACCGAGTTCTACGAGAAGGTTTTCGGCTTCCGGGAAGTCGAGACCAAGCGCACGCGCGATCACATCTCCCGCCACATGACCGACGGCCATCTCGACTTCACGCTGATGAAG
>Ga0247825_10000236_pt1 | contig 33661 bp, 31 predicted proteins | sample 13C_Vanillin_Day_FD_194413 | JGI IMG/M metagenome (GOLD analysis project Ga0247825, IMG submission 194413) | Soil microbial communities from agricultural site in Penn Yan, New York, United States - 13C_Vanillin_Day48 | ecosystem: Environmental > Terrestrial > Soil > Agricultural land | place... | reverse complement strand
GGCGCCCAAGACGATGCTCGATGCCGCGCCCCGCGTCGTCCTCGACGCTTCGTTCGGCATGGCCTGCGCGGGCCGCTCGGCCAAGGACGCGCGCATCGTGCACGATATCTATTCCCACACCATCGAGGTCATCCTCCGGTCGACCGCGCTCGGCGGCTACCGCGCGCTGCCGGAGAAAGACATTTTTGATGTGGAATACTGGGATCTCGAGCAAGCCAAGCTCAAGAAGGCGGGTGCGCCGGCCGTTTTCGCCGGCGAAGTCGCACTGGTCACGGGCGCGGCTTCGGGCATCGGCAAGGCATGCGTCGATGCGCTGCTGCGGCGCGGCGCGGCGGTCGTCGGGCTGGACGTCAATCCGGCAGTGGCCGCGCTGATGGAGGGCCGTCCGGATTTCGTGGGTATCCCATGCGACGTGACCGCCGACGCGGCTGTCGCGCGGGCGCTCGAGGCCGGGGTGCGGGCCTTCGGCGGCGTGGACATGCTCGTGCTCAACGCCGGCGTGTTTCCCGGCGGCCGGCGCATCGAGAGCCTCGACTCTGCGGAATGGCGCCGCGTCATGCAGGTCAACGTCGACGCCAACTTCTCCCTCCTGCATGCCTGCCATCCACTGCTCAAGCTCGCGCCGCGCGGCGGGCGGGTGGTGATCATCGGCTCGAAGAACGTGCCCGCCCCCGGGCCCGGTGCCGCCGCTTATTCGTCGTCCAAGGCCGCGCTGACGCAGCTTGCGCGGGTGGCGGCGCTCGAGTGGGGCGCCGACCGCATCCGCGTCAACACGCTGCATCCCAATGCCGTCTTCGATACCGGCGCATGGACCGAAGACGTGCTTCGGGCGCGCGCCGCCCATTACGGCATCACCGTGGAGGAGTACAAGAAAGACAACGTGCTCCAGGTCGACGTGACGAGCCGCGACGTGGCGGAACTGACGGCCGAGATGTGCGGCCCGCTGTTCGCGAAGACGACCGGCGCGCAGCTGTCCGTGGACGGCGGCAACGAGCGCGTCATCTAGCTGGGCGTGATTCGTGACTGGTGACTGGTGACCGGTGGCCGGAAAAAACCCTGTTCCTTCATTCTGCGTTCCTGCTGCTTCCGCAGTTGAAACCCTGCGCTGGCGCGACGACGCTCTGGAGCTGATCGACCAGCGGGCATTGCCGGCGCGGATCGAGTTCGTGGCGTGCCTTTCGGCGGCCGAGGTGGCGCGCGCCATCCACGAGATGGTCGTTCGCGGCGCGCCCGCGATCGGATGCGCGGCGGCATACGGCATCGCCCTCGAGGCCGCGCGGCTGCGGAATTCGCCGGGATCGGCCTTCGCATCGGGGATGAATACCGCCTTCGAGGCGCTCGCGGCGTCCCGCCCGACCGCCGTCAACCTCTTCTGGGCGCTCGCGCGCATGCGAGCCGTGCTCGAAGCGGGGCGATCGGCCTCGGCATCCGTGCTGGCCACGCGTCTGCTCGAGGAAGCGCATCGCATACTGGGCGAGGACATTTCGGCAAACCGGGCCATGGGGCGGCACGGCGCCGCGCTCATCGCCGACGGGGCTCGGCTGCTCACCCACTGCAACGCCGGCGCGCTCGCGACCGCGGGGCATGGCACGGCGCTCGGGGTGATCCGCAGCGCGTTCGAGGCCGGCAAGCGCCTGACGGTCACGGTGAACGAGACGCGCCCTTTTCTCCAGGGGGCTCGGCTCACGGCATGGGAGCTCGCGCAGGAGCACATCCCCGTTACGCTGATCACCGACAGCATGTGCGGCCATCTCATGGCGCGCGGGGAGATCGACGCGGTCATCGTCGGCGCGGACCGGGTGGCTGCCAACGGGGATGTCGCGAACAAGATCGGCACGTATATGGTCGCGGTGCTCGCGCGCCGGCACGGCATCCCGTTTTACGTGGCCGCGCCGCTCGCGACGATCGACCGGCAGACGGCGAACGGCGCGGCCATACCGATCGAGGAGCGCCAGGCGTCCGAAGTCACCGGATATGGCGGCGTCCAATGGGCGCCGGCCGGTGTCGCGGTCCGCAATCCCGCGTTCGACGTGACGCCCGCCGAGCTGGTCTCGGCGCTGATCACGGAAGCGGGCGTGGTGCGCGAGCCCGACCAGGCCAAGGTCGCCGCGCTCTTCGACTGACCGTGGCTGGAGAGCACCTTCTCGTGACGGGCGCCTCGGGCTTCATCGGCCAGGCGCTGTGCGCTGCCGCCGCCGCGGGCCATCGCGTGCGGCGCGCCGTTCGCCGGGCGGAGGGTGACGACCCGGCAAGCGTCACCGTGGGCGAACTCGCGCCCGAGACCGACTGGCGCCGCGCGCTCGAGGGCGTCCAGTGCGTGGTGCACCTCGCTGCGCGGACGCACGTCCTGAGCGAGACGGCACGCGATCCGCTGGCGGAGTACCGGCGCGTCAACGTCGAGGGCACCCTGCGGCTGGCCGAGCAGGCGGCGCAGGCCGGCGTGCGACGGCTCGTCTTCATGAGCAGCGTGAAGGTCAACGGTGAATCCACGCAGCGTCCGTTCACCGAGCGCGATGACCCCCGCCCCGAGGACGGTTACGGCTTCTCGAAGCGGGACGCCGAGCGGGCGCTGGGCCGGGTTAGCGGAACGACCGGGATGGAAGTCGTGATTCTGCGCCCGCCCCTGGTGTACGGTCCGGGCGTCAAGGGAAACTTCCTTCGCTTGCTCGACGTGGTGGCGCGGCGGGTGCCGCTGCCGCTCGCGTCCATCCGGAACCGTCGCAGCCTGATATACGTCGGCAACCTGGTCGATGCCGTGCTCGCGGCGATTGCGTCGCCGCGCGCGGCCGGCGGGACTTATCTGCTGAGCGATGGAGAGGATGTGTCCACCCCCGAGCTCGTGCGCGAGATGGCGCGCGCGCTCGGCGTGGCGCCGCGCCTGCTGCCGTGTCCATCGTCGTGGTTGAAATTGGCGGGCGCCGTCACCGGGAGGCGCGCGGCGGTCGCGCGCCTCACCGGATCGCTGCAGGTAGACAGCACCGCGGCGCACCGCGATCTGGAGTGGCGGCCGCGCTATACCCTGGCACAGGGACTCGCCGCAACCGCGCGGTGGTATCATGCCCGCGCCTGAAGCAGCCGCGGTTCAGCGGTGAAAAAAAGGCGTCATCGTCCACCGTCCACCAGCCACCATCCACGCTGCCCATGGGTCTTTCGGTCATCATCATCGCGCGCAACAACGAGCCGACGATGCGCCGCTGTCTGCAGTCGGTCGCTTGGGCGAACGAAATCGTGGTGCTCGACTCCGGCAGCAGCGACCGCACGATGGAGATCGCGCGCGAGTTCACGCAGCACGTGCACCAGACGCCCGACTTTCCCGGCCACGGCCCGCAGAAGAACCGGGCGCTCGACCGCGCCACCGGCGACTGGATCCTGTCGCTCGATTCCGATGAGTGGATTACGCCCGCCCTGCGGACGGAGCTCGAAGCCGCAATGACGTCGCCCGGCGCGCACGCCGCGTTCAGGATGCCGCGGCGCTCCAGCTTCTGCGGGCGCTTTATGCGCCATTCCGGCTGGTGGCCGGATTACGTCACGAGGCTGTGGCGGCGGGGCACCGCGCGCTTCTCGGAGGACCACACGCACGACCGCGTGATCGTCGAGGGCACGATCGGCCGGCTGCGCGAGCCCGTCATGCATGAGGCCGTCACCGATCTCGAGCAGATGCTGGTCAAGATCAACATGTATTCCTCCTCGAGCGCCGCGATCTTCCACCGCGACGGCCGGCGCGCGTCCATGTTCACCGCGCTGCTGCACGGCTGGTGGGCGTTCGTGCGCACCTACTTTCTGCGCCTGGGCTTTCTCGACGGCCGCGAAGGCTTCATGCTGGCGGTCATCAACGCCGAGAACTCGTACTACCGCTACGCCAAGCTCATGCTCTTGGGCAAACCGCGCAAGCTGGGCGAGTAATGGATTTCGATAGCTTCGTGCTACCGGGCCCCATCCGCCACCCGCCATTCGCCATCCGCCATTCACATTCATGAGGACGCCTCCGCAAAGCGTCCTCGTCATCGTGACCCGGCGCATCGGCGACGTCCTCCTTGCAACGCCGCTCATGCGCTCGGTGAAGCGCGCCTGGCCGCACGCCGCGCTCGACGTGCTCGTCTTCGAGGGCACGCAGGCGGCAATCGCCGCCAACCCGGACGTGCGCCGCGTGCTCACCGTGCCGGAGCGCCCGGGCGCTCCGGCGCATCTTTCGTTCATCGCCCGGCTGTTCCGGCGCTACGACATCGCGCTTTCGACGCTGCACGGTGACCGGCCCACGCTCTACGCCTTCCTCGCCGGCCGCTGGCGCGCGGGACTGCTCAACGCCACCGACAAGGAACGCTGGAAGCGGCCGCTGCTCGACCACTGGGTCGCGTTCGACAACTGGAACACCCACACGGTGCTCATGAACCTCGCGCTCACCCGGCCGCTCGGCATCGACCCTCAGCGGGAGATCGCCGTGAGCTGGCGCCGCGAGGAAGCAGCTGCCGTGGACGAGCGGCTCGCGCACGCGACAGCGCCTATGGCGGTGCTCCACCCCTATCCCAAGTTCAATTACAAGATGTGGCATCGTGCCGGCTGGATCGAGCTGGCCAGGCGGCTGGCGGAGCGCGGATATGGCATCGCGCTCACGGGTGGCGGGGATCCGGCCGAAGTGGCCTACGTTGCTGATCTTGCACGCCACATGCCGCCGCGGACGGAGAACCTCGCGGGACGCCTGTCGCTGGGCGAAACCGGCTATCTGCTCTCCCGCGCGTCCGCCTTCGTGGGGCCCGACACCGCCACGACCCACATGGCCGCCGCGCTTGGCGTCGCCACTGTCGCCCTGTTCGGGCCAACCGATCCCGTCAAGTGGGGGCCGTGGCCGAGGGGACATGGCGCGACGAACCCATGGCGGCGGCTGGGGAGCCAGGTCGTGGGCAACGTCTGCCTCATCCAGGGCAACGCGCCTTGCGCGCCGTGCCACAAGGAAGGTTGCGAGCGCCACATCGGCAGCTACAGCGACTGTCTCCAGCAGCTCACTGCCGCGACCGTGATCGCGGCGCTCGAGCGCCTTATCCCCTCAAGACCGTGACAAGGAGAAGCGTGACAGAGTTCTGCGTGGCCTGAGACGTCGTGACGTTGCACGGCGTCTCAAGTGAATTCGCCTCAGTCCGTCACGCTCCCGATCAGGTCACAGCCGCGTCACGATGTTGATGTCGCCGCTCGTCACCTCATGTCCCATCTCGCGCAGCGCGGCGGACAGCAGTCCGTTGCCCGCGGGCAGGTCGAGGATTCGAAGCCCCTGGCCGCGGCTTGCGAAATGCCGGGCGACCACGTCCATTTAGCCGGTGAAGTTGCCGACGTGACTGAACTGCCGCCATTGCCCGCCCATTACCGCCTTCCCCCGCACGCAGTGCCGCGGCATAACAAGTACATCGCAGTGCCCCCCAAACGGTATTGCTGGACGACCGTGCCGAGCGCGGCGTCCGGCGTGTAGGCAACGACGAATCCGCTCTCCCAGTGCGCCGGCGGACGCGTCAGCGGCGCGGCGGGAAGCCGCAGGAGGTCGATGTGCGCCGCCACCGACAACCCGCTTGCGCTGTCATTCGTGATGTAAAGCGGCTGGCCGGCGGTACGCTCGAGGATCTGCCGCGCGACCTTCTCGAAGGACGCGCCGCGATAATACTGCTGATAGACCGGAAAAGCGATGAGCGCGAGCACCAGTTTCAACGCGATCATCGCGATGAGCCAGCGCTGCGCGGTCAGCAGCGCGCGCGCGCCCGCCTTCCAGATGATCCACGCCAAACCCAGCGCGGCATAGGGATACAGCGGCATCAGATAGCGGATCGCGCTTTGGGGCGCGAGCCAGTACGGCAGAAAGTTGACGGCAGCGATCCACAATGCGATCCGGGCATGGCGGCCGTCGTCCCCGGCCAGCCGCGTCTCGCGCCGCCACAGGAAGTAGCCCGCGAGCAGCAGCGCCGGTGCCAGCCGCAGCGCCGCTTCCGCCGGATAGGCCACCAGCTTGATGAGGTACTCCGCAAAATCCGGCGGCGTCAGCTTGGCAAGGATGTCGCCCACAAGCCGCGATCCCTGGCTGCCGGTGCCCGGCACGAGGTAAGCCCATGCGAGTGGGAAGAGGAGCATAGCGGCGTGCGCCAGCCACGACGCCGGAGACAGCAGGAATGCGCGGTAGCCGCGGTCGGAGGCCAACAGCACCAACGCGGCGAGCCCGTAGAAGACGTACGCCGTCAGCGATTTCGCGAGAATCGCCAGCGCGAGCGCAATCGCAGCGGTCCACAGCCAGCCCGCCCTGCCGCGCACGCACGCAATCCACAGCGCCGCGACCGCGGCGGCCGTCAGCAAGGCGAACAACGGATCGACGTAAGCGAGCCAGCCACGGTAGAACAGCACGTCGGCGAGCGTGAGATAGAGCAGCGCCGCGAACGCCGCCAGCGCCCGATCCGCATAGAGGACCCAGGCGAGCCCCGCAACCACGAGCGCCGTCGCGCACGTCGCCGCGATCGTAATGGCGCGCGCAACGGCCAGCATGTGCTGCCAGCCGACGATGTCGGCGGCCACGATGATCAGCCAGTTGAAGAGCGGCGTGTGGTGGACCAGCCCGCCGTAGATCGTTTTCTGCAGCCACTCCCCGTGGTACCACATCTCGAGCGAGGACAGCGGGAAGATCGCCTCTTCACCCACGTAGTGGTAGCCGATGGCGGGCAGGAACGTCGCCGCCGCGATGGCGCAGAGCCAGCGCAGCCGGACGGCCGTGGGCGGTGTCGCCGTGGAAGTCACCTGTTCTTTCGGCCGCGACGGCAAGAGTCCCTCCGGCGGCGGGCTCATTCTATCGGTTTCACCGCGCCGTTGCCGTTGCTACGCCCGGCCAGCCCGCGAAGACCCGGCGGTAGCAGTCGGGCAGCGCATGGTGCGGATCGATGAATTCGCTCATCGTGCAGCCGTAGCGCTCGGATCGTCCCGCGTCGAGCAGCGCGATGCGCTCGCGCGCGGCCCAGGCATGCAAGCGCTCGAGCGTCGAGCGCAGCCAGGCGCCGCTGTGCCCGGTCCGTCCCAGCGCCTCTTCCATGCCCGGCGCGAGCGGCGGGAGAAGCAGCAGGAGCTTCGTGCCGCGCGCGTCGGCCTCGCGCGCGAGCCGCGAGAGGCGATCGAGCAGCGCCGCGTTCGGCTCTCCGCCGCCTGCCCTCAGCGCGGCCGCGTACTGTCCGCTGCCCGAGGCCGCCGCGGCCAGCGTGGCGGCGGCGCGCGCGGGCTCGAGGCGCTTCTGATCGGCGAAGGTGGCGCTTCCGTCGTAACGAAAGCCGTTGCACAGGCCGCGCGACACGACGTCAAAATCGCGCGCCGGCGTCCCGTCCGGGCAGCGGTACTCGGGTCCGGCGGGGGCAAGGAAATACTCGCGGAACGCCGCCGCAGAATCGGGCGCTGTCGCGATCGCGCGCGCGATGGTCAGGAGGATCCTCAACCGCGGCAGCGACAGCGCGTCCTCGACCCGTGCGCGAAGCGAGGGCAGCGCGGCAGCCGCCTCGTGGCGGGCGGTCTCCGGGGTGAGCTGCATCGCGGCCGGCTCGCCGCGCTCATAGACGAAGCCGAGCGCCCAGTCGAGGGGGATGACGAGCAGCTGGATCCGGCCGCCCCAGCGTCGCACGACATACTCGGCCTCGCCGATCATCGCACCGAGCGGGTTCCCGGTCTGCGCGAAGTTGTAGATCTCAAAGCCCGGGGGCAACGCGTCGCGCGCGAGGCCCATCGTGGTCGAGGAGCCGAAGACCACGGCATTGATCTCGCCGATGCGCTCGTTCAGCCGCAGCGTCTTGAAGGGCCGGTTGTGGGTGATCGGCGGAGCGTAGGTGACTCCGCGCGTCGCCTGCTGCCAGTCGCTCGCGAGCTGGTTCTTGTCATAACGGAGGCTGCTCGCCCCCAGCAGGAGGTTCAGCCCCGCCACCGGCAGGATAAACGCCGCGCACAGCGCGAGCACCAGCCAGACGTAAGCTCGCGAGCTCATCAGAACTGAAAGTAGAGGAACTCGGAATGGCGGTTGAGGTTGATCACGACCGCGAACGCCATCACCGCGACGGCCGCGGCGCTGAGCGCGGCGGGGCGCCATTGCCAGCGGGACGCGGCGCTGTCGGGTGGCACGCCGAGCGCGGGACGCGCCGCCTTCATGATTTGCTGCGTGTTGGGGGCGAGCCAGACGATCAGCAGCAATATCCAGATCCAGTGCACGACCCCGGTGCGCGGCAACGCCGGTGTCGAGCCGAAATCGACGCCGTGCTGCGCGAGCCACGCGCCAAACCCGCCCCAGCGCGCGAGCCAGACATCGGGCACGGTAAGACCATTGCCTCCCGCCATCGCCCAAAGGATCGCCAGCGCGCTGTCCAGGCCATCGGCGCGGAAGACCACCCAGCCCGCCACCACCGCGAGGAAAGTGACGAGGCAGCCGAGCGCGCGCCCCCCGGCGGTGGAACGCGCGAGATCCTGTCCCAGGCGCGCGCGCGCCGCGCGCCACGCGTGGTTCGCCACGAGGTACGCCCCGTGCAGTCCGCCCCATACCACGAACGTCCAGCCGGCGCCGTGCCACAGGCCGCCCAGGAGCATGGTGATCATCAGGTTGACGTAGCGGCGCGCCGGCCCGCGGCGGTTGCCGCCGAGCGGGACGTAGAGGTAGTCGCGCAGGAAACGCGACAGCGTCATGTGCCAGCGCCGCCAGAACTCCACGATGTTCACCGCCTTGTAGGGCGAGTGGAAATTCACCGGCAGGCGGATGCCGAACAGGAGAGACAGGCCCACCGCCATGTCCGAGTAGCCCGAGAAATCGAAATAGAGCTGGAACGTATAGGCGAGCGCGCCGCACCAGGCTTCGATGAAGCCCAGCGGCACCCCGGACTGGGGCGCGTCGAACACGGGCGGGACGTACTGCGCAACGCCGTCGGCAATGATCACCTTCTTGAACAGGCCGATCACGAAGATCGTGAGCCCGGCCGCAAGGTTGCCGTAATCGGGACGATAGGTTGCGGTCTCGCCGAACTGCGGCATCATCTCGCGGTGATGCAGGATGGGTCCGGCGATGAGATGCGGGAAATAGGTGACGAACAGGCCGTAGTGAATGAAGCTGTACTCGCGCGCCTTGCCCTGCCAGGCGTCGACGAGGAAGGCGATCTGGGTGAAGGTGAAGAACGAGATGCCGAGCGGCAGGACGATGGCGGCCAGGCCGATCGAGCTGCCGAGCGACGCATTCAGATTGTCGACGAAGAAGTTGGCATACTTGTAGTAGGCCAGCACCGCGAGGTCCGTCGCGACGGCGGCGGCCAGCAGTTGCTTCCCGCGGCGGCCCTGCCCCGCTGCGCCGGCGCGCACGATGGCGAGCCCCATCGCGTAATTGAATACGATGGACACGACCAGGAGCCCGACATACGCCGGGCTCCACCAGCCATAGAAGAACAGCGAAGCGGCGGCCAGCCAGCCCGCGGCCAGCTTGCCGCTCACGCGGCCGAGCTGGAAGAACACCAGCAGCGTGACCGGCAGGAACGCGAAGATGAAGACGTAGGAGTTGAACAGCATACGGCTAGTGACGACCGCTGACTGATGGCTGACCAGGACCGCTCACGGCAACCGAACCCGGCTCTCGTCCGCCGTCAGTCATCAGTTGTCAGTCGTCAGGTAAAAAAAGCGGTGATCTCGGCCACCACCTGCGCGACCTGATCTTCCATCAGCCCGTAATGCAGAGGCAGGCGCAGGAGGCGCTCCGACACGTCGTCGGTGACCGCGAGCGGACCGGCCGCGCGTCCGAGCCTGCGGCCGGCCGGCGCCGAGTGCAGCGGCACGTAGTGGAACACCGAATGCACGCCGCGGGCCTTGAGGAAATCGATCAACGCGCCGCGCACGCGCGCGTTGTCGAGCAGAATGTAGAACATGTGGCCGTTGCCGAGAATGCCGGCCGGCGCGGGTTGCGGCAGCGCGAGGCGGCCGCTTCGCTCAAGGGCGGTCAACCCGCGGCGGTAGGCGGCACACAGCTGGAGGCGCTTCTCGTTGATCGCGGCTGCGTGCTCGAGCTGCGCGCACAGGAAGGCGCCGACCAGCTCGCTCGGCAGGAACGAGGAGCCGATGTCCACCCAGGTGTACTTGTCGACTTCGCCCCGAAAGAACTGCGCACGGTTGGTGCCCTTCTCGCGGATCACTTCCGCGCGCGCGATGAAGCGCTCGTCGTTCACGAGCAGCGCCCCGCCTTCGCCGCTGATGACGTTCTTGGTCTCGTGGAAGGACAAGCAGCCCAGGTGCCCGATCGTTCCGAGCTTGCGCCCCTTGTACTCGGAGAGCACGCCCTGCGCCGCGTCCTCGATCACCAGCAGGCCACGGTCGCGCGCGAGCGCGATGAGCGCATCCATCTCGCAGGCGATGCCGGCGTAATGCACCGGGACAATCGCCCGCGTGCGCGGCGTGACCGCGTGCTCGACCAGGCTCTCGTCGAGGTTGAGCGTGTCGCGGCGGATGTCCACGAACACCGGCACGGCGCCGCGCAGCGCGAAGGCGTTCGCAGTGGAGACGAAGGTAAACGAGGGCATGATCACCTCGTCGCCCGGTTGCAGATCGCACAGGATCGCCGCCATCTCCAGCGCCGCCGTGCAGGAGTGCGTGAGCAGCGCGCGCTTCGCGCCCAGGTTGCGCTCGAGCCATTCGTGGCACTGGCGCGTGAAGCGCCCATCGCCGGCGAGGTGACCCTCCTTCACCGCAGCAGCGATGTTCTCCAGCTCGGCGCCGATGGTGAAGGGCTTGTTGAAGGGGATCTTCATCCGGAGATCGTTATGGGGTGAGGGGTCATGGGTACGGCTGTTGGGGCTCGGCGACTACACGCATAACCCATATCCCATTACCCATTTCCTATTCAGCGCGGCGCGCGACGACCAGCAACGAGCCCCCCACGGGCAGCGACAAACCCGCCCTGATCAGCACCCGCTCCGCGGCGAGCACCTTTTCCAGGGCCCAGTTCAGGGCCGGGGCCATCTTGAGCTCCGCCAACGGGTCGTAATCGGCCCGGGATTTCTGCTGGGCCAGGCGCGATGCCGCCATGAGCGGCAGCAGCAGCATGACGAAGGATGTCATCCTGAGAATCTCGAATCCCGCCTCCGTGACCTTCTCGCGAAGATCGGCCGCGCGGTAGCGGCGCACATGGCGCGCGCGCACGTCGTACTCGCTCCACAGTCCCGGGTGCTGCGGCACCGTAATCAGCAACCCCCCGCCCGGCACCGCCGCCTGCCGCAGGGCGCGCAGTACCGCGCGATCATCCTCGATGTGCTCGATGACGTCAAAGGCGCAGCACACGTCGAATTCGTCGCGAAAGGGGATGTGCCGCGCGTCCATCTGGATGAGGCGCGCGTCGGGCACCCGCCGCGCGGCAAAATCGAGGCCGGTTGCGGCGATCTCGCTGCCGGTGATCTCGAGCGCAGGCTTCGCCGCTGCGATTCCGGACAGCACGAAGCCGGTGCCGCACCCCGCCTCCAGCAGCCGCGACGCGCCGGTAAAGTAGCGGGAGAGTGCCCAGAGGATCAGCTCATTGCGCGCGCGGAACCAGAAATTGCTCGCTTCGAGCCGGGCGAGCGCGGCGAAGTGCTCCGAATCGAATCCCGCTTCGGCGTGCGCCAGCTCGGGCGCAAACGCCGGAAATCCCGCCAGCGCTCCGGGCTCGTAGCCGCATCGGGGGCAGAGCCAGCGCGGACCCGGAAAGCCGGTATCGCAGCGCAGGCAACGCCTCAACCCTGGCTCCCGACCGCGATGCCGAGGCAGACCAGCGCGATGCCGGCGATCTTCGGACCGGTCACCGGCTCGTGGAAGAAAATGGCGGAGGCAAGCAGGATGAGCACGAAGGCCAGGCTGGTGAAAGGATAGGCATGCGAGAGGTCGAGCTTGGTCATCGCCGCCATCCAGGCTACGGCAGCCAGCAGCAGGGCGGCCAGGGCCGAGACCACCCACGGGTTCACCAGCAGTTTTGCCAGGAACCAGACCTTGTCGCCGGCCGCCGCGGGGAAAGCGCCGGCGCCGAGCACCTGCCACTTGATGATGAGATGCCCGTACACGGTCAGCAGGATGGTGGTGAAGACGTAGACGTAGCTCATGGCCCGCCCTCTCAGCGCTTGCGGATGACGTAGGCCTGCTGGATGCCGAAGCCGCCGCCGGAGTACTCGCGCTCGATCTCGTAGAAGATCTTGTTCACCGGGTTGGTATAGCCCGGATAGGCCGCGGGATCGGTCACGAGCTCGCGCAGGAACCGCGAGCCCAGGTAGTACACCGAGGAGAATTCCTCGACCTCGAATGCGAGGCCGAGCGAGCGCAGCAGCGCCTCGAGCTTCGCTTTCTTGAGATAGCGGTTGAAGTCGTGCTCGACGAGCGGCGGCAGCTGGCGCAGCGCCCGCATCGCGTTCAGCAGCTGCAGCGGCTCCCAGAACGCCTCGGACAGAACCACGGTGCCGCCGGGGCGGGTGACGCGCAGGCATTCGCGTATGCCCTGCACCTGTTCCTCCCAGCTCGGCAGATTGATCAGCACGCGCGTGGTGTAGGCGACGTCGAACTGCTGATCGGGAAATTCCAGCTTGCGGACGTCGCCTACGGTGAATTCGACGGGCTGGTCGAGCCGGCGCTCGCTCTTTGCCCGCTGCGCCTCGGCGATCATGGCTGCCGAAAAGTCGATGCCCGCGAGCCGCTTGAGGCGGCGCCGCTCGAGCTGCTGAAAAGCCGAGTAGCCGTTGGCGCAGCCCACGTCGAGAACGGCGTCGCCGTCCTTGATGTGCCGGGCGATGGTGTCGATCTCCAGCGCGATGGCAAAGTGATCGCCCCAGGACGCGACGTGCGAGGCGCCGTGCTTGCGCGCCTGCCCTTCCCAGAACTCGTGTATGAAATCGGTCATGACCCTTCCCGGCCGCCCGGCGCGGCTGCGAACGTGGTTTTCGAGACGATGTAGAGCGGACGCTTCTTCGCCTCCTCGAACGTCTTGCCGAGATAGATGCCCATGATGCCCAGGATGCTGATGATGATGCCGCCGATGAAGTAGATCGAGACGATCAGGCTCGGCCAGCCTTCCACCGGGGAGCCGTACAGCAGCGCCCGGATCAGGATGGTGACGCCGTAGGCAAAGGCGAGGAACGACAGGATGAAGCCGAAGCGCACCGACAATCTCAGCGGCTTGTCGGAGTAGGCGATGATGGTATCGGATGCCAGGGTCCAGAGCTTCGCGAAGGTGTAGGTCGACCCGCCCGTGTGGCGTGACGCATGCTCGACCTCGACGCTCGCGGTCGGGAATCCCATCCAGTTGATGAGCCCGCCGAAGAAGCGCAACTGCTCCCGCATCCGCCGGCAGTTCAGGACGACCTGGCGCGAGATGATGCGGAAGTTGCCCGCATCGCCGTCGTACTCGGTGTCGGCGAGCCAGCTGAACAGCCGGTAGAACAGCCAGGACATGAGGCGCTTGCCGACGCCGTGCGCCCGGCGGCCGCGCCGCGCCAGCACGACGTCGTAGCCTTCCTGCGCCTTGGCGTAGAGACGCGGGATTTCCTCGGGACGGTCCTGCAGGTCGCAATCCATCACCACCACCCACTCGCCGTCGCAGTAGTCGAGCCCCGCGGTGATGCCGTAATGCTGGCCGAAGTTGCGGCTGAACTGGATGCCCTTGACGCGCGCGTCGCGGCGCGCGAGCGCCTGGATGATTTCCCAGGAGCGGTCGCCCCCGCAGTCCTCGACCATCACGATCTCGAAATCCTGGGTGATCGTGGACAGCGCCGCCTCCAGCCGGCGGTAGAGCTCCTCCAGGCAGCCCTCGGCCCGGTAGACCGGCGTGACGACGGAAAGATAAGGCATCGCTAGCGCTCGAAACGCGTGGGCGGTGGGCGTTGGACGGTGGACGGATCGAAGCCGTATCTTCCGATTCTACCGTTCACCGGTCACTGTCCATGGTTGTCGAACTGGATGCTGTAGAGCTTCGCATAGATGCCGCCGCGGGCGAGCAGCTCGCGGTGCGTGCCGATCTCGGCGATACGCCCCCGGTCCAGGGCCACGATCCGGTCGGCCTTTTCGACGGTCGACAGCCGGTGCGCGATGACGATGGTGGTGCGCCCGCGCATCAGCGTCTCCAGAGCCGCCTGCACGTGGCGCTCGGACTCGGTGTCCAGCGCCGAGGTCGCCTCGTCGAGCGCGAGCACCGGCGCATTCTTGAGCAGCGCCCGGGCGATCGCGATGCGCTGGCGCTGCCCCCCCGAGAGCTTGAGGCCGTTCTCGCCCACCAGCGTCTCCATGCCCTGGGGCATCTCGCGTATGAACTCCATCGCGTGCGCCGCCTCCGCCGCGGCGAGGACGTCGGCCTCCGACGCCGCGTCCGCCATGCCGTAGGCGATGTTGGCGCGCACCGTATCGTTGAACAGCACCACGTCCTGGCTCACGAGCGCGATGTTCGCCCTGAGGCTCGCGAGCGTCAACGTGGCGAGATCGTGGCCGTCGAGGAGAATGCGACCGCGGGTCGGATGGTAGAAGCGCGGCACGAGGTTGACGAGGGTGGTCTTGCCCGCGCCCGAGGCGCCCACCAGCGCCACCGTCTCGCCCGGCGCGATGAGGAGATCGATCGCCGATAGCGCCGGCCGCTCCCCGTCGCCGTAGGAAAAGTCGACGTTCTCGAACCGGATCTCGCCGCGCGCGCGCCCGATCGCGATCGTGCCGCGATCGGCCTCGGCCGGCTCGTCGATCAGCCGGAATACGCTCTCGGCGGCGGCCAGGCCCTTCTGGAGATACTCGTTGATGTCGGTGACGCGCTTGAGCGGCGCGGTGAGCAGGAGCATGCCGGCGACGAAGGAAGCGAACTCGCCCACCGAGAGCTGCGCCGCGCTCGATTGCAGCATCGCGTAATAGACGATGATGGCGAGCGCCACCGCCGCAATGAGCTGCACGATCGGCGCGCTCGCGGCCACCGCCGAGACCTGCTTCATGACGTGGCGACGCACGCGGTCGGCCTCCTGGTCGAAGCGCCGCTTCTCGTAATCCTGCCCGCCGAAGAGCTTCACGACCTTGTGGCCGCCGATCGCTTCCTCGATCACCTGGGTGATGTAGCCCATGGCATCCTGCACCTCGCGGCTCGAGCGGCGCAACCGCCCGCTCAGCACGCGCACCACCGCCACGATCAGCGGCCCCATGACCAGCGCGAACAGCGTCAGCTTCCAGTTGAGCCAGAGCAGGTACGCCAGCAGCCCGACGATGGCCAGCGAATCGCGGAAGACGATGGTCAGCGCGCTGGTGGCGGCGGCCGAGACCTGGGTCACATCGAACGTGAGCTTGGAGATGAGCGCGCCGGTGGACTGCGCGTCGTAGAAGCGTGCCGGCAGCGCCAGCAACCGCGCGAACATCGCGTTGCGCAGATCGGTGACCAGCCGGCTGCCGACCCAACCGAGCGCGTAAGCCGCCACGAAGGAGGCCGCCCCGCGCACCGCGAACAGCGCAACGATGATGACCGGCATCCAGCGGATGAGCTGCGGATCCTTGTCAATGAACGTCCCCTCGATGAGGGGCTTCATCAGCGCCGGCAGCGCCGGCTCGGTAGCGGCCACCGTCGCCATGCCGGCGATACCCAGCGCGAAGACGCGCCAGTGCGGCTTCACGTAACGCAGGAGCCGCAGGTAAAGCCCGGTGCTGGACGTCGCCTGCATCGGCGCACGATAGCAAAAACCAGTGACCGGTGACCAGTGGACGGTGGACGGTGGCAGTGCAACGGCCGGCAAATGCCGTGCGCATGGAATACCGACCGACTTCAGCGCCGCGCCTTGCGGCCGCTGAAGCGTTCCGGGCACCGCTCACCGGTCAGCGATTTCACGCGTTCCTGGGCTATCGCGGCTGCCAGGCGAGCCACCCGAAGACGCTGCTGCCACGCGAACGGAAGAACTGGACCGTCTCGTAGTCGCGGTCGAGCACGTTGTGCCAGCGCAGGCTGGCCGTCCACTCGCGGGACAGCGCGTAACCCGCGGTGAGATGGACGAGCGCGTAGCCGGGCAGATGCGTGTTGGACGCTTCGTTGGTCGAATCGAAGCGTTCGCCGCTGCCGGTGAGCTCGGCGCCCAACCGCCAGGGGCCCGCGGTCCGGCCGACCGCGAGGCTGCCGTAGTGGCGCGCGCGCCGGCGCAGTTGGGCGCCGGTGGTCTCGTCGCGCGGATTCTGCAGCGTCAGTTGCGCACGCGCCAGCCAGCCCGGCCAGGAAGCGCGATAGGCGAGCTCGAGGCCCTCGATGCGGGCGCGGCTGAGGTTGCGCGTAGTGGAGACGAACGTGACGGGATCGGTGAAGACCGTGATGAGATCGGTGATGCGGGTGTCGAACACCGTGGCGTGGAAGTGCGCCCGGGCGCCTTCGTAGCTCGCGCCGGCCTCCCGGCTGCGCGAGCGCTCCGGGCGCAGGTCCGGATTGCTGAAGAAGAAAGGCGCGAGGTCCGGGAAGTACAGGTCGTTGAACGTCGGCGCCTTGAAAGCGGTGCCGGCGCTCGCGCGGAGCCGCCATGCCGACCCGGCGCGGTAGCTGTAGCCCGCGGACCCCGTGTGATGCGCGCCGAACTGGTCGTTGTCATCGTGGCGCGCGTTGAGCTGCAGGCCATGCGCGCCGCTCCGGCCGCTGTATCCGGCGAAGGCGCTGCGGATGGTGCGCCCCGTCTGCTTGAACAGCGTGTGGCTCGCCACCCGCTGATCGAGATACTCCAGGCCGCCGAGCAGCGTGCCGAGCGGCAGCCCGATCTCGTTCTGCCACGTCGCCTGGTGCTGATCGGTCTGGAAGTAACCGGGGAACGCGCCCCTGGACGAGGAATCGTCCCGCGTGGTCCCGATCCGCAGCAGGCTGCTCCACGCATCGCTGATGCGGTTGCGGCTGGTAAGCGAGAAGGCCTGCAGCACCTGGCGGTTGACGTCGTCGGTGGCCGCACCGGCGTCGAAATGCGTCGTCCCCTCGCTCAGGAATGCGGTCAGGCCGAGTGCGTGCCCTGCGCTCAGGTCGCGTCCCCAGCGCCCGGAGAAGTTGCGGTTGCGATAGCGGTCCGCATCCGGATGGTGCTGCCCGAACGGGATGGCGGGGCGGGTGGCGTCGAAGCCCGCGCTTTCGAGCGCGCCGGCGCTCAGCGCGAGCTCGCTGCCCTCCGCCTGGCGGCCGTAGCTGCCGGCGATCTCTCTCGTGCCGTAGCTGCCGGCGCCCACCCTCGCGCTCGTCCCGTCGCTTCCGCGCCGCGTGAAGATCTGGATGACACCGCCGATCGCGTCCGAGCCGTAGAGGCTGCTCAACGGCCCCGGCACGACCTCGATGCGCTCGATCTGGTTGAGGGGGATGTTCTCGAAGGCGGTTCCGCCGTTGGTCGCGGAGCCCACGCGCAGGCCGTCAATCAACACCATGGTATGGCGCGCTTCGGCGCCGCGCATGAACACGGCGCTCGGCTGGCCCAATCCCCCGCTCGAGGTGGTTTCCAGCCCGGCGCGCGCGCTCAGCAGCTCGGCGAGGGAATGGTGGCCGCTTGCCGCGATTTCCTCACGGGTGATCACGGTCGCCGGCTGGATGGAGTCCGTGGCACGCTGCGGCATTCGTGTCGCTGTCACGATCACCGGCTCGCCGCGCGTCACCGCGGGCTCCGCAGCGCACACGCAGCAGCCCGCCGCCAGCCCGGCGGCCAGGAAGGCTTTCAGTCTCATGATTTTCTCCGCGCATGCCCGCCGCATGCCTGTAGGGCACAAGGAAAAGGACGCGGGATGACGTGCCGGAATACGGGCAGCCGCCTCCCGCGGCATTTCACCGTCGATGCCAGGCCGGTCTACGGGCTCGCGAGAACTTGATCCATCGCCTTCCCGAACCCAGGCCGGCGTTCAGTGGCTGGAGCCTTCAAGGCTCCGGGACAGATCCGACGCTCGCTTACCGTTGCGGGGGCAGCACAGGCTTTGAACTGCAGGAGTCAGGATCCAGGATGCAGAGAACGACAACCCGTTTCCCTGAACCCTGATCTCTGGATCCACGATCCTGCTGTTCGCACCTGTTTCCCGTTTAACCCGGCGTTTGCGCTCCGGGCACCCGGTATCGAAGTGCAGGCAAGCAATCACTTACGGAGAGTGCGCCGCCCGCACGTGGGCGATTTTACTGGCGCGTCACTCCGTGCTCAACGTCTAACAGGCGAGGTCGGCCGCGGGTGGTCCGGTCAATTCTCCATGTCCGTCAGCCGCTTAAGGCCACGGTCGCGCAGCAAGCTGGGGGCGGCCGGCTGATCGAATCCGGGTACATAAATGAGTCCACGGCCGGGTTGCTAAACAACATTCAGAAATTCACCTTAACAGTTGACCCGACAAGATTTTTGATTCTATAGTGTGCCGATGGACTCGGATCTGAGAGCGCTCGAGCAAAAGCTCGCCCAGTTCGTGGCACTGTGCCAGCGCCTGCGCATGGACAACCAGCAGTTGCGTCAGCAATTGGCCACCGCGATGAGCGACAACAAGCAGCTCTCTGAAAAAATCGGCACCGCGACCAACCGCTTGGAGAGTCTGCTTAATCAGATTCCTGAAGAAGAAGCATGAGCGCCGACTCGAAAGGGCTGCAGATCAACGTCATGGGGCGGGAATTCCGCGTGGCGTGCGCCGAGAACGAGCAAAAAGGACTGCTCGAGGCCGTGGATTACCTCAACAAGAAGATGGCCGAGATCCGCGACAACGGCAAGGTCATCGGGTTGGAGCGCATCGCGATCATGGCGGCACTCAACATCTCGCACGAGCTGCTCAGCACCAAGGTCGGCGGCTTTGACATCGCGGAGCTCAAGCGTAGAATGGGGAACATGGAAACGATGCTCGATCAGGCGATGAACGATCAGAGCAAACTGTTCTGAATTCCCCTGCAGTGTTCGTAAAGGTCTTCGTTCTCTGACCAACATTGTTAAAGCTGGACGCCGACTCAAGCAGCTCCTGTGTGCGCGTCCTACATGGAAGCGCCTAACGGGCTCGGAAGGCGACCGCCCTTGAACCGTTGGTTCAAGATCCAGGCCTGACGGCACAGGCGGGGGTCCTTACAAGAAAAGAGTGCGGCTCACGCCGCACTTTTTTTTGCCGTTCATCAGCGGTCAGTCGTCCGTCATCACGCCTTTGCAAATGAGTTACTGGCTGTTCAAATCGGAGCCGACGACTTACGGCATCGACCACCTCGCGAAAGACGGGACGACCGCGTGGACCGGGGTGCGCAACTACCAGGCGCGCAATTTCATGCGCGATGCCATGCGCGTGGGCGACCGGGGGCTCTTCTACCATTCCAGCTGTGAAGTCCCCGGCATTGCGGGCATCGTCAAGGTCAGCCGCGCCGCCTATCCCGACGAGACGCAGTTCGACCGCAAGTCAAAACAATACGATCCCGGCGCGACGGGAGAGAATCCACGCTGGTTCAACGTGGATCTCCAGTTCGTGAAGAAGACGCGTGTCGTGACGATCGCGGAGTTGCGCGCTCAGAAGGCGCTGAGGCACATGCAGATCCTGCAGCGGGGCAACCGGCTTTCGATCACGCCGGTCACCCCGACGGAGTGGGACTGCATCATGGCCTTGATGCAGTCAAAAACGTGACCGGGTACCACGTGACGTGATGATGAGGCGGGCCTGAACAACTGAAGAACAACGCTGGATCACGTCACGCCGCCCCAGGTCACGGGCCTCGCGTCACGAATCATCGCGTCACGCTTTTTCAAGCCGGAGCAGTTTCGCCGCATTCCCCCACAGTATCTGGCGACGCTGCTCCCCGTCGAGCGACTTCATGCCCTGCACGATTTTCACCGGGTCGTTGTAGGCGATGTCGAAGCAGTAGTCGCTCCCCATCATGATGCGGTCCGCGCCCACGAGTCCGACCAGGTAATCCATGATCGGCTCCGAGTAGGCAATGGTGTCATAGGTGAAGCGCCTGAGGTACTCGCTGGGCGGTCGGGCTATCACCTTGCATTCGCCGCGGATCTCGAAGCCGCGGTCCAGGCGCCCGCGCAGGATCGGCAACGCGCCGCCGGCATGCGGGAGACTGACCTCGATCTGGGGGAACGCATCCATGACCCCGCCGAAAATGAGATGCGCCGCCGCGATCGCGGTCTCGAACGGGTTGCCGAGCAGGTTGATGAGATAGTACTGCTTCAACCGCTCGTTGTTGATCATCATGGGATGCAGAAAGATCGGCAGGCCCAGATCGGCCGCGCGCTCGTAGATCGGGAAGAAGCTGCGGTCGGACAGCTCGCGGTCGCGCACCGCGGTCGCCATGTAGAGGCCGCGGATGCCGGGCAGGCGCGCCACGCGCTCGAGCTCCTCCAGCGCCAGGTTCGGGTTCTGCAGCGGCAGGCAGGCAAAGCCGATGAAGCGGTCGGGGTGCCTGCGGTGCGCGTCGCTCACCGCGTCGTTGAAGGCAATGCACAGATCGAGCCCGAGCTGGTCATCCGCCCAGTAGACCATCGGCTGGGTCAGCGAAAGCGCATGCATGCGCACGCCGATCGAGTCCATGGTCCGGATGCGGTCGTCGAGGTCATAGAAGTGCGGGGTGATCGGGCCGGTACGGAGCAGCAGCCCGACCTGGATGAAGCGCGCGCCCGAGGGGTCGCTGACCACCGTGGTGCCGCAGCGCTTGCCGTGATCGGTGATCAGCCGGAGGTACGACTCGGGAAAATAGTGGGCGTGGGTGTCGATGGTCAACGGCGTCACGGGCGCTCCTTGAAAAGTGACGTGAAGAGGCGGGGCATGATGGCTCGTGACAGGATGAGGCGAAGCGAGGCGGCATCGCGCTCCATCGCATCACGCTGCTTCATGTCACGCCCCATCGTGTCACGCAGGACCACGTCACGGGGTCACGAAAGATATCGCTTGAAAAACTCGACCGTCAGTCCCAGCGCGCGATCGGCCTCCGGCTTGCTGTAAGTGCGCCCGCCGTGGCGGGCGAAGGCGTGGTCAGCGCCGGGATACTTGTGGATGGTGACCAGCGGGTTGGGTGAGAGCCTGCGCTCGAGCAGATCGTTCACCTCGGCCTGGACCCAGCGGTCCTTCATGGCCATGTGCAGCATGAACGGGCGGTGCAGGTTGGGCGCTTCGCGAATGCGGTGCTCGATGTAAGTGCCGTAATAGGCAACGGCGCACTCGATGTCGGTGCGGCAGCACATCAGGTAGCAGAGCTTGCCCCCGAGACAATATCCGACCGCGCCGACCTTGCCGTTGCACTCGGGCAGGCGCGCCAGGTAGCGCCACGTGTCCTCCATGTCGCGCACGCCGAGGTCGTAGTCGAAATCGTAATAGAGATCGAATGCCTTCTTGACGTCCTCGGGGTTGGAGTCGTAGAGCTCCACGCCCGGTTCCTGGCGCCAGAACAGATCCGGCACCAGGCAGATGAATCCGGCATCCGCGAATTCCTCGGCGTGGCGGCGCATCGTATCGTTGACGCCCCAGATCTCCATGATCGCGATCACCGCCCCGGCCGGCGCGCGGTCGGGGTAGGCAACGTGAGCGCCCATCACGCCGTCGCGCAGCGGAACGCTGATGGTCTTCGTCCTCATGCAGCAGAACCCGAAGCAGGTGGCGGCGCGTGGATGCGCTCGCTATTTCGACTTGATGCCCGCGCTCTTGACCACCTTGGCCCACAGCGCGAGCTCCTCGCGGATGAGCGTCGTGAACTGCTCCGGGGTGGAGCCCTTGCCGTCGATCGCGAGCTTGGTGAACTGGCTCTTGACCGCGGGCAGGTTGAGCGCGCGCACGGTCTCCGCGTGAAGCCTGGCGATGGCCGCTTGCGGCGTGCCGCGGGGCGCGACGATGCCGTACCAGCCGGTGGTGTTGAACTGCAGCCCGCTTTCGGCAACGGTGGGCAACTCCGGCATGAGCGGCGAGCGCTCGCCGCCGCCGACCGCGATCGCGCGCACCCTGCCCGCCTTGATGTGCGACATGGCCGCCGAAAGGCCGTTGAACATCATGTCCACTTCCCCGCTCATCAGGGCCGCGATGCCCGGGTTGGCGCCCTTGTACGGCACGTGCACGATCCGGGTGCCCGCCGTCACGTTGAAGAGCTCTCCGGCCATGTGCAGGCCGGTGCCGGTGCCGCCGGAGGCGAAATTCATCTTGCCCGGACGCGCCTTGGCGAGCGCGACGAGCTGCTTCACGGTTTTCGCGGGAACCGTCGGATGCACCAAGAGCACGTACGGCGCCGCGGCGACCAGCGTGACCGGAGCGAAGTCGCGCAGCGTGTCGTATGGCGTCGTGTCATTCACGTTGGGCGAGATCGCCAGCGGCCCGGAAAACCCGAACAGCACGGTGTAGCCGTCGGGCGGCGCTTTCGCCACCAGCTCGGCGCCGATCTGTCCCGCCGCCCCGGCGCGGTTCTCGATAACGATCTGTTGCCCGAGCGTCTCGGTCATGCCCTGCGCGGTTATGCGGGCAATGGTGTCGACCGGCCCTCCGGGCGACGAAGGTGCCACCATTCGGATCGGCTTGCTCGGATACGACTGCGCTGCGGTCAGCGAAGCGACCAGCGCGCAACCGGCAAAAACCAGCAGCTTGAAAGCCGTGCTCATGAATCCTCCTCGGTTTTCGTGATTTTGGTGCGGCGATCGGTTCTGCCCCCGGCTCAGTTGAGCTTAACGCCCGTGGCCTGCACGACTTCCGCCCAGGCCTTCGTGTCCCGCTCGAGCGCCTTCTGCAGCTCTTCGGGGCTCATGCGGATCGCTTCCGCCGCGTTTTCCGCGAAAATTTCCTTCGCCCGCGGCGATTCGGACGCCTTCGCCAGCTCGCGGTTGAGGCGATCGATGATCCGCCGGGGCGTACCGGCCGGCACGAGCACCCCGGATATGACCGCGCCTTCGACGTCCTTGATCGTTTCGGCGATGACGGGGATGTCGGGGAGGTAGGGCGACCGGCGCGCCGCCGCCAGGCCGAGTGCGACGAGCTTGCCGCGCTGAACGTGCTGGATGCTCGCCGGCACGGTCGCCATCACCAGCGCGACTTCGCCGCCGAGCGTGGCGATGACCGGAGTCGCGCCGCCCTTGTAGCTGACCGCCGTGACCTGGATGCCCGCGCGCATGCGGAATTTCTCCGCCGTCATGTGCGTGACGGTGCCGATGCCCGAGTTGGCGAGCGTGATCCCCGGGTGCTTTTTCGCCACCGCCACCAGCTCGCGCACGCTCTTCACGCCGACCGACGGATGCGCCACCAGCAGCAGCGGCGACGAATTCACCGGCGCGACCGGCGCGAAATCACGCAGCGGGTGATACGGCAGCTTCGCGTAGAGCGAGCCCGTGATGGTGTGCGTGGAAAGATCGGTGAAAAACAGCGTGTGCCCGTCGGGCGGCGCTTTGGCCACGAGGTCCGCCCCGATCGTCGTGCCCGCCCCGGGGCGATTCTCCACGATGACCTGCTGCCCCAGGCTTTTCGTCATTTCCGCGGCCACCGTGCGCGAGAACGTGTCGGTCGCGCCTCCCGGCGGGAACGGCACGATCAGCCGGACCGGCCGGGTGGGATAGGTCTGGGCGGGCGCGCCGCCGGCCGCCCCTGCCAGCACGGCTACCGCGAGGACTGCATGAATCCGGCTCATGATCTGCCTCCTCTTCGAGGTTCGGCTTGCCCGCCGCCAGCTTATTCCACCGGCCAGCGCAACTTCAATACCTTGGACATGTTGAGGCGACCGGTAATGCGGGCGCCGGTCTTCACCACTTCGCGCATGACGGCGTCCTGGTCGATGCGGACCAGGCGGCCGTCGCGCAGCACCGGCTCGCCGCCCACGAATACGTGCTTGACCGTGTTGCCGGTCGCGCCGTAGACCAGGTTCGACACCGGGTTGTAGAGCGGCTGCCACTCGGAGACGGTGGCGTCGAAGAGGACGAGATCGGCCTCCTTGCCCACCTCGACCGAACCGATGCGGTCGGCCAGCCCCGCGCCGCGCGCGCCGTTGATGGTCGCCATCTCGACCGCCTGCTCGGGCGGCATGACGCGCGGGTTGAGCCGCAGCTCCTTGTAGCCGCCCACCGCATGGCGCATTTCCTGCACCAGGTCGACCGTCCCGGAGCTGGCGTGGTCGGCTCCGAGGCTCACGTTTATGCCCAGCGCCAGCAGCTCGGGATGCTTGCCCATGGTGAAATTGCCGTAGCCGTTGTGCAGCGAGGACGTCGGGCAGCAGACGATCGTCGGCCGGCGCTTCGCGAGGAGCGCGATCTCTCGCGGCTCGAGCCACCCGCCGTGCAGGATCAGCATCTTGTCGTCCAGCACGCCGAGCGCCTCCAGGCGCTCGATTTCCGGCATGCCGTGCTGCACGACGCTCGCATCGTGGGTGAAATAGGAGAAGCAGGCGTGCGTCTGCAGGATCGCGCCGTGCTTCTGCGCGATGCGCTTGAGCGCCAGGATCAGCTCGTCGGTGCTGTTGTTCATGCCGCGAAACGACGCACTCACCGTCAACCGGCCGCGGTGCTTTCCGGGGTACTTGTCGAACAGTTCCTCGGTCTCCGCGATGCAGCGCGCCGTGTCCTTGATCATCCGCGGCGGCATGACGCCGGTGACCGCCTTGTTCTGGTCGAAGCAGCTGGTCGCGAGCACCATGCGCATGCCCGCCCCCATGATCGCGCGCACCGTGGCGTCGGGATAGTAGTTCCCCGGCTCGATGTAGCAGGTCACGCCGTGACGCAGCATCTCGATCGCGGCGAGCGAGACGCTGGTGTGGACGTCGTCTTCGTCCATCACCGCCTCGTAGGGGTACATGTGCTCGAACAGGAAGGCCTGCGCGTTGGATTCGTCCGCGAGACCGCGCGCGAGCGAGAACGAGGAATGCAGGTGATTGTCCACCATGCCGGGCAGGCCCACCGTGCCCCGCCCATCGACGACGTGCTCGGCGTGCCAGGCCCGCTCGAGATCCACTGTCTTGCCCACCGCCGCGAATCGGCCGCCCTTCACGGCAATCGCCGCGTCGCGGATGACGCGGCGAGTCGGATCGACCGTGATCAGCCAGTCAATGTTGCGAACCAGGAGGTCCGCCGGATGCGCCGCGCTCATGCCGCCGCTTCCTTTCCTTTCTTCTCGACGCACGTCGCGTCTGCCGCAACGGCCAGCCCGATACTAACGCGTCTCGCGTCGGAGTCGACAATTTATTGATTTAGAATACGATCCCGCCCATCGGGAGAGCCCATACCATGCGTCCTGCGCCGCGCCAGCGAACCGTCCCGCGTCAGCGATGAAGCGGTTGCGCTATCTCTGGCGCGCTTTCAACTACCGCTGGCGGGTGAACCGGTATGAGATCGAGTTCCTCGCGCGCCATGTGCGGGCGGGGGACACGGTCGTGGATGTCGGCGCCCACAAGGGCGGGTTCCTCTACTGGCTGCGTCATCACGTGACTGCCACGGGCCGGGTTTGCGCGTTCGAGCCGCAACCTTCTCTCGCGCAGTACCTCAGGGAGGTCGTGGCGATGCAGGGCTGGGACAACGTCGAGGTGGAGTCAGCCGGAGTCTCCTCATCGGGCGGCTCGATGGAGCTGTTCGTCCCGGGGGCCAAGGGCACGGCTTCACCCGGCGCCTCGCTTTCGCCGGCTGATCTCGATGAGCCGCACCACACCCTCTCGGTGCCCGTCATCGCGCTCGACGATTATCTCGAGCGGCGCGGCTCGCCGCGGCTCGCGTTCATCAAGTGCGACGTGGAGGGCCACGAGCGGGCGGTATTCCAGGGGGCGCGTCGGCTGCTCGAGCGCGATCACCCGGTGCTCCTGTTCGAGTGCGAGCAGCGCCATCTGCCGGGCAGCTCGCCTTCGGCGGTCTTCGACGACCTGCGCGCGCTCGGCTACCGCGGCTATCTGTTTCACTCGTCGGGACTGCTGCCGGTCGCCGAGTTCAGCGTGGCGCAGCACCAGCCGGTGCGGCCGGGGCGCTACTGGGACGCGAAGGACTACTTCAACAACTTTGCCTTCGTGCCTGAAGAACGGTGATCGACGGATCGCGGGTCGCGGGTAAGCGATCACCCCGGCCGAACCACGCGCAGCACCGACCCGCGAGTCGCCACCCGCGGATCACGCCCGGCTAAACGATGCCGTCGGCGCGCAGCCGCGCGATGGCGGCATCGTCCATGCGCAGGAGGCCGCGCAGGACTTCGTCGGTATGCTGACCGAGCATCGGCGGCGGATTCCTGAACTCGAGCTTCGTGTCCGAGAACTTCATCGGGCTCGCCACCAGCGGCACTTTGCCGGCCGCAGGATGTTCGACCTCGATCTTCATGCCACGGGCGACGACCTGCGGCTCCTCGAACACCTGCTTCAAATTGTTGATGGGACCGTTGGGCACGCCCGCGGCCTCGAGCGCTTCGCACCATTCGCTGGTCGTTCGCCGCGCGAAAATATCGGCCAAAAGCGCGGTGATTTCCGCGCGATTTTCGACGCGCTTCGAGTTGGTGGCGAAGCGGGGATCCTTGGTCAGGTGCTGGCAGCCCGCGACCTCGCAGAAGCGATTGAACAGGTTGTCATTGCCGCAGGCGAGGATGACGTCGCCGTCGCGTGTCTTGAACGGCTGGTACGGAACGATGTTCGGATGCGCGTTGCCGATGCGGCCCGGCGCCTGCCCCGTGGCGAGGTAATTCATGCCCTGGTTGGCGAGGATGCCGACCTGCGTGTCGAGCAGCGCGAGATCGAGATGCTGGCCCGCGCCGCTCTTCTCGCGGTGGGCAATGGCAGCGCAGATGGCGATCGTGGCGTACATGCCGGTCATGATGTCGGCAATGGGGATGCCGACGCGCTGCGGCCCGCCGCCGGGCAGGTCGTCGCGCTCGCCGGTGATGCTCATGACGCCGCCCATGCCCTGGATCATGAAGTCATAGCCGGGACGCTCGCGGTACGGGCCGGTCTGACCGAAGCCGGTCACCGAGCAATAGATGAGGCGCGCGTTGATTTTCCGCAGGTCCTCGTAGCCCAGACCGTAGCGCGCCAGGTCGCCGACCTTGTAGTTCTCGATCAGCACGTCGGCGACCCGGGCAAGCTCGCGCACGATGGCCTGCCCCTCGGGCTTCGAGAGATTCACGGTGACCGATTTCTTGCCGCGGTTGGCGGAGGCGAAATAGGCCGACTCCTGGGTCTCGCGGCCGGTGGCGTCCTTCAGCCACGGGGGCCCGAAAGCACGCGAGTCGTCGCCGGTCTTCGGCCGCTCCACCTTGATAACCTCGGCGCCGAGATCGGCGAGGTTCTGCCCGCACCATGGACCCGCGAGCACGCGGGAGAGGTCGAGCACCCTGATATGCGACAACGGTCCGGCCATGAACTGTCCTTCCCTCTTCCTAGCGTGATGACTGACCACTGATGGCTGATTCCTGGAGAAGCCCGTCGACGCGCCGGTCCGGGCCCTCTCATCAGACATCAGTCATCAGTCGTCACGTTTGCTATCGGCCCTTGAACCGCGGCTTTCGCTTTTTCGCGAACGCGTCCATGCCGATGCGGTAGTCCTCGGTCGCGAAATAGGCGAAATTCTCCGCCAGCTCGGCCTCGGTCAGCGGCGCGGGCTGCGGCGTCAGCCGGCGGATGAACCGCTTGTGCCAGCGACTGACGAGCGGCGCGCCGTCCGCGATGCGGCGGGCGGTGGCGTAGGCTTCCTCCTCGAGACGCGCGTCCTCGACGACGCGGCTCACGAGCCCCTTCTCCAACGCCTCCTGCGCGCCCCACACGCGCCCTTCCACGAGGATCTCCAGCGCGACCGCGCGGCCGGTCAATGGCAGCACGGCGGCGAGCTCGTCATAGGCGATTGCAAAGCCCAGGCGGTTGATCGGCACGCCGAAGCGCCCGGACACGCCGGCGATGCGCAGGTCGCACGCGCACGCGATCTCGAGCCCGCCGCCCACGCACGGTCCGTGGATCATCGCGACGGTCGGGTGCCGGCACTCGCCGACCGCCTTCAGCACGCCGTGCACGTACTCGCGGTGATAGCGTCGCCCCTGATCGGCGTTGTCGCGCTCGGTGGCGAACTCGGCGATGTCGGCGCCGGCGGCAAAGGCCTCGCTTCCCGCGCCGCGCAGCACCACGCAGCGCAACGCGTCGTCCGCGGACAGCTCGTCGACGACACGAGCCAGCGCCCGCCACATCGCCACGGTCAGCGCATTGAGCTTACCGGGATTGCTCAGGACGACGGTGGCAATCGCCCCGTCGCGCGCTACCAGAATTTCAGGAACAGCGGCCACCAGTCACCGATCACGCTCGAGCAGCGCGGTATTCTACAATGCGCATGAGACGCTTATGACGGCAATCGAGACTTTGCGGCGCGGCACGCGCACCTGCATGTTCGACCTCTACGGCACCGTGGTCGACATGCAGGGCGGGCTCACGCGCGCGATTACGCCGTGGCTCAACGCCAAGGGCTGGAAGGGCGAGCCGTCGCGGCTCGTCACGTGGTGGCGGCGCACGCACTTCGAGAATTCCATGATCGACGCGCTGCTGCATCGCGACCATATTCCCTACCGCGAGATCGGGCATATCTCGCTCGGCTACACGCTCGAGCGCGCCGGCATCGCGCACACCCAGAACGATGTGCGGCGGCTGGTCGCCGAGATCGAGCGCCTCCAGCCGTTTCCCGACGCCATCGAAGCGCTCTCGCGTTTGAAGCGCCGCTACCGTCTGGTCATTCTTTCCAACGGCGATCCCGACATGCTGGAGGCCATCCGGCCGCACCTTGGCGTCGAGTTCGACCGCATCATCTCGGTGGCCGAGGCGGGCACGTTCAAGCCCCACGCGGCGACCTACCGCAAAGCGGCAGAGATCGTGGACGCGCCGGCTGAAGCCGTGCTGTTCGTGGCGAACCACGCGTTCGATTGCGTCGGCGCCAAGGCCGCCGGCATGCGCGCGGCGTTCATCGACCGCCGCCAGCGCCCGTTCGGCGACTGGCCCTACCAGCCCGACCTCATCGTTCCGGACCTGAAGGCGCTGGCCGCGGCGCTCGACTAGGCCCCCTTTCAACGGGCGGCCCCGCGCCTTGCCAATCCACGCCCCGCTCGGTTAAGTTGTTCCGGCAGCACACGGCGGCCGTGTGGGGCCGCGTTTCTCGAGGAGACAGACCATGACTACCCGGTGGACGGCAGCATTGGCTCTATTGCTCTCAACGACGGGCGCGTGGGCGCAGGACTACCCGGCGCGCGCCATCACCATCACCGTGCCGAACCCCCCCGGCGGCATGAACCAGATTCATGCGCAGCCGCTGTCCGCGGTCATCGAACGGTTGACCAAGCAGCCGGCGCCCGTGGTTAACCGCGCCGGCGGCACGGCGGCCATCGGCACCGCGTACGTCGCCAATCAGCCGGACGGCTACAACATCCTGGTGACGACGCCGAACCTGTATCTCGTGATCGAGAAGGACAAGCTCTACGGCATCAAGTCTCCGTTCTCGCTCGACCAGATCGCGCTTCTCGCGCTGCTCTCGGCAGACCCGCTGATCATGGTCGTGCATCCTTCGCTGCCGGTGAAAACGGCCAAGCAGCTGGTGGCGCTGGCGAAATCGAAGCCGAACGAGCTGGTCTTCTCGACCTCCGGACCGTACGGCATCACGCACACGCCCCAGGCGCTCTTCATGGAGGCGACCGGGACCAAGATGCGCCACCTGCCGACCACCGGCGGCGGGCCCGCGATCACGCAGGCGCTCGGCGGCCACGCGCAGGTCACGGGCGGAGGGCCCGCGGCGCTGTATACCCACGTCAAGTCGGGCAAGCTGCGCACGATCGCGAGCTGGGGCGTCAAGCCGCATCCCTCCATGCCGGACGTGCCGACCTTCAAGTCGCAGGGCATCGACGTCGAGGCTTATCTCTGGGTCGGGCTCTTTACTTCGTCCGGCGTGCCCGAGCCCATCCAGCTCAAGATGCGCGAGCTGATCGGAAAGGTGGCCGCCGATCCCGGCTTCCGCCAGGCGCTGGAGAAAGTGCAGGTGGTTCCGGATTACCGCGACGCGCCCGAGTTCAGGAAATTCTTCGACGAGGATTACAAGCGCATGGCCCGCGCGATCAAGGCGATCGGCAAGCTATGAAACGCCCATGATTCGTGAGTGGTGAGTGGGTTCAGTCTCCGAGCCCGCTCACCTGACGATTCCACTACGACACCACCCACACTCACCACTCACGCAGTAACGAATCATGAGGATCAAGCGCATCGAACCCATCGCCATCAGCCTGCCGATGGTGAAGCCGTTGAAGATGGCGTTCGAGGAAGTGAAGAGCGCCGAGAACGCCCTGGTTCGCCTCGAGACCGACGACGGCATCATCGGGTGGGGCGGCGCCGGCGCGGCGCCCACCATGACCGGCGAGACGGTGGCAAGCATGACGTCAGCGATACGCTATCTTGCGCCGAAACTCGAGGGCATGGACCTGAGCGACATCGGCGCGGTGATGGCGCGCGCCGACAATTACCTCTTCGGCAACCAGTCGGCCAAGTCAGTCATCGAAATCGCCCTGCACGACGCGCTCGGACGCGCCACGCGCAGGCCGGCCCACGACCTCCTCGGCGGCAAGCGGCGCGACCGCGTCGCGATCCTGCGCATGGTCGGGACCGGCAAGGGCACCGGTGCCGATATCGAGGACGCCCTGCGCGCGAAGGCCGAGGGGCACGTCGCCTTCAAGATCAAGGTCGGCGTCGCCACGGCACGCGAGGACGCGGAGCGTACCCGCAGGATCTGCGAGGCGCTCGACGGCAGCGGCGGCCTCCTGATCTGTGCCGACGCCAACCAGGGGTGGAAGCCGGAGGAAGCCATTCTGTTCGTGCAGGCGATCGAAGACACATCCCTCGCGTTCTTCGAGCAGCCGGTGGATGCGCACGACGTGGACGGCATGGCCCGGGTCGCGCGCGCGAGCCGGGTCAAGATCGGGTGCGACGAAGGCCTGCACTCGCTGGAAGACCTCAAGCGCCACCACGCGGCAGGGGCCGCCGCCGGTTTCAGCCTGAAAACGATCAAGCTGGGCGGGATGCGACCCGTCATGGAAGCCGGGCTGCTCTGCGACCAACTGGGCCTCAAGGTCAATCTCGCGTCGAAAATGGCGGAAACCGGCATCAACACGGCCGGGCTGCTCCATCTCGCCGCGGCGCTCCCCGCGGTCGACTGGGGCGTGGGATTATCCAGCCAGTACCTCGTGGAGGACATCCTCAAGACGCCGATCGCGTTCGAGCGCGGCCACGTCTCGCTGCCGGCGGGCGCCGGGCTGGGCGTCGAAGTGGACGAGGCGAAGGTCAGGCACTACGCCAGGGAAGCGTGAACGGTAATCCGTGGTCGGTGGACAAGGCTAAGAGCGCCGGCGAACGCCGGGACACCGCCCACCCTTCACCGCCCACCACCCGCGCCGTTCAAAGCTTGATCTTGGGGTCGAGCCAGTCGCGCAAAGAGTCGCCGAAGAGATTGAAGGCGAACACGCCGAGACTGATCGCGATGCCGGGAAAGACGATCATCCACGGCGCCTGCTGGTAGAAATCCGCGGCCGAGCCCGACAGCATCAGGCCCCAGGACGGGGTGGGCTCGGTCACGCCCAGTCCCAGGAAGGACAGCGAAGCCTCCGCCAGGATCGCCTGGGCCACGAAGGCGGTCAGCATGATGAGGTACGGCGCCACCACGTTGGGCACGATGTGGCGGAAGATGATGCGCGCATGAGAATAGCCGGCCGCGCGCGCCGCGTCGACATACGGCAACTCGCGAAGCGCGAGCGCGGACGCTCGCACCACGCGCTCGACGCGCGGCAGCATCGGCAGCGCGATGGCGATGATGAGGTTGACGTCGAATCCGAGCACGACGTTGTTGCCCAGGATCGCCACGACCGTGATGGCGAGCACGATGATGGGAAAGGACAGCAGCACGTCCATGATGCCCTGGATGATCAGGTCGGTCTTGCCACCGAAATAGGCCGAGATCACGCCAATGACCGCGCCGAGCGTGCAGCCGATGAACGAGGCGATGAAGCCGATCGCCAGCGCGGTGCGCGCGCCGTAGATGATGCGGGAGAACACGTCGCGCCCGAAGGAGTCGGTGCCCAGCCAGTAGACCGACGACGGCGCCGAGAGCATCGCGCCGTAGTCCACGGCCAGCGGGTCGTGGGGCGCGACCCACGGCGCGAATGCCGCGCACACCGCCATGAGGAAGATGAAGACCAGCCCGCCGGCGCCCAGCGGCTGTTGCGTCGCGAACAGCAGCACGGGATGCCGGCGCTTGGGGACCTTGTAGGAAACGGTGGGTGCCGCGGTCGTCATGCAACTCGATGCTTTCCGGAATTCGCAAGGGGGAATGGGCAATGAGTCATGCGTGCTCTCTCAGCGATAACGTATGCGCGGATCGAGAAACGCGTACATCAGGTCGATCACGAAATTGATCAATACGAAGAACACGGACACCAGCAGCACCAGCCCCTGAATCATGGTGAAGTCACTGCGCGCCACGGCCTGCACGAAAAGCTTGCCGATGCCGTTGAGGTTGAACACCTGCTCGGTCACGACCAGCCCGCCGATGAGGAACGCGAACTCCAGCCCGATGACGGTCACCACCGGCAGCATCGCATTGCGCATGGCGTGGCGCGCGACGACCAGCCGCTCCATCACGCCCTTGGCGCGGGCGGTGCGGATGTAGTCTTCCTGCAGCACCTCGAGGATGGAGGAGCGCATCATGCGGGTGGACACCGCGGAATAGCGATAGCCCACGGCGAGCGCCGGCCAGATGAGCTGGGACAGGTTCTCCCGCGGATTCTCGAGAAATGGCGTGAAGGTGAGCGGCGGAATCCAGGAAAAGTAGGTCAGCAGCAGCAATATGATGATCATGCCGAGCCAGAACGAAGGCACCGCCAGCCCTGCAATCGAGAACACGCGGATGGATTGATCGATCCAGGTATCCTTGAAGACCGCCGACAGCGTGCCCAGCGGCAACGCGAGCAGAATCGCGAGGATCGTCGCCATCACCGCCACCTGCAGCGACAGCTCGAGCCGGATTCCGATCTCGTAGAGCACGGGCTTGCCCGTCCACATCGAGTAGCCGAAGTCGCCCTGCAGGGCGCTCCAGAACCATTTTGCAAACTGCACGTGCATCGGCCGGTCGAGGCCGAGCCGGGCGCGCTCCTGCTCGATCACCGCCTGCGGCACGTTGGCGCCCCCCCCGTCGCCGAGCAGCATGGTGGCCACCGGGTCGCCCGGCATCAGCCGCAGCAGGAAGAACACCAGCACCGCGACCCCCAGGAGGGTCGGGATCATGAGGAGGAAGCGGTGGATTATGAATTTCAGCATGGCTTGATGAGGCGTGGACGGTGGGCGGTGGATGGCGGGCGTCGCGATGCCGCACCGGCGGGCCCCCCAGATGGCGCGGCGGCCCGGAGGCCGCCGCGCTTGCTACCGATCACCGTTCACCGATCACCGTTCGCGGCTCACTGGTCGAGCCAGACATCCGCCAGGTCCTGGCCGACATAGTGGCTCGGCGTGATGTGCCAGCCCTTCAGCGGCTTGTGATGCACGATGATGCGGTGCCACCAGATCGTCGGGATGGTGTAGGCCTGCTCCAGCGCCCGCTTCTCGAAATCCCGCAGCAGCGCGTAGCGCTTCTTGCGATCGAGCTCGCCCGACTGCTTGTCGTAAAGTTCGTCCAGGACGCGGTCGGTCTGCTGCGCGTAGTTGATGGTAGAGCGATCGTGAGACAGGTACTTCTGCAGCTGCAGGTTCGGCTCGTCCATGAAGTCGCAGTTAAAATCGAGCGCCGCGTCGAACGTC
>Ga0247825_10000235_pt1 | contig 33678 bp, 29 predicted proteins | sample 13C_Vanillin_Day_FD_194413 | JGI IMG/M metagenome (GOLD analysis project Ga0247825, IMG submission 194413) | Soil microbial communities from agricultural site in Penn Yan, New York, United States - 13C_Vanillin_Day48 | ecosystem: Environmental > Terrestrial > Soil > Agricultural land | place... | reverse complement strand
GAGCTCGGCCAGGGTGTCGGCCAGCTGCTCGGAGCCGTCAAAGAGCAGCTCGAGACGTCGCTGATCGAGCGGCAGCAGCTGGCCGACACCCTGGCCGAGCTCCAGTCGAACCATCAGAGAGCGACGGCCGAGCACCACGCGGAACGCGAGCGGCTGCAGCAGATCCTGGCCGAGCAACGTGAGTTGCTTGCGAAGGAACGAGAAGGCCGGCAGGCTCTCGAAGGCCTCCAAGGCAGTCTGCAGCAGGCCCAGGCGGAGCGTGAGCGTCTCGAGGCCTCTCTCGTCGAACGCGAGGCGCAGCACCAGCGCGTCGTCGCCGAACAGATGGCCGAGCATGCGCAGCGGCAGCGGATGGCCGACGAACAGCACCGGATGCTGCTGGCGAAGGAGCAGGAGACCGAGCGGCTGCTGGACGGCGTGAGAACCGAGCTCCAGCAGGCGCAGGACGATCGTCTGCGGCTCGTGGGCCTGCTCGATGACCGCGAGGCCGATCACCAGCGTCTGCTCTCCGAGCAGTCCGACGCGCGGGCAGACGCCGAGCGAAAACTCGCCGCGGCAGTTCGGAACCACACGGAAGTCGAGCAGTCGATCGCCAGCCTGCGCGTCGAGCTGCAGAGCGTGGACGAGAACGCGCGGCACCTGGAGTGGCTGGCGGCCGCGGGCCGCGCGGCCCGCGAGATCGGCCGCGAGCTCCAGACGGTCGTTGAAGCCGTGGATGCGCGCACGCGTCATCTGCTCGCCGAATCGTCACTCGGCGATGACGAACGCCACGTGATCGAAAGCCTCCGCGGCGACGCGATTGGCGCCGCGTCTCTCGTCCGCCAGATCGTGCACGCCGGCGAGGGGTCGGAGGCGAAAGACTCGGCAGATCGTTCCAGCGCGCCGCAGCAACAGCCGTCCAGCGAGGGCGACCCACAGTGGTAACGCCGACGGCGCCGACCGAACGCGCGACTCTCGAGCGCGGTGCACAGGCGGACCGCCCGCGAACGGCCGACGCGATCGGCGCGGGAGAGAGCGGCGCGCTCGTCGAAGGCCGGAGTGCACCGCGGCTGCAGGCTACGGAGGTCCCCTCAATCAAGGGTGTCCGTCTCAGGCCGTTCGGGGCCGAAGCCACCCTGGTGAACATCTCGGCGAGCGGTGTCCTGGTGGAATGCGTGACGCGGCTGAGGCTCGGGACGGCGGTCACGGTGATATTTGACGGGACGTTCTCGCCCGCCACAGCCGAAGGCCGGGTCGCCCGCAGCACGGTGGCGACGGTCAGCAAGAACGGTGTCCTTCGCTATCACGTCGGCATCGCATTTCAGAATGCGATGCCGCTGATCGTCACCGGCGTCGCACCCTCGAAACCCGCGGCGGTCGAAGCCGCGCCCGTTTCCCCCGCCGCCGCCCCGGTCGCGACCGGACCGATCAACCGCTGGTAGAAGCGGCCCTGTGGGCCGGTCGCGGAGCTGAAAGTACTCGGATCAGCGTCCCGCTGAAGCGGCGCCCGGGAGCGCGCGAAGCGTTCCCATGTACTGGATATACACCTTGTCGTTCGCATCCACGCACTTCGCGAAGATCTGAAGCTCTTCGAGACGTGTCTCTGGCGGGATGACGACGTTCGGGTGGGTGGTGATGACGCTGATCGTCCGCTTCGGGCGCTTGCCCTCAGGATCGATCAGCTCGGCCGTCTGGACGGTTCCTGTCGCGCAGATCCCCGGGACCTCGCTGCCCGCAAAGGTGCTCGACGAGCCTGCTGTGTACACGAGGACATCGGTCGGCTGCTCGACCGCCGAGCCACCAACTCCAAGCCGGACATCCGGATCGTGCGGCTCGGGAAGGCTGCCGCTCTCAAGAAGAATGAAGGTGACGAAGTCGCCGGGGACAAGCTGCCCCGCGGCCGACGGTTGTGACGCGGTGACCATCAATGGAATGGCGAATAACACCCAGAAAATGCGTGGCCGAATCGGCATAGTGGTTCCTATCGGGAAAATGGCAAGGAAATTTTAGCACGGAGGCCCGACATTGCCCCTTCGCGAAGGAGTCGCCCGGCCTGGAGAGACTCCTGAGGTATCTTCATGAAAGGACATGGCGCTCGGAATCGAGAAGGGCCTATAGTTCCAGAAGCCAGGGAGGCACATCTTGACAAGCGGTTGTCGTTTGGCGGTGGGATTGCTGTCGGGCATCGGGATGTCGGCCGCCATCGTCGTTCTGACGGCCACGCCGGCCGCCCAGACTCCTGCGAGTGGGGCGAGCTGCGAGACGCTCGGGGCGCTCGCGCTGCCGCACGCACGCATCACGGCCGCGGAACGGGTGGAGGCGGGCGCGTTTTCGGTGCCCGGCGCCGCGCAGCAGAATCCTGTCTTCAAGCAGCTGCCGGCGTTTTGCCGTGTCGCGGCGACGCTCACGCCGTCGCCCGACTCGAACATCGAGATGGAACTGTGGCTGCCTGCGGACAACTGGAACGGCAAGTTCCTCGCCGTCGGCAACGGGGGATGGGCCGGCAACATCGAGTTCAACGCGCTCGCCGCCGGCCTGCGCCGCGGCTACGCGGCGGCGTCGAACGACACGGGCCATCAGGATGACGGCGCGAGATTCGCGCTGAAGCACGAGAGAGTCGTCGATTTCGGGTATCGCGCGATGCACGAGATGACCGTGCAGTCCAAAGCGCTCGTCGGCAAGTTCTACGACCGCGCCCCCCGACTCTCCTATTACCAGGGCTGCTCCACCGGCGGCCGTCAAGGCATGATGGAAGCGCAGCGCTATCCCGAGGATTTCGACGCGATCATCGCGGGAGCGCCCGTCTACAACCAGGTGCACCTGAACGTCTCTCAGACCGCGCTGCAAGTGGAGATGCTGAAGAACCCTTCTCGACTGCTGCCCGCGAGCAAGGTCACGCTGTTTGCCAATGCGGTCATGGCCGCCTGCGATGCCCAGGACGGGGTCAAGGACAACATCATCGGCCAACCACAGAGCTGCACGTTCGACCCGGCCGTGCTGATGTGCAAGGCCGGAGACGCTGACGATTGCCTGACCGGTCCTCAGGTGGAGTCGGCACGTCAGCTTCACTCACCCGTGAAGAGGAAGAGCGGCACGGTCGTCTATCCCGGTCGTGCGCCGGGCGTCGAGACCGGTTGGGCGGCGCGCATCCCGGTGCCGGGCAAACCGATGAACCCGCTGTGGGGGGACATGCCGCGCTTTCTCGGACACCGCGACGCTGGGTGGGATGTCATGTCCTTCGACCTGGAGCGCGATCTCGCGTTGACCCTCAAGAACGCCAGCTTCATCGAGTCGAGCGATCCGGATCTGTCGAAGTTCAAGGCGCGCGGCGGCAAACTGCTGCTCTGGCACGGGTGGGCCGATCCGGGGCCCTCGCCGTTCAACACGATCGACTATCACGCGCAGGTGGTGAAGACGCTGGGAGGCCCCCAGGAAGACTGGATGCGGCTGTTCCTGCTGCCCGGCGTCGCGCACTGCGGCGGGGGCGTTGGTCCGGATCAGGCCGACTTCCTCACCGCTCTCGAGCGCTGGCGCGAAAACGGGACCGCTCCGACTCAGATTGTCGCGTCGCGCAACACGGGACGGTCGAATCTGTCTCCGATGACGCGGCCGCTGTGTCCATATCCCCAGGTCGCGAAGTACACGGGCAAGGGAAGTACAGACGAGGCACAGAACTTCGCCTGCTCCGCGCCATAGCCCCTCGATCGGGCCGTCTCCCGGCGGCCCTTCCCCCGCCGCGGCAATCCCTGACGATGTCCGTCACGAAGGCACGCGCTCGCGCAACTGCCGAGATGCCGGAGCCACCACAGCAACGCCCGTGAAGGTGACATTTATCGCGTAACAAATGCCTCAACTTCAATAATATTTTCTTATAAATATTGTCCGCCTGTATGCTGTTTCCGAGTGCAGGCGGATGTCCGCCCGCATGGCCGGGAGGGAGATGCTTAGCGGCTCATCTGTTTTGCACGTCGTGGCACGGCCGGCCAAGACGACAACGCCGACGACCGTCACGCTGCTGCGCCCGCCGCTGCTCGTTCCTGTCTGGTCGGATTCCGGACCGCTGACGCCTCCCATCGGCCCCGCGTACCTGGCGGCCAGCCTGCTCCACGCCGGTCACCGCGTGCGAATCGTCGATGGCCTGGGTGAGAACCCGTTTCAGGTCACACCGCTCTTCGGCGGAAAGATCCTGGGTATCGGCCTGCGCAGCGAGGAGATCGTCGAGCGCATCGAGCCGGACACGGAGCTGGTCGGCGTGAGCTGCATGTTTTCGCAGGACTGGCCGGAGATTCGACGTCTCATCCAGCTCGTGCGGCGCCGATTTCCCTCGGTGCCGATCGTCGCCGGGGGCGAGCACATTACGGCGACCGCTGCATTCACCCTTGCCACGACCCCGGAAGTTGGTGTCTGCGTAGTGGGCGAAGGAGAGGAAACGCTTGTCGAGCTGGCCTCCGCAATGAAAGGCGGCGCTGCCCTTGACGGCATTCCAGGTCTCGTCATTCGGACAGATGACGGAGGCAGCCGTTCCACCGGCCCGCGGACCCGCATTCGCGCGCTCGACGAGATCCCGTGGCCCGCATGGGACCTCGTCCCACTCAATCGCTACCTGGACCACGGCCTCGGCTACGGGGTGAATCGAGGCCGCAGCATGCCGATGCTGGCGACGCGGGGGTGCCCTTACGAGTGCACCTTCTGCTCCAGCCCCGAAATGTGGACGACGCGATGGTATGCGAGGAGCCCCGAACGGGTGCTCGAGGAGATCCGCGCCTATCAGGATCGGTATGGCGCGACGAACTTCGACTTCTTCGATCTGACGGCCATCGTGAAACGAAGCTGGATTGTCGAGGTCACCCAACTGATCCTCGCTCGGGGGATGCATTTCACCTGGCAACTGCCGAGCGGCACGCGCTCCGAGGCCATCGACGGCGAGGTCAGCCGGCTGCTCTTCGCCTCGGGCTGCCGGAACGTCAGCTACGCGCCTGAAAGCGGCTCGCCGGAAGTACTCAAGCGCATCAAGAAGGTGGTGAAGCTGGAACGGCTCGAAGCCTCGGTGGCGGGAGCGGTCCGGGCGGGGCTGAACGTCAAGCTCAACATCATCATGGGGTTTCCCGACGAGTCGCGCCAGGAGCTGGGCCAGACGGTCCGGTTCCTGATCCGGATGGCAATCGCCGGTGTCCACGATATGAGCGTCTCGCTGTTCTCGCCCTATCCTGGCTCGGCCCTCTATGAGGATCTGCGGGCATCGGGTCGCATTCCCGACCTGTCAGACGAGTACTTTCTCAGCCTCTGCGCCTACAAGGACTTCGCGCAATCGGTGTCCTACACCGACGGGCTGAGGCCGGCCGTGCTCAACGTCTATCGCATCGCGGGATTCACCGCGTTCTACGGTATCCAGTACCTGTTGCGCCCCTGGCGGTTGTTCCGTTTGATCGTCAACCTGATTCAGCGGCGGCAGGAGTCACGGCTCGACAAGTCGCTGCAGGATTTCGCCAACAGAGCGCGGGGCCGCCGCCGCCCGACGGCTGTCGCGCCGGCGCCGCCCACCGACATCGAAGCGTCACCAGCATCTACAGAAGGGACCACAGCCCTTGAGCGGCCCGCGCCAGGCCGCGGAATCACGGTGCTCATCCCCGTCCGGGCGGACGAGCCGATCGACAAGGTCGTCGAGTCCGTGCGCCCCTACGCGGACGAGGTACTGGTGCTCGACGCGGCTGCGTGCCTTTCCGCCTCCGACCTCGAAACGATCGATGCGCGAGTCATTCGGGGCGCCAGGCTCAATCGGGGCGATGCGATGAACACCGCCCTCGCCGAACTACGAACGGACATTCTGGTGTTCGTCGATCCCTCGTGCAGCCACCACGCCAGCGACATCGCGAAGCTCGCGGCTCCGATCGAAGCCGGCGAGTGCGACCTCGTCATCGCATCACGAGCCAGGGGCGGCAGCGACAGACGGCACGGAACGTTTCCGCAGTTCGTGAAGTACATGGCCGAACAGCTTGTCACGCTGGCGATCAATTATCGATGGAAGGTTCACCTCACCGACAGCCAGAATGGATTCAGCGCCATCCGTCGCAGCGTCGCCGAGCGATTGGACCTCGCATGGAACGTGAACACCATGGCACAAGAGACGGTTCTCAAGGCGCTGAAGTGCAACTATCGGGTCGGAGAGGTGGCAAGCCACGAGTACGAGCGCCGCTTGCCGACGTCGAACCGCGGCCTGGGCTGGAAGCTGGCGGCGATCCACCTGTGGTTGGTTCTGTACAATCTCTGAGCTGGACTGCTCGCAGCGAGTCAGGCTCGCCGGCGCCGTTTGGATTGAAGCACGATGATCGTGCGCTCGCCGAGCGTCACACTGCGCGATCGGCGCGCCTGCTGCAGGATCTGGACGATCGCATCGAGCGTCTCGCGCTCCTGGACGCTGACCTCGTCGTGCTCGAGCGCATCGCGGACGGCCAGTTCCAGACGTGGAATGGAGTTCGGTTGCTCGAGCGAGATCAGGGCACGACCGTTGCCGACGGGCACGAGCTGAACACCCGAGAGCCGCTTCAACGCATTCGCCGGGTTGACGACGATGACGGCGTGATTGCCGTACGTGGCGAGTTCCGCCGGCCGGACGGGCCGCACGTGAGGCTTTCCGCGTTCGGCGAGCCGCACGATCGCCCGCCCCAGATCCAGATCGACGTCCCGGAGCGCCGAGAGCACGTCTTCTGGCAGCGTGACCGTAACGGCGCGCGATGGACGGCCGTACTTGGGCGGCCGTCCTGGGCCGTGCTTCATCATCACCTTCATAAGCCAGGCTCGCATTGTAGCGCCGGCCGCGTCCACCTCGTCAACGAATTACTATCATAAAATGTGGATCGATCCGATATTGTTACGTTAGAATGTGCATCGGCTCGGGTGTAATTCCCGACACGGCGGCCTCCCAGCACGCCACCAACCACCAAATCGAGGAGTGAGACTGTGAAACTGCGTAAAGTGGGTATGCTCGCGTTCTGCATTGCGGGCGTTGCTGGGTGCGGCGGGAACGATTCGCCGAGCGCGCCAGGCGGCGGAGGCAGCTCGACGCTGTCCGCCCCGGCTCAGTCGTCGCCGGCGGATGCCGCGCAGCTCGCCTCGCTCCGACCGACGTTCGTCGTCTCCAACAGCTCGTCAGGCAGCGGAGCCAGGACGTACGAGTTCCAGGTGTCCGACAGGAGCGACTTCTCCGCCTCCGGCCCCGCGGCCGGAGGGTTCGTCGTCGCCGTCAGCCGGGCCGGGGTGCCGGAGGGTTCGGGCGGAACGACGTCCTTTACGCCCGACACCGACCTCCAGCCCGCGACGCGCATGTACTGGCGTGCGCGCGTCACCCAGGGCTCGACGACCTCTGAGTGGTCACCCACGCGATCGTTCGGCACGCAGATCGTCGGATACAGCCGTCCGGGCGAGCTGTACGATCCGCTCACCGCGGGCGCGACGATCGGCACGACGGCTGGCCCGACCACCTTTATTCCCGGGAAGGGCATCCAGATCAACGGCGAGAGCTCATACGTGAGGTACCTGCTCGCGCAAACCCTCACGAGCGGCGAATTGTCGGTGGAGATCGAAGGGCTTTACGGCAACGGCCCCGGGGCAAAGCTGAAACTCTTTTCGATGTTCGACGGGACCGGGAACCTGTACGACAGCAAGTACCTGTTCAACGTTCAGTACCGTGGCGGCCTCGACGGCAATCCCAATAACTCGATTTCGTTCAAGGCGCTGTTCGGCGACAACGACTGGAAGTACGAGCCCGACTTCGGGCAGCGGAGCGCGTCGGTCATGTCGCTGAGTCCAGCGCGCACCTACTTCTGGAGGGCGATCTGGGGCAGTTCCGTGCGCGTCGTGCTTCAGGACGGCCGCGGCGGTGCAACCCTCTACGACCTCAGTATCCCGGCGACAAGCGGCACCTATGCGCCGACCCCCCACTATGCCTATCTGGGCGCGAATGGTCCGATCAGCGTTGAGACGGGATCCTGGCCCGGCGCGATCTACCGGAATCTCTGGATTGGCACCGGCACGCGCCCGCCGACACTCGGCAGCGCGACGGCCGACTACCGGCCCTACTGACGATGACTCCCGCTCCTGACCTGCGCTCGTGAAGAAAGGTGGTGGCATGCGTCTGCTGATCCGCGATCCGAAACTTCATCTTGCGGTCATCGTCACGAGTTTGGCGACGCTGGCCTCGTGCAGCGGCGGCGACGCGGCTTCGCCTGCGGCGCCCGGCACCGGCGCCGGGCTCGCGGCGCCGACCGCGAAATCCCCTGTTGGAGGCGCAGAGATTCTGGGGCTGCGACCCACGCTCGAGGTCGACAATTCGGCCGCGACGGGAAGCGTCAGCTCCGTCACGTACCGGTTCGAGATTTCGGACAGTGTCGACTTTCCTGCCGGTTCACGCACCATCGTCGTCGAAAATGTCGCGCAAGGCGCGGCGTCGACGTCGGCGCAGATTGCGTCCGATCTCGAACCGGGTCGCTTGTACTATTGGCGGGCGCGGGCCGTCAGCGGCGCTGCCGTGTCGAATTACTCGACGACCGAGACGCTCCGGGCCGAAAACCGCGGGTTCAGAAACGGGCAGACGATTTACGATCCGCTGACCAACGGCCAGACGGTGGCCGACGAACGCTACGGCGGCCACTTCGTCACCGGGGCCGATGGTGGATGGCAGGCGGACGGGCTCTCCGATTCGCTCGATTACAACATCCCGACGTGCACGAGCTGCCGCGTCGAGTTCGACGCCACCAACTTCGATCGCTCGACACCGCCTGAGGACGTCGATCAGAAGTGGTTTTCCATGGGAGACGGCAGTACTTTTGGCAGCTTCATCACATTCCGGGATCACATCTGGAAGATGCACGTCGAGAAGCGCAGCGGGGACGGTGGGGCGGTGAAGCTGATCTGGCGGAAAGGCTGCAACACCGACGACAGCTGCGACAACACCGATAACTTCCACGTCCCGATTGCGTGGGAGCCCGCCAGGCTGTATCACTTCACCATCGAATGGGGTGGCGGAGCGATGTCGGTGAGCGTGTGCGAATGGAATGGCACGGCCTGCCTTGCGACGATGTATCGCGCATCCGGGACCGGCACGTACGCGCCGCCGAGTCATCGGATCGAGCTCGGGACGCGTCCGCGCAACGAAACGCTGGTCGGGGCGCGGTTCAGGAATCTGAGAGTGACGCCCCGTTGAGCCGACGGCCCTGACTGTGTCAGAACTCACCACAGGCCACGAGCTGCGCCTGGATGTCTGGCTCGACGTGTCGTGTCTGTTCAGAACGCGCGCGGAGGCGCAAGCTGCATGCAAGACGGGCCGGATCGCCGTCAACGGTCAGGTGGCGAAGCCGAATCGCCGGCTCCGGCCGGGCGACGAGATTGAAATCGGTCGTCCGTTCGGACGCAAGCAGCGGGTTGTCGTGCGCGGTGTGGCCGATCGTCACATCGCCAAAGCCGAAGCGCGGAAGCTCTACGACGACCTCACACCTCCTCCGACGCTCGAGGAGATCGAAGCACGTCGACTGGAGCGGATGTACCGCGCGGCTGTCACACCTCCGCGCGCGCCCGACAAACGCCAGCGTCGCGCGCTCAGGAAGATGAAGGGACACCAAGACTGACCGGTTCGCCGGCGGGACGCCTGTTCGACGCGTGCGTCTGCCGCGGGTCGGCCTGGGCGCAGCGCTCGAGCTTGACCAGCACTCGCAACACTTCCGCCACGCTCCACGCCTGTGCGATGCAGCCGCGGGCCGTATAGGGCGCCTCGGCATCGAACACCTCGCTGATCGACCCGACGCAGGCACGATCGAGGTGCCTGGCGAACCCATGCACGGCCCGCCGGGCGCCGGCCGCGTCCTCCGGGTGAACTCTCAGCCATGCGTCGACGAAGGGACCGGCGAGCCAGGCCCAAACGGTCCCCTGGTGGTACGCGGCGTCGCGCGCCGGCAGATCCCCGAAGTATCTCGTCTTGTAATCGGGATCGCCCGGCGCCAGCGATCGCAGGCCGACAGGCGTCAGCAATCGATCGCGCACGGTGTCGACAACGGCTGCCCACCGGCTGCGGTCGAGAACGGGGTGCGGCAGAGCGACGGCGAAGATCTGGTTGGGTCGACACTTCGCGTCGTTCCAACGACGGTCCTGGGAGCCGCTCGCCGGATCTTCGCCGTCGACGACGTCGAATAGATGCCCGCCGTCCTCATACCAGAATCGCTCGTTGAATGATCGAAAGACCCGCTCGGCCAGGCGACCGTATTCGGCGGACGCCGGGTCGGCCTGCTCCGTGGCCCACTGCTCCATCAGCTTCAGGGCGTTGTACCAGAGCGCATTGATCTCGACGGCTTTCCCTCTCCGCGGCGTCACGACCCAGCCATCGACCTTCGCGTCCATCCACGTCAACTGATAGCCCGGAGCACCCTGTGCGAGAAGACCGTCGTCTGTGTCGGCGTGAATGCCGAACAACGTCCCCGCGAGATGCCAGCGCACGATGTCTTTCAGGATCGGGTACAGCATCCCGAACGTGACGCTGTCGCCCGAGTAGGCGAGGTAGCGATCGATCGCGTGGAAGAACCAGAGAGTGGCGTCGGCTGTGTGATACAAGCCTTCTCGCTCACCCTCGGGAAAGAGGTTTGGAATCAGTCCGTTGCGGACGTGCTTCGCGAACGTTCGAAGAATGCACCCCGCTTCGACGTGACGGCCTGTCACGAGCGTCAGCCCTTCGAGGCTGATCATCGTGTCGCGCCCCCAGTCGGTGAACCAGTGATAGCCGGCAACGATCGTCCGGACCTCGTCGCCTGACGCTTGGGCCTGCACCGTCTCGTCCCTCCTGACGGCCGGAGTAATGACGAACTGATCCGCGGCCAGCAGCAGCTCGCCGATCAGCCCGCCAGGCGGCAACGGCTGGACTCGAGCCAGCAGCCGTTCTCGTCGGTTCTGCTCCGCCGTCAGAGCCGAGTCTGACTCGAGGAAGCCCATGGTCTCGGCGGATTCCGTGGATGCCACGAGGGTGGCCGGCTCTCCATTCCCCAAGGCGAAACAGAAGTAGCCAGGACTCCACAGGTCGCCCCTCGCGTGATAGCCTCGGCTCTCTTCGACCGGATAAAGGACGTTCTCCGTCCGTCGTCCCTTCAGCACGAAGCTGCTGTCCCGCGCGTGCACCTTGAAGCGGAGCGGTGGCAGATTGCTGTCGTCCAGGAGGACTTCGAACCGGTCGTCCACGGCCCGACACTCGTAGGGCCAGGCCAATCGTTCGCTGACCGGCGCCTCTTGCCGACGAAAATTCACGGACGGACGAAGCACGAGATCGACGCGATCGGCTCCCGACAGCGAATAAGAGATCTGGACCGAGTTCTGCCCGTGCCGCAGAAAAAGGCGCTTCTCCACGCTGAGGCCCGCGACGTCGTAGCGCCAGACCGGTAAGCCGGCTTCGAGCCGGAACTCCGTGAGATACCCCGTTCCACGCGCATCGGGTGCGTCGCCTGACGGTTCTCGCCCTCCGATGTCGAATCGCCGCCCGTCGTCCAGCCGCAGTTGCTCGGCCAGGTGACTGAGCATCACGATCCGGCCGAGCGGCGACGGAAGAGCCGCGACGAGCAATCCGTGGTACCGGCGTGTGACGACACCGGAAACCGTCCCCGAGGCGTAGCCGCCAATCCCGTTGGTCACGAGCCACTCCAGCGACGCGGTGGCCTCGGCATCGTCCGGATCGATGGGAGGCCAGGGGATGCGGCGTATCGGCGAAGACATCCGAGTCACGCACTCCTGCGCCGCAGGCCGGCTTCTGAACCGCCCATTCTGGCGCTCGGACCGAGAACCACCGCGCTTTCGGCGGCAAACAGATAACCACCCGACGTCGACAGGTTGGTCACTGCATGGTCGGCGTATTCTCCGGTCCAGACGGGCGGCGTCCCGCCGCCCCCGTAAGCCGGATTCTCGCTCGACCAGCAGACCGTCCAATCGTGCGTCGGAGAAGGAGGCGCCAGCAGCGGTTCGGCGATCGACGCACGCAACAGATCGCCACCCAGATTGACGATCAGCAGCCGGTCGTCGAGATGGTCATCGGTGAAGAATCGCAGCAGGAAGGCGCGGCTCGACAGCACGGCGCCGTCGAGCCCGCCGGGGCGGGCCGCACGGAATGCGGCGGTCCGCTTTCGCAGCATCACCAGATCCTGGTGCAGCTTGTAAGCTTCCGCGTGAGACTCGCGCTCGCTGAAATCGAGGACCGAACGAGCGAACGTCGCGAGGTCGGCCGGATCGTGCAGCTGCCCCCGGCGTGCGTACTCGGCAACGCTTGGAAACTGCGTCAGGAATTCCGCCCGCCCACGCCGGATGATCTCCGCCAGCTCGTTGCCCATATCGGCGAAGTAGAGAAAGGGCGACGACGCGGAGAACTCCTGACCTTGAAACAGCATTGGCGTAGCGGGCGCCAACAGCAGAAGCGCGGTCATCGCCCGCCATCGCCCGGGGCTGGTCAGCAGATGGCCGCGCAAGCCCTCCGCGGAGTTCGCCACCTGATCGTGGTTCTGCAGATAGTGGATGAATACCGAGGGCGCCAATCCCCACGACGGCGTCCCCCGGCGTTTGCGCTGCCAGTGATAGGGTTGTCCTTGAAACAGATAACCGTATTTGGCGGCCGACACGAGCTCCTGTGGATCGCCGCGGGTATCGGTGTAGTACGCCTCGGCGCGACCGGTGAGCGCAACCATGGCGCTGTGGTGGAAATCGTCGTTCCAGAGCGCGTCGAGGCCGTAGCCGCCCTCGTCGAGCGGCCGCACGAGCCGGGTATTCTGCGGTTCGTTTTCGGCAACCACGACAACATTTCTCCCCCCGGCTGCTTCACGTGCGCGGCGGCCGATGGCGGCAATGACATGATCCGGCGAATCATCGAAAATCTGCTGCGTCGCGTCGAGCCGCAGACCATCCAGATGGAACTCATCGACCCAGTAGCCGGCATTGGCGATGAAATATTCCCGAACGGGCCCGGCATCGGGTCCGTCGAAATTGATTGCCTGCCCCCACTCGTTCTCGTAGCGGCTGGTGAAGTAAGACGACGAGAAGGCCCCGAGATAGTTTCCGACCGAACCCAGATGGTTGTAGACGACGTCGAGGATGACGGCGATTCCCAGCCGGTGCGCCGTATCCACGAAGGTGCGGAAATCATCCGGGCGGCCGTAAAGACGCGTGGGCGCGAAGAGGTTCACGCCGTCGTACCCCCAGCCGAAGCGTCCGTTGAAGTCCGCGACCGGCATCACCTCGATCATCGTGATTCCGATCCGCGCCAGCTCGGTCAGCTCCTGTGCGGCTGCGATCCAGGTCCCGGCCCTGGTGAACGTGCCGACGTGCATCTCGTAGACGACCTGTCCGGCAAGGGTCGCGCCGGTCCACGTCGAATCACTCCACTCGAACGCGGCAGGATCGACGAGCTCGGAGGGTCCATGCGGGCCGTCCGGTTGAAAACGTGATGCCGGGTCCGGATACAGCACCTGCCCATCGTCGATTCGCAACCGATAACGCTGTCCGACGTCGGCGGCGATCGTGCCGCTGAAGTAACCGTCGCCTTCAGGCTGGAGCGGGGTGATCGATTCCGTCACAACGGCAATTTCACGGGCGATCGGCGCCCAGACGCGGATGTGCGCTCGCCCGTCGGCCACGTACTCCGCGCCTATCGGCAGTCGTCGCCGAGGCCGACTCGCTGTGATCGAATCGTCAGGGTGCGAAACAGATGAGCCGGCCATGATCAGCCGGTATCTGCATGAAAGGTGCCTGTCACCAGGATAGAAGGGCTCGTTTCCCGCCTCGGTATCTCAGTCGAAGATACCGCCAATCTTCGCGCCGAGAGACCGAAGAAATCCGCCAACGGCCCGCATCGCGCGTTGTTTGAGCGTCCCGCGGTGTATCGAACACAGTTGGCTCGGTACGACGTCACCCTCTTTGAAGTACTCCGTATAGACGGTGCACTCATCGACAGGCCTGGCGTACGACACATTGCACAACTCGACCGGTTCGAGCCCCCTGGGTACGGCGAACTCGCGGGGAGGCGTCTCGCGGGCGACTCGCTTCATGAAGTCGGCCCATATGGGCAGCGCAATTCGCGCTCCGTAGGCGTCGCGACCGATCGGAGCCGGCTGATCGAATCCCACCCAGACGCCGACCACGACGGCGTTCGAAAACCCGACGAACCAGGCATCGCGGTACTCGTCGGTCGTGCCGGTCTTGCCACCCAGCGGCCCCTGCACCCCGAGCGCGCGTACCGACGACCCTGTCCCTCTGTCCACGACATCTCTCAGCATCGTGACCATCTGAAAAGCCGACTCCGAACTGATGACACGGGCTCGCTCGATCGGGCGATTCAACACCTCCTCGCCATTGGCATCGAGGACGCTGACGAGACCCCGCGGACGGACGACCTGACCGCCGCCGGGAAACATCGTGTAGGCGGCGGCCAAATCGAGTGGCGTGACGAGGCCTGTCCCGAGCGCGAGCGAGGGAACATCCGGAAGGCCCCGCAGGCCAGCGTCTCCCGCCAGCCGCAGAACCGCACGAGATCCCACGTGCTGCTGCAGTCCCACCGCGGCGGCATTGTTCGATTCGAGAAGCGCTGCACGCAGCGTGAGCGCGTCGACCGGTTGTCTGGACGGGCTGGCGGCGGGAGCCCAATCAGGGTCTTCGGGTGCAGACACTTTCGTGAGGTCGGTCAAGACGGAGACCGGCGAGTAGCCGTTCTCCAGGGCGGCCGCATAGACCAGAGGCTTGAAGGTCGAGCCCGGTTGGCGGCGTCCGCGCGTCGCCCGGTTGAATGTGCTGACCGTGTAGTCGGCACCACCGACCAGCGCGAGCAGATCTCCGGTGGACGGATCGATCGCCACGAGGGCCGCCTCGAGACCGCGCCGGTTCAACCGTCGGAGCCCCGAAGCGACGGCTCGTTCGGCTGCATCCTGCAGGTCAGGTTTGAATGTCGTGTGCACCTGCCAGTCGGGCGGGTGATCGCCGCCGAATTCGTTCCGGAACTGCTGCCGCAGGTAATCCTTCGCCCATGCCGCGTGGATATCGACGGGGAGACGGTAAGCCTGTACGCGGGGGCGAACCGCGCGCGCGGCGGATTCCTGATTCGGGGTAATGAACCCCTGCTCGCGCATCGCCGCGAGCACGAGCCGGCTGCGCCCGAGCGCGCCGTCGTAATTCGACCAGGGCGACAGCGCCGACGGCGCCTTCAGCAGCCCCGCGATGAACGCAGACTCCGCCAGCGTCAGCGACCTGGCGGGTTTGCGAAACAGGTGCTGAGACATGGCCTCCACGCCGTAGACCCCTGCGCTCAGGTACACGCGGTTCAGATACAGCTCGAGAATCTGCGGCTTGGTGAGCTGAGCCTCGATCAGCAGCGTGATCGCCGCCTCTTTGACCTTCCGCCCGTAGGTGCGCGCGTTCGAGAGGAACAGCGTGCGGGCCAGCTGCTGGGTCAGCGTGCTTCCGCCCTCGACGGCAGCGCCTTCGCGCACGTCACGGTACAGCGCCCGCGCGATGCCGATCGGATCCAGTCCAGGATGGCGATAGAACCGCCGATCCTCAATGGCCACGACAGCATGCTGAAAGTTCTCCGCGATATTTCCGAGCGGCACGTCACGACGCTGCTCGTCCAGGCGGAACCAGGGGCGTCCGTCGGCGCCGTAGAACACGGTATCGCCAACGCCGCGGGTGAGACGGTGGACGGCAAGGGAGTACCGCGACAGCCAGATCGCCGACCATCCGCCGGCGACGACGAGCGCGCCGATGAGCGACAGCGCCGCCCAGTCGGCGGCGCGCCGCGGGGGAAACAACCTCAGGCGGAGTCTCCTTCGTCCAGCAGCTGCTTGGCGGCCGCCTCAGCCGAGGTTTCGTGGACGTGCCGCTGCTCCTGCTTCCTGGCGTAGAAGAACGCTACCGCGAAAATGACGACGATGAGGCCGAGCGAAAGCCATTTGGGAATTTCGAAGGGCAAGATGCCCTCGGCATGCAGGAACTCGACCAGCAGCTTGATGCCTACCCAGGCGATGATCACGAAGGCACCGTCGACAAGCGCCGGGTACCGCTCGATGAGCGCCAGCAGCTTGCCGATCACCATCCGCATGGTGACGATGCCCAGAATTCCGCCGGTCAGCACGACCCAAATCTTCGGCGACATCGCGACCGCGACCAGAATCGAGTCGATGGCGAAGACGATATCGGTCATCTCGACCTTCCCTACCGTGACCCAGAAAGCGCTGACTCCCATCCACGGCTGCGCCTTAGGCGGCCTGCGCCGCCCCTCCGCGCTTTCTCCGGTGAAAAAGTGCCGGTAGACGAGGAACAGCAGATAGCCGGCCCCGAGAATCTTTACCCAGGCCAGCGCGATCAGGTAGATAGCCAGCAGCGTGGCCAGGCCCCGGAACAGAAAGGCGCCCAGGATGCCGTAACGCAGCGCCTGTTTCTGCTGAGATTTCGGCAGGCCGAGCACGAGAACCGCGAGGACCATCGCGTTGTCCGCGCTGAGAAGGCCTTCGAGCAGGACAAGGAGCAGAATGGTGACGAGATCGGAGCCTTCGATCATCTCGCTTCAGGATACCGTGTAAGGGTTGACACGGCTCGTATCAAGGCCCATACTTGGATCGGCGCAAGTTCGGGGTCGCGCCTGCTGGTGGTTCGCTAAGAGTGGATCAGGACCTGTACTTCATCAGCGTTGCCGCCCGGATGCTCGGCATGCACCCGCAGACGCTCCGAAAATACGAGCGACTGGGTCTGGTGCAGCCGACCCGGACAATCGGCAGCATCCGCCTGTACTCGCGAGACGAGCTCGAACGGCTCCGCATCATCAAGCGTCTGGTGGATGATGGCGGCATCAACCTCGCCGGAGTCCAGCGCTTGCTGTCGATCGCCGAGGTCGTGCAGCGAATCCGCCCGCTGATGCGCGAGGAGCCGTTGTCCACGCGGGACGCCCGGCGAAGGCTGACGCAGGAGTTCGACCAGCTCATCCGGATGCTGGGCTTCGACTGACCCGCGATCGACTCTCGAACCTCATATGGATTTCAAGGACTACTACTCGACGTTGGGCGTCGCGAAGACCGCCACGGAGAAGGAAGTCAAGCAGGCGTACCGGAAGCTCGCCCGGAAACACCATCCTGACGTGAACCCTGGCGACAAGGCAGCGGAGGCGCGCTTCAAGGAGATCAACGAGGCGTACGAGGTCTTGGGCGATCCCGCCAAACGGCGGAAGTACGACGAGCTGGGCGCCAACTGGCGCATGTACGAACAGGCAGGAGCCGGTACGGGTGCCGGCGCGGGACCGGGCGCGGGCTGGAATGTCAATTTCGGGGGCGGCAGCGGCGGCGGCTTCCGCACGATGACCGCGGAAGAAATGCGCGACATGTTCGGCGAATCCGACCCGTTCTCCGATTTCTTCCACACGTTCTTCGGCGGCGGCAGTCCAGGCGGAGGCGGCGAGCCAGGACGACGGGCTTCCCGGGCGCGGGGGGCGCGGCCCGGTCGCGACGTCGAGCACGAGCTCGAGCTTGGCCTCGAGGACGCGTACCACGGAGTGACGCGCCGGCTGGCGCTGAGGCTTGATGGCCACGCGCGAACGGTAGACGTGCGTATTCCGCCGGGCGTCGGTGACGGGTCGCGTGTGCGTGTGGGCGGTGAAGGCGAGCAAGGAACGGGCGGCGCGCAGTCGGGCGATTTGTATCTTCGAATCCGCCTGCTCCCCCACCCGAAATTCGAGCGGAAGGGCCTCGATCTCTACACCCATGTTGCGGTGCCGCTCACGACGGCCGTGCTCGGTGGCGAAGCCGACGTGATGACGATCGCTGGCAAGCCGCTCCGTCTGAAGGTTCCACCCACCACCCAGAACGGCCAGATGTTTCGGCTGAAGGGGCACGGAATGCCGGCGGTCGGGAAACCAGGAGAACATGGGGACCTCTTCGCCACCGTCGACGTCGAGCTGCCGCGCTCGCTGACGCCGGAGCAGCGAGTGCATTTCGAAGCGTTGCAGAAGACCGCGATCTAGCGGCGTAAATTTCGTGAGCGTGATATGAACATCAACAAGTACACAGAAAAAGCCCAAGAATCCATCGTCGCCGCCCAGCGTCTCGCTGAACAGATGAGCCATGCGCAGATCGAGCCAGAGCATCTGCTCGTGGCGCTCATCGAGCAACGCGAGGGGATCATTCCCGACCTGCTGCGCAAGATGGGAACCGACCCGGCGGCGATCGGTCGAGCTGCGCGTGATCTCATCGCGAAGATGCCCCAGGCGTACGGCGGTTCGCAGGCTGGGCTGTCGCCGCGCTTGAAGCAAGTGACGGATGCCGCCGAAGCCGAGGCCGAGCGCCTGAAGGACGAGTATGTCAGCACGGAGCACCTCTTCGTGGGCATCGCGTCGGAAAGCGGCCGATCGCCCGCCGCGCGTCTGCTCGCCCAGAGCGGTATCACCCGCGACAAGATTTTCGAAGCGCTGACCAGCGTGCGGGGCTCCCAGCGCGTCACCACCCAGAACCCCGAGGGCACCTACCAGGCGCTCGAACGGTACGGACGCGATCTGACGGAACTGGCACGGCGCGGGAAACTGGATCCCGTCATCGGGCGGGACGAGGAGATTCGACGCGTGGTGCAGGTGTTGTCCCGCCGGACGAAGAACAACCCGGTGCTCATCGGCGAGCCGGGCGTCGGCAAGACGGCCATCGTGGAAGGACTGGCCGGGCGAATCATCCGCGGCGACGTTCCCGAAGGGCTCAAGAACAAGCGCATCGTCGCGCTCGACATGGGAGCGCTGGTCGCAGGCGCGAAATACCGCGGTGAATTCGAGGAGCGTCTGAAAGCGGTCCTGAAGGAGATCGTCGACTCGGAAGGCCTGATCGTGCTGTTCATCGACGAGCTGCACACCGTGGTCGGCGCGGGAGCAGCCGAGGGGTCGATCGATGCGTCGAACATGCTGAAACCGATGCTTGCGCGGGGCGAGCTGCATACGATCGGCGCCACCACGCTCGACGAGTACCGGAAGTACATCGAGAAAGACGCCGCGCTCGAGCGGCGATTCCAGCCCGTGATGGTCACCGAGCCGGCGGTCGACGACACGATCAGCATCCTGCGGGGCCTGCGAGAGCGTTACGAGATCCATCATGGCGTGAAAATCAAGGACGCCGCACTGGTGGCCGCCGCCGTCCTGTCGAATCGCTACATTACCGATCGCTTTCTCCCGGACAAGGCCATCGATCTCGTCGACGAAGCGGCGTCGAAGCTGCGCATGGAGATCGACTCGATGCCCGCCGAGCTCGACGAGCTCGAGCGCCGCATCATGCAACTCGAAATCGAACGCGAGGCCCTCAAGAAAGAAAGGGACAAAGCCTCGAAGGAACGGCTGGATCGGCTGGAGAAGGAGCTTGCCGATCTGAAGGAAGAGCGGGCCGGGCTGGCAGCCCACTGGCAGCAGGAAAAGGAGGCCATTCAGCGCATCCGCAAGCTGAAGGAGGAACAGGAAGCCTTGCGGACCGACATCGAGCGCGCCCAGCGAGGCGGCGACTATACGAAGGCCTCCGAGCTGCAGTACGGCCGCTGGCCCCAGCTCGAAAAACAGGTCCGGGACGAAGAGGCGAAGCTCGGCGCCCTCCAGAAGGACCGCCGGATGCTGAAAGAGGAAGTCGACGAGGATGATATCGCCGAAGTGGTCAGCAAGTGGACGCACATCCCCGTCAGCCGGATGCTGGAGGGCGAAGTCCAGAAGCTGATTCACATGGAGGAGCGGCTGCACCAGCGTGTCGTCGGGCAGGACGAGGCGATCAACGCGGTTTCAAATGCCATGCGTCGCGCCCGCGCGGGCTTGCAGGATCCCAACCGCCCCCTCGGGAGCTTCATGTTCCTCGGGGCGACGGGGGTGGGCAAGACCGAGCTGGCGCGAGCGCTCGCCGAGTTTCTCTTCGACGAAGAGCAGGCGATGATCCGCATTGACATGTCGGAGTACCAGGAGAAGCACACGGTCTCGCGGATGATCGGTGCGCCGCCTGGATATGTGGGCTACGAAGAGGCTGGCCAGCTCACCGAAGCGGTTCGCCGCCGGCCGTACTCGGTCGTCCTGTTCGATGAAGTTGAGAAGGCGCACCCGGAGGTGCTCAACGTCCTGCTGCAGCTGCTCGACGATGGTCGCCTGACCGACGGCAAAGGGCGGACGATCGATTTCAAGAACACTGTCGTGATCATGACCTCGAATCTGGGAAGCCAGTACATCGCCGAGGCGGCTCAGGCCGATCCCGACAATACGCAGCTGACCGAAGGGACACGCCGCGCGGTGATGCTGGCCCTGCGCGAGCACTTCCGGCCGGAGTTCCTGAATCGAGTGGACGAGGTCATCTTCTTCCACCCGCTCAGCCGGGAGCACATGAAGCAGATCATCGACATCCAGCTGGCCGGGCTCACCAAGCGGCTCGAGGAGCGCAAGATTCATGTCATCCTGACCGACGCGGCCAAGGACGACCTGGTGCGGGAGGGCTACGACCCGGTCTACGGGGCACGGCCCCTCAAACGCTCGATTCAGCGTCGCGTGCTGGATCCGCTCGCGCTTCGCGTCCTGGAGGGCACTTTCGGCGAGGGCGACACGATTGCGGTCGATCGGGGCGCCGGCGGGCTTCAGTTCGAAAAGCGTGAGGCTGTCAGCGCATAATGGCAATGGAGGCGGGAGGGTCTTCCTCCTGCCTCCGGTCAACAAGCATGCCTTCAACGCCGGGACCTCGGCTCAATCCGCGCGGGCAGCGGCCCGCGACGCAGCGACCCGCCTCGTCGCTGTGGTACGCGCTTGCGTTCCTGCTGCTGCTCGGGATGGCGCAGCTCTATTTCATGGCGCCCCCCGGACGATCGTTGCCCTACAGCGAGTTCAAGGCGCTGGTGAAGAGCGATCAGGTCGTCGAGGTGACGATCAGCGATCAGCTGATTCGGGGAACGCTCAAGAACGCTCCAGCCGGGGCAGAGAACCAATCCAGGCAGTTCACCACCACGCGGGTTGAAGATCCGAAGCTGACCGAGGAGCTCGAGGCGCGGAGCGTCAAGTACACGGGCGAGGTGGTCAACCGGTGGGTTGCCGATCTTCTGAGCTGGATCATCCCTGCGATCTTCTTCGTCGGCATCTGGATCTTCTTCTTCCGCCGGATGAGCGGCGCGGAGGGCGGCGTCATGTCGTTCGCCCGCAGCCGGGCCAAGATCTACGCCGACGATGAAGTCAAGGTCAGGTTCACGGATGTGGCCGGTGTGGACGAAGCCGAGGACGAGTTGAAGGAAATCGTCGAGTTCCTCAAGAACCCCAAGAAATACACCAACCTCGGCGGACGCATTCCGAAGGGCGTGCTCCTGGTGGGCCCTCCCGGCACCGGCAAGACGCTGCTGGCCCGGGCCGTCGCGGGCGAAGCCCATGTCCCGTTCTTCAGTCTGAGCGGCTCGGAATTCGTCGAGATGTTCGTTGGCGTGGGCGCGGCGCGGATTCGCGATCTGTTCCAGCAGGCCGAGGCCAAGGCGCCGTGCATCGTGTTCATCGACGAGCTCGACGCGCTCGGCAAAGTCCGTGTGCAGAGCCCGCTCGGCAGCCACGAAGAACGCGAGCAGACGCTCAACCAGCTGCTCGCCGAGATGGACGGCTTCGATTCGCGGAAGGGCGTCATCATCATGGCGGCCACGAACCGGCCGGAAGTGCTCGACCCGGCGCTGCTTCGGCCCGGTCGTTTCGATCGACAGGTGCTCGTCGACAAACCCGACGTCAAGGGGCGCGAGGACATCCTGCGTATCCACTCCCGTACGGTGAAGGTCGCCCCCGACGTGGACATCAAGGTGGTCGCGGCGCGGACCGCAGGTTTTGCCGGCGCCGATCTGGCCAATCTGGTGAACGAGGCGGCGCTGCTCGCTGCGCGGAACGACAAGGCGGCAGTCGGGATGAAGGACTTCGAATCGGCCATCGATCGGCTCATCGCGGGGCTCGAGAAGAAGCGGGTCATGAGCACAAAGGAGCGGAAGATCGTCGCGTACCACGAGTCTGGCCACGCGATCGTGGCGACCGTCCTTCCGGATCTCGATCCCGTCCACAAGATCTCGATCGTCCAGCGGGGGTTCGGCGCGCTCGGCTACACGATGCAGCTCCCCCTGGAGGATCGCTACCTGATGACGCGTGCCGATCTGCTCAGTCAGCTCGCGGTGCTCCTCGGTGGCCGAACGGCCGAGGAGATCGCCCTTGGCGAAATCTCGACCGGCGCGCAGAACGATCTACAGCGGGCGACCGACATCGCGCGGGCGATGGTGACCGAGTTCGGCATGAGCGACGCGCTCGGCGCGATCAGCTACGACGGCAACAAGCGGGCGCGGTTTCTGGACATACCCATGCCACAAGAGCGAGGGATGCACGGCGAGGACACCGCTCGCCTCATCGACGCCGAGATCAAGAGGCTTCTGACCGACGCGCACGACAAGGCGCGCGAGATCCTGACCTCGTATCGAGACAAGCTCGAGACCGTGACGCGACGTCTTCTGGAAGTGGAGGTCATGGAAGGCGATGAACTGCGAAGCCTTCTGGGACTGCCGAGGCCACCCGCGCACAAGGAGAGCACGCCGCTGCCCCCGGTCGACACTCCGGCCGCCTCATAACCAGGGCACGACCGTGCCGCACGCCGTGCGGCGCCCCTCCGCGATCGACCCGCCTTCAGGCCGGTTTGTCTTCGCTCCCGGGCACGGCGGCCTCGGCGGCCTGAAAGCCGATTCTGCTATGGGTGCCGTCGCAGAAGGGCTTGGTCGTCGAGGCGCCGCATCGACACAGCGCAATCGGCAGGCGTGACACGGCGTACGCGTTTCCGTTCCAGTCGACCACGCTGATGTCGTCGCCTTCCACTTTGTACGAACCGTTCCGCCTGACCCTGATGATCGTCGCCATCCCCGCTCCGTGGTCAGTTCATCTTCTGCATCGAGGCCAGGAAATCGCTGTTCGTCCTGGTCTTGCCCATCTTGTCGAGGAGCAGCTCCATGGCCTCGACGGGCGACAGCGGGCTGAGGACTTTTCGCAGAACCCAGATCCGGTTGAGGTCTTCCTTGGAGATCAGCAGCTCTTCCTTGCGCGTGCCGCTCTTCTGCACGTCGATCGAGGGGAAGACGCGCTTGTCGGTCAGCTTCCGGTCCAGGTGAATCTCCATGTTGCCGGTCCCCTTGAACTCTTCGAAGATGACATCGTCCATGCGGGAGCCGGTGTCGATGAGCGCCGTCGCGATGATCGTGAGCGAGCCGCCCTCTTCGATGTTCCGGGCCGCGCCAAAAAAACGCTTGGGCTTCTGGAGGGCGTTCGAATCGAGACCACCTGAGAGCACCTTGCCCGAAGGTGGAATCACCGTGTTATAGGCACGCGCCAACCGCGTGATCGAGTCGAGGAGGATGAGCACGTCCTTCCTGTGTTCGACCAGGCGCTTGGCTTTTTCGATCACCATCTCCGCCACCTGCACGTGGCGTTGAGCCGGCTCATCGAACGTCGACGATATGACTTCGCCGTCCACCGATCGTTGCATGTCGGTCACTTCTTCGGGCCGCTCGTCGATGAGCAGGACGATCAGGTACACCTCGGGATGGTTCTTCGCGACCGACTGCGCGATGCTCTGCAGCAGCATGGTCTTACCGGTTCGAGGGGGCGCGACGATCAAGCCGCGCTGGCCCTTGCCGATGGGGGTCCAAAGATCCATCACCCGCGAAGAGAGATTGTCGGGGGTCTCGAGGACGATTCGTTCCTGCGGGTAGAGGGGGGTCAGATTCTCGAAGAACAGCTTCTCGCGCGCCTGATCCGGCGCCTCGAAGTTGACCGCCTCGACCTTGATGAGCGCGAAGTACCGCTCCCCTTCCTTCGGCGGCCGGATCTGACCCGAGACCGTGTCGCCCGTCTGCAGGTCGAACTTCCGAATCTGCGACGGTGACACGTAGATATCGTCGGGCCCGGGCAGATAGTTGTAGTCCGGCGCCCGCAGAAATCCGAAACCGTCCGGAAGCACTTCCAGAACACCCTCTGAAAAAATGAAGCCGCTCTGCTCGGTCTGCGCTTTGAGGATCTGAAAGATCAGCTCCTGCTTGCGCATGCCGGTTGCCCCGGCGACGTTCATGTCCTTGGCGATCTGCGTGAGCTTCTGAATGCTCAGGTCTTTCAGGTCCGTGATGTTCAGCCCTTCGCCCGGACGTCGGGGCGCCGCGGCTCGAGTCTCGTCGGGCGTGGCGGTTTCGGTGGCCGCCGCGGGTTTCGCAACGTCTGGCGCCGCCGCTGGGTTTGCGGTCCGCGCCGGAGCGGGGCGCTTGGGATGGCTAGGCATAACGCTTCGTTGGTGTAGTTGAGGGTTGCCGAGGTCTCAGATCGGAGGGCGGACGTTCCGCACTCGTTGACGAGGAGTGATTATCCGGATCGAGTATAGGGTCATGACGCTCAACTTTCAAGCCTCAAGTATCGACGCCCTCGCGCCGTCAGCGATGAGCCCCTGACCGTGGATTAGAAGGCGTAGGGATCCTCGCCGATCCCGACGATGCTGCAGGCCACGACCGGATCGATTCGAAGCGCCCTGGCCCGCTGGATGAGGCGTTCGCTGTCGGCGCCGGGATTGAGCCAGACCTCGGCAATCCCCTTCTGCGCGACCTCGTCAATCACGCGCTCGCCCACGTCCGGCGGGACATAGAACGACGCGATGTCGATACGGTCGGGCACGTCGAGGACGGACTTGTAGCTTTTCAGTCCTTCAATCTCGCTCTCATGCGGGTTGATGGGGATGACGGTGTAGCCCTGCCGCCGAAAGGCCCGGACCGCGCGGTTTCCGAATTTGCCCCGGTTGCCCGACGCGCCGATGATGGCCACGACCTTCGCCATGCGTGAACGCGCTCACCGCGCGGCCGGGGCCGACGTCCGCGCGCGGACGAACTCGAGCATTCGCCGGCTCCCCTCGCGCAGATTCTCCATCGAGGTGGCGTACGAGATCCGCACGAACCCGGGTGCGCCGAACCCCTCCCCTGGCGTGAGGGCGACCCTCGCCTGCTGAAGCAGCGCTTCGGCAAAAGCGGTCGAGCTCTCCAGCCCCGCCGCGGTCAGCACCTCGCTGACGTCGACGAACATGTAGAACGCGCCACCCGGTTTCTGACACTTCAGACGCGGATCGGCGGTCAACCATTCGTACAACCGATCCCGGCGGATGCGGTACTCATCGAGCATCACTCGGACCGGTTCCTGAGAACCAGACAGCGCCGCCAGAACAGCCTTCTGCGTGATCGACGACGCATTGGACGTCGCGTGACTCTGGAGCGCGCTCGACGCGGCAATGAGCGCCTCGGGACCGACGGCCCAGCCGCAGCGCCACCCGGTCATCGCGTACGCCTTCGACGCCGATCCGCAGATGACCCCGACGTCGCGGCATTTCCGCATCAGAATGCCAGGCAGATTGTGAGGCGCCGGGTCGTAGATCAACTTGTCGTACGTGAGATCGACGATCAGCCAGAGATCGCGACGGCCGCAGAAATCGGCGATCGCCTCGAATTCCTGTTCCGAGATGACGGCCCCGGTCGGATTGCACGGGGAGTTCACGACGATACCGCGCGTGCGCTCGGTCACGCGGTCGAGAATCGAGCCTGCCCGAATGGCGAACCCGTCTGACGCGAGCGTCTCGACGGCGATCGGCGTGGCGTCGGCCAGTTTGATCTGCTCCGGGATCGTCGGCCAGTACGGCGCGTGGGTGATGACTTCATCGCCCGGGCCGAACAGGGCCAGCGCGGTGTTGTAGAGCGCCTGTTTGCCGCCGGCGGTCACGATGACATCCGATTCGCGGAACTCGACACCGTAGTCGGCGCGATAGCGGTCGCAGATGGCGCGCTTCAAATCGGCGGCGCCGGCGTTGGGGGTATATTTCGTGAAGTTCGCGTCGATGGCCGCATGCGCCGCGACCTTGGCCGCCTCCACGGTGGGGAAATCCGGCTCCCCGGCTCCGAAGTCGATGACATCGACCCCTGACCGGCGCAGCCGATCGACGAGCGTGGTGACCGCCTGCGTCGACGATCCGGAAATGCGTTGAGTCCGTTCCGCGAGTTTCGCCATAACGATCCTTCACACGTCGGGTTGCAATCGTTGAACGTCCGGTTGAAACCGGACCTACTTCGTGGTCTGCGCCGCTCCCACCTTCTCGCGCAGTCGCGCTTCGACCATATCGGGCACCAGGCCTTGCACCTGTCCGCCCAGCGCGAAGACCTCTTTGATGAGACGCGAGCTGATGTAGGTGTACTGTTCGGCAGGCATCATGAACACGGTCTCGATGGCGCCATTCAGTCGGCGGTTCATCAGCCCCATCTGAAACTCGAACTCGAAATCAGACACGGCGCGCAGCCCGCGGACGATGACGTTCGCTTTCCGCCGGGCGACGTAATCCACCAGCAGCCCGTCGAACGTGTCGATCTCGACGCTCGGCTGGCTCTTGAAGACGGCCCGTGCAATCTGGACCCGCTCCTCTATCGAGAAGAGCGGCGCTTTTTCCGCGTTGACCGCGATCGCGACGATGATGCGATCGAACAGACGTACCCCGCGGGTGATGATGTCCACGTGGCCATTCGTCAGCGGATCGAACGAGCCGGGATAGATGGCGAGGGTTGGCATATCGTCGACATCCGAACCGCGAAGTCAGGGTCCTGCGACCGGATTCCCGGCTTCATAGAACGTCAGCGTACTATCGCCCGAGACCAGGTCCCGCGAACGGACGAGCCGTCCGGCGATATCCGGGACCGGGTGACGCGTCGCATGCTCGAGCACCGCGAGGCCGCCGATTGCGAGACGTGGGCCGACCGCCGCGAGCACGTCCGCTAGTTCGGCATCGGTGATGGCATAGGGCGGGTCGAGCAACACGATGTCGAACACCACGTCCTTGTCGATCGACTCGAGCGCCCGCAGTGCAGCCGCCCGGACAATAGTATATCTGGTCACGAGACCGCAGTGCGCGAGGTTGGCAGCGACGAGCTCCTGCGCCCGGCGATCGGATTCGACAAACGTCACCTCGCGCGCCCCGCGGCTGAGTGCTTCGATTCCCACCGCTCCGGTGCCCGCGTACACGTCGGCGACCCGCGCGCCGTCGATTCGCGTCGCCAGAACGTTGAAGAGGGTCTCGCGCAGCCTGTCGGAGGTCGGTCGAAGTCCCGGCCAGTCAGGGGCCTTCAAGCGACGTCCCTTGAGCGAGCCGGCAATCACCCGCATACAGCGGAATCGGGTAATTGGGTAATCGGGTAATCGGGTAATGGATTGGGGAATTGGCCGCTCAATGTACCCATCCATTACCAAATTACCCGATTACCCAATTACCCAATCTCCATGAGCCTGAATCTTTCCGCCCAGGTCTGTAGCATCCGCTCGATCGATTCCGGCGGCGGAGAGACGGCTTCGAACCACCGGGCCGCTTCGCGTCCCGCGGCCTCGAGCAACTCGCGGTCGCGCACGAGGTCGATCAGCCTGAAGGTGGGCAAGCCGGCCTGTCGCGTGCCGAAAAAATCGCCGGGACCTCGAAGCGTGAGATCGCGCTCCGCGATCTCGAAGCCATCTGTCGTGTCGGTCATGGCCCTCAGGCGATCGCGCGCCTCCTCGGAAAGCGGCGACTGATACAGCAGGAAACAGTAGGACTGCGCCGCGCCGCGACCAACCCGGCCTCGGAGCTGATGGAGCTGCGACAACCCGAACCGCTCCGCGTGTTCGACGACCATGACGCTGGCGTTGGCGACATCGATGCCCACTTCGACCACCGTGGTCGAGACGAGAATGTGAACCTGGTTCGCCGCAAACGCCTTCATCACCCGATCCTTGGCGTCAGGCTTGAGGCGGCCGTGGAGCAGGCCGACCGAATACTCCGGGAAGACGGCCTGCGCCAGGTGATCCGCCATTTCACTCGCGGCTTTGAGCGTCACCTTGTCCGACTCCTCGACGAGGGGGTAGATGACGTACACCTGACGACCCTTCTCGAGCTCGCCGCGGACGAACGCGTAGATTTCGGCGCGCCGAGACTCGGGCTTCGCGACGGTCCGCACCGGCAGCCGCCCCGGGGGGGTGTCCCGGATGATCGACACATCGAGATCGCCGTACATCGTCAACGCCAGCGTGCGCGGAATCGGCGTGGCCGTCATGACGAGCACGTCCGGACAGAGTCCCTTCCCGCGAAGCGTCGCCCGCTGCAGCACGCCGAAACGGTGCTGCTCGTCGATGATGACCAGGCCAAGCCGATGGAATCGCACGTCGCCCTGGACCAGCGCGTGTGTGCCCACGACGAGGTGAACGCTGCCCCCTTCGACTTCGGCCAGACGCGTCTTTCTGGCGGCGGCGGGGACCGCGCCGGTCAGCAGAGCCACGCGGAACCGCGAGTGCCCGAGCACACGCGAGATGTTGAGAAAATGCTGCTCGGCAAGAATCTCGGTCGGCGCCATGAATGCCACCTGCAGCCCGTTCTCCATGGCCACCAGCGCAGCCAGCAACGCGACGATCGTCTTGCCCGCGCCGACGTCGCCCTGCAACAGCCTGTTCATCGGTCGGGCGCGCTGCAGATCCTCGACAATCTCTTTGAGCGCCTGGCGCTGCCCCGCCGTCAGACGGAACGGAAGAACCTGACGCGCCGACTCGCGCACCCGATCGTCCACGTGGATGACGGCCGGCTTCCGTTCGGCCTCTACGGCGCGTCGCCTGGCCAGCACACCCATCTGAAACAGGAACGCCTCCTCGAAAATCAACCGCCGCTGGGCCGGGGTCGCGAACGCGTTGAGCAGGTTGATGTCGGCATCGGAGGGAGGAAAATGGGCGGCCAGGAGCGCGGCCCGTCTTGTCGGAAGCTTCAAGCGGAGCCGCAGCTCCTCCGGAAGGTGATCGGGCACATCGTCGGGAAGCCGCTGGAGAGCGTCGTATACGAGCCGGCGCTGGATCTTTGGCGTAACGCTCCCGGTCTTCTCGTACACGGGCACGATGCGGCCGGTGTGAATCGTTTCTCCCTCTTCGTCCTCGATGAACTCGTATTGCGGGTTGGTCATCTGCAGCCCGGCGCCGCCACGAGCCTCGACCATGCCGAACAGCACCACTTGCTGGCCGGCGGCGAAAACGTCCCGCAAGAACGGCTGGTTCAACCAGACCGCGCGGGTCGCCCCGCTTTCATCGGCGACGAGCGCCTCGAAGATTTTGAAGCCGGGCCGGCGCGTCGAACGGAGACCGCAGCTGAGAACCCGCGCCGCGATCGAGACCGTGCGACCAGGTTTCAGTGCTGCGATCGGTTCAAACCGACTCCGGTCCTCATACCTGATGGGAAACCGATGAAGCAGATCCTCCACCGTGTGGAGGCCGGCGTGCGCGAGATCTGCCGCCCGTCTCGGACCGACGCCCTTCAGAAACTGCAGCGGTGTGCGAAGCGTCTCGTCAGCGGAAGTCACCACGGTGGGCGGACGGGGCGCGGCCAGCCCCCCGCCCCGTCGAAAGACTCAACGCTCATTGCACGACGACCGCGAGACCACGCTGCACCTGAATTTCGCGAATGCGGGCGGGCAGCTCAAACGGATCATCGAGGCTGATACCTGCAGGATGCTCCGGGCTTTTCGAATAGTGCGAGATGATCTCCTGGAGGAGCCACTTGGGGATGGGCACGCCACCGACCGTCGCCGACTCGAGCTCGAACCGGCCGACGCCGTTGCTCGCGTGGATCACGCCGGTTGCGGCCACCGGAACGCTGCCGGTGAGATAGCTCCGCAAATCCAGCAGGCCGGTGCTCTTGCCTGCCTTGCGAACCGCATCGAGGTCGACGACCGCGCGCCCGGACACGCGACCCTCACCCGGCGCCATGACCGATGGGTTGACGACGCCTTCGGGCAAGGTGCCGTTCAGCTCATAGGCGATGTACGAATTGACCTCGCTTTCGGTAACCGTCGTCCGCCGCGGCTGTTTCGACGACTGCTCGCCGTGCGCCTGGATGGTGGCCACCTTCCGCTTCATGGCCTCCGCGTCCTGGCGCGAGGGGCGAACCTGCGCCCCGATCGAAACGACCAGCAATGCGACGATCAACAGCGCAGCGAACGGGAGAGCGCGACCTAAACAATGCGGACACATGGAGTTCAGCCTTACTGCTGGCGTTGAAAATTGTACCACGTGCGCCCCTGCCGCGAGGGGCACGTTACGCGCGTTCGCCGAAGAGGCGGTCGAGCTCGCTCGCGTGCGGCAGCCCACCGCGAGCGCCGATTGCGCGACAGCTCAGCGCAGCGGCCAGATTGGCGTACGCGAGCACCTGTTCCACGTCGCCGTCCGGCCATCGCAAGCAGGCCGAGGCAAAGGCGCCTCGGAACACGTCGCCAGCGCCGGTGCTGTCAACACATTCAACGTGTGCGGCGCGCGTCCGGAATTCACGGCCGCCGCATCGGGCCAGGCTGCCCTGCTCCCCAAGGGTCACACAGACGAGTGGCGCGCGGTACTCGCGCTCGATCAGCTCGAGGGCGCGACCGAGCTGCGGATGCCCCGTGAGCGCAGCGGGAAAGTCCTCGGCCACGATAATCGCATCAATTCCGGCGAGCAGTTCGTGAGTGCCCGGTCGCACATCGTCCACGTCGACGATGGTCGGGATGCCGGCGCTTCGAGCGGCGACTGCCGCCAGCGTCGCGACACCGATGTCCTCGGCATCGACAAGCAGCAGTCGCCCTGATGTCGCCACGGCCGTCGGAACCTCGGTCAGACAGAGCGACGGATCGCGGTACCAGAGCACCGTTCGCTCGCCGGATTCGCTCTGCACCAGAATCACGGCCACTCGGTTCCTGGCTCCCCGGATCGTCCTGGCCGCACTTACATCCACGCCGTCGATGACGAGGCTCTCACGTGAGCGGCTCCCGGCCTCATCGTCACCGAAGGTCCCGACGTAGCGCGTGCGCCAGCCGAGGCGCGCGCAGGTCACGAGGGCGGTCGCGACCTGGCCGCCAGGCTGTTCAACGAAGTAGTCGGTGCGAAGCTTGGAGTTGGGGGCCGGGTGCGTTGGCACGCCGAGGAGGTAATCGACGCTGTTCTGCCCGAGCCCGACGAGATCGAAGACCCGCTCGGTCGCCCCCGGGATCGCAAAAGGGATTTTCACTCGCCCCGCATCCTACCCGGCCCGACCGTGGTGTGTCGCCTTGCTCGTCGCCGGACGGGACGATGGGAACTCGTCAATATCAAACTCGTCAATATCGAGATTGACCTTCGCCTTTCTTTTGCGTATAGTGTCGCCCACCACGGAGGTGTCAGATGCTTCCTCTGACGAAAAGACAGCGGGAGATCTTGGATTACCTGAACGAATTCATCACGCAACACGGATATGCGCCGAGCCTCGAGGAGATCGGACGGCGGTTCGGCCTTTCTTCGCTGGCGACCGTTCACAAACATCTCACCAACCTGCAGGAGAAGGGGTTCATCAAGCGCGCTTGGAACCGAAGCCGATCGGTGGAAATGGTCCCAACGCGTGGAGGAGGCCGCGCCGTCGAGCTTCCTCTGCTCGGCTACGTGGCGGCGGGTCTTCCGATCGAAGCAATCGCGTCGACCGAAACAATTTCGGTGCCCGAAGATCTCGCCGGCGCGCGCGACACCTATGTGCTGCGCGTACGCGGCGACTCAATGATTGACGAGCAGATACGCGACGGCGACTTCGTCGTCGTCGAAGACCGCAAATCGGCCGACAACGGCGAGATGGTGATTGCGCTGGTGCGCGGATCGGACGTGACCCTGAAGAAGTTCTATCGCGATCCTGGGGGCAAGATCCGGCTGCAACCAGCCAACGTCACCATGCAGCCTATCTTCGTCGATCCGGACCAGGTGCAGATTCAGGGCGTCGTGGTCGGCGTGATGCGGAAGTACTGATCCGCCGACCACGCCCCAGCGGCAACTGGGGGTATGCTTGGGCATGCCCGATCAGCCCAAGCAAATCAACTTCACGATCGTTCCCGACGACAGCCCTGCCAACGACTCGGGAACCGAAAAGGGACCCGTGCGCACCTACTCGAATTTCTGTTCGATTGCGCACACGCCTTTCGACTTCACGCTCACCTTCTGCGAGGTCATGCCGCTCACGGAGAAGGAAATCAAGGAAGCCGAATCGGACCACGTCGTGCGCGCTCCGGTGCGCGCCAGGATCGTGGTTCCGGTTCAGTTCGTACCCAACCTGATCACGGCGCTGCAGGAGCACTGGAGGGTTTTTTCCGAATCGTACAGCAACGTGGGCTGGAACAAGGGACCGGGGCCGGTTCACTGAGGCCTGGCGGAACCGGGTGAGATCGCGCCGGGTCGGGAGGCCGTACCCTCCGACGCCTGCACTGCTGCCCACCTGAGCGGCGGACCTGAGTTCATGAAGAGCCCCGCAGATACGCGGCACATCCTCGATCGGCTCGAGGCGCAGCATCCGGACGCGGACACGGAGCTGCATCATTCGAACGCCTTCGAACTGCTGGTGGCGACGATCCTTTCCGCGCAGTCCACCGATCAGCGCGTCAACCTGGTGACACCGGCGCTGTTCAAGCGCTATCCGAACGCCAAGGCCCTCGCCCGCGCGACGTCGGCCGAGCTCGAGCCGCAGATTCACGCGACCGGTTTCTTTCGCGCCAAGTCAAAGGCCCTGATCGGAATGGCCCAGGCCCTCGTACGCGACCACCACGGAAAGGTTCCCGCGAGCCTGGAGGCGCTCATCGAGCTGCCCGGGGTTGGTCGCAAGACCGCGAATGTCGTGTTGGGGCATACGCTCGGTGTGCCGGGCCTACCGGTCGATCGGCACGTCCTGCGCGTGTCGAACCGCATCGGGATCGCCGAATCCGACCGGCCGGAGGTCGTCGAGCAGCAACTGTCCGGCGCCTTGTCACCGTCACGTTGGACTCGAGCCTCCGATACGCTGATTCTTCACGGACGGCGCATCTGCAGGCCGAAACCGCTCTGCGACCGGTGCGTCGTCGCCGACGACTGCAGCTATTTCCAGACCGTCCTGGCGCAGGAGACAGCGGGGGCTCGAACGACGTCGACCGGCGGCGCGACACAGGCCAGGCGCCGCTCGAAAGGCAGGTCTGCGCGGAAGCACGAATGACCCACGCTGACTTCGAGCGGTACGTCGCGGAGGCGCTGGCGTCCATTCCCCGCCGATTCCGGGGCGCCATGCGGAACATCGCCATTGTCGTCGAGGACGAACCATCGCCCGAGCTGCTGGACGAGATGGAAATCGAGCCGCCCGACACGCTGCTCGGGCTGTATCAGGGGATTCCGTTGACGGAACGACGCTGGGATGCCGGCAACCAGCTGCCGGACCGCATTCTCATTTTCCAGGGGCCGCACGAGCGCGCGGCAGTCGACGATGAAGACCTGGGGATCGCGATTGCGGAGACGCTCATTCACGAAATCGGGCACTACTTCGGGATGACCGAGGAAGAAATCGAAGACGTCGAGGAGAACTACTGGCGGAAGCGGGGTCATGGCCCGTTGAGGGGAGAATGAGGTGCCGGGAAGAGGAGGCGCCCGCTTCTCGCGCAAGCGTTTCGGCCAACATTTCCTCGAACCTGCCTGGGTGACGAAAGTCATTCGTGCCATCGATCCGCAGCCTGGCGACGTGTTCGTCGAAATCGGACCCGGGCGCGGTGCGCTCACCGCGCCGCTCCTCGAGCGAGCCGGGAGCGTGGTGGCGTTTGAGATCGACCGTGACCTTGCCGCCGATCTCAGACAGTCGCACCCTCGCC
>Ga0247825_10000234_pt1 | contig 33709 bp, 34 predicted proteins | sample 13C_Vanillin_Day_FD_194413 | JGI IMG/M metagenome (GOLD analysis project Ga0247825, IMG submission 194413) | Soil microbial communities from agricultural site in Penn Yan, New York, United States - 13C_Vanillin_Day48 | ecosystem: Environmental > Terrestrial > Soil > Agricultural land | place... | reverse complement strand
TCTGCGTGAGCAGGACGCGGACTCTCTTCATGTCTTCCCACACTTCCCGCTTCGAAGACGGGTTCCGCAGCAGATATGCCGGGTGGAACGTAGGAATCAGGACCGCTCCGCGATAGTCGAACTCGCGGCCACGGATGCGGGTGATGGGTGCGTCGGTCTTGAGCAGGCACTGTGCCGCGAACTTCCCGAGCGCGACGATGACCTTCGGCTTGATGACGTCAATCTGCCGGAAGAGAAACGGCTCGCACGTCTCGACCTCGTCCGGTTCCGGGTTCCGGTTGCCGGGCGGACGGCACTTGATGACGTTGGCGATATAGACGTCCTCGCGCTTGAGATCGATGGCCTCGATGATCTTCGTGAGCAGCTGGCCGGCACGGCCGACGAACGGTTCGCCCTGAATGTCTTCGTCCGCACCCGGCGCCTCACCGACGAACATCAGATCGGCGTTCGGGTTGCCAACGCCGAAAACGACCTGCGTCCGTCCCAGCGTGTGGAGCTTGCAGCGGCTGCAGTCCGGGCCGATCTCGATGCGGATCGCGTCGAGACTTTCGATGACGGGCGATTGGTCGGGGCCGACCTTAGGCGATTCGTAGGGGCCGACCTTAAGGTCGGCCTCTACTGCGGAGGCTGTCTCGTAGGGCACCCCTTCAGGGGTGCCAGCCTCGGGCGCGTGTGCGCGCGAACGCCACTCCGGGTCGAGGCGCACTCCGTCAACGCCAAGCTCACCGAAAAACTCGAGATGATCCTTGATTGCGTCGCGCGACCCGGGAGGTGGCACAGTTCAGCGCCGTACGGGCGCCGACCGGGCGCTCAGGAGGGTTTCGACGCGGTCCAGGATGCGCGCCGCCACACCCTCTTTGCTCTGCAGCGGCACGACCTCGTCGCCGCCTGACGTGATGATCGTCACCTCATTGGTCGGCGCGTCGAAGCCGCGGTCCGCGGCGGCGACATCGTTGGCCACGATCATGTCCAGCTTCTTGCGCGCACGCTTGGCGCGGGCTCGCCCGAGGAGGTCCTCCGTCTCGGCGGCAAATCCAACCAGCACCGGTGCGGCACCACCCAGCGCGTCGCGCATCGCTCCCAGGTCCGCCAGGATGTCCTTCGTCCGCTCGAGCGTCAGCGTCAGCGGGGCGTCGTCTTTTGTGATCTTGGTGTGCGCGCGCTGAGCGGGTGCGTAGTCGGCGACCGCCGCCGCCATGATCACGACGTCGGCGCCGGCTGCGGCGCGCATGACGGCTTCATGCATCTGGGCCGCGCTACGCACACGAACGACCTCGTCCGCCACGGGCGGCTCGAGAGCCGTCGGGCCGGCGACCAACGTCACGTGAGCGCCTCGCCTGCGCGCTTCATCGGCAAGCGCGAAGCCCATTCGGCCGCTCGAGCGATTCCCCACATAACGCACCGGGTCGATGTCCTCGTAGGTCGGGCCGGCGGTCACCAGCACCTTCCGGCCGCTCATCGTGCCCTTCCCGTAGGGCGCCCCTTTAGGGGTGCCTGAATTGCCAGGCGTGGAGGTGAGAACCCGCTCCGCAGCGGCCACGATCTCAGCGGGCTCGGCGAGACGGCCCTTCCCCACCCACCCGCACGCCAGATATCCCTCACCCGGCTCCACGAAGCGGACGCCACGTGCGGTCAGCGTCTCGAGATTCCGCTGAACCGCGGGATGCGCCAGCATGTTTGTATTCATCGACGGCGCGATCAGGATGGGCGCCTTCGTCGCCAGGTACAGGGTGGACAGGAAGTCGTCCGCAATCCCGTTGGCGAACTTGCCGATGACGTTCGCCGTACACGGCGCAACAACCAGCAGCGCAATCTGATCGGCGATCGCAATGTGCTCGATGTCCGCGTTCATCCCCGGACGCCACTGCGACGTGATCACCGGGCGGCGGGTAATCGCCTCGAAGGTCACCGGGCCCACGAACCGCGCCGCCGAGCGCGTCATGACCGCGACGACGTCATGACCGCGCTGCTGCAGCCCACGACACACTTCGACCGCCTTGTAGGCGCCGATGCCGCCGGAGACTCCCAGAGCGATCAGAGACACGGTCAGTTGGTGGTGTCTTCGATCTTCTCGACCTTCCGCCGCAGCACTTCGCGCTGCGCGATGGAGATCTTCTTGATGCCGCTCTCGCGCGGCTCGGCTCCGGCCAGCAGCTGCCGGGCGCGCTTTCCTGCGATCACGACGAACTCGAAACGGTTTTCCTTCGGCGGTCTTTCCATGACGTTCCTTATGATGGCTTCCGAAATGTGTCTTTGATCGTTTCCGCAACCGGCCGCATCAACCTGACGCGCGCCCGTTCCGCCAGCACGATCGCTTTCAGCCGCTCGACTGCCGGCTCGAGCTCGTCGTTGATCACGACGTACTCATACTGCGCGTACTCGGCCACTTCCCCGCGCGCCACGTCGAGCCGGCGCCGGATCTGCTCCTCGCTGTCCTTGCTGCGCCCGCGCAGCCTCCGCTCGAGGATGTCTGCCGACGGCGGCAGCACGAAGATGCCGACCGTCTCGATCCCGCGCGTTCGAACCTGTCGCGCGCCCTGCACGTCGATGACGAGCACCACGTCCTCGCCCAGGGCAAGGCACGCGTCCGTGTCAGACGACGACGTGCCGTAGTAGTTGCCGAACACGTCGGCCCACTCGAGGAATTCCCCCTCCTGGACCATTCGTTCGAAGCGATCCCTGCTGATGAAATTATAGTCAACGCCGTCCTGCTCCCCGTCCCGGGCCGGCCGGGACGTGTAGGAGCGCGACATTTTCAGATTTGGCACGGCGTGCACGAGCCGCTCGACCAGGGTCGTCTTTCCGGTGCCGGACGCCGCCGACACGATGAAAAGCAGCCCCCGCCGGCCCTGGCTCGAGGCGTCACTCGACATTCTGGACCTGCTCCCGCATCTTCTCGAGCTCCGCCTTGGCGGTGATGATCATCTCCGAGATCCGGACACCGTCAGCCTTCGAACCGATCGTGTTGATCTCGCGGTTCATCTCCTGCAGCAGGAAGTCGAGCTTGCGGCCGCACGGTTCGGAGGCGTCCGCGAGCGCGGCCCAGTGGGCCAGATGCGCACGGAATCGCGTCACCTCTTCCGAGATGTCCGACCGCGCCGCCGCCCGCACGATCTCCTGCGCCAGCATGGCCTGGTCAACGGGCAGCTCGGCGGTGATCTCGGCGGCACGATCGCGCAGCCGCGCTTCAACCGCGGCGCGCCCTTCGTCGGCGCCCTCCCGCAGCTGCTCGATGAGTGCCGCGAGGAGCCGGCGGCGCCCTTCGAGGTCGGCGCGAAGATGGTCGCCCTCCCGCACACGCATGGCATCGAGATCCGCCAGGGCCTGTTCCACCGAGGCCTCGACGCTGGAGCCGAGTTGAGCTTCCACGGCGGGATCCGCCTCGCTCGGCCGATCGCGAACGGTGATCGCCTGCGGGTGTCTTAGCAGATCGCCGGGCGTCAGCGCGCCGCTGACCAGGCCCCGCTCACGCGCACGCTCGATGGTCGCGGCCAGCGCGTTGGCAAAGTCTTCGTTCAGCTCGATCGAGGGAGCGGCGGAATGCCGGAGCTGCACGGTGATCGCGAGTTCCACGCGTCCGCGCGCGAGGCGCTTCTGCAGCAGCGCGCGAACGCGCGGCTCCAGATCGGCCAGCGACTGCGGCACGCGCAGCTGCAGGTCGAGAAAGCGGTGGTTCACTGACCGGATGGTCACACCGAGCGTCGCCCGCTCATCCTCGTGCGTAAGCGACGCAAAACCGGTCATGGATTTGATCACAGTGGCAACTGCCCTTCGCCGGACTCGTCTTCCAGCTGCAAATCATAGAGTTTCGCATAGACGCCGCGGCGGGCGAGCAGCTCGTCGTGCGTGCCGGTCTCGACGATGACGCCCCGCTCCAGCACGACAATCATGTCCGCGCGCCGGACCGTGGACAGCCGGTGCGCGATGACGAACGACGTCCGGTTCAGCATCAGGGTGGCCAGCGCATCCTGGACGAGCATCTCCGACTCGGCATCGAGCGCCGACGTCGCCTCGTCCAGGATCAGGATCGGGGAATCGCGGAGTAGGGCACGAGCAATGGCCAGCCGCTGCCGCTGGCCTCCCGACAGCCGCTGTCCCCGTTCACCGATGAACGTCTCGTACCCCTGATCGAGCGTCACGATGAACTCGTGCGCGTGAGCGGCTCGCGCCGCAGCTTCGATCTGGGCCTGCGTCGCCGACGGCCGGCCGAACGCGATGTTGGCGGCAATCGTGTCGTCAAACAGCACGGTTTCCTGCGTGACGATCCCGATCTGCGACCGCAGCGACGACAGCGTCAGCTCGCGAACATCGCACCCGTCGATCGTGATGCGCCCGCCTGTCACGTCATAGAACCGCGGAATCAGATTGACGAGCGTCGTCTTGCCCGCGCCGCTGCGGCCGACGAGCGCCACCACCTGTCCAGGGCGCACGCTGAACGTCACGCCACGAAGGGTCGCGTCGTCAGCTCCGGCGTAAGCGAAGCAGACGTTGCTGAAGTCGATGGATCGAGAGAAGCCCTTCAGCGCCACGGCGTGCGGCGACTCGAGCACCTCGCTGTGTGTCTCGAGGATCTCGAAGATGCGTTCGCCGGCAGCGCGGGCCTGCTGCAGGTCTGCGTTGACGCGGCTCAGCTTCTTGGCCGGGGCGTACATCATGAACAGCGCGGTGATGAACGCGACGAAATCCCCGGTCGTCAGTTCGCCAGTCCCGATCGCTTTGCTGCCGTACCAGATCGCCACGACGAAGGCGATGCCGCCGAGAAACTCCATCAACGGGGGCAGCGCCGATACAGCGCTCGTGACCTTGACGCTGGTTCGGTAGTAGTGGTCCGAGGCACGCTGAAACTTCGCGGTTTCGCGATCTTCGGCACCAAATGCCTTGACGATGCGATGGCCGGTGAACGCTTCGGCGCTCACGTGCGACATCTGCTCGAGCGCCTCCTGGGTACGCTGAGTACTCCGCCGCACCCGCTGCCCGAGCCGCACGAGGGGATAGATCACAAGCGGCGCGCCGGTAAGGCTGACCAGGGCGAGGCGCGCATCGTAATAGAAGAGGGTTCCGGCAAAGAAGAGCAACGCCAGCGACTCACGCAAGAGATCGCCAAGCGTCTCGGAGACGGCGCGCTGGATCTGCGCTACGTCGCCGGTAATCCGGGACATCAGCCGCCCACTCGTGTTCACCGAGAAGAACGCCGCGGACTGGCCGAGGATGTGGCGGAACAGTCGATCGCGGATGTCGCGCACCACCCGCTGTCCGATGTCCGTCATCAGATAGCCCGAGATGTACGCGCCGAGCCCCTTGAGGAAGTAGAAGACGAGGATCAGCACGATCGTCGAGACGAGCCTCTCCCCATGCGGGAGGACCTCGTTCAGGATCGGTTTGATCTGGCGGACTACGCCGACTGACGCCACGCCATACACGAGCATGGCGAGTACGGCGATCGTGAAGCGGCCTCGATACGGCCGGGCGAACTCGAGCAGGCGGAGATAGACGTTCACGAGTTGTCAGGCCGGCCTGACGGGTGGCTACGAACCGTGCCGGTCACCGTATCCGCGGGGATGGGACTCGTGCCAGCGCCAGGCGTCCGCGACGATCGTATTCAGATCGGGACGCCGGGGTACCCAGCCAAGATCGGCGCGAATCCTCTCGGCTGACGCATACAGCACGGCGGGATCCCCTGCCCGCCGGGGCGCGGACCGCCAGGCCACCGTGCTTCCCGTGGCCTTTTCGACCGCCCCGATGACCTCCCGGACGGACGACGGACGCTCCGTGCCGACATTGTAGGTGCCGGACGAACCTCCATCCCCCAGCCAGTTCAGCGCACGCACGTGCGCGTCGGCGAGATCCGTCACGTGGACATAGTCCCGGAGGCACGTGCCGTCCGGCGTCGGATAGTCCTCGCCAAAGACCATCAGTTCCGGTCCGCCCCGGGCCGCCTCGATCGCTCGCGGGATGAGGTGAATCTCGGGTCCGTGATCTTCGCCCAGCTCCCCATCAGGGTCGGCGCCAGCCGCGTTGAAGTAGCGCAGGCGAATCGATCGAATGCCGTACGCCCGCTCGAAATGCGGCAGGGCGTGTTCAATCGCCAGCTTCGACTGCCCGTAGGCGTTGATCGGGTTGGTCGGATGCGCCTCACGGAGGGGGGCCTCCGTCGGCTCGCCGTACACCGCGCACGTGGACGAAAAGACGAAGTGGCGGCATCCTTCGGCGGCCATCGCCTCGAGGGTCCCGAGCGTGCCGATGACATTGTTGCGGTAATACCCAGCCGGGTCCTTCACCGATTCGGGGACGATGAGCCACGCCGCGAAGTGCATGACGGCGGTGGCGCCTGTCTCGCGGATCGCGCGGCGCACGGCGTCGACATCGGCGATGCTGCCCTCGATCAGCCGGCCGCCGAGAAGAGCCCCGCGATGTCCGGCTGAGAGATCGTCATAGACGACGACTTCGTGCCCGGCCTGACGCAGCGCCTTTGCGGTGTGGCTGCCGACGTAGCCGGCTCCGCCGGTGACCAGGACGACGTGGTGTCTGCTCTTTGCCGGGTCCGCCAACGATCAGTTCCGCCCGATGGAGTGATAGGCGAACCCGTGCTGCTTCATCTGCTCGGATGTGAAGAGATTGCGGCCGTCGAAGACGATGGGCGTGCGCATGAGCGTCCGCATCCGGCTGAAGTCCGGCCGGCGGAATTCGTTCCACTCGGTCACGATCACGAGGGCGTCGGCGCCCTTGAGCGCATCGTAGTTCGTTGACGCGTAGGTGATGCGGTTGCCGAAAATGCCGCGGGCCACGGGGAACGCCTCGGGATCGTAGGCCTGCACCTTCGCCCCCGCCGCGAGGAGTGATTCGACGAGCGGAATCGACGGGGCTTCCCGCATGTCGTCGGTCTTCGGCTTGAACGACAGCCCCCACACCGCGATGGTCTTCCCCTTCAGCGAGCCGAGCTGCTTCTTCAACTTCGTGAACAGGCGCGTCTTCTGCGCCTTGTTCACCTCTTCGACGGACTGCAGGATCCGGAACTGATAGCCGCCATCGGCAGCAAACCGGATCATCGCCTGCACATCCTTCGGGAAGCAGCTGCCGCCGTAGCCGCATCCGGGAAACAGGAACGAGTTTCCGATGCGCGTGTCGGATCCGATCGCCCGGCGCACGTGATCGACGTCGCCGCCAACCGCTTCGCACAGGTTGGCCACCTCGTTCATGAACGAAATGCGCGTCGCGAGCATGGCATTGGCCGCGTACTTCGTCAGCTCGGCACTCGCGCAGTCCATCACCATGATCGGCGCGCCGGTGCGCGTGAACGGCGCGTAGAGCTCCAGCATGGCGTCCGTCGCGCGCTGGTCCTCCGCGCCGATGACGACGCGATCCGGTTTCATGAAGTCCTCGATGGCCGCGCCCTGCTTCAGGAACTCCGGGTTGCTGACGACGCTGAAGGGGTGGGTCGTCTCGCGCCGGACGACCTCCTGCACCTTCTTCGAGGTGCCGACCGGGACCGTGCTCTTGTCCACGATGACCTTGTAGCCGTTCATCGCCTTGGCGATATCGCGCGCCACGGCCAGCACGTGTTGCAGATCGGCCGAGCCGTCTTCGTCCTGCGGGGTGCCGACGGCGATAAAGATGATCGAAGACTCCCGGACGGCGCGCGGCAGAGCTGTCGAGAACGTCAGGCGTCCTTCCTGGCGATTCCGCCGGACCAGCTCCTCGAGCCCCGGCTCGTAGATCGGGATCTTGCCGCGCTGGAGCATCCGGATCTTCGCGTCGTTGTTGTCGACGCAGACCACGTCATTGCCACTCTCCGCGAAGCAGGCCCCCGCCACAAGACCCACATATCCTGTTCCGACGACGGCGATTTTCAATCGGTCTCCCTGACTGGATGGGTGAAGGCAGCGGCGGTGGCGAACCGCCACTTTTGACGGATTGCTGAGGCTATCATCTCATGGAGCCGTGAAAATTCTCGTCGATTACCGACCCGCGCTGCGCGAGCGCACCGGCGTCGGCGAGTACATGCACGAAATTATCCGGGCCTACACGTCGGCGCACGATGACGACGTGGCCGCCTTCACCAGTTCGTGGCGCGATCGGCCCGCGCCCGATACCGCGAGCCGCCTCGGCGCACGCGTGATCGATCGGCGCGTGCCGGTGAGGGTGTTGAATCTGCTCTGGCACCGTCTGCAGTGGCCCGCCGTCGAACGGCTGGCCGGGCCTTTCGATGTCGTACATGCGGCACACCCGCTGATGATTCCAACGGTTCGCGCCGCGCGCATTGTCACGGTGCACGATCTGTACTTTCTCGATCATCCCGAACGCGCCGATGCGGAGATCAGACGCGACTATCCGGCGCTTACGGCGCGCCATGCCCGCGCCGCCGACGCCGTCATTACGCCGTCGCACTACACGAAGGCGCTCGTCGTCTCGCGGCTTGGGGTCCCTGCCGAGCGGGTGTACGCCTGTCCCTTTGGAGCGCCCGCCTGGCGCAGCCTCGGACGACAGCCTCATGCGCCCCCGGACGGGTATTTCCTGTTTGTGGGCACGCTGGTGGCACGCAAGAATGTGGCGGCGCTGCTCGATGCGTACGTCCGCTTGTTGACGGCGAGGCCCGACAGTCCGCGGCTGGTCATCGCGGGGGCCGCGACTCCCGATGCGGCGGCGTCGCTGGCGCGGCTGCAGCAGCCGCCTCTCGCCGGACGGGTGGAGCATCGCGGGTATGTGCCGTCGGATCAGAAAGAGTCGCTGTATGCCGGTGCGCGGGCGCTGATCATGCCGTCGCACGACGAGGGCTTCGGCGTTCCGGCTCTTGAAGCGATGTCAGCCGGCATTCCGGTGATCGCGTCGGACCGCGGAGCCCTCCCGGAGGTCATCGGCTCCGCAGGGACGCTGCTCGATCCGGGCGACATCGACGGTTTCGCAGCGGCGATGGACCGCGTCGCCGGGGATCGTGCCTGGGCGATCGCTCAGGGCGAAGCCGGCCTGAGACGCGCCGCAGGCTTCACCTGGCGCGAAACGGCCGTCCGCCTGCGGCATGCGTACGAAGACGCGATCGTGCGCCGGCGAGGCGGAACCCCCGCGCGAACCGGCGGAATCGCCTGAATGCGAATCGCGATTGACGCCCGCGAGCTCGCCGGCCGGCCGACCGGGGTCGGCCGGTACCTCATGGAGATCCTCAACGCCTGGGAGGCGCTTGCCGGGGCGCACACGCACGAGTTCGTGCTGTGCGCGCCTGAACCGGTGCCGCTGCCCGCAACGCTCAGGGCGTCGCTTGCGACAAAGCCCGGCCACGGCACGCTCTGGGAGCAGTTCACCCTTCCTCGCCTGGTCTCGAGCTCACAGGCAGACGTGCTGTTTGCGCCAGGCTACACGGGCCCGCTCGGCGGAAGCGTGCCGATGGTCGTCGCGGTGCACGACGTGTCCTTTGCCGCGCATCCCGAATGGTTCTCTCCTCGCGAAGGCATGCGCCGCCGGTGGCTGACAACCCTGTCGGCCCGCAAGGCCGCGCGCGTCGTCACGATCTCGCAGTTCTCCAAGCAAGAGATCGTCCGCCACCTTGGTATTCAGGAGTCGCATGTCGAGGTGATTTACTGCGGGGCGACACCGATGCGGGCGTCGGCAGATCCGCTCGCGGACCGTGGCGAGGCGAGGATCCTCTTCGTCGGATCGCTGTTCAACCGGCGGCACATCCCGGAGCTGATTGCCGGCTTCGAACGTGTCGCCAGCCGCCATCCATCGGCACATCTGGATCTGGTCGGCGACAATCGCACGCGGCCCTACATTGACGTGGAGGGACTGATTGCCAGGAGTCCGGCCGCGGATCGGATTCATGCACGGTCCTATGTCGGGGAGGACGATCTGGCGGCGTTGTACCAGCGAGCCCGGGCATTTGTCTTTCTGTCGAGCTATGAGGGCTTCGCGATGACGCCGCTTGAAGCGCTTGGCGCCGGCGTCCCCATCGTGCTCCTGGCAACCGACGTCGCCCGCGAGATCTATGGTCCGGCGGCGACATACGTGGATCAGGCCGAGCCAGGCCTGATTGCTGATGCTCTCGAGCGCGCGCTGTTCGACGGTGCCGAGCGTGCCCGGACACTTGCTGCAGCACCGGCCCAGCTCGAGCGCTATTCCTGGCGGGAGTGTGCGCAGCGCACGCTGCAGGTCCTGCTGGCTCACGGTCGCAGCACCTGATGCCACGCCTGTCGATCATCATCGTCACGTTCAACTCCCGGGGAGAGATCGACGCCTGCCTGCGATCGCTGACCGAAGGGATTCGCATCGATCGCGAGATCGTCGTGGTAGACAACGCATCAACCGACGACACCGCCGCATACGTGAGGGAACGCTGGCCCGGCGTCCGCCTGATTCCGGCCGGCGGGAACCTCGGGTTTGCACGCGCCACGAACATCGGCATCCGCCAGACGTTTGGAGAGCTCGTCGTCCTGCTGAATCCGGATACCTCGGTCCCTGCGGGCGCGATGGAGGCGCTCGTCGCGGCCCTCGAGCGCGACCCGCAGGCGGCGGTTGCAGGACCACGCATCGTCGATACCCACGGACGGGCGGAGCTCTCGTTCGGTCGCATGATTTCACCGGTCTCGGACCTGTGGCAGAAGACGCTGATGGCCGGAAGCAAGCGCGGATGGCCGGTGATTCGCGCGCTGGTCGAGCGCATGACACGCCGGACCGGATACGTGGACTGGGTAACCGGCGCCTGCCTGCTTGCCTGGCGCGCCGACCTGGAAGCGGCCGGGCTGCTCGACGAACGCTTCTTCCTCTACACCGAGGATGTCGACCTGTGCGCGTCGATCCGCGCGCGCGGCAGGCGGGTGCTGTTCGTCTCAGACGTGACGATCAGGCACCACCGCGGGGCCAGCGCCGCGCCCACCGAGCGGGAACTGGCCTACCGCAGGAGCTATCTGGCGTTTTACGAGAAGCATCACCCCAGGTGGGTACCGGTGCTGCGCCTGTACCTGAAACTGTTTCGACACCTATAATTTCTCCGTGCGGGTCGCTATCGATGCGAGGAAGCTTCATGACTTCGGCATCGGCACCTACATCCGGAACCTGCTGCGGCAACTGGCGCGCATCGATCACGACACGGACTACGTCCTTCTCAGTTCGCCCACGGATCTCGACGTCGCCGCCCAGCTCGGACCGAACTTCCGTTCGGTCCTCGAGCCGTCGCCCAATTACTCACTGCGCGAGCAGATTCACGTGCCCTGGGTGCTCCATCGCGAACGGCCGGACGTCTTTCATGCGCCGCACTACGTGCTGCCGCCGGCAATAAGATGCCGCTCGGTCGTGACGATCCACGACTGCATCCACCTGATGTTCCCGCAGTACCTCCCGAACAAGGCGGCGTATGCGTACGCCCGTGCCTCGATGTGGGCGGCGGTCAAGCGATCGAGCCGGATCCTGACGGTGTCGGAGGCGTCGAAGCGCGACATCCTGCATTTCTTCAACGTCGCGCCGGAGAAGATCGAGGTCGTCTACAACGCGATTGACGATCACTTCTGGCTGACGCCACCGGAGGAGGAAGTCGCGCGCGTCAGGGAGCGCTACCAGCTCGACCACCAGTTCGTGCTGTATGTCGGGAACATCAAGCCGCACAAGAATCTCGTCCGGCTGATCGATGCGTTCGATGAATTGCGGCGGACCGGCCTGGAAGACCTGAAGCTGCTCATCATCGGCGACGAGATTTCGAAGCTGCCGGCACTGCGGCGAGCCGTCCATCGTCACAAGCTGCACAAGCACGTGCGCTTCCTGGGCTTTGTGTCCGACGGCACGCTGCGGATTCTCTACCGGCTGGCATCGGTCTTCGTGTTTCCGTCGCTGTACGAAGGGTTCGGCCTCCCCCCGCTCGAGGCCATGGCCAGCGGCACGCCAGTCGTGACGTCGAACCAGTCATCGCTGCCTGAGGTGACCGGCGACGCCGCCGTGCTGGTGGATCCCTACGACGTCGATTCGCTCGTGGACGGCATACGCCGCGTGCTCACCGACCCCGCGCTTGCCGCCGAGCTTCGCCGCCGCGGGCCCGAACGCGCGCGTGAGTTCTCGTGGGCCCACTCGGTTGAAAAGACACGTCGGGTCTACGAGGCCGTCGGACTGCGAAGGACAGTGCCCTAGTGCGGGTTGCGCTGGTTCACGACTGGCTCACCGGCATGCGTGGCGGCGAGAAGGTGTTCGAACTGCTTTGCGATCGCTTTCCAGACGCCGACGTCTTCACGCTCTTCCACAGGCCGGGCGCCGTCTCGGCACCGATTGAACGCCATCGCATCACGACGTCATGGCTGCAGCAGTTTCCGGGCGCTTCGCGTCACTACCGGCGGTATCTGCCGCTCTTTCCGTCGGCGATCGAGCGTTTCGACCTGCGCGGCTACGACTTCATCGTCAGCTCCAGCCACTGCGTGGCCAAGTCGGTGATCCCCGCGAGCGGCACACGCCACCTCTGCTACTGCCACTCGCCGATGCGCTATGCGTGGGATCAGTTCGAGGCGTACTTCGGAGCCGATCGGGTGGGCGCCGTGCGGAGCCGATTCGTCTACCGGCCGATCATGACGCGCCTCGCGAAGTGGGATGCGCGCACGGCCACGCGCGTCCATCGCTTCATCGCCAACTCGCGTCACGTTGCCGGCCGGATCGCCCGATACTATAATCGCAGGGCTTCGGTGGTATATCCGCCGGTCGACACCGCTTTCTACCGCCCCGCCGCTGCCGCACCGGAGAATCATTTCCTGATTGTGTCTGCCCTCGTGCCATACAAGCGCATCGACCTCGCGATCGAGGCATGCCGGCGTGCTGGTGCACGCCTGCGCATTGTCGGCGACGGCCCTGAGCGCCAGCGCCTCGAGCGGCTTGCCGGCGCGGACGTGACGTTCCTCGGCGCCGTGTCAGACGAGACGATCCGCGACGAGTATCGACGTGCGCAGGCGGTCATCCTGCCAGGCGAAGAGGACTTCGGAATCGTACCGGTCGAAGCCCAGGCGTGCGGACGTCCGGTTGTCGCCTACGGACGCGGCGGCGCGCTGGAGACAGTCGTGGACGGCGACACGGGCGTGCTCTTTCAGGAGCTGACCCTGGAATCCATCAGCGCGGCTCTCAACCGCGTGTCGGCCCTGCGGATCGACGCCGGACGCGTGCGCGCACATGCCGAGCAGTTTTCGCGCGAGCAGCACATGCAACGGATGCGCGAGACGATTGACGAGACACTGGCCGCACCAGCAGGCACTGTATGGTGAGACGCCACAACCGTCTCCTGGCCGTCTTCTACATCGTCACCGACGCCCTGCTGGCGGGCTGGGCATTCCTGCTGGCATACATCATCCGCTTCGACTTCGGCCTCATCCCGGTCAAGAAGGGGACGCCGCCGCTCGACGAGTACCTGAAGGTCCTGCCGCTCGTGGCGATCCTCGCGCCGATCGTCTTTCACTTCCAGGGGATGTATCGCCTGCGGAGGAATCGCACGCGGATCGACGACTTCTTCAGTGTGCTGGTCGCCAGCGTGCTGGTGGTCATGCTCGGCGTGCTGGCCACACTCTACTTCCAGGCGTACTACGCGTCTGACGCAGAGCGTAACAGCGGCGCCTATCAAGTTTCGCAGATCGTCTGGGGGCTGTTTCTCGGACTGAACGTCGCATTCACCTACATGTCGCGCGAGGCCGTGCGTGAGCTGCTCGAGCACCGGTGGCGCGCCGGCATCGGGCTGAAGCGCATCCTGATTGCGGGTGCCGGCGACCTTGGGCGGATGCTTGCCGATCGGATCCTGCAGCATCGCGAGCTTGGCTACCAGGTCGTCGGATTTGTCGACGACCGCGCGGGCGGCGATCATCTCGGCTACCGCGGCCTGCCGCTGCTGGGCAAGCTGGCGGACGTTGCCGAAGTCGTCCAGGCCGAGCGCATCGATCATCTCTACGTGGCGCTGCCGATCGAGGAGCATTCGAAGCTGCTGGAGCTCATGGACATCGCCAGCCGCGAATTCATCGACGTCAAGGTGGTCCCCGACATCCTGCAGTTCATCGCGCTGCGCGCCAGCCTGGAAGAGCTCGACGGCCTGCCCGTCATCAACATGAACGACGTGCCGCTGCAGGGTTTCAAATCCTGGATCAAGCGCACGCTCGACGTCGTGCTCTCCCTGCTGGCGATGATCGTCCTGTCGATCCCGTTCGCCATCATCGCGTTTCTGGTCAAGCGGACGTCATCCGGCCCGATCTTCTACAAGCAGGAGCGGATGGGGCTCGACGGCCGGGCCTTCGGCGTCTATAAGTTCCGGTCGATGCACCATGAAGCCGAGGAGGTCACCGGGCCGGTGTGGGCGCGCGACGACGACCCGCGGGCGACGCCGCTCGGCCGCTGGCTGCGCCGCTTCGACCTCGACGAGCTGCCGCAGTTCTGGAACGTCCTCAAGGGCGAGATGTCGATCGTGGGACCGCGCCCCGAGCGCCCCTTCTTCGTCGAGCAGTTCAAGCACCGCATCCCGCAGTACATGCTGCGGCACAAGGTGAAGGCGGGCATCACGGGCTGGGCCCAGGTGAACGGCTGGCGCGGCAACACCTCGCTCGAGAAGCGTATCGAGTACGACCTCTATTACATCGAGAACTGGTCGGTGACCCTCGATCTGAAGATCATCTGGCTCACCGTCGTCCGCGGACTCTTTCAGCGTGCCCATGCCTAGAACCGTCGTCACCGGCGCCGCCGGCTTCATTGGATCGCACCTCTGCGAGGCACTGCTCGACCGCGGCCATTCCGTGGTCGGCATCGACAACCTGCTGACGGGCGACCTGCAGAACATCGCCCACCTGCGGGACCGGGAGTTCGAGTTCATCCGCCACGACGTGACGCGCTACATCGACGTCGACGGTCAGGTGGACTACGTGTTCCACTGGGCCAGCCCGGCGAGTCCCATCGACTATCTGGAACTGCCGATTCAGACGTTGAAGGTCGGATCGCTGGGGACGCACAACGCACTCGGCCTGGCCAAGGCCAAGAACGCGCGATTCGTCATCGCCTCGACCTCCGAGGTGTACGGCGATCCGCTCGAGCACCCGCAGAAGGAAACCTACTGGGGCAACGTCAATCCCATCGGCCCACGGGGCGTCTACGACGAGGCGAAGCGGTTCGCGGAGGCCATCACGCTCGCGTACCACCGCTTTCACGGCGTGAACACCAAGATCGTCCGCATCTTCAACACCTACGGCCCGCGCATGCGGCTGCGCGACGGGCGCTCCGTTCCGGCGTTCATGTCCCAGGCGCTGCAGAACCAGGACGTCACGGTCTTCGGCGACGGCACGCAGACGCGAAGCTTCTGCTACGTCTCCGATCTCGTGGATGGCATCCTGCGGCTGGCGGACTCTGACACGAACGAGCCGGTGAACATCGGAAACCCGCACGAGGTGACGATCGAGCAGATCGCCCGCACGATCATCGCGCTCGTCGGCTCCTCCAGCCGGATTGTCTACCGTCCCCTGCCCGTGGACGACCCGAAGCAGCGCCGGCCGGATATCACACGGGCCCGCACGATCCTCGGCTGGGAGCCGAAGATCGGCCTCGAGGAAGGGCTGACGAAAACGATCGACTACTTCAAGGCCAGGATCGCTGCCGGCGGCTGACACTGCCGCATCGCGCGTGATTTACCGGCCAAAGACTACGCCGATATACACGCCGAAACGATCAATGCGAGACCGGCTGAATTCGCGAATGACCTCGCCGCCTTCCGTGCGCACCGATCCTTCCGTGAGATAGTCGGCGCGGCCTCCCCGCAGATAGCGCACCGCAATGTCCAGCCTCGGCACGCGCTCGCGCGAGGTGAAGTTGATCATGACGCCGGCGCCGCCACCGTAGCTTGGGACGAAATCGCTGGACTGCGACGCTGACTCGAGGACGCATCCGTCGCAGTCGTCCTCCCCTTTGACCTCGCTGGTGGTGTAGATGTTCGTGAACCCGAACAGGCCGTCCACGTAGGGTCTGAATCGACCGCGCGGCAGCTGGGCCCGCACACGCGCATGGAGGTCGACGATGGCGTTATAGGTACGGACGTCCAGAGTCGTATCCGGCACTTCGGGCACGAGCGGTCCAAGGGAGAGCGATCGCGTCTCGCTGCCGTACTGATTCCAGGCGAGTACTGCGCCCAGGCTGAAGATGCTGCCGCCAAGGCTGCGGCTCACGTGGGCAAGAACGCCGGGTGCGCCGCCGGGAACAAATGTCTCGAACTCGCCGACGGGGGCGGCTTCAAGGAACCCGCCGCCTATTTGCCAGCGGTCAAACTCACGCGCCTGACCGGCGCTTTGAGCCCACGCGTTGCTCGATGCGCACACGAGCCACACGATCACTGCGACGGGGATGCGATATACGACTGGGTGCATCTGTCGATTCCGACAGACGCTGGCGCCAGCCATTGTACGTTCGTATCCGACCGGAGCCCTATGTCGGTTCGTTGATCAGCCGGCGCAGCTTGAAAAAGTAGTCGGCGCTCGAAACGAGCGTCAGCGCCAGCGAGAGCCAAATCCCAAGGTCAACCAGGATCGATGTCTCCCGGCGGTAATTGAAATACATGATGACCACGCTCGCGACGATGAACACGGCGGTGGTCGCCTTCCCCAGCAGCGACGGCCGGAACGTCCGCGGTCCCACCGCCAGGTTCACAATCGCGACAACCCCGACGATCACGACGTCCCGGCTGATGACGATGATGGTCAGCCACAGCGGCAGGTGGTTGGTGAGGTCGATCGCCGGCAGCGTGAGCACGATGAAGGTGGTCACGAGCAACAGCTTGTCGGCCATCGGGTCGAGCCAGGCACCAAGGCTCGTACGCTGGCCCGCCCGGCGCGCGATGAGGCCGTCGAGCGCGTCCGTGGCACCGGCGGTCATGAACACGAGAAGCGCCTCACCAAGACGGCCGTAGACGACCAGCAGCACGAATGCCGGGATGAGCACGATCCGCAGGATCGTGATCTGGTTGGCAAAGGTCAGGTTACGCAAAGCGTCAGCGGGTTAGAGCCTGCAGCCTGTCGACGGCGCTCACCGCTTCAGCGCCGGTGACCTCGCGGCTGACCTCGAAGCGCTCGCCGTCGACGAGCGGCATCACGCCTGACGTGACAGCGACGGCGGCCGCCGGATAGACGAGGTGCGCATTCGACATGTCAGCGATTCTGGGCTGTGCCGCAATCTTCGCCCGCAGCGCCGGATTCGACGCGGCCGCCATCGTCACGACACGCCGGACGGCCGTCGCCAGATCACCGCGGCGGATGGCCAGCCCCGGCTGGAAGGTGTGGTTCTCGAACGGGTCCATGACGCCCGCGCGCGCCACGATCTCGATCCACAGGTTCGCCCAATGCCTCGCCGAATCGGTGATCACCACCTGCTGCTGCGGCGCGGCGGCAAGCAGGCGCTCAAGCCTGATGCCCAGCAGGGCGGCCAGATCGCCGCGGGTCACCCTCATCGCCGCGCCGAGAGCCCTGAACTCCTCAGGAAGCCGCGATTCGCGCACGCGCGCTGCGAGCGCCGCCATCTTCGCGGTGAGTTCAGCCGTCGGCTCGATCGCCGCTGCCTTGCGATATGCGGCATCAGCACCCTGATAGTCCTGCCGATCAACGAGCAGATCGGCGATGGCCACGAGCGCCGAGGCATCCGACGGATCGAGCTCGCTGGCGCGCGTGAGGTGCTGGATCGCTGCGTCGATATTGCCCTGCCGGCCTTCAACGGCCGCGACCTCACGGTAGAGAAAGGCGCTCTCAGGCGAGAGCTGGATCGCCCGCTCATACGCCGTGCGCGCCTGATCAAGCCGATTGGCGGCCGCAGCCGAGCGCGCCGCGTCGATGACCTGCTCCACCGATCGGAACCGGAGCACTTCCACCCGCCGCCGGACATCGGCCAGCGTTCCATCCACGGCGAGCGCTGCCTCGAACGCGGCGAGTGCATCGACGTCGCGCTTCATCTGGAGCAGCGTCTGCCCCCGGCCTATCAGCGCGGGGACGTAGGCTGACGAGTCACGGAGCGCCGCGTCGAACGCGCTCAGCGCGCGCGGGTGATCCCCGCGAGCCAGTGCGGCGTATGCGTCGCCGGCTTGAGCCGGGTAGAAACGCGGGTTGCGCTTGATAGCGGCCTGGAACTCACGCGCGGCATTCCGGGTGTCCCCGCTCTGCAGGAAGCGCCAGCCGGGTTCGATGTGTTCCGCTCCCGGCGTCTGCTGCAAGGCTGCCGGTACCGTCGGATAGACGAAGTCCGGATACTTGTTCACCGCGGGAACGGCCGGCGGCGCCACACGGCTGGCACAGGCGGCAAGCATCAGCACGATCCCGGCGGCAATGACTCCCCTAGTCGGCATCGACACTATTCTCCTGCGTCTCCTGCGCCGCTGGGGTCGTCAGCCGCTCGATGAACCGGCGCGGCACATCCGCTTCGATGACGATTTTTCCGTTCGTCGCCACATGGCTGAGCACGCGGGCGACGCGATACAGGCGTGAAATCTGCTGGCGGTCGAAGTCGGTGCCGCTGTCGAAGGTAATCGTGATGCGGCGGGTGTCGAGCGCCAGCCGCGATGCGAGCATCTGGAGCAGCTCGCTCAGGCCTTCCCCGGTGCGGGCCGAGATCAGCGCCGCGGCCGGATCGGCGCCCTGCAAGCGGCGCTGCTCGTCCGGCGAAAGCATGTCGACCTTGTTGTAGACGTCGAGCATCGCGACCTCGGAGGCCCCTACCTCATCCAGCACCCGCCTGACCGCAGCGACGTGACGCTCGCGATCCGCGCTGGCGCCATCGATCACATGCAGGACCAGATCCGCTTCGACCACTTCTTCCAGCGTGGCGCGGAAGGCTGCCACCAGCGCGTGCGGCAGTCGATCGATGAAGCCCACTGTGTCGGAGATGAGCAGCTCGCGCTTGTCAGGCAGCCGCACCTTGCGCAGCAGCGGGTCGAGCGTCACGAACAGCGCATCCGACGCCGCCGCCTGCTCATGTGTCAGCCGATTGAACAGCGTCGTCTTGCCGGCGTTGGTGTAGCCGACGAGCGCAACAGTCGGCACTGACTGTTTCTGACGCCGGTCTCGCAGCTGGGAGCGGCGCTGCCTTACCTGGTCGATCTCGCGCTGGACCGCCTGGATGCGCACGCGAATCCGCCGGCGATCCGTCTCGAGCTTCGTCTCGCCGGGGCCGCGGGTGCCGATGCCGCCGCCGAGTCTCGACAGCGCCGTTCCCGACCCGGCGAGCCGCGGCAGCAGGTATTTGAGCTGCGCCAGCTCGACCTGCCACTTGCCCTCCCGCGTGCGTGCGCGGCGGGCGAAGATGTCGAGAATGAGCTGAGTCCGGTCGAGGACCTTACGCTCGAGCCGATCCTCGAGCTGCCGCAGCTGGCCGGGCGTCAGCTCGTGATCGACGATGACCACGTCCACGTCGGCCTCGGCGCAGGCGGCCGCGAGGCTGGATACCTTTCCGGCGCCGATGAACGTTCCTGCGTCAGGCTTCGGCCGTTCCTGCAGCATACGCAGGACGACGGAAGCCCCGGCCGCCTCGGCGAGACCGGCAAGCTCCTCGAGCGATTGCTCTGCGTCGACGCGGCGAACTGAACCGGTGATGAGACCGACGAGTGCAGCGCGCTCGGACGGTGGCACCTGTCCGGCGGCGCGAAACGTGGACCCGGCCGGCTTCCTCTGGGCCATCTCCCACTATCGTACAATCCGCAGCCATGCCGGCGAAGCGCACGCGTACCAGAAAAGCGGTTTCGCGTCCGCGCGTGCCGCTGCCGCGTCAGACCGGGGGCGTGCACGAAGACAAGACCAGGCGCCCGTGGAGACGCCGCAAACACAAGAAGCAGAGCTTGGAGTAGGGCTTAGAACCCGAACTTGGCGCCGATACTGAATGTAAAGGCGTTCCCGCCATCCTCTGAGAAGTCGCGAAGCCAGCCGGCCATGACGCGGAGCCCGAGCGCACCGCTTCCATTCACATCAACTCCGCCACTGAGGCTCATCGCCCCGTCTGTCTGCGAGTCGGAGAAGCTGACTCCGCCGCTGCTCGCGGATCCCCTGGCATTGCCGACGCCAAACAGGATCTGCCCAAAGGGCGCGAGACTCATGTTCTCGACCGGCACTCTCAACCGAGCACCGCCCATGAACGTGTGAAGCTTGGCATCGGCTTCCACCGTGATGCCCTGAAAGGTTTCGGAAAAACTCTTGTACGTGCCCGCGACCTCGCCGACGATAGACACCACCTCGGTCACATGGCCAGCCACGTCGACGTACCAGCCCGTGCCGAAGTTGACGCCATCTGTTCGCAGGAAGCGGTATCCAGCCGAGAAATCACCCGTATCCTGCGCGAGCGCTGTTCCGCTCGACATCACAAGAAGCGCGAGCGCGAGCGTCGCCAATCGTTTCATCGTCAGAAGAACCGGATCTTGGAGGTGGCTCCCACTTTGTCGCTGACGTGGATGCTGTCGATGAAGCGAATTCGATGCGGATGTGTCTGCATCACGAGCGAGGTCGTGCGAATGCCGTCGCCGAAGAAGCGAACGCCCTTCATCAGCGATCCGTCGGTCACGCCCGTTGCGGCGAACACGATGTTGTTGCCGGACGCCAGGTCCTTCGAGCGATACACCTTCTTGAAGTCGGTGATGCCCATCGCGCGGCACCGCTGCTCGTGCTCAGGCGTGCTGACCACGAGGCGCGCGTAGATTTCACCACCGAGGCAGCGCATGGCCGCTGCGGTAATCACGCCCTCTGGTGCGCCGCCGATGCCCATCACGGCGTGAACGCCGCTGCCGACGACGGCCGCGGTGATGCCCGCCGACAGGTCCCCGTCGCCAATCAGGCGAATGCGTGCGCCGGTCGCGCGGATGTCGGAGATCAGCTTCTCGTGACGCGGCCGCTCGAGCACGATCACCACCAGGTCCTCGATCTTGCGATTGAGCGACTGGGCGATCGCGCGAAGATTGAAGCGCACCGGCGCGTCGAGATCGACGACGTCGCGTGAGCTCGGTCCGACCACCAGCTTTTCCATGTAGATGTCGGGCGCGTGCAGCAGCCCTCCGCCCTCGGACGCCGCCAGCACGGCCAGTGCGTTCGGCGCGCCGGTGGCGCAGAGATTCGTTCCTTCGAGTGGATCGACCGCGATATCGACCTGCGGGTACTGGCTGCCGTCGAGGCGCGCCCCCGAGCCGACCTTCTCGCCGATGTACAGCATCGGCGCCTCGTCGCGCTCGCCCTCGCCGATGACAATCGTGCCGTCGATCGGCACCGAATCCATCTCCTGCCGCATCGCCTCGACAGCCACCTGATCAGACTTGTGACGATCGCCCTGACCCATCGTGTGCGCGCAGGCGATCGCCGCCTTCTCGACGACTCGCAGGAAGTCGAGCGAGAGATCGGAGTCGAGGTAGCTCTGATGGTCCATCTTGCCTTTCAATTCCCGCGTGCTCGTAATCGTCACGATTTCATTCCCCTACATCAAAGGCCGGCAGCTCGCACCGGGTCGGGCGATCCACCCGGTAGCCGAGGAGATAGTCGGCCTGCATGATCGCGTGAATCTCGCGCGTGCCCTCGTAGATTACGGCGCCCTTGCAGTTGCGGTAGAACCGGCCGACAGGATACTCGTCGGAATAGCCGTTCGCACCGTGAATCTGCACCGCGTCGCCGGCGGCCCGCTCCGACGCCACCGTCGCGAACCACTTCGCCAGGCCCGATTCGCGCGTATTGCGCCGCCCGACGTTCTTCAGCCACCCAGCGCGCTGCCAGAGGAGCCGGGCCGACTGATAGTCGGACTCCATCCGCGCGATCATCTCCTTCACCAGCTGGTGGGAACCGATCTCCACGCCAAACGTCTTGCGGGTTTTTGCGTAGGCAGCGCTTGCGTCGCGGCACGCGCGAATCAGTCCGGTCGCCCCGGCGGCCACGGTATAGCGCCCCTGATCCAGCGCGAACATCGCGATCTTGAAGCCTTCGCCTTCGCGGCCGACCAGGTTCTCCCGCGGCACCTCGACTTCGTCCATCGCGAACGATCCGGTATTGCCGGCAAGGATGCCCCACTTCTGGGTGAGGGTCGCGCTCGAGAACCCCTTGAATGAGCGCTCGACGATGAATGCGCTCATCCCGGAGGGGTCGCGCTGCTTCTTCTTCTCCAGGTCCGTCCACGCGAACACGAGAAAGTTGTCGGCGACGTCGGCCAGCGAGATCCACATCTTCTCGCCGGTCAGGAAGTAGCGATCACCTTTCCGCACCGCGACGGTCTGAATGCCGCGTGCGTCGCTGCCGGCCGACGGCTCGGTCAGGCCGTACGTCGCCAGCTTGACTCCCTGTGCCTGCGGCATGAGGTAGCGCTGCTTCTGATCGTCGGTGCCCCATGCCAGCAGCGTGAGCGAATTGAGCCCGACGTGCACCGACAGGATCACGCGCAGCGACGTGTCGACGTACTCGAGCTCCTCACTGGCCAGCCCGAGGCAGAGGTAGTCCATCCCGGCGCCGCCGTATTCCTGGGGGATGCAGACGCCAAGCAGGCCGAGCTCCGCCATCTGCGGGACGATCCCGCGATCGAACCGGTGCTCGCGATCGAGGTCGCGGATGCGCGGGGCGACCGCGCGCGCCGCCCATTCGCGCACCGACTGCTCGAGCAGCCGATGGTCGTTGGACAGGTCGAAGTTCATTTCCTGAACAGCACTTCGCGCGTATTGGTCTTCAGCAGGAACTGGTCGGTCACGCGAAGCGGCTCGAAGATGCGCTGGATGTCCCGGTTCGGCAGCGGCCGCTGCTTGCCGCGGGCCGCCGCATACGGCCGGTGCTGGATCGTTTCATCGTCTACGACGACGAACCTCGTGTAGGTCTTGCTCTCGGGCGGCGCTTCGGTGGCGTTGAAGAGCGCGAACAGGACGCCGCCGGGGCGCAGGACGCGTGTCAGCTGCTTCGCGAGCGCCTGGGCGGCCGGCTTGTCGAGGTAGTCGAACAGATCCCAGCACAGGATGCCGTCGAAGCTCTCGTCCCCCTGCGGAAAACGCTTGGCCAGGAACCCGGGCAGCTCCGCCAGCTTGTCCTCGCGTACGTGGCGATCGATGTCCTTGGAGAGCTCCTCGACCTGGAACTTGCATCCAAGCCGCTCGCCGAAAAAGGTGACGTTATGGCCCACGACGGGACCGATGTCGAGCAGCGTCGGCTGCTGGTGCGCGCCGAGCGTCGACAGGAATTTCTTCAGCGCCTTGGTCGGATGGGCGGGGGCTTTCGCGGCGCTCCCGTCTGACTCCGGATCATCCTTGCGCCGGCGTAAGAAGAGATCGGAAAGCGCCACGGAAGTGATGATATGTGATTGGCGATTAGTGAATCAGCAATGATTGGTGATTGGCGACTGGCGATTGCGGGTATGTGCCGCGTCTCGACTCACGAATCATTCACAGATCACTAATCACCAATCACCAGTGACCTCAGTGCGCCGCAGCAGCCGGTTGCGGTGCGCTGGCCGCCTGGGCCGCCGCCGGCTTTGCCGGCTGCTGCGCCTGCGGGCCCGCGGCCTTGCGCTGCATGTCGACCGTGCCGCGGAAGTGCGCGCCTTCGGCGATGGCGACTCGAGGGGAAATGATATCGCCGTCAACGGACCCGCCGTCGCGAATGTCCACCTTCTCCGTCGCGGTCACGTTGCCGTTGACCTCGCCGAGAACGATGACGGACTTCGCCAGCACCTGGGCCTTGATCCGGCCGTTCGGCCCGATCGTGAGCACGTGGTCTTTCAGCTCGATCTTGCCTTCGACGTGACCCTCGATCGTCAGGTCCTCACTGCCGTTGAGCTCGCCCTTGATGACAACGGATTTTCCAATGTTCACCACGTCCCTCTCGATTCTCCGGGTCTCCGGCTGCGGTGCCGGCGCCGGGCTGGCCGGCTGATGGGCTGCCGGGGCTGGCGCGGGCGCCGTTGGTTTCACCGCTTCGTCACGCTTCCACATGTCTGGTGTCCTCCGCGCGTGTATCTACTGGAACGCCCTGGCGGCGTTCCCAGTGCCGGAACGCCTTTGCGCTCCTTAATGGGTCCGACTCACGCGTCCGTGTTTCCGTACTGGCAGGTCCGGAGCCCACTGAGTATATATCGGGCGTTTCCGGCCACCAGAGCAGGTCGATCGTTTGGATTCTTCCCGAGCCGGGAAGACTGATGCGAAATGCTACATTGGTACTGGTGCGAATCTATCTCGACCATAACGCGACGACCCCGCCGGCAGCCGAGGTCGTGGATGCCATGGCCACTGCCCTGCGGGAGCAGTTCGGCAACCCGTCCAGCGTGCACCACTTCGGTCAGGTCGCGAAGGCCGCTCTGGACGATGCGCGCAGCGCGGTCGCGGCACTCGTCGGCGGAGATCCGTCCGAGGTGGTCTTCACGAGCGGCGGAACCGAGAGCGACAATTTTGCCATCCGTGGCGTCGCCGAGGCGCTCGAAGCCACCGGCCGCCGTCATCTGATCGCGACCGCCATCGAGCACGAAGCGGTGCTCAACACCTTCAGGGCGCTTGCCCGGCGCGGCTGGAAGACGACGCTGCTGCCGGTCGATCAGAGCGGGATCGTGACAATAGACGCGCTCGAGCAGGCGCTGACCGACGAGACAGCCCTCGTCTCGATCATGCACGCCAACAACGAGATCGGCACGGTGCAGCCGATTGCGCAGCTCGCGCGGCTCGCCAGGTCGCGCGGCGCGGTCTTCCACACCGATGCCGTGCAGACCGCGGGCAAGATTCCGATTGACGTCAAGGCGCTCGGCATCGACCTGCTCTCGCTTTCAGCGCACAAGTTCTATGGACCGAAGGGCGCCGGTGCGCTCTGGATCCGCCGCGGCGTCCGCCTGCAGACACCCATGACGGGCGGGAAGCAGGAGCGCGGCCGGCGGGCAGGCACGGAGAATGTCGTCGGCATCATCGGCCTTGGCGTCGCTGCTCAGCAGGCGCGCGCCAAGATGGCTGCCGAAGGCGACCGCCTGGCTGTCCTACGCGATCGCCTCGAGGAGGGTGTCCTCGCCAGCGTGACCGGCACGGCGATCAACGGAGCGCGCTCGCCGCGCGTGCCGAATACGACGAACATCAGCTTCGATCGAATCGAGGCGGAGTCGCTGCTGATCGCGCTCGACCTGGCCGGCATCGCGGTGTCCACCGGATCCGCCTGCTCGTCAGGCACGCTGGAGCCGTCGCACGTGCTCAAGGCGATGGGCTTCCCACCGCACCGGGCGCAGAATTCGATTCGATTCAGCCTCGGCGCGGCCAACACGGAGGCCGATATCCAGCGGGTGATCGAAGTCCTGCCGGGAGTGGTCGACAAGCTGCGCAGCCTGACGCGAACGGTCGCGCGAGTGTGAGGCGATGCGCGTCGTAGTGGCGATGTCCGGCGGCGTCGACTCATCGGTTGCCGCAGCCCTGCTCGCCGAGCAGGGCCATGACGTCATCGGCCTGTCCATGCAGCTCTATGCGCAAGGAGAGGCGTCAGCCGGCCACTTCGGCAGCTGTTGCACCCTGGACGACCTCAACGACGCCAGGCGCGTGGCTGCCACGGTCGGCTTCCCGCACTACATCCTGAACTTCGAGCGCCAGTTCCAGGACACGGTCATCTCGAACTTCGTGACCGAATACGCCTCCGGGCGTACGCCGCTCCCCTGCGCCCACTGCAACAGCGACCTGAAGTTCTCGACACTGCTCGACCGCGCGCAGGGCTTCGGCGCGCGTTCAGTGGCCACCGGCCATTACGCGCAGGTCGAGCGCACGGGCAACCGCTGGCTGCTCAAGCGCAGCGTCGATCGCGGGAAGGATCAGTCCTACTTTCTCTTCTCGCTCACGCAGCATCAGCTCGAGTCCGCGGTCTTCCCGGTCGGGTCGCTGACCAAGGCGGAGGTGCGGCACGAGGCGCGCCGGCTCGCGCTGCAGGTCGCCGAAAAGCCGGACAGCCAGGAGATCTGCTTCGTTCCCGACGGCGACTACGCCTCGTTTGTCGCGACAAAGGCGCCGCGTGTGGCGCAGAGCGGATCAATCGTGGCCGAGAGCGGCGAACGGCTAGGCACTCATGCCGGCATCCACCGGTTCACCATCGGCCAGCGCAAGGGGCTTGGGATCTCCGCAGCGGCACCGCTCTATGTCCTGCGCATCGACGCCGATTCGGGCGACGTCACGGTCGGCCCGCGCGCGTCCCTCGAGCGGACGGCCCTGACGGCGTCCGGCGTGAACTGGGTGGCGGTAGACGCCCCGGCGTCGTGGCTGCCGGTCACGGCGCAGATTCGTCATCGCCACGAGCCCTCCGCCGGCCGCGTGCGTGCGCTCGATGGCGGCCGCGCCGAGCTCGTCTTCGACATCCCACAGCCCGCCGTCACTCCCGGACAGGCGGTCGTCTTCTATGACGATGACGTGGTTGTTGGAGGCGGCTGGATCGATTAACAATCAGCGCCAGGAGCTGCTCCATGGCGCAGACCACGCACGCCGCACGCGCCCCATCCCCGCACGATCAGGAAGAGGGGGTCATGGGGTTTCTCGACCATCTCGATGAACTGCGCAGCCGGCTGATTCGATCCTGCATCGCCGTCGCTGTCGGGATGGCGCTCGCGTATTCCTTTCCAGGTCTGGCGATTCATCGCTCCCGGACTCCACGCGAGGGAGAAGCGTCTCGCCGTCCCATTCGTGCTCACCGGGCTCCTCGGCACGCTGTCCGGCGCCGCGTTCGCGCATTACGTGCTCTTCCCCGGGCTGGTGACCTTCTTCGCGTCGTTCGATTCACCGCTGATGAACTTCCAGCCGATGGTCAGGGACACGTTCACTCAACACAAGCACATGCTGCTGGCGATGATCCTCGTCTTCCAGCTGCCGACGATTGTGCTGTTCCTCGCGCGGCTGCGGCTCGTCACGGCGCGGCTGTTGTGGAGGCACTTCAAGCACGCGATCCTGATCATCTTCATCGCCGCGGCGCTGCTGACGCCCACACCGGATCCCTGGAGCCAGATCGTCATGGCGGCACCGATGCTCGTGATGTATTTGCTCAGCATGGATCGCCTGGCTCGTCGCGCCGCGTACTCCGCGGGCCACTGCCACCCCACACCTCCGGCTCATCGTCGGTGCCGCTGTGCTCGATCAGGCACGCCGCCGCGCATAAGCGGTTGATAGGTCCGGCTGAAGCCGGACACTACGGAGTGTCGTCAGGTTTTGGAAGAGAGCTTCCCGAGTTTGGCGGTGTGGGCCGCAGCCGTTTCCGAGGACGCTGCCCGGTTGTATTCCTCGGATTTCCCGCGCGGGATGCTCAGCGTCTGCCACGCACCGCCCCGCATCGCCTTCGCCATGAACACAATCTGGCCAACGTGGTAGGCCACATGAGCGAGTGACCGGTGCAGCGCTTCGTCAATGCGCAGCGGCTGATTGCGGACGGTCACCGTCGCGCTCAGGTCCGCATCACTGAGCATTCCGATCTCCCGGAACAGGACGCTCCAGCCGTCGTCCCAGATCTGCAGCAGTTCACCGCGCGTCACCGACGTCGACTCGAACTCATCGTCGCGATGACGCCACGGCTTCTCGCCATCACTCGTCCGGAAGTCAGTGAATCGCGACTTCAGGTTGCCGGCGATGTGCCGTACCAGCATCTCGATGGAATTGGCGCCGTCCCCGCCCGCGGTGCCCAGCTCTTCGTCGCCGACCTGCGCGATGGCGGCCTCCGCCAGCGCCTTGTAGCGCTGGTATTCGTCGTTCAGTGACTGAATCACGCTCACGGTCTGCCTCCGCTGTCTCTCGTGCGGGTCCGCCTGAAGGCGGACACTACGCGTCACCGGGAACGGGCCATGCGCTTGAGCAGCTGAATCTGCCCCGCATGGTAGAGGTCGTGCGCGGCGATGCCAGTCAGCAGCGCACGTTTCGTCACGCCACGCTGCGCCGATCCGCGATCGAGCTCCCGCGGGGCCACCGCGGCCACCGCGTCACGCAACTGCCGATGCATCTCGTCGAGCAAAGCCAGATCCGCGCGCAACGCCCCCGGCGTCTTTTCGACTGGCCGTTTGATGAAGTTGGAGCCTGAGAGCGGAAACGATCCCCGCTTTGCGCCGGTGAGCCGGCGCCAGGCGACGTACTTCCAGTAGGCGGCGTGGACGATCAGCTCCCAGATGTTGTGACGTCCGGGTGAGGGACGCCAGGCGGCAAGAGCTGGCGTCATGCCGCGCAGCGACCCTCGCAGGTTGGGACCGTGCCATGAGACGCGGTCGTACGCCGTGTCGATCTGAAACAGGATCTGGCGCAGATCCTCCACGGTCTACACCGTTGCGCTGGGGTGGGCGTCCGCTATCTCGGGCGCCGGAAGACTCTCCAGGTAGCGCTCGGCGTCAATCGCGGCCATGCAGCCGGAACCGGCCGCGGTCACCGCCTGCCGGTAGATATGATCCTGCACGTCACCCGCGGCAAACACGCCTGGCACGTTCGTCCGCGTCCCGCCATTGGTAACGATGTAGCCGGTCTGGTCGAGCTCGATCTGCCCCTTGAAGAGCGACGTGTTCGGGGTGTGCCCGATGGCGATGAACACGCCATCCACCGGCAGGGTGCTCGTCTCGCCGGTATTGAGGTTCCGCAGCCGGATGCTGGTCACCTCGCCCTTGTCGAGATCCGCGACATCGATCACCTCGGAATCCCAGATGAACTCGATCTTCGGATTCTTGAAGGCTTTGTCCTGCATGATCTTCGACGCGCGCAGCGTGTCGCGGCGATGCACGACCGTGACCTTCGACGCGAACTTGGTCAGATAGATCGCCTCCTCCATCGCCGAGTCGCCACCGCCGACGACCGCGATCGGCTTGCCGCGGAAGAAGTACCCGTCGCATGTCGCGCACGTGGAGACGCCGCGCCCGGAGAGCTTTCGATCGGCGCCGATGTCCAGCCATTTTGCCGATGCACCGGTCGCGATGATCAGCGCCGTCGTGGTGATGCGGCGGCCGCCTTCGAGCATGATCGTGAACGGGCGATGCTTGAGATCGACGCTGGTGACATTGCCCTGGAGGATCTCGGTCCCGAACCGCTCGGCCTGGGCGCGCATCTCCCCCATCAGGTCAGGCCCCATGATCCCGTCGCGGAATCCCGGCCAGTTCTCCACCATCGTGGTCATCATCAGCTGGCCGCCCGCCTCGAGCCCTTCGACGAGGAGCGGGTGAAGATTGGCCCGCGCCGCATACAGAGCTGCCGTCAGGCCGGCAGGGCCTGAACCGATGATGACGACTTCTCGGTCGGCCTTGTGCGGAGTGGTCATCAAAGATGACGCTCGATCGCGTTGACGATGTCTTCCTTGGGGACCAAGCCGACGATCGTGTCGACGTGCTGTCCGTTCTTGAGCACGACGAGCGTCGGGATCCCGCGCACGTGGAACCGGCTGGTCGGCACGTTCGGATTCTCGTCGACGTTCATCTTGCCGATGGTGGCGCGGCCGGCGTATTCGGACGCGAGCTGCTCGACGATGGGCGCGATACGGCGGCAGGGTCCGCACCACTCCGCCCAGAAGTCCACGAGCACGACGCCCTGCTTGGTTTCTTCTTCGAAGTTGCTGTCAGTAAACGTCTTCACGTTTTCGGATGCCATCTTGTCCTTCGCTCCGCTTCACGCCCATACGCGCGACGTCCGCGCGCGCTCGTAGACCTCGGCGTAACGCCGCGCCGAGGCGTCCCATGAGAAATCCTGCTGCATACCAGCCGCCTGAAGATGCCGCCAGGCCTGCTGATCCTTAAAGACGCCCAATGCCCACCGCAGGGTGCCGACGAGCGCCTGCGGCGAATACTCGTCAAACGAGAACCCGGTTCCGGCCCCGCTGGCCGCGTCGAAGTTCTGGACCGTATCGACGAGCCCGCCAGTCGCGTGCACCACCGGGGCCGTGCCGTATCTGAGGCTGTACATCTGATTCAGCCCGCACGGCTCAAACCTCGACGGCATCAGGAACATGTCGGCACCAGCTTCGATGAGATGCGCCAGGGCCTCATCGAAGCCAATATGCACCGCGACGTGCTCGGGATGACGCGCCGCCAGCCCCAGCCACTGATCCTCGTACCGACGTTCTCCGGAACCCAGCAGTACGAACGTCCCTCCCAGGCGCGGCAGCTCGTCGGCAATCTCGCCGAGAAGGTCGAAACCCTTCTGATCGACCATCCGCGCGATGATGCCCACAATCGGCCGCGACAGCGACTCCTCGGATACCGGGAGCTGATACCGCTGCAGCAGAGCCCGCCTGGCCGCCTGCTTTCCCGTGAGGTCTGATGCGCTGTACGGCACTGGGATGTTCGGATCGCGTGCCGGATCCCACTGATCGTAGTCGATCCCGTTCAGGATGCCGACCAAATCCCCGGCGCGCTCCCTGAGGATTCCGTCGAAGCCGAATCCGAGTTCGGATGTCTGAATCTCCTGCGCGTATCGGGGGCTGACGGTGGTAATCAACCGGCTGAAGACGATCCCGGCTTTCAGATAGCTGATTCGGCCCCAGTACTCCATCGCGTCCATGCGCATCAGGCTCCAGCCGAGACCAAGATGCGGCAGCCAGCTGGCGTCAAAGATGCCTTGATACGCGAGGTTGTGGATCGTAAACACGACCGGAAGGCGGCGTAATCCGCTTCGCGTCCTGAGCATCTGTGCCAGAAGCACCGGAACGAGGCCTGTCTGCCAGTCGTGTGCGTGCACGACGTCATGAGACCTGCCGGACTCAACCGCCCAGTCGAGGGCGGCCTGGCAGAGAAACGCAAACCGTTCCGGGTTGTCCAGATAATCGTGACCCGGGGCGCCGTACAGATAGGCGCGGTCGAAGTAACCCGGGTGGTCGATGAAGATCGTCCGGACTCCCTCGCCGGAAGTCACATAACAGGTTGCGTTCGAGACGAGCCCGCCCAGCGCGACTTCCAGTGTCTGTTCGGCCCTGCCAGCCGTGATGCCGCGGTAGCGCGGCATGACAAGGTCCACCTCATGACCGAGCCTGGCCAGCGCCTTGGGCAAAGCACCGATGACGTCCGCCAGCCCTCCGGTCTTGGCAAAGGGCACCCCCTCCGAGGCGACCATCAGGACTCGCATCGCACAAAACCTTACCGCAGCCGCAACCGTCTCACCGAACGTGAACAGGATCTATGATCCACTCGTGACAGAACAGGGCGGGCCTTCGCCCAGGCCGGCGCGGTCGGTATCACGGGAAGCGGCGGCGCTGCGCGCGATCAAGGAAAGCCAACCTGAGCTCGCCGATGCCGTCGATATGCACCTCGAGCTCGTGGAGTTGTATCGCCGCGTCCAGGGCCGTGTGCCTCTCCCCTCCCTCGGCATCAGCACCGACATCCTGAAACGACACGCTGCCGAAGCGCGGCCGCTCCTCCGTTTCGAGGACATCCCGCTGGATCTGACTGATCTGCGGCTGCTGGTGCGTCAGGCGGTCGACATCCTCAGACGTCACGGCGCCGTTGATGATGCCGATTACCACCGCGTGCAGACGCTCGGCCGCGACATGAAGCTTCTTGCCTCCGTGTCGGACTGGTACCGCCGCGCCGCCGAGTCGCACGCAGTGGCCTCGGTGGGAGCGAACCCGATTGCCGCGTCAGATCCTCCCGAGGATCCGGTTGCCGATCAGGTTCTGGGTCTTGCGATGAGGCCCTACCTCTCGCGCTGCGCCGAGGTCCTTCAGCAACGGGAAGAGCTGCGGGAATGGACGCATCCATACTGCGGGCTGTGCGGCGGCGAACCGGATTTCGCGGTCATCACCCCGGCCGCGGAGCGTCACCTGATTTGCGGCCGGTGCACGCTGCGGTGGAAGTTCGAGCCGCTCACCTGCCCGTACTGCCGCAACGCCGAGCGTTCGCGCATCACGTCGTTCGCGACCCCCGATGGGCAGTATCGCGTGTACGCGTGCGACGTCTGCCGTCGTTACCTGAAGGCGTACGACGGCCGTCGCGCAACTCGACCGGTGATGCCGATGGTTGATACGGTGGCAACGCTGCCGCTGGACGCGGCAGCGATACAGCGCGGCTATTCCTAGTTCGCGGCCGCCGGTTGGGGCGCGCCGCCGACGAGATCCTGCGCTTTCGTCGAAAGCCAGTTGAACAAGTGGCGCGTTTCCCAGAAACGGCCCGCGTTCGATTTCGCACCGAGCACGACGACCGCCACCTGCGGACCGCCCTGCGGCAGCCGCAGCAGCGTGGCGAGGCAATAGCCCGCGCTGCGGATAAACCCGGTCTTCCCTGCCTGGACGTCTACGTCACCCTGCCGGACCAGCTGGTTCGTCGAGTGGATGTTGATCTGCCGACGGCGCGAAGTGCCAGCCACGGCGGTGGCCGTGTACTCCTGCTTCTGCATCACGTGGGAGATCTGCGGCACGGAGGAGACGAACGTAATGAGCCGCGCCATGTCGTAGGCGGACGACACGTTCGCTGAGAGCAGGCCAGACGTGTCTGCGTACTTCGTGCTGCTGAGACCGAGGTCGAGAGCCTTCTGGTTCATGCGCGCGATGAAACCCTCGGCACCGTAGGACGAGGTCCGTGCAAGCACGCGCGCTGCGACGTTGTCGGACGCGATCAGCATCAGGTGCAGCAGGTCTTCCTTGGTGACCTTGTCGCCAGCCCTCAGGTAGGTGGTCGACCCGCCTCTCCTGTCCCCGGCGGTCACGGTGACGGTCTGAGAAAGATCCGGTGAATCCTCCAGGAAGACTACAGCGGTCATCACCTTCGTGATGCTCGCGATCGAGCGCTGATCCTGGGCGTGCGATTCCCAGAGCACCTTGCCTGTCTCAGGGTTGTAGATGATGGCGGCCTCGACACGCGGGTCGGGAACGAGCGCCCCGGACTCGTCGAGCTTGAACCGCGGCTGCTGGGCCTCTTTGAGCGCCGCTGCCGCACGCGCCTGTTCGGCCCGTCTGCGGGCTGCCCTCGTACTGCGGGAAGTCTTCTTGGGGGCTGGCTTCTTTGCGGTCGCCGCCGGCCTTTTGGCGGTCTGGGCGGCCGCCGAAACCTCCGGCACACCGAGCGTCAGCACAGCCGCGAAGAGACAGATCGACCGAACGTTCCTGAACAGCCGTGCTCGGATCACAGGCAACCCTTTATGAGACAGTTTGTTACGGCGTGTGTCGGCATTGTAGCAAACAATCTTTAACGCGCAAGCTGTAATGTATCCTTTCGCGTCACCTCAACTGCCGAGAGTGCTCTGCTTTTCCAAAAAAGGTGCCACGCATGAGCCCAAGCCAGTCCGAGTTCACGGTTCTGCGCCAGACAATCGCCTCACGAGGGACGGTCCGGATGTCACTGCTTCCGGTCACCGTGATCGGCTGGACCGCGATTACGGTTGCGCTGCTACACCTGGGATCGGACAACGCCATCCTCGGGCTTGTCCCGCTGAGCGTGTTGATAGGTGGGTTCGAAGCGATTCACGCGCTGAACGTCGGCGTCGAGCGGATTGGCCGGTATCTTCAGGTGTATTACGAGGGCCAGCCCGATGGACCGACCTGGGAAACCACGGCGATGTCCCTCGGGCCCGGACTACCGGGAGGCGGAATAGACCCGCTGTTTACCGTCGTGTTTGCCGCGCTCGCCGCCCTGAATCTGACTCTGGCGTTTCCGCACCTTCACACGCTCACCAACTACGTCGTTGTTCTGCCGGTGCATGCGATTTTCTGGATACGGATCGTGCGCGCCCGCGGCGCTGCCGCCCGTCAGCGTGCGGTGGATCTCGAGACGTTTCGCGCCGTCAAGTCCGGCCAGGACCAGGCCCGGACCTGATCAGCGGCTACTAAGCGTAAGAGCGAGAAGTAGCGCGCGTTCCGTGCCCCGCACAGAATCGGTG
>Ga0247825_10000233_pt1 | contig 33975 bp, 34 predicted proteins | sample 13C_Vanillin_Day_FD_194413 | JGI IMG/M metagenome (GOLD analysis project Ga0247825, IMG submission 194413) | Soil microbial communities from agricultural site in Penn Yan, New York, United States - 13C_Vanillin_Day48 | ecosystem: Environmental > Terrestrial > Soil > Agricultural land | place... | reverse complement strand
CCCGCGGCATGGGCACGCGCATGGCGCGCTTCTCGATGCTCGTGGACAACGGGGTGGTGAAGCAGCTCAACGTGGAGGCGCCCGGCAAGTTCGAGGTGTCCGACGCGGCCACCATGCTGAAGCAGCTATGATGGCGAAGCCATAGACGCCGCTTGCCCGGCGGAACTGTCGCTGCACAAGAGGGTCTTACGTGTCGCTGGCGGCTGACCTTCGCTACGATCGTCTCCGGACTGGCCGCACTGCATCTTTTCGCTTGGCTGCCATGAAAGAACGGCTTTACGCCGCGTTCCTCCTGCTGTGCTTTTGCGTGGCCGCCGCGGCGCAGCCGCTCCAGGCCCCGCAGCCGCTCCAGGCCCCGCAGCCGCTCCAGGCCTCGCAGGCGCTGCAGAAGGCGCGTTCCATCGAGGGCGTCACCGAGTACCGCCTGGCGAACGGCCTGCGCGTGCTCACGCTTCCCGACCCGGGCATCGACACCATTACCGTGCACATCACCTACTTCGTCGGCTCGCGCCACGAGGGCTACGGCGAGAAAGGCATGGCGCACCTGCTCGAGCACCTGCTGTTCAAGGGCTCCAAGCGCCACCCGGACATCAAGGAGCAGTTCACCCGCCGCGGCGCCCGCTGGAACGGCACCACGTCGCACGACCGCACCAACTACTTCGAGACTTTCGCCGCGAACGAGGACAACCTCGACTGGGCGCTCGGCATGGAAGCCGACCGCATGGTGAGCTCGTTCGTTTCCAAGGACGATCTGGAAAGCGAAATGACGGTGGTGCGCAACGAGTTCGAGATGGGCGAGAACAACGCCGGCTCGGTGCTGTTCCAGCGCATGCAGCAGCTCGCCTTTCCCTGGCACAACTACGGCAACCCCATCATCGGCCAGCGCGCCGACATCGAGAACGTGCCGATCGAGCGCCTGCAGGCCTTCTATCGCACCTGGTACCAGCCGGACAACGCGATGCTCATCATCGCCGGACGCTTCGACGAGCCGCGCGCGCTGGCGCTCGTGGCCAGGCATTTCGGCCCGCTGCCGAAGCCCGAGCGGCCGCTGCCCGCGTTCTATACTGAGGAGCCGACGCAGGACGGCGAGCGCACCGTCGCGCTGCGCCGCGTGGGGGAGAACCCCATCGTCTCGGCGATGTACCGCGTGCCGGCCGGACACCACCCCGACTATCCGGCGATCGACGTGCTCACGCGCGTGCTCGGCGACGTGCCTTCCGGCCGGCTGCACCGCGCGCTGGTGCAGAAGGGGCTCGCGAGCGCGGTGTGGGGCCATGAGCGCGGGCTGTACGATCCGGGCTGGCTGTACTTCGGCGGCGTGCTGGCCGGCGAGGCCAAGCTCGACGCGGCGCGCGCCGCGCTGCTCGAGGTGGTCGAGAACCTGGCGCGCGAGCCGGTGACCCCGCAGGAAGTCGCGCGCGCGCGCACCGAGCTGCTGAACGACTTCGAGAAGGCGCAGCTCGACACCGGCGCCTTCGTGCGTGCGCTCGGCGAGTTCGCCGCGATGGGCGACTGGCGGCTGTACTTCCTCTACCGCGAGCGCCTGAAGCAGGTGGCGCCGGCCGACGTGCAGCGCGTCGCGGAGCACTACCTGAAGCGCGCCAACCGCGTGCTCGGCGTGTTCCAGCCGACCGAGTCGCCCGACCGCGCCGCCATACCGGCGTCGCGCGACTGGCAGGCTGCGCTCGAGTCGTTCAAGAGCGACGCCGAGGGCGTCGCCCTCGGCGAGGCCTTCGAACCTTCTCCGCAGAACATCGAGAAGCGCGTGGTGCGGCGCGAGCTCGCCAACGGCATGCGCAGCGCCCTGCTGCCGAAGCGGACCCGCGGCGGACGCGTGCTCGCCAGCCTGACGCTGCACTGGGGCGACGAGAGGAGCCTGCACGACCGTGAGGTCGCCTGCAGCTTCGCCGGCGCCATGCTGATGCGCGGCACGCAGCGCCGCACCCGCGCCGAGCTGAAGGACGCATTCGAGAAGCTGAACGCCAGCGTCTCGGTGGGCGGCGAAGGCGCGAGCATCGAGGTGCGCCGCGAGAACCTGCCTGCGGCGCTGCGGCTGGTGGCCGAGGTGCTGCGCGAGCCGGCCTTCACGCCGGCCGAATTCGAGGAAATGAAGCGCGCCGCGATCACCGGCACGGAGGCGCAGCGCACCGATCCGTCGGCGCGCGCCACCGAGCGCCTGACGCGCCACCTGGCGGAGTATCCGAAGGGACATCCGCACTACACGCCGACGCTGGACGAAAAAATCCGCTGGATGCGCGACACCGACCTGGAGGATGCGGTGGCCTGCTACCGGGAGCTGTTCGGCGCCACCGGGGCCGATTTCGTCGCGGTGGGCGATTTCGATCCGCAGGAGCTCGCGCAGCTCGCGGAGGAGCTGTTCGGCTCCTGGCGCACGCCGCGGCCCTTCGAGCGCGTACCGACCCGCTACTTCGAAGTGCCGCCGGCCGTGACGCAGGTAATCACCCCCGACAAGGCGAACGCCGTGCTGCGCGGCGGGCTCGACATGCCGGTACGCGACGACCATGCGGACTTTCCGGCGCTGGTGCTGGGGAACTACCTGCTGGGTGGCTCGTCGACCGCGCGCATCCCGGCGCGCGTGCGCGAGAAGGAAGGCCTTTCCTATAGCACCTTCACCTCGTTCAACTCGAGCGCGTTCGACCCGAAGGCAGCGTTCCGCATCGGCTCGATCTTCGCGCCGCAGAACCGCGACCGGGTGCGCGCCGCGATCCGCGAGGAGCTCGAGCGCGCCGTGCGCGAGGGCTTCGCCGCCGAGGAGATCGAGCGCGGCAAGCGCGCGCTGCTCGAGGCGCGCCGCATGCAGCGCACGCAGGACCGCGCGCTCGCCGGGCGGCTCGGGCACTACCTCTTCGCCAAGCGCACCTTTGCGTGGGACATGGATTTCGAGGCGAAGATCGCAGCCCTCACCCCGGCGCAGGTGCACGCGGCCATGCAGCGCCACCTCGACCCGGCGAAGCTGTCGATCATTACTGCCGGCGACTTCAAGCAGAAGTAAGGAAGGTCTTAAGAACCTAAGGGAAGGTCTTGAGAAGTCGGAACGACGGTCGCCCGCCTTTTCAGAGATACTTCATCTTTGCTTCAGCAGGTCGCGGATCTCGGTCAGGAGCTGCTCCTCGCGCGGCGGCGTGGGCGGGGCGGCAGGCGGCTCGGCGCGCTTCAGGCGGTTGAGCACCTTGACGGCGACGAAGATCGCCCAGGCGATGATGACGAAGTCGACCACCGTCTGGACGAAGTTCCCGTACTGGATCTTCGCGTTGCCGACCTCGACCATCAGGTTGGTGAAATCCAGGCCGCCGAGCAGCGTGCCGACGAGCGGCATGATGATGTCGTTCACCGCCGAGGCGACGATCTTGCCAAAGGCCGCACCGATGATCACGGCGACCGCCAGGTCGACGACGTTGCCCTTCATGGCGAACTCGCGGAATTCCTTGGCTATGCTCATGGGTAGCTAACCTCCAGTATGTCCAGCTTTTCCTCGCCTCCCGGCGTATGCAGCGTCACCGTGTCTCCCTCGCGCGCCTTCAGCAGCGCCCGCGCGATCGGCGAAACCCACGACACGATGCCACGCACCGGGTCCACTTCGTCCAGTCCCAGGATGGTGACCTCCCGCACTCCCTCCCGGCCCTGCACCTTCACGTGCGCGCCGAAGAATACCTGATCCGTGTCGCGGCCGGACGAATTCACCACTTCGGCGTTCTCCAGCCTCTTGATGAGGAAGCGCACCCGCCGGTCGATCTCGCGCAGCCTTTTCTTGCCGTAGATGTAGTCGCCGTTCTCGGAGCGGTCGCCGTTGGAGGCCGCCCAGGCGACCGTCCGCACCACCTCCGGGCGCTCGGCCTCGACCAGGCGGCGCAATTCTTCCTTAAGGCGCGCGAAGCCGGCGGGCGAAATGTAATTCTTCCCGCCGGCAGGCAGGGACGGCGCCTCCAGGGACTCCTCGGGCGGATCTGCGTCTTCGCGGACGAATGCCTTCGACATACCGGTGCACGAATTCTATAAAATGTCGGCAAGGGAGACGGCAATGGCGCGAGAAAAAGAAGGGCTGGATTTCCTCACCAAGCTGCGCATCCGCGAGCTGATCCTGATGGGGCTCATCACCATCACGGCGGTGCTCGCCAACCTTCCCAGGGACTACGTCGAGGGCACGCTGGGCGTCAACCCCGACACCCTGCTCGCGTTTCTCGGCATCGCGGTAATCATCGGCTTGTTCCTGTACCTGAAGTTCTTCCTGTTCGTGGCGGTGGTGCTGCTCATCGCCGGCGCCAACATGCCCGACCAGATCGCCGAGGGGCTGAACATCTCGAAGGTGCCGATCATCCTGGCGCTGGTCGCGCTGGTCGGCGTCGGGCTGATCAATTATGTGGTGAGGGTGCTGCCCACCGGCCTGGAGCCCAAGCCCAAGGAGAAGAGCCCTGAAGGCGTGCGCGCCCTGTTCTACGCCATCGAGAAGAACAACCTGGTTTACGCGCAGAAGGTGCTGTCAATGAACTTCGACCCCGACCTGCACCACGACAACGGCTACACCCCGCTCGCCTACGCCGCCATGAAGGGCAGCGTGCCGATGGTGGAGCTCCTGCTGCGCAACGGCGCCAGCGCCTCGCTTACCACGCGCGAGGGCGATACCGCGGTCGAGCTTGCGCTGCGCTATGGCCATGCCGAGGCCGCCGAGCTGCTGAAGCGAGCGCGCCAGGAGGCCGAGCCGACGGCCGCCGCCGAGGTTGCGCCGGCCCCACAAACCTGATCTAGAATACTGTATGGAAATCCAGTTACCGCCGCTCGTCGCGGAGCAGGAAATCTGCCGCGACGCGCTGATCGAAAAGTACGCCAAGAACGGCGAGACCACGGTCGCCGAAGTACGTTTGCGCGTGGCGCGCGCGCTCGCGCAGGCGGAAGCCGAGGACCGGCGCGCCCACTGGGAGCGCCGCTTCCTGCAGGCGCAGGAGGAAGGCTTCATCCCGGCCGGCCGCATCGCTTCGGCCGCGGGCGTGAATCTGCAGGCGACGCTCATCAACTGCTTCGTACAGCCGGTGGGCGACTCGATCTCCGAAGTGGTTGACGGCAAGCCCGGCATCTACACCGCGCTGCAGGAGGCCGCCGAGACCATGCGCCGCGGCGGCGGCGTCGGCTACGACTTCTCTGCCATCCGGCCGAAGGGCGCCGAGGTCAAGGGCACGCAGTCCCGCGCGAGCGGCCCGGTGTCCTATATGCGCGTGTTCGACCAGTCGTGCGAGACGGTGGAGTCGGCCGGCTCGCGGCGCGGCGCCCAGATGGGGGTGCTGCGCTGCGACCATCCCGACATCGAGGACTTCATCCACGCCAAGGACCAGGGCGACCTGTCCAACTTCAACGTCTCGGTCGGCGTCACCGACGAATTCATGACGGCGGTGGAGCACGACCGCGAGGTCGAGCTGGTGCACAAGAAGAAGCCCTGGACCAGCGAAGGGACCTACCAGCGTTCCGACGGCCTGTGGGTCTACCGCAGGGTGCGCGCACGCGACCTGTGGGACCAGATCATGCGCTCGACGTACGACCATGCCGAGCCCGGCATCCTGTTCCTCGACCGCATCAACCGCGACAACAACCTGCACTACTGCGAGAAGATCGAGGCGACCAACCCCTGCGCCGAGCAGCCGCTGCCGCCTTACGGCTGCTGCTGCCTGGGATCGATCGATCTTACGAAGTTTGTCTCGAATTCATTCGCTGAAACGGCGAAGTTCGATTTCGAGCGTTTCGGCAAGGTCGTCGAAGTGGCGGTACGCATGCTGGACAACGTGCTCGACGTGACCGCCTGGCCGCTGGAGCAGCAGCACACGGAAGCGATGGCCAAGCGCCGCATCGGCCTCGGCTTCACCGGCCTGGGCGACGCGCTCATCATGCTGCGCCTCAAGTACGACACCGACGAAGCGCGCCAGATGGCCGCACGCATCTCGGAGAGCATGCGCGACCATGCGTACCGCGCCTCCGTGGAGCTGGCGAAGGAGCGTGGCGCATTCCCGCTGTTCAACGCCGAGCAGTACCTCTCGGGGGGCAATTTCGCTTCCCGGCTTCCGGAGCCCATCAAGAATTCCATAAGAAAAAGCGGCCTGCGTAATTCCCACCTGCTGTCGATCGCCCCGACGGGCACGATCAGCCTGGCGTTCGCCGACAACGCGTCCAACGGCATCGAGCCGCCGTTCTCGTGGACGTACACCCGCAAGAAGCGCATGGCGGACGGTGCGCTCAAGGAGTTCCCGGTCGAGGACCATGCCTGGCGGCGCTACAAGGCGGCCGGCGGCAACGTCGATGCGCTGCCTTCCTACTTCGTCACCGCGCTCGAGATCTCGGCGCGCGCGCACGAGCAGATGGTGGCCGCGGTGGCGCCGTTCATCGACACCAGCATCTCCAAGACGGTGAACGTGCCGGAGGACTATCCCTACGGCGAGTTCCAGGACCTCTACTTCCTCGCGTGGAAATCGGGCTTGAAGGGGCTTGCCACGTACCGTCCCAACAAGATCCTGGGCTCGGTTCTTTCGGTTCAGAAAACTGAAGATTTCGTTCAGGACGACGTCAACCGGCGCATCCACGTCAAGTCGGTGCCGGCGCCGGTGCTCGGCGCGCTGCGCTGGCCCGGCCGGCCGGACCTGACTTCCGGCAACCCGGCGTGGACCTACATGATCGAGCATCCGCAATACCGCTTCGCGGTATTCGTGGGGCATGTCGAGAACGGTGCGCCGCACGCCTTCGAGGTATGGGTGAATGGCAGCGAGCAGCCACGCGGCATCGGCGCGCTGGCGAAGACGCTGTCGATGGACATGCGCGCCAACGACCATGCCTGGCTCATGCTCAAGCTGGAGACGCTGGCCAAGACCGGCGGCGACGACGCGTTCGACATGCCCTTCCCGCCCGAGGGCGAGAAAAAGCGCATGCCTTCTGTAGTGTCCGCCTTCGCGCAGATCGTGAAGTGGCGCGTGGAGCAATTGCACGAGGGGCTCGACGGGGAGTTTTCCCTCACAGGCGGCGAAGGCGCCTCGCCGGTCGTCGATGCCATGTTCGCGCTGAAGGAGCCGAAAACCGGCACCGACGGCACCATGTCGTGGACGGTCGACGTGCTCAACCCGCGCACCGGCGACGATTTCGTCCTCGGCTTGAAGGAAATCACCCTTCCCGACGGCATCACCCGGCCCTATTCCGTGTGGCTCTCAGGCGAATATCCGCGCGCCCTCGACGGCCTCTGCAAGATCCTGTCGCTCGACATGCGGGTGCTCGACCCCGCCTGGATCGGCATGAAGCTCAGGAAGCTGCTTGAATTCCCCGAGCCGCTCGGCGACTTCATGGCCTTCGTGCCGGGGATCAAGAAGCAGCAGACTTTCCCCTCCACGGTGTCGTACCTCGCGCGGCTGATGCTGCACCGCTACGCGATGCTCGGCATCCTCGACGAGAACGGCCTGCCGCGGCGCGCCATGGGCATCCTCGAATCGCCCTCCGAGACGCACGTTCCGGTAATCGCCGGCGCCAGGTGCCCGGACTGCGGCAACAGCACCCTCATCCGCAAGGACGGCTGCGACTACTGCACCGCCTGCGGCTACGTCGGCCTCTGCGGCTAGCGACCCGATAAACCGATGGTTAAGCTTCTGCGACACATCTCTGGGAGGAGGTCTGTATGAAGCGCGCATCGCTCGCTGCCTTAGTCGCAGTATTTGTTTCCACCCCGGTTTTCGCGCAGGACAAGCCGAAGGCAGAGGAAGAGCCCTTCTGGGCGGTCGGGCGGCCCAAGAGCTCGGACACCGCGATGAAGATGGCGCCGGTGCCGGCGCATCCCATTCCGACCGCCGCCGACCAGCTGCCGGTGAAGAAGATGAAGCTGCCGCCCGGGTTCAAGGCGGAAGTCTGGGCGAGCGGCATCCTGGATGCGCGCGGCCTGCGCCAGGGCGACAAGGGCACGGTGTTCGTGAGCTCCCTGTTCGTCGCCGGCAAGATCTACGCCGTGGTCGACAAGGGCGGCAAGCGCGAGGTGCTCACCATCGCCGAGAAGCTGTTCCTGCCCAACGGCATCGAGTTCCACAAGGGCGCGCTGTACGTGGCCACCCCCAAGGACATCACGCGCTACGACAACATCGAGGCCAATCTCGCCAACCCGCCCAAGCCGGTGATGGTGTACGACAAGCTGCCGGGCGACGTGCCGCACGGCTGGAAGTTCATCAAGGTCGGGCCCGACGGCAAGCTCTACTTCCCGGTCGGCGCGCCGTGCAACATCTGCGACCCGTCGGACCAGCACTCGCAGATCTTCCGCATGAACCTCGACGGCAGCGGCGTGGAGTCGGTGGTGAAGGGCATGCGCAACACCGTCGGCTTCGACTGGCATCCGAAGACCAAGGAGCTGTGGTTCGGCGACAACCAGCGCGACTGGCTGGCCGAGGACATGCCGCTCGACGAGGTCAACCGCGTCACCCGGAAAGGCCAGCACTTCGGCTTCCCGTACTGCCACTCGGGCATCATGACCGACCCGGTGCACGGCTGGGGCAAGGACTGCAAGAGCTACGTGCGGCCGGCGCTCACCATCGGGCCGCACGCCGCGCCCCTCGGCATGCGCTTCTACAACGGCAAGATGTTCCCGGCGAAGTACCGCGACGCCATCTTCCTCACGCGCCACGGTCCCTGGAACAGGACGCAGAAGTACGCCGCCGACGTGGTCGCCATCTTCATCGACGACAAGGGCCGCGCGAAGATGGAGCCCTTCCTTACCGGGCTGGTGGAAAACAATGCCTACCTCGGCCGGCCGGCCGACGTGATGGTGATGAAGGACGGCTCGCTGCTCGTCTCCGACGACCACAACGGCGCCATCTACCGCATCACCTACACCGGAACGAATTGATTCGCGTGTGCATTGCCGGGGCCGCCCTGCTCGCGGCGGCCCCGGTTTTCGCGCAGGACACCTGCCTCGCCTGCCATGGCGCGAGCGGCACTTCATCGACGCCGCTCACGCCGTCGCTCGGCGGCCAGCCCGCCTTCTTCCTGATAGCGCAGTTATTTCTGTTCCGCGAAGGACGCCGCGACAACGCGGTGATGACAGAGGCGGCCAAGGGGCTCAGCGACGCGCAGCTGCGCACGCTGTCCGAAGCGATTGCCAAGCTGCCGCCGCCCGCACCGCCGCCCGGTCCCCCTGACCCCGCCCGCATGAAGCGCGGCCTGGACATCATCGAGGGAAGGCACTGCACCAGCTGCCACGGCCGCGACTTCGCCGGCCACGACAACGTGCCGCGTGTCGCCAGCCAGCGCGAAGACTATCTGCTGAAAACCCTGCGCGACTACCGCAGCGGCGCGCGCATCGGCTACGGCAACGCGGTCATGCCCGAAACGCTCGCCGGCCTGGACGATGCTCAGCTTGCGGACATCGCGCATTTCCTCGCCCACATCCGGAATTAGGTCCCGAGGAAAAAACGCAGCATCTCCCGGCTGGCGTCCGGACCCCGCGGATCGGCAAAGGACCCGCTCATGCTGCCGCCGGACCACGCGTGACCGGCGCCATGCACCAGCCAATGCTCGAGCACGGTTTCGCCCTCCGCGTTCAGGTGGAGGGTCCTAATATAGGCGCGGCCGTTCGCGCTTCCCTTCTCGACTTTCTCCAGCGTGCCCGAGGTGCGGTACTCGCCATTGCTCGGATGGACCGTGGTGTCGCGGTCGCCATGGAACACGATCATGCGAGCGTCCACGGGGCCGCCGGTTCCCGCGCGGGTCTTGCGCTTCATCGCAGCGAAGGCGGAAGGCATGTCGCGCGCGGCCGCGTGCGCCAGGCCGGAATGGATGCCAATCGCCGCATAGAGCTCCGGGTAGGTGCTCGCCATGACTGCGGCCATCGCGCCACCCGCGGACATGCCGGCAACGTAGGTGCGCTGCGCGTCGAGCACATGCCGCGCCGTCACTTCGCGCGTCATGCCGGCAATCAAGGACGGCTCGCCGGCGTCGCGCCGCTGGTGCTCGGGCTGAAACCAGTTCCAGCACGCCGACAGGTTCGCCTGGCTCGACTGCGCGGGGTAGACGACGACGAATCCCAGCTCATCCGCCAGGGCGTTCATGCGTGTGCCGGCCGCGAAGTCGTCCGGATGCTGCTTGCAGCCGTGCAGCATGACCACGACCGGCAATCCCTGCACGGGACGCGGAGGAAGGTAGGTCTTGTAAGTGCGCGTGCCGGCGCTGTTCGAGTACGTGTCGGTCAGGAAGCGGCCGCGGCCCCTCAGCGGCTCGGCCGCCGGCGCGGCAGCATCGCTCGCCGGCATCCAGCCGCCGCCGCCCAGGGCACGCTGGATCTCGCGGGTCGCTTCCATCAGGTTGCCGCTGCGCACGAGTGCCGCGGCCTGGAGTACGCCGGAAGGAATTCTTGCAGTCACTTGGTCTGTTTCCTCAGGAAATGCGATCGGCGAGCGCGGCCTTCACTGCAGGGCTCGCCTGCAGCGCCCCGAGCACCGTCAGCGAGCCGATCGCTTCGCGGGCGAGCTCCGGGGATACGTCCTTCGCGATGCTCGCGAGCCCGAGCACCTTGATCTCGAGCTTCTGTCCCGCGTCGCGCGCGGCTTCGAGGTCCGACTTGCTGAAGTGCTGCAGCCCCAGCACCAGAGTTCGCCTCGCCACGGTCTGCTTGACGACTTCCGCGTGCACCGCGAGCTGGTTTCGGATCGCCGTACGGATGAAATCCGTGCGGTTGCTGTAGAAGCCCTCGCGCGCCAGCAGATCGATCTGCCCGAGATCGACTACCCCGAGGTTGATCGTGATTTTCTCGCTCTCGATTGGTAAAGCCATCTGCATACCATCCATAAAACATCCATATGGATGGTACAACGGCAAAACAGGCAGCGCAAGTGGCCCAGGGGTTCGAGGAAAGTGCGGACCGACGCACGGTGCCGCTGGACCTTTCGTCCTGGCACGGGCTGGAGCGGTCGTATGTCATCGGAAGGAACATCAACCGCGCCTACCTGGAACGAGAGGCGTTCAAGACAACGGCGATACCCCCCGCTCGCCTGCGGCTCACGACCCCCGTGTCAGGGGGTCAGAGGAAAGTGCGCACCCAGAGGAGTCCCGCCACCGATTTCGCGTCGCTGATGCGGCCGTCGCGCACCATGGCGATCGCCTGCTCGAAGGGTGCGGTGAAGATCTCCAGGAACTCTCCCTGGTCCAGGTTGCGCTTCTGCAGGGTGAGCTTGCGGGCAACGAAGAGGTCGATCGCCTCGTCGGTGTAGGCGATGGCGGTGTGGATGACGCCGAGGTGGGTCCAGTCCTCGGCGATGTAGCCGGTCTCCTCGAGCAGCTCGCGCTTCGCGGTGTCGAGGTGCGGCTCGCCGGGCTCGAGCTTGCCGGCGGGGATCTCGATGAACTCGCGGCCGTGAGGGTAGCGGAACTGTCGCTCGAGCAGCACGCGCCCGTCGTCGAAGAGCGGCACGATGGCCACGGCGCCCGGATGGCGGATGTACTCGCGCGCGCCGGTGCTACCGTCGGGCAGGCGCACCGTGTCGCGGTGCACCTTGAGGAGCGCGCCGTCGAACACCTGCTCGGTGGAAGTACGGTGCTCGGTGAGGTCTTTCAAAGCGTGGCGATCGCGACGTAGCAGAGCGCCATCAGCCTGCCGGGGAAAATGCCGAAGATCAGCACCGCCAGTCCGTTCGCCGACATGAGCACGCGGGCGCCCAGGCTGCCCGATACGGGTGCGGTGTCGACCGGCTCGTCGAAGTACATGAGCTTCACCACGCGCAGGTAGTAGAAGGCACCCACCACCGACAGGATGACGGCGAGCACCGCCAGCCAGACCCACCCCGCGTTCACGGCCGCGGACAGCACCACGAACTTGGCGTAGAAGCCCACCGTCGGCGGCAGGCCGGCGAGCGACAGCATCAGGATCATCATCATGAAGGCGTACCACGGGCTGCGGCGGTTGAGGCCGCGCATGTCGTCGAGGCGCTCGCAGTCGAAGCCGGCGCGCGACAGGAGCAGCAGGATGCCGAAAGCGCCCACCGTCATGAGGGCGTAGGTAATGATGTAGAAAAGCGACGCGCTGTAGGCGGCCTCGGCGTTGCGCTCGTTGCCGTCGACCACGCCGGAGAGCAGCCCCAGGAGCAGGAAACCCATGTTGGCGATGGCGGAGTACGCGAGCATGCGCTTGAGGTTGCTCTGCGCGATGGCGGTGATGTTGCCGAGCGCGATCGACAGCAGCGCGAGCAGCGCCAGCATCTGCTGCCAGTCGGCGGCGAGCGCCGGCAGGCCGTTCACCAGCAGGCGCACCGCCATGGCGAAGGCGGCGATCTTCGGCCCCGAGCTGATGATCAGCGTGACCGGGGTGGGTGCGCCGTGGTAGACGTCCGGGATCCACATGTGGAACGGCACCACGCCGATCTTGAAGGCCACGCCCGCCACCACGAACACCAGGCCGAATACCAGGAAGGTTCTGTCGGGAATGTTGCCCGCCAGGGGCCCTATCTTTGCTGCAACTTCCGGCAGGTTCAGCGTACCGGTGGCGCCGTAGATCATCGACATGCCGTAGAGCAGCAGCCCGGACGATAGCGCCCCCAGCACGAAGTACTTCATCGCCGCCTCGGTGGCCTGCGGCGACTCGCGGTTCAGCGCCACCAGCGCATAGAGGCACAGCGACATGAGCTCGAGGCCCAGGTACACCGTGAGGAAGCTGTTGGCGCTGATGAGCACCATCATGCCGAGCAGCGAAAAGAGCAGCAGGCTCAAGAACTCGCCGCGCATCAAATCGCGGTCGATCAGGTACTGGCGCGAGTAGACCAGCGCGGTAAATACTGCCAGATAGCACGTGGCCTTCAGCAGGTGCGACAGCGTGTCGGATACGAACAGGTTGCTGAAGATGTAGTAGCGGCGGCCATCCGAGATGTCGAGCACCCAAAGTGTCGCCAGGAAGCACAGCAGCAGCGTCACCTGAGCGATCCAGTAACCGAGCCTGCGGTCGGACGCGCGCGCATCGGCGAGCATCAGCACGCAGGCGCCCACCAGCAGCAGCGCTTCGGGCAGCGCCGGCAGATGGTCGAGGAACGCGGCCCAGCTCATAGCTTGGACACCGAGACGTGGCGCAGCAGCTCGCCTACCGACGTATGCATCACCTCGGTGACGGGCAGCGGATACACGCCCATGAGAAGCACCGCCGCGGCGAGCAGGCCGAGCACCAGCATCTCGCGCGCGTTCAGGTCCTGCAGCGCGGCGACCTGCTTGTTGCCGATCGGCCCGAAGATCACGCGCTTGTACATCCAGAGGGTATAGGCCGCGCCCCAGATGAGGGTGGTGGCGGCGACGAAGGCGATCCAGAAGCTCGCCTGCATGGCGCCCATGATCACCATGAACTCGCCGACGAAGCCGCTGGTGGCCGGCAGGCCGGCGTTGGCCATGGCGAACAGCATCATCAGTGCCGCGAACTTCGGCATGGTGTTCACCACTCCGCCGTAGTCGGCGATCATGCGCGTGTGCATGCGGTCATAGAGCACGCCCACGCACAGGAACAGCGCCGCCGAGACGAAGCCGTGCGAGATCATCTGCACCAGCCCGCCCTCCACGCCGTAGGCGTTGAACACGAAGAAGCCGAGCGTGACGAAGCCCATGTGCGAGATGGACGAGTAAGCGATCAGCTTCTTCATGTCGGCCTGCACCAGGGCCACCAGCCCGATGTAGGCCACCGCGATCAGCGACAGCGCGATCATCAGCCAGGCGAGCTCCTTGGAGGCGTCGGGCAGGATGGGCAGCGAGAAGCGCACGAAGCCGTAGGCGCCGAGCTTCAGCAGTATCGCGGCGAGCACCACCGAGCCGCCGGTGGGCGCCTCGGTATGCGCGTCGGGCAGCCAGGTATGCACCGGCCACATCGGCACCTTCACCGCGAAGGCGAGCAGGAAGCCGAAGAACAGCAGGATCTGCGCGGTGAGCGCTATGGGCAGCTTGTGCCAGTCCAGGATGGCGAAGCTGCCGCCGGACTTGTTGTACAGGTAGAGCAGCGCGATCAGCATCGGCAGCGAGCCGGCGAGCGTGTAGATGAAGAACTTGACCGCCGCGTACACGCGGTTGGGGCCGCCCCACACGCCGATGATGATGAACATCGGGATCAGCGTCGCCTCGAAGAACACGTAGAACAGCACGGCATCGAGCGCCGAAAACACGCCGTTCAGCAGGCCCGAGAGGATGAGGAAGGCGGCGTTGTACTGGCCCACCCGGCTTTCGACCACGCTCCAGCCGGCAATCACCACCAGCACGGTGATGAAGCTGTTCAGCAGCACGAACAGCACCGAGATGCCGTCGACCGCCAGGTGGTAGTGGATGTTGAACGTCTCGATCCACACCCACTTCTCCTGGAACTGGAACCCGGCGCTCTGCGGATCGAAGCCGATGTACAGGGGAATCGTCACCAGGAAGCCGAGCACCGCGCCGGCGAGCGCGATCCAGCGCTGCAGCGGCGCACGCCGGTCGTTCCCTACTGCCAGCACGGCAAGGCCGGCGACGATCGGAATCCAGATGGCGAGAGATAGGAGCATCTATCTCAACAGCCAGAACGTGAGGATCAGCAAGCCGAAAAGCATCGCCACCGCGTACTGGTTGAGAAGCCCGGACTGGATGTGCCGTATCACGCCGGCGAACCAGCCCACCACGCGCGCCGAGCCGTTGACGATCAGCCCGTCGATGACGGTCTGGTCGCCGCCGCGCCAGAAGCCCCGGCCTATGCGGCGGGTACCGCCGGCGAACACTCGCGAATAGAGCTCGTCGAAGCCGTACTTGCGCTCGACGATTGCGTACAGCGGGCCGAAAGCCTGGGCGATGCGCTTGGGAAGATCGGGCTTCCTGAGATACAGCACCACTGCGGTGACGATGCCGGCCACGGCCAGCCAGAAAGGCAGCGATACGAAGCCGTGCAAGGTGAACTCCCAGACGCCGTGGAATTCGCCCTCGGTCGGCGGCACGGCGCGGCCGAAGAAATCGCCGTACACCACGGGCCCCACCACGTAGCCGGCGACGATCGACGGAACGGCGAGCAGCACTAGCGGCACCGTGACCACCGCGGGCGACTCGTGCGGCGGGTGCGCGGCGTCGAAGCGCGGCTCGCCGTGGAATGCCATGAAAATCATGCGGAAGGTGTAGGTGGCAGTAACGAATACACAGGAGAGCACGCACAGCCAGGCAAACACATGTCCGGGAGTATCCGAATGCCGCACGGCCTCGATGATGGCGTCCTTGGAGTAGAAGCCGGAGAAGAACGGAATGCCGGCGGAGGCGATGGCGCCGATCAGCATGGTCCAGTAGGTGATCGGCATGTAGCGTTTCAGCCCGCCCATGCGGCGCATGTCCTGCTCGTGGTGCAGGGCGATGATGACCGAGCCTGCGGCGAGGAACAGCAGCGCCTTGAAGAAGGCGTGCGTTACCAGGTGGAACATCGCCGCCGAGTACGCGGATGCGCCGAGCGCGGCCGTCATGTAGCCGAGCTGCGAGAGCGTGGAGTACGCCACCACGCGCTTGATGTCGTATTGGGTAAGCGCCACCAGGCCCATGAAGAGCGCGGTAATGGCGCCGATCACCAGCACCACCGAGCGGGCCGCCTCGGAGAGCTCGTAGAGCGGCGACATGCGCGCCACCATGAAAATGCCCGCCGTCACCATGGTCGCCGCGTGGATCAGCGCGGAGATGGGCGTCGGACCCTCCATCGAGTCCGGCAGCCAGACGTGCAGCGGAAATTGCGCGCTCTTGCCCATCGCCCCTACGAACAGAAGCAGGCAGATGAGCGTGATGGGCGCGGCAGCGCCGGGTGCTTTTCCGAACACGGTTGCATAGTCGAGGGAACCGAAATACGCCAGCACCAGCCCGATGCCCAGCAGGAAGCCGAAGTCGCCCACGCGGTTCACCAGGAACGCCTTGAGGTTGGCGTAGATCGCGCTCTCGCGCGTGTACCAGAAACCGATCAGCAGGTACGACACCAGGCCGACCGCCTCCCAGCCGAAGAAAAGCTGCAGAAAGTTGTTCGCCATCACCAGCATCAGCATCGAGAAGGTGAACAGCGAGATGTAGGCGAAGAAGCGCTGGTAGCCCGGGTCGTCGTGCATGTAGCCGATGGTATAGACGTGCACCATCAGCGAAACGAACGTCACTACCACCATCATGAGCGCCGACAGGCGGTCGATGAGGAAGCCGATTTCCAGCCGCGTCTCGCCCATGGTGATCCAGGTGTAGACCGGCCCGTTGAAGAGGTTGCCGTTCAGGACATCGACGAACACCACGACCGAGCAGATGAAAGACAGCAACACCGAAGCAATCGTGACCCAGTGCGCGCCGGCACGGCCTACGGCTTTGCCGAAGAGCCCCGCGACGATCGCGCCCACGAGGGGCGCGAAGGGAATGACCAGGTAGAGGGCCTTCATCCTTTCATCCCTGCCTCTTAGCTTTCATCCTTTGAGCGAATCCAGGTCTTCGACATCGATGGTATTGAGGTTCCTGAAGAGCACTACCAGGATGGCGAGGCCGATGGCCGATTCGGCCGCCGCCACCGTCAGGATAAAAAACACGAACACCTGCCCGGCCAGGTCGCCGAGGTAGTGCGAGAAGGCGATGAAATTCAGGTTGACGGCGAGCAGCATCAGCTCGATTGCCATCAGCAGCACGATGATGTTGCGCCGGTTGAGGAAGATGCCGACCACGCTGATCGCGAACAGGATGGCGCCGAGGACGAGGTAATGCGAAAGGCCCAGGCTGGTCATTCCTTCTCCGCCGGCATGGAAACCAGCCGCACCCGCTCCGCCGGGCGCGCGCGCACCTGCTCCGCAGGATCCTGCTTGCGGGTGTCCTTGCGCCGGCGCAGCGTCAGGGCGATGGCCGAGACGATGGCCACCAGCAGCACCACGGCGGCGATTTCGAAGGCGTAGGCGTACTGCGTGTAGAGCACCCGGCCGAGCTCCTTGGTGTTGCTGTAGCCGGCGGGCAGCGGCTTGGGGTCGGCGCCCCAGATGCGGAAGGCGAGCACGGTAATCATCTCCCACACCATCACGCCGCCCACCACCAGGGCGATGGGCAGGTTGCGCCAGAACCCCTCACGCACCCGCTCGAGGTTGATGTCGAGCATCATCACCACGAACAGGAACAGCACCATCACCGCGCCGACGTACACCACTACCAGGGCGATCGCGAGGAACTCCGCCTGCAGCAGCAGCCACAGCGCCGCCGCGGTGAAGAACGCGAGCACCAGGAACAGCACGCCGTGCACCGGGTTGCGCGCCGTGATGACGAGCAGCCCGGACAGCAACAGCACTCCCCCGAAGGAGTAGAAGACTACGGCTTCCAGCATTCTTGTTGTCTAGCGGTAAGGGGCGTCGGCCGCCCGGTCGCGCGCGATCTGTTCCTCGTAACGGTCGCCTACGGCGAGCAGCATGGGCTTGGTGTAGTACAGGTCGCCGCGCTTCTCGCCGTGGTACTCCAGCACGCGCGTCTCGACGATGGCATCCACCGGACAGGCCTCCTCGCAGAAGCCGCAGAAGATGCATTTCACCAGGTCTATGTCGTAGCGCGTGGTGCGGCGCGTGCCGTCCTCGCGCTGCTCGGATTCGATGTGGATGGCGAGCGCCGGGCACACCGCCTCGCACAGCTTGCAGGCGATGCAGCGCTCCTCGCCGTTCGGGTAGCGGCGCAGGGCGTGCAGCCCGCGGAAGCGCGGGCTCATCGGCGTCTTCTCTTCGGGGAACTGGATGGTGATCTTGCGGGCGAACATGTTGCGCCCGGTCAGCGCCATGCCCTTGAGCAGCTCGATCAGCAGGAACGACTTGAAGAAGTCGATCACGCGGGTCACGACCAGATGCTCCACGGCGTCTGCATCCACGCGGCGATCACCACGATCCACACGATGGTGAGCGGGATGAACACCTTCCAGCCCAGGCGCATGATCTGGTCGTAGCGATAGCGCGGGAAGGTGGCGCGGAACCACAGGAAAAAGGACACGATGAAGAACACCTTGATCACCAGCCAGAGAAAGGGCGGGATCCAGGTGAGCACCGCGAAATCGAGCGGCGCCTGCCAGCCGCCGAAAAACAGCACCGCGGTGAGCGTGGCGATGAGGATCATGTTGGCGTACTCGGCGAGGAAGAACAGCGCGAACGTCATGCCCGAGTACTCGACCATGTGGCCGGCCACGATCTCCGACTCGCCCTCCACCACGTCGAACGGCGCGCGGTTGGTCTCCGCCACGCCGGATACGAAATACACCACCAGCATGGGCAGCAGCGGCAGCCAGTTCCACGACAGGAAGGTGGCGCCCTTGCCGGCGAAGTAGCCCCGCCCCTGCTGCTCGACGATGTCCGACATGTTCAGGCTGCCGGAGACCATCAGCACCACCACCAGCGCGAAGCCCATCGCCAGCTCGTAGGACACCATCTGGGCCGCCGAGCGCATGGCGCCGAGGAAGGCGTACTTCGAGTTCGAGGCCCAGCCCGCGATGATCACGCCGTACACGCTGATCGACGACAGCGCCAGGATGTAGAGCAGCCCGGCGTTGATGTCCGCGAGCACCAGCTCGGGGCCGAAGGGAATCACCGCCCAGGCCGCGAGCGCGGGAGTGATCATCACCACCGGCGCCAGGATGAACAGGCCCTTGTTGGCGTTGGCCGGAAGGATGATTTCCTTCAGGAGGAGCTTCACCGCGTCGGCGATGGGCTGGAACAGGCCCCACGGTCCAACCCGGTTGGGCCCGAGCCGGATCTGCATCCAGCCGATCATCTTGCGCTCCCACAGCGTGAGGTACGCCACCGCGCCCATCAGCGGGATGAGGATCGCCAGGATCCCGGCGAAATTCCATGCCGCGTCGATGAGCGCCGAGCGCCAGTCCACCTAGGCTGCCCTCCCCACGGCCACCTTCTCGAGCGTCACGCTGCCGAACATGGGGCCGATGCCGGCGGTGGATGCATGCGCCGCGGATATGCGCACGCAGTCGTCGGGCATCCTTTCGTCCAGCGCCGCGTCCAGGCGTGCCACGCCGTTCACCGAGACTTTCCCGCCGGAGGCCAAGCCGAGCTTCTGCATGAGCCGCGCGTTCATGCGCGCCTTCGGCGGCCGCGCCTCCCTCGTCTTCTGCAGCGGCGGCGAGCGCCGCGCCAGCGGATCGGCGAAGTACATGGGCACGTCGGCGATGCGCTGGATGCCGGCGGCTATCGAGGCAGACACGGTCACCGGGCCGATCCGGTTGGACAGAAGCGATGCGATGTCGCGCCCGCGCAGGCAGGCGTCGCGCACCTCGTCGATCGTGTCGAACCCGAAGCCGGGCCGGCCGAGCAGGCTGCCAAGCACGCGCAGCACCTTCCATCCGGGTCGCGCCTCTCCCAGCGCGTTGACGACGGGGTAGAAGCCCTGCGCGCGGCCCTCGGTGCTGACGAACGTGCCCCCTGTTTCCGTGAACGGCGCCACCGGCAGCAGCACGTCGGCGTAGTCCAGGCCGGTCTTCCATGAGCTCATCTGCACCACGAAGCCGGCTTCGTTCACCGCCCTGACGGCGGCCGGCGGATTGGCGCAATCGAGCAGCGGCTCGACGTTGAACAGCACCAGCGCCTTCTTCTGCAGCACCTCGTCCACGTTGCCCGTGGGCAGGCCCGCGATGTAGCCGCCGACGGAGTTGGCCGCCTCGCCGATGAACCCGACCTTGGCGCCCGCAACCTGCGCGAGCGCCTGCACGGCGACGTGGATCTGCCCGGCCTGCGGGTGCTGCTGGGCGAAGTTGCCGATCAGCACCGCGGCATTCTTGCCCCCGGACAGCGCCTGCTCGAAGGAAGCGATGGCCGCCGCCATTTCCCCCGGCGCAACCACGCGCTTGCCCGCCATGGGCATCAGCCAGTCGTCGTCCACCGAATGCAGCATGTAGACCTGCGCGCCGCGCTTCGCGGCCTGCCGCAGGCGGTGCGCGATGAGCGGCGACTCCTTGCGCAGGAAGGACCCGACCACCAGCACGCGGTCGAGCGCGCCGAGCTCGGCGACCGGCATGCCGAGCCACGGAACGCCCTCGCGCTTGCCGTCGGCCGAGAAATCGGAGTGCCGCAGGCGGAAGTCCGCCGGCCCCAGCTTGCCGGCGAGGAACATCTCCTCCAGGGTCGAATGGGGGGAGACCAGCAAGCCGAAGTCCCGACCCTTCAGCCCCTCGATAACCCGATCAAAGGCGGCTTCCCAATCGGCCTCCTGCCACTGGCCCTCGCGCTTGACCATCGGCTGGGTGAGCCGCTCGGGGGAGTTCAGCCCCTCGTACGAGAAGCGGTCCTTGTCCGAGAGCCAGCACTCGTTGATCGCCTCGTTCTCGAGCGGCAGCACGCGCATCACGCGATTCTGCTTCACTTGCACCACCAGGTTCGAGCCGAGGCTGTCGTGCGGCGAGATCGACTTACGACGCGACAGCTCCCAGGTGCGCGCCTTGTAGCGGAAGGGCTCGGAGGTGAGGGCGCCTACCGGGCACAGGTCGATCATGTTGCCGGAGAGCTCGGACTCGACTGCCTTGCCCACGAACGACACGATCTCCGCGTTCTCGCCGCGGCCGGCGAGGCCGAGCTCCTTGATGCCGGCGATCTCCTGGCCGAAGCGCACGCAGCGCGTGCACTGGATGCAGCGGGTCATTTCTTCCGCGGCGACCAAAGGTCCCAGTTCTTTTCTTAGAACAACTCTCTTTGCCTCGGTGTAGCGGGAGTTGCTGTTGCCGTAGCCGACGGCGAGGTCCTGCAGCTGGCATTCGCCGCCCTGGTCGCAGATCGGGCAATCCAGCGGATGGTTGATGAGCAGGAACTCCATCACCCCGTTCTGCGCCTTCACGGCGTTCACCGAATGCGTCCACACCTTCATGCCCTCGGTGGCCGGCGTGGCGCAGGCCGGCAGCGGCTTGGGCGCCTTCTCCACCTCCACCAGGCACATGCGGCAGTTGGCGGCGATGGTGAGCTTCTTGTGGTAGCAGAAATGCGGCACGTAGATGCCCAGCCCGTTGGCGGCATCCATGACGGTGGCGCCGGCGGCGACCTCGATCTCTTTTCCGTCGACCGTGAGCTTGGGCATTTATGCCGCTTCTTTCATGGTCCTTACTGGAAAACCCGCCCCGGAGCGACCCCACTTCGGCTCCACCGTGCCTTCCAGGCACTTCTTGTGCTCGATGTGGTGCACGAACTCGTCGCGGAAGTGCTTGATGAAGCTCTTCACCGGCAGCGCCGCGGCGTCGCCCAACGCGCAGATGGTGCGCCCGGCGATGTTGTCGGCGACGTTGTCGAGCAGCGCCAGGTCCTCCATGCGACCCTTGCCGTTCTCGATGCGGTTCACCACGCGGTAGAGCCAGCCGGTGCCTTCGCGGCACGGCGTGCACTGGCCGCACGATTCCTCGAAGTAGAAGTACGACAGGCGCTCCAGCGCGCGCACCATGCAGGTGGTGTCGTCCATGACGATCACCGCGCCCGAGCCGAGCATGGAGCCCGCCTTGGCGATGGAGTCGTAGTCCATGTCGGTGGCCATCATGATGTCCGCCGGCAGCACCGGCATGGACGAGCCGCCCGGAATGACGGCTTTCAGTTTGTTTCCGTTGCGCACACCGCCGGCCATCTCCAGGAGCCTGGCGAACGGCGTGCCCAGCCTGACCTCGTAGTTGCCGGGACGCGCCACGTGGCCGGTGACCGAGAGCAGCTTGGTGCCGCCGTTGTTCGGCCGGCCGAGCGCGAGGAACGCCTCGCCGCCGTTGCGCATGATCCAGGGCACCGCGGCGAAGGTCTCGGTGTTGTTGATGGTGGTGGGCTTGCCGTACAGGCCGTAGCTCGCCGGGAACGGCGGCTTGAAGCGCGGCTCGCCCTTCTTTCCCTCGAGCGACTCCAGCAGCGCGGTCTCCTCGCCGCAGATGTACGCCCCGTAGCCGGCATGGGCATACATTTCATAGGAAAAATCAGAACCCAATATGTTTTTTCCGAGGTAACCCGCAGCGTACGCCTCGGCCAGCGCCTGCTCGTGCTGCTCGTAGATCTCCCACACCTCGCCGTGGATGTAGTTGTACGCCGCGGTAGCGCCCATGGCGTAGCCGGCGATGATCATGCCTTCGATCACCGCGTGCGGGTTGTAGCGCAGCAGGTCACGGTCCTTGCAGGTCCCCGGCTCGCCTTCGTCGGAGTTGCACACGACGTATTTCGGCCCGGCGAAGCTCTTCGGCATGAACGACCACTTCAGGCCGGTCGGAAAGCCCGCGCCGCCGCGCCCGCGCAGGGCGGATTTTTTCAATTCATTGATAACCTGATCGGGCGGCGTCTTTTCGCTCAAAAGCTTTCTCAGGGCGGCATAGCCCTCGCGCGCCTCGTAGTCCTTCAGGCGCCAGTTGCGGCCGTCGAGGCCCTTCATCAGGATGGCGTCGGGACCATAATCGAGCATTACGCCTGCATTCATTACTTGAGGTCCTCGATCAGCTGGTCGAGCTTTTCTTTCGACATGTAGTCATGCATCTTCTTGTTGTTCACCAGCAGCACCGGCGCCATGGCGCAGGCGCCCATGCATTCGCCTTCCTTCAGCGTGAAGCGGCCGTCGGGCGTAGTCTCGTTGAAGTCGATGCCGAGCTTCGCGCGCAGGTGGTCGGCCGCCTCGAGGGCGCCCTGCAGCCCGCACGGCAGGCAGGTGCATACGGTGAGCTTGTGGCGCCCCACCGGGTGCAGGTTGTACATCGAATAGAACGTCGCCACCTCGTAGACCGCCACCGGCGGCATGTCGAGATACTTCGCGACGAAGTCCATCACCTCGCTCGACAGCCAGCCTTTCTCGTCCTGCGCCACGATCAGCGCGCTCATCACCGCCGACTGCTTCTGGTCGGGCGGGTACTTGGCGATCTCGCGGTCGATCTTCCTGAGGGCGTCGGTAGTCAGCATACGAAAATCAGGGACAGACCACGTTTTTCATCGGTCTATCTCGCCAAAGACAATATCCTGCGTGCCGATAATCGCCACCGCATCGGCGAGCATGTGACCGCGCGACATCTCGTCGAGCGCGGCGAGGTGCGGGAAGCCGGGCGCGCGGATCTTCAGGCGGTAGGGCTTGTTGGCGCCGTCGGAGACGAGGTAGATGCCGAACTCGCCCTTGGGCGCTTCGACCGCCGCGTACGCCTCCCCTTCGGGCACGTGCATGCCCTCGGTGACGAGCTTGAAGTGGTGGATGAGCTGCTCCATCCCCTCCTTCATCTCCACGCGCGACGGCGGGGCGACCTTGTGGTCGTTCACCATCACCGGGCCCGGGTTGCTGCGCAGCCAGTCGATGCACTGCTTGATGATGAGGTTCGACTGGCGGAACTCCTCGATGCGCACCAGGTAGCGGTCGTAGCAGTCGCCGTTCTTGCCGACCGGGATGTCGAACGCCATGCGGTCGTAGACCTCGTACGGCTGCTTCTTGCGCAGGTCCCAGGCGATGCCGGAGCCGCGCAGCATCGGGCCGGTGAAGCCCAGGGCCAGCGCGCGCTCGGGCGACACCACGCCGATGCCCACGGTGCGCTGCTTCCAGATACGGTTCTCGGTGAGCAGGGTCTCGTATTCGTCCACCGCCTTCGGGAAGCGGCTGGTGAAATCCTCGATGAAGTCGAGCATCGAGCCCTGCCGGGTGCGGTTCAGCTCCTGCAGCTCGCGTTCGCTTCTGAACCGCGAAGCTTCGTATTGGGGCATGCGCTCCGGCAGGTCGCGGTACACGCCGCCCGGACGGTAGTAGGCCGCGTGCATTCGCGCGCCCGACACCGCCTCGTAGACGTCCATCAGGTCCTCGCGCTCGCGGAAGCAGTACAGGAACACGGTCATCGCGCCGATGTCCAGGCCGTGCGCCCCGAGCCACAGCAGGTGGTTCAGGATGCGCGTGATCTCGTCGAACATGACGCGGATGTACTTCGCGCGCAGCGGCACCTCGACGCCGAGCAGCTTCTCGATGGCGAGCACGTAGGCGTGCTCGTTGCACATCATCGAGACGTAGTCGAGCCGGTCCATGTAGGGCACCGACTGGATGAAGGTCTTGTGCTCGGCGAGCTTCTCGGTGGCGCGGTGCAGGAGCCCGATGTGCGGGTCGGCGCGCTGGATCACCTCGCCGTCGAGCTCGAGCACCAGGCGCAGCACGCCGTGCGCCGCCGGGTGCTGCGGCCCGAAGTTCAGCGTGTAGTTGCGGATTTCGGCCATTACTCGGTGTCCGCGTAGTTTTTCTCGCGCACGATGCGCGGGGTAACTTCGCGCGGGTCGATGGTGACCGGCTGGTAGATGACGCGCTTCTGCTCGGGGTCGTAGCGCATCTCGACGTGGCCGGAGAGCGGAAAGTCCTTGCGGAACGGATGGCCGATGAAGCCGTAGTCGGTGAGGATGCGGCGCAGGTCGGGATGGCCTTCGAAGACGATGCCGAACAGGTCGAACGCTTCGCGCTCGAACCAGCTGGCCGCCGGCCAGACGTCGATGAGCGAAGGCAGCAACGGCAGCTCGTCGTCGGCACAGAACGCGCGCAGCCGGATGCGCCAGTTATTCTGCACCGAGAGCAGGTGCACCACCGCCGCGAAGCGCGGCCCCGCGCGCGGCTCGTCGGCGTAGGCGCCGTAGTCCACGCCGCACAGGTCGATGAGCTGCTCGAAGCCGTGCTGCTCGCGCAACCTTAGGGCAGTGGCGCGGTAATCGGACGCCTTCACCTCGACGGTGATCTCTCCCAGCCGCTCGACCGGATGCAGGTCCTGGACGGAATCGAAAAGTCTCTGGAGCCTCGGGGTCATCAACGAGCGATCGTGTTGGTCCGCTTGATCTTGTTCTGCAGCTGCACGATGCCGTAGAGCAGCGCTTCCGCGGTCGGCGGGCAGCCGGGCACGTAGATGTCGACCGGCACGATGCGGTCGCAGCCGCGCACCACCGAGTAGGAATAATGGTAGTAGCCGCCGCCGTTGGCGCACGAGCCCATGGAAATCACCCAGCGCGGCTCGGCCATCTGGTCGTACACCTTGCGCAGCGCCGGCGCCATCTTGTTGCACAGGGTGCCGGCGACGATCATGACGTCGGACTGCCGCGGGCTCGGCCGGAAAAGGATGCCGAAGCGGTCGAGGTCGTAGCGCGCCGCCCCGGCGTGCATCATCTCCACGGCGCAGCAGGCGAGGCCGAAGGTCATCGGCCAGAGCGAGCCGGTGCGCGTCCAGTTGATGAGCTTGTCGGCGGTGGTCGTTACGAAGCCCTTGGACAGAGCGCCTTCGATGCTCATGGTCCTGCTACTCCCATTCCAGGGCTCCTTTCATCCATTCATAGATGAAGCCGACGACGAGGATTGCAAGGAACAGCATCATGGAGAGGAAGCCGGGCACGCCGATGTCGTTGATCACCGTGGCCCAGGGGAAGAGAAAGGCGATCTCCAGGTCGAACAGGATGAAGAGGATGGCGACCAGGTAGTAGCGCACGTCGAATTTCATGCGCGCGTCCTCGAACGCCTCGAAGCCGCACTCGTAGGGCGAGAGCTTCTCGGGGTCCGGCCGGTTCGGGCCGAGCAGCTTGCCGAGCACCATGGGCACCACGCCGACGCCGATGCCGACCAGGATGAACAGCAGGATCGGAAAGTACTCAGCAAGCATAGGATCTGGTGCCCACGAGCAGACTCGAACTGCTACGGCTTTTTAGGCCACTAGCCCCTCAAGCTAGCGTGTCTACCAATTCCACCACGTGGGCGAATCCGCGATTATCTCTCAAAAATCACTGCGGTACGCTCTTTTCGCCGGCCGGCGGCGCCGGTTTCGCGGGCGCGGCGGCGGGCGAGCGCGATTCACCCGCCGGAGGTTCACCCGCGGGCAGTTCGCCCTTCGTGGGTTCGACCTTCTTTTCCGCGGCCGGCCGCGCGCGGTCGACCACGCTGCCGCTTTCCGGCAGCGGCTTGTTCACCGAGAAGTACGCGAGCGCCATGCTCGACACGAAAAACAGCGTGGCGAGAACCGCCGTGGTGCGCGACAGAAAGTTGGCCGATCCCGTGGCGCCGAACAGGCTCGACGAAGCGCCCCCGCCGAAGCCCGAGCCCATGTCCGCCCCCTTGCCGTGCTGGATCAACACCAGCCCCACGATCGCCATCGCGATCAGCACGTGCAGCATTACCGCCATGTTCATCCAGTTCAAGTTCATGCCCCATTCCTCATTGTCTGACTGCGGCGGCCCTCGCGATCGCCAGGAACTCCTGCGCGACGAGGGACGCTCCGCCGATCAGCCCGCCGTCCACCTCCGGCATGGCGAAGATCGCCGCCGCGTTCTGCGCCTTCACGCTTCCGCCGTAGAGGATGCGCGTGGCGTTTGAAACTCTCTTGCGCAGGAAAGCGTGCACGTCCTGTGCCTGCTGCGGCGTCGCGGTGCGCCCCGTGCCGATCGCCCAGACCGGCTCGTAAGCCAGCACCGCGTCGTCGAAGGGTGCCCTCTTCAAAACCTCGTCCAGCTGGCGCGCCGCCACAGCCTCGGTGCGCCCGGCCTCGCGTTCGGCGAGCGTCTCGCCCACGCACAGGATCGGCGTGAGGCCCGCCGCCCGCGCCGCGACGAACTTCGCCGCGACCTGCGCGTCGCCCTCACCGTAGAGCTGCCGGCGCTCGGAATGGCCGACGATCACGTAGCGGCAGTCGAACTCCCGGAGCATGGCCGCCGATACCTCGCCCGTATAGGCGCCCTGCGCGTGCTCGCTCACGTTCTGGGCGCCCCACGCGAGGGCCGTGCCGCGCAGCCGGCCGGCTACCTGCTCCAGGTACGCGAACGGCACGCATACCGCGCATTCGACGGACCGGGAATCTGGAATTTCTCGGAGGAGCGCGCCGAGCAAGGCCTCATTCGAGGCCCGGCTGCCATGCATCTTCCAGTTGCCGGCGACCAGCCGGTTACGCGTCATCCGAACGGGGGTTTCCCAAACCTTGGGATTCTAAGCTAGATGAGCTCGCGCATCCAGCTTGCCGTGCGCTCGGCGCCGCCGAAGCTGTAGAGATGCACGCCGACCACGTTGCTCGGCGCGCGGCCGCGCACATAGCGCGCGATGGCGATCACGTGCTCGCGCGGGTCGGTGTGCGTCACCAGCCGCGCGATGCCGCTGCCGAGGTTGCGCAACGCGCGCAGCGAGACGCTCACGCCGCAGCGCTGCGCGTAGCGCGCGAGCGCCACGGGATCGGTCGGTCCGGCGATGCCTGCGTACACCGGCACATCGGGATGCACCCGCGCAAGCGTAGCGCAGTACTCGACCACGCGCTGCGGCGCGAAGCAGAACTGCGTGACCACGTAAAGCCCGAGCTGCTGCTCCCGCGCCAGCGCGATTTTTCGCTTCAGCGCTTCCTGCACATCGGCCGGTGGAATGCGCGGATGCCCTTCGGGATAGCCGCCGATCCCAATCTCCCGCACGCCGCATTCGGCGATGACGCCCTCCTCCAGCACCTGGAGGCTGTCGTGGTAGGGGCCTTTGGGGCGCCGCTCGTCGCCGCCGACGAGCATGACGCGGTGCACCCCGTACTCCGACACCGACTTCTTCAGGAACTGCTTGAAATCGCCCCGATCCAGGATCCTCCGCGCCGAGACGTGCGGCACCGGGTCGAGCCCGGCCTCGCGCAGCGCCGCCACCGCCTCCAGCGTGCGGCGCAGCGGCAAGCCGGGGAGCGAGGGGATGTACACGCAGGTATTCGCGGGGAGCAGCGCAGCCAGGCTCTTCGCCCGGTGCATCTCGCGCGGCGAGATCTCCAGCGAGCCGCCGGCCAGCAGCTCGGACAGGCGCCCCTGCAGCTCGCCGTCAGTCGCGCTTGCGGGAAACGACATAGGACTCGTCCAGGAACCAGAGCGCCCCGTGCTTCTGCAGCACTTCGCGCGTGGCGTCCAAGTATTGGGTGCTCCTCAGGACATCGCTCAGGCGCTGGTCCTCGATCTGGGCGACGTAGATGGCGGCGTTCCATGCGGCGAACAGCGTCGAGGTGCCGATGCTGCTGGAGATCTCGCTCGGCAGCGTGTGCATGTCGTAGCGGAACAGCGCGCGCGCGTCGGCGTAGGCGTTGAAGTTGTAGCGCCGCGCGTCCCGGCCAAGCTCCGCCTTGGCGGCGCGCAGCAGGTCGTGGCGACTGTGCATGAACGGATTCTCGCCCGGCCACACCTTCTGGATGATTTCCAGCCCGGGGTCGTGGCCATAGGAATGGATGCCGAGCAGCCGCCCCCCTTTGCCGAGCGCGCGCACCAGCGGCGCGGCCACGCGCTGCGACTTGAACTCCAGCGGAGCGCGCAGGCGATACGGTTGCGAGGCGATGACCATGTCGTAATCCGCGCGCCCCTGCCCGCGCTGGGGAATGACGTCGTCCAGCAGGAAGCGGTAGTCGTCGCGGTAGATGACCAGGGCGGTGGGATGCTCGTACACCGGATTGCCGGTTTTCGGGCTCAGGCCAGCCTGCCAGTTCTTCACGAGGAACGGCTCCAGGGCCGCGATCTGCTCGCTGAAGTCGTGCGAGGTCGTGCCGGTGAGCGACACCTCGTGCCACACCATGGAGGTGGCCGCGGCGACTGCCCGCGGCGTGAGCCAGGGCGCCTCCGTGTAATACATGTTCGTGACCACCAGGACGGTGGCCGGGTGCTCGAAGAAGCGGTCGGCCATCTTGCGCAGGCTCAGGCGCACATCCTCGAGGCTGATCTCCTTGCCCACGATGTAGAACGGCACTGTCGCGAAGCGCCGGTGCATCTCGCGCATCACGCGCGCGAGCACCGTGCCGTCGCCCATGCCGGCGTCGAACAGCCGCACCGCGGGCGGGCGCGGATGGATATGGCCGAGCTCGAGGCCGACCCGGCGGGCCACCACGTCTTTCTCGCTGCAGGTGTTGACGAACAGCAGGTACTTCTGGCGGTTGTCGAAAAAGCGGAAGTTCTTTTCGGGGGCGGGCTGCGGCTGGGGCGGCGCTACCGGCAGGGCGCCCGCGCGGATCAGCGGCATGAGCTCCGGCGGCGAATCGCCCGGGCCGCTGAGCCCGTGCCTGGCGATGAACTGGTTGACGCGGTTCAGCGTCTCAGGAGTAACGCGGGCGCCGTCGCGCAGCCGCGCCACGAACTTGCCATCGTTGACCGCGCGCCGCCCGAACGTCGATTCCGCCATGCCGGTCCGCCGGCAGAACTCCGCGATGCTTCCCAGCAAGGTTCCGTCGCGGGCTTCCGTGGTCGCTTCCAATCTCCCCTCCGATGATGGCATGTTGGGGATCTTCCCGTGGGACGACAACCCCATGCGCTGCGGCGCAATAGGTTGGGATGTATCCCACATCGAAGAAACAATGACTTATTGCGGTAGGCTCGGCACATGGGCATCCTCGACCTGATCGGCAATACCCCTCTGGTAGAGGTGACGCGCCTCGACACCGGCCGCGCCCGGCTGTTTCTGAAGCTCGAGCACCAGAATCCCGGCGGCTCGATCAAGGACCGCATCGCGCTCGCCATGGTGGCGGCGGCCGAGAAGGAAAACCGGCTCCAGCCGGGTGGCTTGATCGTGGAAGCCACGGCCGGCAACACCGGCCTCGCGCTCGCACTGGTGGCGGTGCAAAAAGGCTACCGCCTGCTCATCGTCGTGCCCGACAAGATGAGCCAGGAGAAAATCTTCCACCTGCGCGCGATGGGCGCCGAGGTGGTCATGACCCGCTCGGACGTGACTAAAGGCCATCCCGAGTATTACCAGGATCGCGCCGCCGCCATCGCGCGCGACACGCCGGGCGCCTTCTACGTCAACCAGTTCGCCAATCCGGCGAACCCGCGCGCCCACGAGGAAAGCACCGGGCCGGAGATCTGGGCGCAGATGGAGCACGCCGTGGACGCGGTGGTGGCGGGAGTGGGCACCGGCGGCACCATCACCGGGCTCTCGCGCTTCTTCGCGCGCGCCTCGCCGCAGACCGAGATGGTTCTGGCCGATCCGGCCGGCTCCATCCTCGCCGACTACGTCAACACGGGCAAACCGCGAAAGGAAGCGGGCAGCTGGCTGGTCGAGGGAATCGGCGAAGACTTCATTCCGCCGGTATGCGACCTCTCGCGCGTGAAGAAGGCCTACTCCATCCCCGATGCCGAGGCCTTTGCGGTGTGCCGGGAGCTGCTGCTCAGGGAAGGGATCCTGGCGGGCACGTCGTCCGGCACGCTGATTGCCGCGGCGCTGCGCCATTGCCGGGAGCAGAGCCCGGCGAAGCGCGTCGTGAGCCTGGTGTGCGACAGCGGCAACAAGTACCTGTCCAAGGTGTACAACGACTACTGGATGCTCGAGCAGGGCTTCATCAAGCGCGAATCGTACGGCGACCTGCGCGACCTCATCTCGCGGCGGCACAAGGAGCACGCGGTCGCCACGGTCGATGCCGACGAGACGGTTACCGCGGCCTACCAGCGCATGAAGCTCTACGACGTGTCGCAGGTTCCGGTGCTCAAGGAAGGCCGCATCGTCGGCATCATCACCGAGGAGGACATCCTGCTCGAGGTGTACGGCAACCCGGAGCATTTCGGCGAGCCGGTGCGCGAGGCGATGGAGTCGAACCTGGTGACGCTGTCTCCGGGCGAGCCGGTCGAGAGGCTGCGGGAGATCTTCGAGCGCGGCATGGTCGCGATCGTGATGGACGGCGATGAGTTCCTCGGACTCATCACGCGCATGGACCTGCTCAACTGGCTGAGGAGAAGAGGCGCATGAAGTTCGAGACCAAGGTGATCCACGCCGGCCAGGAGCCCGACCCGCGCACCGGCGCGGTGATGACGCCGATCTACGCCACCTCGACGTACGCGCAGCTCAGCCCCGGCGAGCACAAGGGCTACGACTACGCGCGCACGCGCAACCCCACGCGCGACGCCCTGGAGGCATGCGTCGCCGAGCTGGAGGGCGGGCGCGCCGGGTTCGCCTTCGCCTCCGGCATGTCGGCCATCGCCACGGTGCTCGAGCTGCTCGATTCCGGCTCGCACATCGTGGCCATGGACGATCTGTACGGCGGCAGCTACCGCATCCTCGAACGCGTGAGAAAGCGCTCGGCCAACCTGCACGCGACCTTCGCCGACCTGTCCAGCACCGACAACCTGGAGAAAGCCATCCGGCCGGATACGCGCATGGTATGGGTCGAGAGCCCGACCAATCCGATGCTCAAGCTGGTCGACCTCGCGGCGATCGCCGCCATCGCCCGCAGGCGCGGCCTGATCTGCGTGTGCGACAACACCTTCGCCTCGCCATGGGTGCAGCGGCCGCTCGAGCACGGCTTCGACATCGTGGTCCACTCCACCACGAAGTACCTGAATGGCCATTCGGATGTGATCGGAGGAGTGGCCGTTATCAGAGAAAACGAAGATTTGAGGGCGAGACTGGCTTTTCTGCAAAACGCAATCGGCAGCGTGCCCAGCCCCTTCGACTGCTTCCTGACGCTGCGCGGCATCAAGACCCTGGCGGTGCGCATGGAGCGTCACTGCGGCAACGCCATGCACGTCGCCGCATTCCTGGAAAAGCATCCGAAGGTCGAGCGCGTGATCTACCCGGGGCTTGCCAGCCATCCGCAGCACCTGCTCGCCGCCGAGCAGATGCAGCGCCGCTACGGCGGCATGGTCACCGCGGTGCTGAAGGGCGGCAAGGAAGGCGCAATGAGCGCCTCGCGCCGCTTCCTCGAGCGCTGCAAGCTCTTCACGCTGGCCGAGAGCCTGGGCGGCGTGGAGAGCCTGATCGAGCACCCCGCGATCATGACCCACGCCTCCCTGCCCGAGGACGTGCGCGCCAACCTCGGCATCGACGAGGGCCTGGTGCGCCTGTCGGTAGGCATAGAGAACGTGCACGACCTCATCGCGGAGCTCGACCACGCGCTCTCTTGAAGAGAAGCTGCGCGGCCATGTCTACGAGCTGGCGCGCACCGAGAGGAACACCGACCTCGAGCGGCCGGCGCGTTACATCGAGGCGGCTTTCACCGCCCATGGGCTCGCTCCCGCCTCGCACGAGTTCCTGAGCGCCGGCCGGCCGGTGCGCAACGTCGAAGTCAATCCTCCCGAAGCCACCTTGGTGGTCGGCGCGCACTACGACACCGTGCCAGGCTGCCCGGGAGCGGACGACAATGCCTCCGCGGTCGCGGCCCTGATCGAGCTGGCCGGCATGCTGGAGAGCGAAAAGCTGCCCATCCGCTTCGTCGCCTTCGCCAACGAGGAGCTGCCCTACTTCATGGGCCCCGACATGGGCAGCTGGGTATCCGCCAAGCGCTCGCGCGAGCGCGGCGAAAGGATTTCCGCCATGCTGTCGCTCGAAATGCTGGGCTATTACAGCGACAAGCCGGGCAGCCAGCGCTACCCGCCGCCGCTCGGCCTGTTCTACCCGGACCGCGCCAACTACATCGCCTTCGTCGGCGACCTCGGCGCATTCGGCCTCGTGCGCAAGAGTGCACTGGCTTTCCGCAAGCACTCCGACTTCCCTTCAGAATGGCTCGCGGGCCCGGCTTTCATCCCGGGTGTCACGCGCTCGGACCACTGGTCGTTCCGCGACCTCGGCTTCCCGGCCATCATGATCACCGACACCGCCTACAACCGCAATCCGCATTACCACCGCCCGAGCGACACGCCCGACACGCTCGACTACGCACGCATGGCGGAGGTCACGCTGGGATTGGCGGGAGTGCTGCGTGAGCTCGCGGCTTAGGATCGGCGAGCTCGAAGTGCGTCGCCTGGGGTTCGGGGCGATGCGCATCATCGACAACGACGACATCTGGGGCGAGCCGAAGGACCGGCCAAATTCGCTGAAGGTGCTGCGCCGAGCCGTGGAGCTCGGCATCGATTTCTTCGACACCGCACAGAGCTACGGCCCGGAAACCAACGAGACGCTGATCGCCGAGGCGCTTCATCCGTACCCCAGGGGCCTGGTGATCGCCACCAAGTGCGGCCTGGCGCGCCCGAGCCCCAGCCGCTGGGACGCCGACTGCCGCCCGGCGAAGCTGCGCAGCGATCTGGAAGGAAGCCTCAAGCGGCTGAAGCTCGAGCGCATCGACCTCTACCAGCTGCACACCGTCGACCCGAAGGTGCCGCTCGAGGTCTCGGTTGGCACGCTCGCCGACTTGCAGCGCGAAGGCAAGGTGCGCCACGTCGGCCTGTCGAACGTCACGGTGAAGCAGTTCGAGGCCGCGCGCAAGATCGTGCCGATCGTCTCGGTGCAGAACCGCTACAGCCTCGCCGACCGCAGCTCGGAAGCCGTTCTCGGGTACTGCGAGCAGCACGGCATCACATTCCTGCCGTGGTATCCGCTAGGCGATGGCAGCGCTCTGCGACTCGCGAAGGTGAAGAAGCTCGCCGCCAAGCTCGGCGCGACGCCGGCGCAGGTGGCGCTCGCCTGGCTGCTGAAGAAATCGCCGGTGATGCTGCCGATTCCCGGCACGTCGAAGGTCGCGCACCTCGAGGAAAACGCCGCGGCCGCAAAGCTCGCGCTCGGCGACGAAGACTTCACTTTTCTTTCGGCGTAGCCGGCGCGGTCTCTCCGGTGGAGGCGTTCGTGCTCGCCTCGACCGTTCCGCCTTGCTGCAGGCAGCGGTCCTTCTCCGGGCCGATGAGCTTGTCGCAGGTGCCGCCTAGCGGGCGGTTCGTGCTCGCTTCCGAGTCCTGCGCCACGGGCTGAGCGGCAGCAGCCGCCTCCGCAGAACCGCCGGCAGTCGCCGAGGTCGGCTGCTCCACGCCGAGCGCCGCGAGCGTCGAATCGTCCAGCATGCCGCTTACCGGCATGGGAAGCGAAAGCTGGAACTGCGCAATGGCGGCCTGCGTGTTAGGCCCGATCTCGCCGTTGACCGGGCCGTCGTAGAAGCCGCGCTGGCGCAACGCCTCCTGCACTCGTCTATTGAGCTCGGTGTACCGACCAGCCTCGGGCTGCTGTGCCTGTGGCTGTTGCTGTGCCTCCTGTGGCTGTTGCTCGGCTGCCAGCGCAGCCGCGGGTATGAGCAATGTTGTCAGCAAAAGACGCGGATTCATGTCGTCCCCATCCAGATATGGTGATCCGACATCGCTGCAATCCGTGTGCCCACGGGATCCGCCCGAAGCAGATTTT
>Ga0247825_10000232_pt1 | contig 33992 bp, 27 predicted proteins | sample 13C_Vanillin_Day_FD_194413 | JGI IMG/M metagenome (GOLD analysis project Ga0247825, IMG submission 194413) | Soil microbial communities from agricultural site in Penn Yan, New York, United States - 13C_Vanillin_Day48 | ecosystem: Environmental > Terrestrial > Soil > Agricultural land | place... | reverse complement strand
TTGATCGAGTCGATCGGATGCGCGGAGACCGGGACCTCGATGCGCGTGTTGCGGACGACGCGTTCGCGGTGGAAGGCGATCAGTCGCGTCAACCGGCGGCGCGGCTTTCCGTGATTCATGCCGTCGAGATCGATCCAGCACACCTCTTCGCCGTCGCGGTTCGGATGCATGACGCTCGTGCGCAAACCACCGGCAATGAACGCAAGGTGTGAGTCGGCGTTGCGCGGCTCAACGGCGCGCTGGGCGGCGTCGAGATCGCCGCGCCGTTCGAGGCTGTCATGCGCGTAGCCGGCGCCCTCGGGGAAGAGCGCGCGGAACGCGTCGACGTATCCGGGGATCCGCTCGGCGCTCAGGCGCGCCGCAAGACTGCGATCGAGGAAGCCGGCAGTCGTATGAAACGACCAATAGAGGCAATGCGGGTACGGCCCGAGCGCCTGATGTTCGGCTGAAAAATGGGATCGCAAATCGACGACGTCGAATCGCGCCTTCGGGGCTAGCTCGAGTGTGAGGTCGAGCGGTTTCTCGGCCATCAAAAAACGGGAGTGTCACCCGGCGCCGCCGCCGGTATGACCCTGTTAGGTTAACACATCAGCAGTCCTTCCTATGACGGACGCACATGGGATCACTAGCCGTGGCGTAGCATGGGACAGGACCCGATGCGTCGGCGGCTCGTCATTGTCTGTCTCGCTTTCCTGCTGCTCGTACTGGTCGGTGTGCTCGCCGTGCACACACCGCCTGTCAGGTCCTACGCACTCCGCTTCGTGATCCGTGCCGCGCTGAGCCGAGGCGTGCAGATCGACGCCAATCGTCTCGACTACAACCTCGCGACACGCCGCGTTCGGCTTGCCAATGTGAAAGTGTCGGCCGCCGGGGATGCTCAGCCGTTCTTCACTGCGGACAACGTCGTGGCGGCTGCCTCGTATCGGGTGTTTTTCGGAGAGATGGCGATAGACGATGTGACAGTTACGAACGGAGCCGTGCACATCGTGCGCCGCGCCGATGGGACAACGAATCTTCCGAAGTCGTCGGGAGGCGTAACCGGCGATCCGGCGCCGCTGCCGGTCGCGCGAATCAACGTTCCTCGACTGGCCGTCGAGTACAGAGACGAGTCCGCGAACATCACGCTAAGCGCACCAGCGCTCACGGTTGACCTGTCGTCTCGCGGGCGTCTCGCGCTGGATGCTCCACTCGATCTGACTATTGGTTCGATGAGCACACGCATCGACACGCTCCAGAGCGACATCTCGTTCGACGGACGCGATCTGAAGTTGATGAACCTGGAGTTCAGCGCACCGGAACTTCGCGGTGTGATCGACGGCATGCTTGCGCTCATCAGGCAACATCCGTCGATCGACGTGCAAGTGGTCAGCGACAGTGAACTGCAGAACGCGGCGAAGTGGTGGGGCCAGGCGGATGATGCGCCGCGAGGCAGCGTGCATCTCGAAGGCACGGTGAGCGGGCCGTTGAGCGAGCCCACTGCCAATCTGCAACTCTCGTCGAACGGGATCTCCTGGCAGCGACTGGATGTCGCGAACGTGGCCGCGCGCATTCAACTCAATGGCGACAGTCTCGAGGTGGGAGAGTCGTCAGCCGGGATCGCGGGTGGCAGCGTGACGGCGACGGGAAGTCTCACGTGGCAGGACAGCCGCGCCCGTGTGGACGCGTCGTGGCGCGACCTCGACGCCGCGCGCCTGCTGACGACGATCGGCGGCGCAGGCGTGAGTCCGTCGGGACGAGCGTCGGGCGATCTGAAGGCGAGCGGATCGATCGAGTCGATCGAAGGATGGGACGTCGACGCCCGAGTCTCGCTGGCCGGTGGGCAGCGCGGACGCGGACGCATTCCTGCGCCAGGAGAAGCGCGCTTTCGTCTTGCGAGAGGGCAGTGGGGACTCGATGCACGTCATCGAGTCGGAGACGTCACCGCGATCGATGTGTCGTTGATGGGCCGCCTGCGTGGGGGCAACTTTGCCGATTCGGCTGTCACGGGAACGCTGCACGCTTCGGAGAGTGACCTGCAGGCGATCTTCCAGATGCTCGACGAGTCGGGGCTTGCGTCTGTTCAGCAGGATCTGGTCACCGGATCCATCCGAGCCAGTGCCGATGTCGAAGGGACGATCGGGCACCCGGTCCTCCATTTCGTCGTGGACAGCGACAAGGCCGTGGTATCGGGACAGGAGGTCGTCGACGTGCAGGCTCGCGGCCGGCTCGATGGATCGATGCTCGACCTTGAGGAATTATCTGCTGCGCAGCCTGCGGGCGCGAGCGGGGAAGCGACCACAGGCCGGGTGCGAGCCGTGGCTCAGCTCAATCTGAAGGACCAGGGTTACACCGGGACCGTCGGCGTCACCTCGTGGCGCCTTGATCCGACACCCGATCTTCCGCTCTCGGGGCTCGTAGGCCTCGACTACTCCGGCAACGGTCGCGGACGAATGGTGTTTGGCAAGGCGCACCTTGTCAGCAATCTCACCGTGTCGCGAGACATCGCGCTCGGAGAGATTGTTGCGGACGCAGACCTCCAGGGTGACCACGCCAACATCACGGCTCAGGCGCCCGAGTTCAACGCGGTCGCCGACGCCAACATTCGATTCGATGCGCCCTATCAGACGACGCTGAAGGCGAATGCTCAGGCACTGAATCTGGCGCGAGCGGTGAGCGGCATTCCGCTGCCGGTGGCGCTCGATGGCACAGCCGCAGTTCAAGTCGAGGCAGAGGGACCGCTGGAGCGATGGCGCGACGGGCGCGCCTCGCTGCAGGTGGCGACACTCGACGGTCACGTGCAGACATTGCCCATCGCGCTGCGCGAGCCGGCGCGAGTGCAGTACGACAACGGCCGAGTAGTGGTCGAGCGGTTGGAGGGTTCGGTTGGGAAGACGTCGGTCTCGGCCGTCGGAGCTCTGCCACTCTCGACGCCGTCGAGCGGAAATGCACTCCTCGCGACAGTGACCGGTGACCTCTATGACGTGGCGGTTGCGGCGGCCGTCGCCGCCGACACGACGCGAACCACAACGGAGGCGCCAATCGCCGCTGGCAAGGGCCCGCTCGTGTTGCTGGCACGCATTACCGGGTCGCTCGAGTCGCCAACTTATGCCGCCGATCTCGAAGTCGGACCCGGGATGGTCCAGGCGCGATCGGATCTCGCTCCGGTCGAGAACCTGCGCGTCCGCGCGCACGTCGAGAACGGGCTCGTCGAGCTTCGCGACCTCGCCGGCAGCTATCACGGCGCCAGCGTCACGGCGACAGGGCAGGCGCCGGTGGCACTGTTCACCAGCAAAGGAGCCACCCCGTCTGATGGCGGCGCGGTGCTGAAGGCAACGGCAGTCGGTGTGACGTCCGCTGTTCTCGCACCGTTCGTTGACCCGTCCACGATCGCTCAGGTTGCAGGGTCGCTCGACGCGCGGCTCGATCTCTCGAGTCCGTCGCTGAAGCTGAATGACGTTCAGGGAGAAGTCGTTCTTGACCGGTTGAACGTCACTGTTGCCGATCTGCCCGTCACGCAGCGGATGCCGACTCGCGTCGTGGCCCGAGACGGCATTGCCCGAATTGAAAGCTGGACGTGGGAAAGCGAGGGGACGTCGGTCGATGTCAGCGGACAGGTTCGCATCAGCGATCAGCAGGCCGCGATTCTGGCGAACGGCACGCTCGATGCCCGGCTGCTCACGCCGTTCCTTGGTGTCAGCGGCATCAGCACTGCCGGACAGGTGGACACGCGTCTGTCCGTCACCGGGGCGTTGAATGAGCCGACGATCAACGGCGAGGTCCGCCTTGCCAACGGAGAACTTCGCTTTCGCGAGCCACGCGTCGTGGCCAGCGAGCTGAACGCGGTGGCGGTGCTCTCGCGCAGCAACGCGTTCATCACGTCGCTGAGTGGCACTGTCAATGGCGGCAAGCTGAGTGGATCGGGTCAGGTCCAATACGCCCCTGAACTGCGCGGACAGTTCATGGCAAACGTCAGCGGGATGGCGATGAACTTCCCGGAAGGACTGCGCACAGAAGTCGACAGCTCGATTGAGTTGACGACCACGGTCGAGGACGGCGCGCAGGCGAATCGTTTGAGCGGGCTCGTCACCATCAAGCGCGGCGCGTACCGCGAGCCTCTGGCACTCGTGACAGGACTGTTGAACAACCTTCGGCGTGCGGGCACGACGACCGGCAGCCCTCCGTCGCCATTTCTTCAATCGCTGACGCTCGACGTTCGCGTCATTACCGACGAGGACCTGGTGATCGACAACAACGTGGCGAAGGCACTGCTGGGGGCGGACCTGCGCGTGATCAACGTCGCATCGGCACCGGCTCTTTCCGGCCGCGCGGAACTGAGGGAAGGTGGGCAGCTCTTTCTTGGCAGGAACACCTACGTCGTGCAGAACGGGACGATCGACTTCGCCAACCCATCGGTGATCGAACCGATACTCGGGATCGAGGCCACCACCAGAGTTTCCGGTGTCGACATCGATGTTCGCATCACAGGCGCCCCTGACAACCTGATGACCGAGCTCACCTCGCCATCCCACCCCGAACTAGATAGTCAGCAAGGCAATTTGACGTCGCTCTTACTGACGGGGCGTGAACTGAGTGGACTCGACGAGGCGCAGGCGGCCGAGGTCGGCGCTCAGGTACTGGGAACTCTCGGGGGTGATGTCCTTGGCTTTGCGGGACGGGCGGTTGGCCTCGACACGGTGAGGGTGGTTGCGGCTGGAACGAATTCACGGGATCCAGCCGATCTGGCAACGGAGACGGACCCGACCTCGAGGGTGACCTTCGGCAAGAGCCTCGGGTCGAAACTCGACGTCACGCTTTCACAGAGCCTTCGCGAGAGCAATGACCAGACGTGGATTGTCGATTACCTTCCGGTTCGGCGAATTGACCTGCGCTTCGTGTCCGACGACGACGATCTGAGGTCGTACGCCTTCCGTCATGACGTGACGTTCGGTCATGCTCCGAACGCGATACGGTCAGGCAACGTGTCGCGCGAGGTCAAGCCGCCACGTGTCTCGTCGATTCGCCTGATGGGTGATCTTCGCTTCCCTGAGCCGCAGGTGCGCGGTGTGCTTCGCCTCAACGAGGGCGATCGCTTCGACTTCATCGGCTGGCAGGAGGATCGCGAGCGGCTCGAGCAATTCTATCAGCGTCAACAGCACTGGGCAGCCCGCATCACAACGAATCGAGCCGAGTCTGGTGCAGGCGTCGAGTTGACGTACACGATCGACGCCGGGCCCGAGACACGCGTTCGTGTCATGGGCGTCTCGCTTCGCCGCAGCGTGCTCGAGGAAATTCAGACCGCCTGGACGCAGTCTGTGTTCGAAGGATTCCTGATCGAGGAAGCGGAGGGCATCGTCCGGCGTGAGCTCGCCCAACAGGCCACCTATCAGCCGACGCTCGAGGTGAAGGTCGAGGGCGACGAGGCCGTCCGCACATTGATCATCGACGTGACGCCAACCCCGCGGGCCGATCGCATCGAGGTGCGCTTCGAGGGTGTCGACGACAAGCTGAAGAAGGAGCTGGTCGATCGAGCGGGCGACCGGACACAGGCCGTACAGGCGCTCACCAGCCCGACGGAATACGAGCGCACGGTCCTCGCCGTGCTGCACACGCTGGGATATCCGCAGGCAACGGTGAGCGTCGGCGTCCCGATGTTCGAAGAGACGTTGGCAACGGTTCCGGTGAACGTGAATGCAGGCCCGCAATTCCGCATCGGCGACGTGACCTTCGAGCGTGCGAACGGCGTCAGGGTGGAGGATCTGCAGGCTGAAGCCGCGCTCGAGAAGGGCGCGCTGTATCGCGCCGAGGACGTGGAGACAGCGCGGATGCGATTGCAGACGCGGTATCGACGTGAAGGCTTCACGGCCGCCTCGTTCGAGGGGCGCGAAAACGTTCGCGCCGCTGACGGCTTCGTCGACGTGATCTTTGCGGTCAAGGAAGGCCCACGTCAGGTCATCCAGGAGATCGCGATCAGCGGCCTGCTGTCGGTCAACGAAGAGGTGGTCAGACGAACTGTGCGCTTGAAAGTGGGCGACGGACTTCGAACCGACGATTGGCTGGATGCCCGCCGCCGCCTCTTCGAGAGCGGTCTGTTCAGGCGTGTCGATATCGCGGTCGAACCGCAGCAGGGGGCGGCCGATACCGCGCCCGTCAGTCTTCGCGTCACCGTCGAGGAGTGGCCGGCGCTGCGCCTGCGCTACGGCTTCCAGGTTTCTGAAGAGCGGCCGGAAGAAAACGTCAACGGGCGCGACCTCGTCCCGGGCGTGTCCGCGGACCTGACCCGGCGAACGTTGTTTGGCCGTGCCATTACGGTAGGTGCAGCCGGCCAGTACGAAAACCTCGAGCGACTTGGCCGGGTGTTCGTAAACACGCCGACGCTGTTTGGCCGGTTCGTGCAGTCGTCGTTGACGCTCGAGCGGTCGCGTGAAGAGTTTCGCTCCGACACGCTGGTCACCGATCGCACCACAGGCGCCTGGGAGCAGAAAGGACGGTGGCGAAAGCTGACGATGTCCTACGGCCTTCGCTTCGAGCGCAACCGGACGTTCGATACCCATCCGCTCGATCCGGATTTCGCGTTCGATATCACCTTCGACATCGGGCGCTTCACCTCGAGCGCATCCTGGGACACACGTGATGACCCGTCGGATGCGACGCGGGGCACGTTCGTCTCGACCAGCCTCGAGCACGGAACGTCAAGGCTCGGCTCCGACCTGCTGTTCCTGAGATCGCTCACACAGGCCTACTACTTCTGGCCCTGGAAAAGGGTCGTCTTCGCATCTGCGGCGAGATACGGTGCCGTCAAGCCGCTCGAGGGACAGGCGCTGGTCTCCGAGCTGCGCTTCTTTGCAGGTGGTGCCCGGACCGTCAGGGGCGTTCCCGAAGATAGCCTCGGAGGGCTCGATTTCAACGGAGGCCCTGTCGGGGGCCGCGGGCTGCTGACGTTGAACCAGGAAGTACGGTTTCCGGTCTACCGATGGCTTCGGGGTGTGGTGTTCATCGACACGGGCAACGTCTTTCCTACGGTCTCCGATGTGCGTCTTGGAGATCTCGTTGGGTCATCAGGATTTGGCCTTCGCCTTGTGACGCCGTTCGCGCTCTTCCGCGTGGACTACGGGAAGACCATCTGGAATCGGCCTGTCGCCGACACCGGACGATGGGTCTTCGGAATCGGAAACACGTTCTAAAGAACTCCCAACTCCCAAGACGGAGTTCTTATCGCCTTTGAAGCGTTCGCATGATCGAGAGCACCTCCGGCCGCTCGGGTGCCTCGGGCGCGAGCTTGAGGAACTGCTCGAAGTGCACCGCCATCTGATCGACTCGGCTGGCGCGGTAGTGCATCATGCCGCCGTAATAGTACGCGTAGGCGTTGGTCGGCTGCCGAGCACTGACCTCGTCGAACGCGGCGGCGGCCTCCCCCCACTGCTGCTGCCGGGCGAGCACGAGACCGAGTTGAAAGTGCGCGTGTGGAAGGTCGGGAGCCATCGCCACGGCCTGGCGGGCGGATGCGACGGCGGCCTCGGCGTTTCCCTCGACCAATTGGCGGCCGGAGAGCCCGATGAAGTGCCACGGGTCGGACTCCGGGCGTTCGGCAAGCCGGTTGAACGTCTGCGCGGCTTGATCGTTGGCGCCCAGCTTCTGCAGACTCAGCGCCGCCATGTACTGCACGTCGGGTGGCGAATCGGGCGTGGCCGACTCCGCGACCTGCTGGTATCTGCCTGATTCGAAGAGGCGCTGAATCTGGGCAGGGTCCTGTGCGAAGACCGTCGCAGGGAAAAGCAGTGTGACGAGCGCCGCCGCGATTCGAGTTGTCATAATCGCCCTCGTGGATCGATTGTACGGCAGGGAGAGACTCGACCGTTGTGAGAGCGAGTCGCAGTCGCAGGATACTCAGCTATTTGAGCCGCGGGCATTGTTCAGCGTACGATGTCCCCGCGCTGTGTGATCGGCACACACGCAAGGAGGCGGCATTAATGCGCGGCAACGCTCAGGTCATCGCTCAGCTCAATCACGCACTCAAGGAAGAACTGACCGCGATCAACCAGTATTTCCTACATGCGGAGATGTGTCACAACTGGGGCTATCACGGCCTGGGCGACTTCATCAGAAAGCAGTCGATCGACGAAATGAAGCACGCCGAAGAGCTCATCGAGCGCATCCTGTTCCTCGACGCCACGCCGACGATGGAATACATGGAGCTCAAGGTCGGCACGAACGTCAAGAATCAACTCGAAGCGGACCTCCAGCTCGAGACGAATGCCGTCGCGATGTACAACAAGGCGGTCCAGATCTCGCGCGACGCCGGCGACGACCAGTCACGCGAGCTGTTCTCGAAGCTTCTGAAGGACGAGGAGCAGCACGTGGACTGGCTCGAGGCGCAGCTCCATCAGATCAAGGAGATGGGGTACGAGCGCTACTTGTCGAATCAGACGGTGGGGCCTAAGGACTGAGCTGGTTAGTGGTTAGTGGTTGGTGGTTAGTCGTTGGGTGTTTGAACCAGAACACCGAATCCGGCCCACCATCCACCTACCACTACCCACCGTCCGGTTTCTGATGCGTGGCGTTCCGGAACGCGAGGCTGCGGGCCGGCATCTGCCACGCGGTCCGGATCGCCTTGGCGAGATCCGGATCGTCCAGTGACACTCGCTCGGCCAGCGCGGAGAGCTTCTGCTCGATGCGCTGCATCCGGGCCTCGTACTTCTCGAGTTCCTTCTTGTGCAGCATGTCGCGGCGCAGCAGTCCCACTTTCTCGACGAACTCGGTGAGAATCGCGGCGATCTCTGCGGGAACCTTGTCGCTCACGAATTCATTTTCTCACCCCTCGACGTTGCTCGGGTGACCCTGAGCTTGTCGTCCCTCGACCTTGCTCGGGACGACCCTGAGGCTCTCGAAGGGTCGAAGGGTCATCTTCGAGCTCGAGCAGCGTGGTGCCCGGCTGAACCAGCTCGCCGGCTTCGCATCGGATCGCCTTCACCACGCCATCGCGCGGCGAGCGAATCGGCAGTTCCATCTTCATTGCTTCGAGCACCATCACGACATCGTTGCGCTTCACCAGCTGACCCGTGGTGGCGTTGATCTTGAGCACGGTGGCAGGCATCGGTGCCGTGAGCGCGCCCTGTTCGTCCACGCGCGATCGTCGCGGCGAGCCGTCAGGCGTGTCGCTGACGATGGAGGTGCGGCCGTCGAGGAACACCCACGTATCGCGCCCGGCGACGGCAAATGCGATCGTTCGCTTCGTCCCGCGAGTGACCTGATAGCGGCCGTTCCCGAGCGGGACCACCTCGGTTGGATCGTCGGAACTAGACACGCGCGCCCCTGAGTGACGACCACGGATCGATGTTGGCCGCGCCCGCGGCGCTGGTGCGAGTCGTGGCGGATGGTCTCGCGGCGCGGGCGGCGGCGGCCACGGCAACGACCTCTGGAGAGGGACTCGACGACAGGCGTGCCCTGATGGCATCGCCGTCGGCATCGAGCAAGCCCGTGTCGATGTTGCCGGATACAAACTTCGGATGCTCGAGCAGTTCGATGAGCAGCGGGATGTTGGTCCGGATGCCGAGGATCGGATAGCTGCGGATTGCGGCGAGCGCTCGCGCTCGAGCAGTGTCTCGCGTTTCGCCGCTCGCGATCAGCTTCACGAGCAGCGGATCGTAGTAGACCGCCACCTCGGAGCCTTCCGTCACGCCACTGTCGATTCGAATGCCTGGCATCGAAGGTTCGCGATAGAGCAGCAATGTCCCGGCCTGCGGCAGGTCCTGTCTTGCCGGATCTTCCGCGTAGATACGCAGCTCGATGGCATGTCCGCGCTGCGACAGATCCTCCTGCGTCCATGGCAGATCTCTTCCGCCAGCGACTCCGATCTGCGCGCGAACGAGGTCCACGCCGGTCACCTGTTCGGTGACCGGATGCTCGACCTGGAGCCGCGTGTTCATCTCGAGGAAGTAGAAGCGAGCGGAATCGCCGTTCCCTTCGACGAGGAACTCCACGGTTCCGGCGTTTCGATATCCCGCCTTGCGCGCGACAGCCACCGCCGCTGCGCCCATTCGTTGCCGCAGCGACGGAGTGACCGCAGGCGATGGACTCTCCTCGATCACCTTCTGGTGGCGTCGTTGAATGGAACACTCGCGCTCGAACAGGTGGACGACATGGCCGTGATGATCGGCGAGGATCTGGAACTCGATATGCCGCGGCTTCTCGATCAGCCGTTCAACGTAGAGCGTACCGTCGCCGAACGCGGCCAACGCTTCGCGTCGTGCCTGCGCGATTGTCTTGATGAGATCTCGATCGTTGCGCGCCGTCTTCATCCCGATGCCGCCGCCGCCTTCTGATGGCTTTAACAATACGGGGAAGCCGACGCGGCGCGCGGCGTCGACAATCGCATCATCGGATTGATCTGTCGGCGTCTCACCCGGGACAACGGGCACGCCGGCCTCGACCGCAACGCGGCGTGCAGCGATCTTCGACCCCATTCCTTCGATGGCTTCGGGTGGCGGCCCGATGAACGTCAGCCCCGCGGTCTTGCAGGCCGACGCAAAGTCGGCGTTTTCCGAAAGGAACCCGTAACCGGGATGCACCGCCTGTGCGCCGGCTTGTCGTGCTGCAGATAGGAGCGCGTCTATCGATAGATAGCTGTCGATTGCCTGCGGCGGGCCGATGCGGATGGCCACGTCCGCGAGCGTCGTGTGCAACGCACGCGCGTCCGCATCTGAATAGACCGCAACCGACTCGATACCCATCTCTCGGCAGGCGCGGATCACGCGCACGGCGATCTCGCCGCGATTGGCGATCAGGATTCGATCGAAGGGGCGCGGGCCGGTCACCGGTTACATCCGGAAAATGCCGTACTTCGCTTCCGGAATCGGCACGTTATACGCCGCCGAGATTCCGAGCGCGAGCGCCTGTCGTGTGTCCACCGGATCCAGGATGCCATCGTCCCAGAGCCGGGCGGTCGAGTAGTAGGGCGACCCTTCGCGCTCGTACTTGTCGAGGATCGGACCGCGGATGGCCTGCTCCTCTTCGGGGCTGAGCGACTTGCCCTCGCGCGCGAACTGGTCGCGCTTCACGGTTGTCAACACGCCAGCGGCCTGCTCTCCACCCATGACAGAGATGCGGGCGTTGGGCCACATCCAGAGAAAGCGCGGATCGTACGCACGTCCGCACATTCCGTAGTTGCCGGCGCCAAACGAGCCGCCAATGACGACCGTAAATTTCGGGACGACCGAATTGGCGACGGCGTGCACCATCTTCGCTCCGTCCTTCGCGATGCCGCCTCGTTCGTATTGCCGTCCGACGATGAAGCCGGTGATGTTCTGGAGGAAGACAAGCGGGACGCCGCGCTGATTGCACAACTCGATGAAGTGTGTCGCCTTGAGGGCAGACTCGGAAAACAGCACACCGTTGTTGGCGACGATCCCGACGAGGAAGCCATGCAGCCGGGCGAAGCCAGTGACCAGCGTCGTCGCGTAACGCTGCTTGAACTCGTCGAAGCGCGATCCGTCAACAATGCGCGCGATCACCTCCCGCACGTCGTACGGCTTGCGGACATCGGCGTTGACGATTCCGTAAATCTCCTGAGGGTCGTACGCCGGCTCCTCGGGCACCGTCATATCCGCAGGAAGACTCTTCTGCGTGTTGAGGGTGCCGATGATTGTTCGCGTCTGCCTCAGCGCGTGGTCATCGTCTTCAGCGAGATAGTCGGCGACGCCGGACAGCCGGGTGTGGACGTCGGCGCCGCCAAGTTCCTCCGCAGTGACGTCCTCTCCTGTCGCCGCCTTCACAAGTGGGGGACCTCCCAGAAAAATCGTCCCTGTTCCTTTCACGATGATCGTTTCGTCGGACATCGCCGGCACATAGGCGCCACCGGCTGTGCACGACCCCATGACTACGGCAATCTGCGGAATGCCGAGCGCAGACATTCGAGCCTGGTTGTAGAAAATGCGGCCAAAGTGATCGCGGTCGGGGAAAACCTCGGCCTGCAACGGCAGGAACGCACCGCCAGAGTCCACTAGATAGACGCACGGCAGGCGGTTCTCGAGGGCGATCTGTTGCGCTCGCACGTGCTTCTTCACGGTGATCGGATAGTAGGTGCCGCCCTTCACCGTGGCGTCGTTGGCCACGATCATCACTTCGCGATCAGAGACCCGGCCAATCCCGGTCACCAATCCGGCACCGGGAGCTTCGTTGTCGTACATGTCCCAGGCCGCCATTGCCGATAACTCCAGCAGGGGAGAACCCGGGTCGAGCAGTCGGCTGATGCGTTCCCGGGCCGGCAGTTTGCCCTGTTCGCGGTGACGCTGGAGGTAGCGTTCTCCGCCGCCGGCCCTGGCTTGGGTCAGCTGCGCTCGAAGCTCGGCTACCAGGCTCTCCATTCGACTCGCGTTGCCGCGGAATTCCGCATCAGCCGGATTGATCTGCGTGTCGAGGAGATCCATAGAGTGTTCGCGATTATAGGAGTGTTCTTAGGCCGATCACGTGTGTGTAGTTGTTACAAACTGTCTGATTTGACTCGTCCCTACCCAGTTGTGTATTGATTGAAGACGGCATGTGCTAGTGTAACCACCGGGGGGATTTTGCTGATTTCTACGCACCCATTTTCGAACAGACGCCGCCGACGAGTGCTCGCGATCGACGAGCAGAACTCGATGACAAGTTTGCTTCAAGCCGTCGCCGAAGCCGAACGCTACGACGTGCGCGGGGCCCGGTCGGGAGCCGACGGCGCAGAAGTCTACAAGCAGTGGCGTCCCGATGTGGTTTTGACGGATCTGTCTCTGCCGGACATGGACGGCATCGAGTTGTTACGTCGGCTCAAGCAGTTGGACCCCGAGCCCGAAGTGATCGTGGTCGGTGGACAGGGAACGATTACCCGAGCCGTCGAAGCCGGACGAGCGGGCGCCTTCTTTTTTCTCGAGCGCCCGGTATCGGAAGACGGTCTGGTCGACCTGTTGGGAAAGGCTGTCGGCCGCATCGACGAGCGCGTCGAACATCAACAGCTCAAGGATCGACTCCGAGGGCAATACAGCTTTGCGAGCGTGATCGGTCAGAGCTCGGCCATGATGGCGCTGTTCGAGCTGGTGGAAAGCGTCGCAGCGAGCGACGCCAACATCCTGATTCAAGGCGAGAACGGCACCGGCAAGGAACTCATCGCCAACGCCATACACTACAACTCGCATCGTGCGAGCGGTCCCTTCATAAAGATCAACTGCGCGTCCATTCCGAGAGACCTGATCGAGAGCGAGCTGTTTGGCTACAAGAAGGGCGCGTTCACCGGTGCGGCCACCGACAAGATCGGGCTCGTCGAGATGGCGGAGGGCGGCTCGTTGCTGCTCGACGAGATCGGCGAGATGCCGGCGTACCTGCAGACGAAACTGCTGCGCGTCCTTCAAGAGCGTGAGTATCGTCCGATCGGCAGCGATCGTCTGGTTGTGGTCGATTTCAGGTTGATCTGCGCGACCAACGTGGACCTCGAAGTGGCACTGCGTGAGGGTCGCCTGCGCGAGGACCTGTACTTCCGCATCAACACGATCTCCGTGCGCGTGCCGCCGCTACGCGAGCGGACGGAAGACATCCCGCTGCTGTGCAATCACTTCCTCTCGAAGTTCAACCAGCGTTATCAGAAGTCGATTCGCTCCGTTTCGCCATCCGTGTATCACCTGCTGATTCGCAACCGGTGGGCAGGCAACGTCCGCGAGCTCGAGAATGCGATCGAACGTGCGGTGCTGGTGTGTAAGACAGGAGAGATCACACCCGCGGATCTCCCGGACTCCGTGCGCGACAGCGCCGCCAGTGCGCGCGAGTTCACCATCCCGCCGCATCGCACGCTGGCCGAGATCGAGCGGATGGCCATCCTGCAGACGCTTCAGCGCACGAACTGGAACAAGCAGGAGGCGGCGCAGATCCTGGGCCTCTATCGCCCCACCCTTTACAGCAAGATGAAGAAGCACGAGATCCGCGACAACCGGGCCTCGCGGCGGGAGGCCGCACAACGCTGACTCTCGAGTGGACGCGGTTGTGGCGTCCCGTACGCCGCGAACTGCGTCTCTGGGGGCAGGCCGCGTGGCGGGCCCTGATCGGGCTCGTCAGCAGGAACGACCTGACGCACGCCGCTTCGATCGCGTACTACTCACTGCTGTCGCTCTTTCCGTTTCTCCTCCTCCTTCTCTCAATCCTTGGAGTCGTGACGGCTGATGCAGACGATCGGGCGCGAGTCCTGGGCTTCGTCTTCCGTTATTTCCCGACGCGGCTCGACTTCATGACCGACCAGCTGGACGCCTTCCGTGCGGACAGCATTCGCATCGGTGTGGCTGGCGGCCTCGGGCTGGTGTGGGCATCACTCGGGTTCTTCGGTGCGGTCACGAGTGCAGTAAACGAGGCCTGGGGAGTCGAGAAGCAGCGAAGCTTCTGGAAGCATCGACTCGTATCGTTCCTGCTGCTGGTGGCAGCGACGGTGGCCATGGCCGTGGCGTTGGTCGTCGTCAGCTTCATTCAGGTGGCGGAAACGTCGCGCGTCGGGCAACTGCTGGCCGGCGCACCGTGGTTCGTGGCACTGCAGACATTCGTGTTCAGGTATCTGGCGATGGTGCTCCTGATGGTCGGCACCGGCCTTGTCTTCTATTTCATTCCCAACGCCCGCACGCGGTTTCGCGACGTGTGGGTTGGCGCCATCCTGACCGGGCTGCTTTGGCGAGTCGCGCTCTCGGGCTTCTCGTGGTACGTCCGTCAGAACCAGCGGCTCAGCATCATTCACGGGTCGATCACTACCGTCGTCGTCTTCCTGCTCTGGATCTACATCTCGTCAGTCATCCTGATGTACGGCGTAGAGTTCACGGCGGCGTACGCGCGACTCCGTCGACATCGAACCGAGACGATGCCTGCGGCGGCCAGCCCGAGGACATGAGACAGCGGGCTTCAGGCTCTGGGCTCTGGGCTTTGGGTTGTTTGTTCGTGGCCTCGACGAGCGCGGCAGCCATGGTGCTGGTGTCGGTCGAGGAGGAGATCGAAATCGGGCGCACCGCAAACGAGCAGGTACGCAAGCAGGTGCCCGAGTTTAAGGATGCCATGGTGACCCGTTACGTTCGCGATGTCGGAAAGCGGCTCGTTCGCGCGGCACCGGGAGCGAAATATCCATACACGTTCGCCGTTGCCGATTTGCTGGAGATCAACGCGTTCTCGCTCCCAGGCGGCCCCGTGTGGATCAACCGCGGCGTGCTGAGCAAGGCGGCGAACGAGTCGCAAGTGGCGGCGGTTCTGGCGCACGAGGTCGCGCACATCGCTAGGCGCCATGGCGCGGACCGGCTCACGCAGGGCATGGTCGCGAAGTGGGGCCTTGGTCTGTTGGGGGCACTACTCGGCAACACCGGCGGGGCGGGAACGGCGCAGGCCGCAGCCAGTGTGCTGACCGGCGGCGTCTTTCTGAAGTTCGACCGCGCCGAAGAACGCGAGGCCGACGAAGCAGGGATGACGATCCTCACGCGTTCCGGGTGGAGTGGCCGCGGGATGGTCGAGTTGTTCCAGATGCTCGCACGAGAGGCGAGTCGCGACCAGAGTAGCGTCGATGCCTTCCTCTCGAGCCATCCATCGCCGCAGGATCGCATCGACAATCTCGCAGCCCAGGTGAAGCGACAGAAGGGCGGTACGCGCGACAGCGAGCGGTATCGATCAGTCAGAGCGCACCTCGCCCGCGTGACCACGTCGCGGTCGGGGGATAATCGCTGAAGTGCCGAATCGTCTCGCCGCCGAACAGAGTCCCTATCTCCTCCAGCACAAGGACAACCCGGTCGACTGGTACCCATGGGGCCAGGACGCGTTCGACCTGGCGCGCCGTGAGAACAAGCCGATCTTCCTGTCGGTCGGTTACTCGACGTGCCACTGGTGCCACGTGATGGAGCACGAGAGCTTCGAGAACCCGGTGATTGCCGAGGTGCTCTCCCGTTACTTCGTCTCAATCAAGGTCGATCGAGAGGAGCGCCCGGACGTGGACCGCGTCTACATGACGTTCGTCCAGTCCTCGACCGGGTCCGGCGGGTGGCCGATGAGCGTCTGGCTCACGCCAACCCTCGAGCCCTTCTACGGCGGGACATATTTCCCACCCGAGGCACGATGGGGACGACCGGGCTTCGTCGAGATTCTCGAAGAGATCGCGCGAGTCTGGCGCGAGGAACAGCCGAAGGTCGAGCAGTCGGCGGTGACGATCATGGGACGCCTTCAGAGCATGCGCTCGACTGGCGAGCCCGGCGCTGTTCCCGATGCCGGCGTACTGAGTCGCACAGTGGGAGAGTTCGCCTCGTCGTTCGATCCGCGACGCGGCGGCTTCGGGGGCGCACCGAAGTTTCCACGGCCGAGCGAGCTGTTGTTCCTTCTCCGCGAATATGCGCGAACCGGAGCGGCCAATGCGAGAGACATGGCGCTGGTGACCCTGCGTGCCATGGCGCTGGGCGGAATGCGCGACCACCTCGGCGGAGGATTCCACCGGTACTCAGTCGATGCCGACTGGCGTGTGCCCCACTTCGAGAAGATGCTCTACGACCAGGCGCAGCTCGTCCTCGCATACGCCGAAGCCGCGCAGCTCACGGGCGATCGCTTCTATGCCGATGTGGCCCTCGACACGCTCGACTACGTCCGACGCGATCTGACCTCGCCCGGCGGTGGGTTCTTTTCCGCCGAGGATGCCGACAGCGTTCCGCCGGAACACGCGCATGAGCCTCGTCCCCACAAGACGGAGGGCGCGTTCTACATCTGGCGCGACGACGAGATTCAGGATGTCCTCGGTGATGATGCTGCGGTATTCCGGGCTCGGTTCGGCATCCTGCCGGATGGCAACGCGCCGAACGATCCCCAGGGCGAGTTCACGGAGAAGAACCTGCTCTATACGGCCCGATCGCTCGACGACGTCGCGTCGATGACGGGTCGACCCGTCGAAGGAGTCATGGACGGGCTGCGGCGCGCGCGGCCTCTATTGATGGCGCGCCGGGGATCGCGACCCCGTCCGCACCTCGACGACAAGGTGCTCACTGCATGGAACGGGCTGATGATCGCCGCCTTTGCACGCGCAGCCCGCACTATTGGCGGCGCCGAGTCTTACCTCGAAGACGCGCAGAAGGCCGCGCGTTTCGTCCGCGAGCACCTATGCCAGTCGTCGAGCCAGACACTCCTGAGGCGCTATCGGGAGGGATCCTCCGGTGTGGACGCGTACGCCGAGGACTATGCCTATTTGATCTTCGGCCTGCTCGAATTGTTCCAGGCAGATGGCGATCCCGACTGGTTGGAGTGGGCGACCACGCTGCAGCGGCGCCAGGACGAGCTGTTCTGCGACGCGATCGATGGCGGATGGTTCAGCACGACAGGCAAGGACGAATCAGTGCTGCTGCGCCTCAAGGAAGACTACGACGGCGCAGAGCCCGCAGCGAGTTCGGTGAGCGTCATGAACCTCCTGGTGCTCTCGCATCTCGGCGTCGGGGGTTTTTCGGAGCAGATCACGCGCACGCTTGGCGTGTTCGCATCGCGGCTCGCGCAGTCAGGGCGGGTGGCGCCTATGATGCTGGCTGCGCTCTCCATCTATCACGCCGGTACGCCCCAGTTGGTCATCACCGGCGACCCATCGGCTGACGACACAAAAGCGCTCCGTGAAGTCGTCATGCACCGCTATCTCCCGACGACCATCGTCGTTCCGCTCGCGCCGGCGGCACGGGCCAGAATCTCGGAGTTGCTCCCATGGACCGCGAGCATGAAGGAGATCGATGGGCGGGCGACGGCGTATCTGTGTCGTGACTTCGCATGCGAGGCACCGACGACGGATGGTGCAGAGCTCGGAAGATTACTGGACAGAAGGTAATGCAAGATGCAAAATTCAAAGTGCAAGGGACGAAACGCATTTTGCATTTTGAGTTTTTGAATTTTGAATTCAATGGAGATTCCCCTGGACATCTGGCTTCGTGGCGACGTTCACGCCACGAGTCAGGTCATCAGCGTCGCGACTCGCGAGCCGGGGCGTTGGACCGATGACGACGTGACCGCTGTGCTCGTAGGGATGTTGCGCGCGCTCGAGCAGGCGAAGAACCCTGAGGCCGATGAGAATCGGCAGGTGGCGATGCGAGGTTTCAGCTGGATCGTGAATCCCTACGACGGAGGCGGCGTGGTGATCGCTCTCGAGTTGTCACTCGGTGCGGTCATCGCCGGACCCTTCGACGTCGCGGAGCGCGACTTGACCGCGATGATTCAGCGAGTGATGGCCGCGGAACGTGCGGCGATGCCCAGCACCGGCGCGACGGTTCACTAGTTGGGCAAGATCAAGATGGGGCGACTGGGGTAAGCGCGGTTGCTCAGCCAGCGGGGCGAAGCCGCCGGCTGAGTCCGCGTCGGAATCGGACGGACGCTGCCCCTCGACAGGCTCAGAATGCCCAAGCCGGTCGAGGGAAGGTATGAGGGTGCCGCCCAGGAGAAGGCGACTTGCGCCCGGCCAACCCGAGATCCAGCATATCCCAGTCGGCCCCTCCCGGATCCGCCTAAAACCTCTGTGTATACAACACTTTAGAGGCGGCTCGTCTGTCCAGAGTACCGAAACGGTCGCGCACCGGGTCCTCCACACAGTTGTGGGTGTACACCACATAGAGGTCGTTTCCGGGCTTCAAAATCCATCGATAGCGTGATTGCCATCCGAGCACGCGACTCATCGTGTCGTACTGAATGATGTTCACGAGCGCCATGAACGGTGAGAACTGCGTGTCGGCGACACCGCGGAACACGTTCGATGCGAAGCTCCCCTCGGCCAGGTCGATCTGATTCCACTCGCCGTTGAGGCTGATGATGTAGCCGGGCCGCGCCCTGACCGTCAGACCGAGGATGGTCTGATCGCGATGGCCTGAGTAGAACCCTCCGGTCTCGAAGCGGCCATTCAGCGCAAGCACCCGCCGGTTCGCAGTCTGACCGCGGATGGCGAGTCGCGTGAAGCGATACTCGGCGCCCGCCGGCATGGTGATGCCCGGAGCGATGTTGAACGGGCGGTCGAGCATCACGTAGGTCGGGTCCACCTCGATGCCGACGTTGTCCTGGCTGTGGAACTGCGCGCTGAAGACCGTCAGGTTGAGGGCGCGCTCCAGCAGTTGATTCCGCAGATCGGTGACCACCTCGAGGTTCGCGTCGTACTCGGTGCGGCGGATGTAGCGGTGGTTCTGGGGACGTGGACCGTAGTAGACCTGGCTGCGGTAGCGCCGATAGTCGCGGCGCAGCACGAAGCCGACGGACGGGTCGAAGTTCCGCTGCACTTCGCGCGCATCAAACCGGAGTTGCCAGAGGTCGTTCGGATACTCGATGCCGGCGCCGAACGCGTTGGCGCGATCTCTGACTCCGGGGGGGCCGGCGTGCAGCATCCACGCGGTCGCTGCCAGGTTCTGGTTCCCCCTGAACTGTGACGTTGCCAGGCGCGCCAACGCCGACCGTGTGGCTCGCATCAATCCGATCGCCCGTGCGGGCATCTCGTCGGGTGTAGATCGCGCCGAAGTACGACTGCTGCAGCACGCGTCGTTTCACGCGCGCCACCAGGAAGTCCTCCGGAATGAACTGACCATCGTCGGCTCCCGTGCGAACCTGCAGGAAGCCAACGTCCTGACGCCCATCTGCCCGGTGAACTTCGTTCCGAAGTCGATTTCTTGCGGTGTGGCGTCAGCACTGAGCCCGATGCGCCGGCTGAAAATGGTTGAATCTGCGGACCGCCGGCGCTGTCGCTCGCGAAGTCGAAGAACGTCGCGCCGTCGAGGAAGAAGTCGCGGCGCTCGGGGAAGAAGAGCGAGAAGCGCGTGAGGTTGACCTGCCGTTGATCGACTTCGGTCTGTGCAAAGTCGGTGTTGATCGTCAGGTTGGCGCGGACTCCCTGCGTCGGGTTGTAGAAGAGATCGAGCCCTGCATTCGCTTTCTGCTGCGAGCTCCCTCCGTTCAGCGCGCCGAACGATTCCGACGTCAGCAAGCCGTATGGCTTCACGTCGAGACCGAGGCCCTGCGTCACGTCCGTGATACCGGTGACGTGACCCGCGTCGTCATCCGGCGCAGACCCTGATTGCGGGGCCATCCCATCCAGATGCTGTCCTCGTTCTTGCGGCGGACGGTGCGCTGGAAGTTGAAGCCCCACGTGTCGTTGTTGGGATCGAAGTTCAGCGTGCGGAACGGGATTTCGATCTCGATGGTCCAGCCGATCTCGCTGTGACGCACGCGCGCGTCCCAGATACCGTCCCACGCGCGATTGTCACCGTTGATCCCGAACAGCGAATCGGCCATCAACCCTGATGGGTTCATCTCGAAGAAGTAGCCCGAGCGTTCGTCGAGAAATGTGTCGATCGTCCACATGAACCGATCGTCGGCGGGCAGGAACTCGTCGCGGCGGCGCTGATACCCGAGCCACTTGTCCGGTTCCGAGTCGTAGCAGGTGACGCCCATGTAGATGGCGTCTTTGGTGAAGACGATGCGAACCTCGGTGGGCTCGGTGGCCTGCGTGCCGTTCGCTGGATCGATCTGGATGAACTCGGCGGCCGGCATCGCTCGCTGCCAGACCTCTTCATCGAGGCGGCCATCGACCGTGATGCGCTCGGTGTCTTGCAGTCGCGCCGCCTGAATGGTTCTTCGCGCGAGGGGACCCGCCTCAGGGGTCTGTGCGTCAGAGCTGAGAGGGATTGCCGCGACGATCAGGAATGTAAACGAGGACCCGAAGACACGACGCGCCGAAACCGAGATCAATAGAGACCATCCTTTTTGTAACCGTTAGGACTACGACGAGGACCGCGTTCCTGTTGCCCCTACCAGAGCCTTGGTAGGGCCTCGGCGAGTTGTGGGAAGACGACTTCGGCGGCGTCTTTGACTGCCATATCAACGAGCGAGGAGGCAGGCGTCGCGTCGACGTTGATTTCCGCGGTGAATGCGCCTCGCATCTTTGCCTGCTGGAGGAGTCCCGCTGCCGGATAGACGATGGCTGATGTTCCTGCCGCGATGAACACGTCGCAGGTGCACGCGGTTGATGCCGCGTTCAGATCCGCTGGTGACAGCGATTCACCGAACCAGACGACGCCGGGGCGGGCCAGTCCGCCGCATCCTGGACATGTTGCAGGCTGTGCAGGCAACGGCACGCGTTCGTCGCGCCACGGCAAGGTGCCGCAACGGTTCCAGCAGGAAAGCTCCCAGATCGATCCGTGCAGCCGCACGAGACGTTGCGTCCCCGCTCGTATGTGCAGGTCGTCCACATTCTGCGTGATGACGGTGCACGTCTTCGAGTCTCGCGTCCATTGCGCGAGCACGTCGTGCGCCGCGTTCGGCTGGCACGATGCGATCGTCGCGCGACGCCACTCGTACCACTCCCACACCAGTGCAGGATCGCGCGCGAATGCTTCGGGTGTGGCGAGATCTTCGGCCCGGAACGATCGCCACAGCCCGCCAGCTCCACGGAACGTCGGAACACCGCTCGCTGCGGATACGCCTGCACCGGTCAGCACCGTCACACGTCGCGCCTCTTTCAGGCGAGCAGCCAGCTTCTCGAGCACGCGATCATCTTAGTTGTGCGCGCGAGATACTCTCTGTCATGGGCTTCTACGAGCGCGCCATCCTGCCCCGTCTCATTCATGCCGGGATGCGACAGCAGCGATTCCTGCCGTACAGGCAGCGACTCGTCTCGCAGGCCGTGGGCCGCGTGTTGGAGGTCGGGTTTGGCTCTGGGCTCAACGTGCCGCTCTACGCCGCCTCGACGTCGTTGATTGGACTCGAACCGTCCCCACGAGCGTTGTCGATGGCGCGGCTCCCGGCTAGTCAGGCAACGTACCCGGTGACGCTCCTCGAGGGATCGGGCGAAGACATCCCGCTCGGCAGTCAGAGTGTTGATACGGTTGTTGTCGCGTGGACGCTTTGTTCGATCCCGGACGTCATGCGAGCGCTTCAGGAGATACGGCGGGTGTTGAGGCCGTCGGGCCGGCTGCTCTTCGTCGAGCATGGCCGATCGCGAGATGTCCGCGTCGCCAGGTGGCAAGACAGGCTCACGCCGCTCTGGAAAACGTTCACCGGCGGCTGCCACCTGAATCGCCCGGTCGATCGACTCCTCGAGCGATCGGGGTTCCGCATTGAGCGGATGCACGCCGAGTACATGGCTGGTCCTCGCCCCCTGACGTTCATGTACGAAGGTCGTGCCCGCCCGGCGTAGGCCTCGAAGTTGATGCGTTGGCTCGCTGCCTGCATCCGACTGAGTAGGTGCCGCGTTCGACCAGCCAATGCGCGAGAAATCCCGCGACCGTTGTCGGATTTCTCCCTTCGGGGTGCAGAGGACAGAGCGGCACAGGCGGGACCTGTGACACACGATCGTTCCGAGCCGTCGTTTCCAGGACAAAGGCTTGCCGTCTTGGGGATGCTCTTCCTCGTCCTGGCTTGTCCCTCTCGGGTTTCATCGGCTGGTGATCCACCGCCAGAGCGATGCATCGACGTCGTCGGCGAGATGTCCGCGGCAATTCGTCTCCGCTTACCTCTCGTCGAGCGCGCCGAGCTCGAACGGCTGTATGCCGGGTCGAACTACGCTCCGCTGTGGCTCGACCAGGCTCGACGACCCGGCAGGAGCGCCCATGACGCTTCCGCGCTGCTGGCGGACGCGTCAGCGCATGGCCTCGATCCCCTTGAATACGGCGTGGCCAATCTCGCAGCAATCGCAGGGGCACTCGAGAAAGGGACTTCGTCCTGCTCAGACATCGTCACATTCGATCTCGGGTTGAGCGCGAGCCTGCTCCGCTTTCTGAGGCACATACATCGCGGCCGCGTCGAGCCGCACGAGGTAGGTCTTCGACTGGACCTGCCGACCGAGAAGCGCGATCTGGTGCGGCAGCTTCGCGTCGCCGTCGAGGGCGGGCGAGTTGGGGATCTCGTTGAGGAGATGTCCCCGGCATTTGCCCAGTACGAAGCGCTCCGTCGAATGCTGGCTCGTTACCGGTCACTCACGTCCGGTACGAACGCCCCTGCGCTGAAGCTCTCCGGCCGAACGCTCGTCCCGGGTGAGAGGGACGAACGAGTTCCCGCGCTTCGACGTCTGCTCGCCCGGCTCAGCGATCTTCCCGACGCCGCCTCTCGAGCAGGGCCGGGCGATGTCTACGACGATCCAGTCGTCGCGGGGGTGAAGAGATTTCAGCTCCGCCATGGGCTCGAACCCGACGGTGTCATCGGGACACAAACGCAGGCTGCGCTGGCAGTGCCGATCGAGAGACGCGTGCAACAAATCGAGCTGGCACTCGAGCGGATGCGCTGGTTACCGGACCTGCACGGCCAGCGGGTTCTCACGCTCAACATCCCGATGTTCTACCTCTCGGCATGGGACGGTGATTACTTCGATGGGCAACCGTCGCTTGGCATGCACGCCATCGTCGGGACTGCTGAAAAGACGCAGACACCTGTCTTTCGCAAGGCCCTGGAAGCGGTCGTCTTCAGGCCGTACTGGAACATTCCAGCATCGATTCTTCGAACTGAGATTCTTCCGATCGTCGAACACGACCCGGACTACCTGCGTCGGGAAGACATGGAGATCGTGCGCGGGGCTGGTGACGATGCCTCGCCAGTCGCAGTCACGGAGAAGAGCCTCGTTCGGCTCGCGCATGGGGAATTTCGCCTGCGACAACGTCCTGGGCCGCGGAATGCGCTGGGCTTGGTCAAGTTCATCTTTCCCAACGAAGCCAACGTGTACTTACACGGCACCCCCGCGCAGAAGCTGTTCGCGCGCAGTCGTCGGGACTTCAGTCATGGTTGTGTGCGTGTCGCGGCGCCGCTCCGGTTGGCGGAGTGGGTGTTGAAAAACGAGCCCGGGTGGAATCTCGAGCAGATCGAGGCGGCGGCAGCCGATGCAGAACATGTCTCGCGTGCGGTGGCACTCACGCGGCCGATTCAGGTCCTTCTGCTATACACGACTGCCAGCGTGATGGGTAACGAAACGATCCATTTCGCGGACGACATCTACGGACACGACGCGACGCTCGAGCGGGCGCTCGCAGATCGACAGCATGCGCGGTGACTGTGTCTACCAGGTGCGTACGCGCCCGGTGTCCACGTGCACGAAGTTGGAGGTGGGGTAGTAGCCGACGCCTCCCCTGCGACTGGAAAGCGCGGCGTCACGTAGATGCCCGAGCGGCACATCAGCCAGTCGAATGTCGATCGCTTGCCCTTCCATGTGGAGGCTGTGGGCTGCCACACCCTCGCTATGCCGCCGCAGCATGCGATTGGTTGCGGGGGAACGGTACCCTGATATGACCTGGTACGGTTGCCGCGTGCCAGTGACCGTGCTCAAGCCGTGCAGCAGATCGAGCAGGTTCTGATCGATTGCGTGCACTTCGTCAGTGCGGAAGTCCCTGAGGAGGTGGTTGATCGCACTCACCGCGTCCTGTTGGTAGGCGCCACCTGTGAAATATTCCGCTTCGAGGCGCTCGCCTGTGTGCAGGTGCGTAAAGCTGAGGACTCGCGCCTCGGCCGATGCGCCAAAGAGCTGTTGCGGCATCGCGAGGACCGGAACGGCCGCGGCAAGTCTGAATACGAAGCCGCGGCGGGACAGGCAGTGCATTACGTGAAACCCTCTTCAGGATTATCGGCAGTCTCACGATAACCTGTCAACGCGCGCGGAGACTTGCGGAGTGCTTCGGTGGAGCACTACAGTCGCGCGATGGGGGCGACCTCCTCGATGGTGGACAGAGACTCAGCGTTCGAGATGGCCGTGGCGGCCGTGCGCTACGGTGCCGGCGTGACGCGTGAGGTCGGAATGGAGCTCGCGGACCGAGGCATCGGTCGCGCACTCATCGTGACCGATCCCGCTGTCGCGAAGTTGCCTCCGGCGCGTGCGGTCGTCGATTCGCTAGATGCGAGTCGAGTGAAGTGGGTGATGTACGACCGCGTACGCGTCGAGCCGACGGAAGAGTCGTGGGTCGATGCGATCGACTTCGCCCGTGGGCATACGTTCGATGCGATCGTCGCAGTCGGCGGCGGTTCGTCGATCGACACCGCGAAGGCCGTTAATCTCTGCACGAGCTATCCACCGGCCGACTTCCTCGACTACGTCAACAAGCCAATCGGGAAGGGGTTGCCGGTTCCGGGCCCGGTCAAGCCGCTTTTCGCGATCCCGACAACAGCCGGCACTGGCAGCGAGACGACTGGCGTCGCCATCTTCGACCTGACGCGACTGCACGTGAAGACCGGTATCTCGAGTCGATCGCTCAAACCCACACTAGGCTTTCTCGATCCCGATCACACACGGAGCGTGCCGCCTGCCGTCGCAGCATCCTGCGGTCTCGACATCCTGTGCCATGCAGTTGAGTCGTACACCGCGATTCCATTCACGGACCGGCCGAGGCCCGACCGGCCTTCTTCCAGACCACCATACCAGGGCGCGAATCCGATCAGCGACGTCTGGTCCCTGCAGGCGTTGCGCATGGTGGCGAGTCACCTCGTGCGAGCGGTCGAGGATCCGGGCGACGATGAAGCAAGAGCGAGCATGGTGCTCGCCGCGTCATTTGCCGGAATTGGATTCGGCAACTCGGGCGTGCATCTGCCGCACGCGATGGCGTATCCAGTTGCTGGCGGAGTGAAACAGTATCGCGCGCCCGATTATCCAGACCACGCGCTCGTGCCGCATGGCTTCTCGGTGATTCTCAATGCGCCCGCCGTGTTTGCGTTCACCGGGCAGGCGAGCCCCGAACGGCATCTCCAGGCTGCGGAGGCTCTGGGTGCAGCGGTGTCTCGCTGTCGAAGCGAAGACGCGGGCCGCGTGCTCGCAGACCGCATCACCTGGTTCATGCAGCGATTGAACGTGCCGAATGGACTTGGTGCCGTTGGCTACTCGTCGTCCGATATTCCGGTTCTGGTTGAGGGCACGCTTGCGCAGGAACGATTGACGAGGCTCTCGCCACGGCCTGTCGCTGCCGAAGAACTCGCGCGGATCTTCGAGAAGGCGCTCTAGCTGAGTCACAAGGATCACTTCGCGAGCGGATCCGGCCTCAACTGAAAGTGCGCCGCGAGCGGCTTGGTCCCCTTGCCGCCTTCGATCAGCCACGGCGTGCGGTCGCCATTGGCCGCCCACAACCCGCGACCCTTCCACCCAGCCTTCGGATCGTCAATCCGACCGTCGAACCCCTTGGCATAGAAGCCCATCGGATACGGCACGCGCAGAACCACCATGCGCCCGTTCGCGAACGCGATGATGCCGTCGTTCAGGTTGCCGGTGGACATCGGCACGTCGTTGCCGAGTCCGAACGTGTTGTGCTGATCCACCCACGAGTAGTAGCTCGACTCGGCGCTGTTCTCGCCGATGCCCTTGAAACCGGGACCGGGATACTGATGGAACGACCAGCCTTCGGGACAGTGATCGCCAGTCGCTTCTGGCCCACTCAGCGGCGCCTTGCATTTGCGGCGATCGAAGCTACCCATGTGGCCGCTGCCGAGTGAGACCCAAACGACACCCTTGCTGTCGATGTCGGCGCCACGCGCGCCGAAACCTGGCATCGGCACGTTGTAGATCTCGGCGAGCGCTGTCTCTGGAGGGTTCTTGCCGGGATCGAGCCGCACGACCGCGCCCGGCACGCCGAGCACCGCGCCCCATACCGATCCATCCACCGGGTTCGGCATCACCGCGTAGAACGGTGCGTTGATGCGCCGGTCCTTCGTCGGGTCAGGCGGCGCATCGGGCTCGGTGTACGCATCGCGCTTGCCGTTACCGTTCGTGTCGAGCACCAGCGCGGTCCAGCCCTGTGACTTCGCGGCATCGCCGGTCTCACTGAACATCTTCGAGTTCAACCAACCGACGACCGGGCCACCTCCGCTCGTCCAGATCGTGTCGTTGGCGTCATAACCGAACTGCAGGTGGTGCGTCGAGAAACAGGTATCAACGAAGCTGTACTTCTGCGTCTTCAGATCGAAGACGGTGATGTGCCGAACGGCGCGCTCCATCGGGAACGCCTTGGCCGACGGATGATCCGATCCCTGTTTGCAGAAGGCCGGATTCTCGGGCGCGCGCACCGAAGCAGCGAGCCACAGGCGCCCGTCGCGTCCGAACATCGAGTTGTGGTTGTTGACGCGCGTATCCCAGATGCGCTCCGTGCCCCAGTAGGGCGATGGTTGAAGTGCGTCGAGCGCCGCGGCATGTCCCGGTCCGAGGCTGAGCGGCATGCTCGCATCCCTCACCGGCGCCTTGAACGTCGTCGCCACGTTCTTCATCGGATCGAGGATCGGAAGAACGTCCGAGCTGTACTCCGGCGATCCGACGAGCGGGCCATATGCGTTGACAGTCGGGAAGCGTCGATCGCTCGCGATCAGATCGTGGAGGTACTGCTTCTCGTTCATCCAGTCGCGCAGGGTGACGACGATATTGCGTTCGACACCCTGAGGCCGTGGCGGTTTGGCAGAGGGGAGTTCGCCTTTCGCAACGCGGTCAATCCAGTCGCCGTAGTTGGCGAACGACATGTCGCCCAGCCCGGTGAGCTGTCCGAGCATCTGCTGACCGGACTGCCCGGACTGCACGCGACGACGCCAGGCATCGGCGCCGGATGCGAACGTGCCGAGCGCTGCCGGAATCGTGCGCGTCGATTGCTGGCCGAGCTGATGGCAGCCGATGCAGCCGGTGTTCTTCATCGCGCTGATCCAGGCGTTCTGCGTGAGCCGCGCGGGGATGCTGCTCTTGCCACCGAACTGATCGGCGGCGGGAATCTTGAGCATCGAGTACCAGTAGATCGCGGGGTAATAGTGAGCGGCAGCGGCTTCGTTCGGCGCTGGTGTCGCGGCGATCGTCAGGCGCTGTCCAGGCTTGGCTGTGGCCTTCGCACTATCCACGAGGCCGTAGCCACGGGCCCACACGGAGTAGCTTGCGGATGGGAGATCGGGCACGACGAATCGGCCGCGATCGTCTGTGACGACGGTCTTGATGTAGCGAACAGGAAGGTCACGCGTCTCGGCGATCACCCACACGCCAGCTTCCGGGCCCTTCGGCCCGTTGACCACACCGCCGATGTCATCGTTGTCGATTGCCACATCGTTGGCGGGCTGCTGTGCCTGGGAGGACGACAGTGGAAGAAGCGAATAGAGACCGACGCTGAGGCCGAGACCGACGATGAGACGGACGAGGCGGCTCGTGCGCATGGAGCTGCTCCCCTATGAAGTAACGAGGAGCGGATGGTAGCAAACTCAACTCCCAATTCCCAACCCTCCAACTCCCAAGGAGGTCGGTGCTATTGGGAGTTGGGAGTTGGGAGCCCGCTTCGTTAGAAGCGGAAGATGGCTCCGACGGTTCCGCGCGAGAAGCTGAAGTTGCCGCGGTCGAAGCTGATCCCCACGACGTTGTTTGAGTCGTCGGCGTTGACGTTGCGGAAGTAGCGATAGTCGGCTCTCACGCCGAAGTGCGTAGTCGCGAAGCCGTCGACTCCGAAGCCGACGCTGTATCCGAGGTCGTTGTCCTTGATCGCATCGATGCCACTGACGGTGAGATCGCGTCTGATCAATCCGAAGCCAGCCGTTCCATACGGACGGAAGCCAGGACCGCTTTCGCCTCCGACCGGCACGCCGATGATGAGCGACGGCATGAGAGTAAAGACATAGTTGTTGCCCAGGCTGGCATTGCTCCCGTAGAAGTGACGAGCGTACGCCAGGTCTACTTCTGCGCCGAAGATGCCCTTGATGGTCCCGCCAAGGGCACCGCCCCACGTCAGGCGGCTGCCGTCGTTGAGCGCGGCGCTCAGCGAACGTCCGGCATCACCGGAGAAGTTCGAGCCAACGAAGATGTTCGCGTGCCCCTGGGCACGAGCGGCCGGCGCAGCGAGCAGCACGAGCGATGCGGACACCGTAAGCAGTCGAATGAGTCTCATCGGTTCCTCCAAAACACGGTGCTCGGGAACGGTCCAGGTTTCCGCGGACCCCGTGGTATTACTGGGCAAGCTTCGGACCACTCGCGAGTGTGAGGAATTTGCGTTGAGAAACATCGCTTCACGTGTACGGCTCTGGTAGCGTGAGCGAGGCACAAAGCCCTGCGGTGCTGTAACTTTTACAGGTGGAATGGATGACTTCAGTTGATCTGGAACAACTCGCGCGACGCGCGATGATCGGGCGTGGGCTCGCACCTGATTTCCCGGCGGATGCAATCGCACAAGCCTGGCAACTCAAAGAACCAGCCGTCGACGGCGTCACCGACCAACGTCACCTGCCCTGGTGTTCGATCGACAACGACGATTCGCGCGATCTCGATCAGTTGACGGTGGCCGAGGCCACTCCCGATGGCAGCGCGAGAGTGTTCATCGCGATCGCGGACGTCGATGTGCTCGTCGGCAAGGATTCACCGCTCGACGATCACGCTCAACAGAACACGACATCGGTCTACACGCCCGCGCGAATCTTCCCGATGCTGCCGGAGCGGCTGTCCACCGACTTGACCTCGCTGAATCCGGACGAGGACCGCATTGCGATCGTCATCTCGTTCGTCGTGGACCGCGACGGAGCCGTGACGTCGGGCGAGGTCGGGCGCGCGGCCGTTCGCAACCGTGCCAAGCTCGCCTACAACAGCGTGGCTGCGTGGCTCGGTTCTGGCGGTGGCATGCCGAAGGACATGGCCGAGGCCGATGGCGTCGCGAACCAGGTTCGCCTGCAGGACGAGATCGCGAGCCGCTTGCGCACGCGCAGGCACGAGGCAGGAGCGCTCGACCTCGAGAGCACCGAGACGCGCGCTGTCGTGACGGACGGTCGCGTGTCTGATCTCCACCGCGACGAAAAGAATCGCGCGAAGGCGCTGATCGAGGATCTCATGATCGCGGCCAACGGCGCCACCGCTCGTTACCTGGAAGACAAGGGACTGCCGTCGATACGCAGGGTCGTGCGTACGCCGAAGCGCTGGGACCGCTTGCAGGTACTCGCGAAGGAGGTGGGTGACCATCTTCCGGCGGCGCCCGATCCGAAGGCGCTCAGCGACTTCCTGTCCCGTCGTCGCCAGGCCGATCCAGTGCGGTTCCCGGATCTGTCGCTGTCAGTCGTCAAGCTTCTCGGTCGCGGCGAGTACGTCCTGACGCGTGCGGGAGACGATGAAGGGCATTTCGGTTTGGCGGTGACAGATTATGTGCATTCCACGGCGCCCAATCGTCGCTATCCCGACCTGATCACGCAGCGTCTGTTGAAGGCCGCAATGAATGGCGGGGCGTCACCTTATACGACTGGTGAGCTCGCGACGCTGGCCACGCACTGCACGAAGCAGGAAGACGCGGCAGAGAAGGTCGAGCGGCAGATGCGCAAGTCCGCCGCGGCGCTGCTGCTGTCATCGCGCATCGGCGATCGTTTCGATGCAATAGTCACCGGCGCGTCGGAGAAGGGCACGTGGGTGCGATCGTTCGACCCGCCGGCCGAGGGCCGGGTGGTGCGTGGGTTCGACGGGATGGATGTCGGTGAGCGCGTACGGGTGCGACTAGTGCAAATCGACGTCGAGCGCGGCTTCATCGATTTCGTCAGAGCGTGAATTCCCGCGGGTGAGCGTTCGTATAAGCGGCTCGTTGCTCGCACACCAGTACACTAGGGGCACGCAATTCGATCGCGCCGGGGTGGCGAAACTGGCAGACGCACAGGACTTAAAATCCTGGGACCCGAAAGGGTCGTGCGGGTTCGATTCCCGCCCCCGGCACCAATTAGCTCAAGCAGTTACGGGCTTTCTCGTGGTGGTTTCGCGGGACGGTTCAGGGCGCTATTTGGCATCTGGCTAGCGATTGGCTAGCGGTCGAACAATGGTCGAATACGACTCGCTACAACACGTTGAGCGTTTCACGGCTAGCGATCAGGCCTCACGGTCTAGCTGAAACATGGGACCGAAACGCACCGGCCTCGTGTGCCCGGCCTGTCGTCAGCCGGTCGCAATCATCGAGCGCGAGACCGACGATTCAGATCAGCAGTGCTCCATAATATGGCCGCACGCCTTGCACCTGAAGGTGATCGCGCTCTGAGGAAGCAATGACGAAGCTGTTGATTGCAGGGGTGATGTTTGTCCTGATGCTGTTATGGACTTGGTACAACTACGTGAGCTAACCGTGGGTTTGTGAAAGGCATAATTACCCTACATTTCAACTCTCCTGTCGAAATAAGCGCCACGGCCAGACTGCCGCACGCCAGCGCCTTCAATGGCGCGCCGCAATAGTCAGGTCAGTGACCGTCCTCCACGAGCGTCCACCACTTCGCGACGATCGCGCGCATGCGCTCACGCTGAGTCGTCAACTCCGTCAGTTGCTCCTCGTACCGTTGCACCGCGGACGGCACAATCGCCGTCCCGTCTCGCTGCGCGTTCAGGAGATGCCGACAGAGGCCAGAGACGCGATCGGTAGCGTCCAACGAGTGCTCCAACGACTGGAGCAGCCCCTTGATCGTGTCGGTCTCTGGACTGGCCATTTCGGGAATTCTTACACGATCGTGTGGCTGGGAATTCCATTGATCGCCGCCCGAGGCTCGCATAGGCTCCCTAAGCATGCGACTCCTCCCGGTGGCCGTGCTTCTGTTGTTCTCGAGTGCGGCGTCTGCCGCGCCCGTCCTGTTCGACAATCGCGCCGCCTTCGACGCGGCGGTCGGAGCGCACCAACTCTTTACCGAGTTCCCGCTCGAGAAGACGCGCGATAGCACGTACGATGTTGCGGGGGTCTTCGGCGCCGTCACGATCCGGCAGGAGGCGTTCGAACTGAACTGGGGCGAGACCCTCGGGCCGAACGGCCTGCATTCCGATGGGCACTTTGGGTCTTCGTATCTCGGCGTGGGGATCACGAGCCCGCTCCGGGCGATCGGGTTCGATCTGCTCACGGCGGGCGGGTCCACGCTGACCTCGTTTGATCCCGTCACGGGCCTCCTCACTTTGGCGCAACCGGTCCCGACGACATTCCGGTTCGGGTTCACGACGCTGAACGGCGTCACGCAGTATGTCTCGGCGGAGCCTGGGACGTTCGTCGGAGCGCTCCTCTACGACGATGCCTTCCAGTGGGTCTCACTGACGAACCGGGCCGACTGTTACTGCTACTCATCCTTTGCGATCGATAACCTGGCCGTGGCCGCCGTGCCGGAGCCGACGACGGCCATCCTGCTCGGCCTCGGCCTGCTCGGGATCGCCGCCGCCCGCCGTCGTCGTCTGGCGGCCACCAGATAGCCCACCACCAGGCCGAGCCGTTTGCGCCAACGCAACGCGCAGCGCGACGCTCGATCGGATCGACGTGTTGACCGGTGGACGCATCAGTGGACGCCCGACGCCGCGGCCAACAGTTGGCGGATCTCCACGTCGAAATCCGCCAGCACGTCCAAGATGGCGGCCTGCGGCATCAGGCCTCCGCCCCGCAGCGGCAGGTCATCGCCGATGGTTGCGTGCATGAAGCCGTCGCGGAGACTGAAGCGCCAGTCGTGACGCGCGCAGAGAATCATAAAGGCGTGCGCGGCTTCGACGCGAGACATTGTGTCATCCGTCATGATGCGTGGTCTCCGTTGCGAGGCGCGCGGTCGCCGCCTTTCGCGGCCAACTGCCATGTCGCTGGCGACGTGCCGGGCTCGACGCCGCGCGCCGAATCAAGCAGGCAGATCCACAGTGATCCCTTGTGGGTGGTGCCTTCGTTTCTCTGATACGGCACCGCCCGCTGCCAGATCCCGCGGTAGTCCAGGCCCTTCGGCGCCGTCTTCAACGCGGCGAGCTCCTGCTCAATCGCCTTGAAGCGCGCGTGGTCTTCGCGGTTTTGCATCACCGCGACCGCCATGGCGAGGGCGACCATGTCGCAGGCGCGCCGGGCACTGACCGGCTTCGTCGGGTCCTTGAACTCGTCCAGCAGGACGGCCGCGAGCTCCTTGTGAGCCGTAACCAGATCGGCGGACGGCGTGGTGGCGTCGCTCATGCCGGCGATCCGGTTGAGGCCCACGCGATCGCGCCGTCGCGCCACGCGACCTGCAGGAAGCGTTCTGCGCGCAACGCGACGAGGTTGCGCTGCCACAGGTTGACGACCTGCCCCTCAGGACTGCCGCCGAGACCGTCGTCGAGCGTGATCGTCGCGTGCTTCGCGGTCGCGAGTTCGATGCGCGCGCTGTCGAGCAGCACGCCGTCGAGGTCGAGCGCGATCATGACGCCCGTCGCAGCGGGCGACACAATGACGGGAATCCCGAGCGCGTCGAGATCGCGCACGACGCCCGACGCTGCGAGCAGCGTGTCGAGTGAGGCGATCACGGCTGGCCGACTCGCGTTGACGAGCGCCGCGAGCACGCCGCCGATCGTCGCGTCACTCGCCTGCGCGCCTGCGGTGAGCAGCGACACGAGCAGGCGATCGCTCGCCGCGGCGACGGCGGACGCGAGCATGCTCGTGAGGCCGGTCTGCATCTGCGGAGCGAGCGAGCGTGCGGCGTCAGCGCTGAGCACAATCGTCGCCGCCGTTTTGCGCGGCAGACCGCCGAGACTGAACGCGAGACCGGCGATAGGCTTGAGGGCGCCTTCCTCGACCTCCTCGGCGACGACCGTCCCGACCTGCAGGCGGCTCGCACCGCCGAGCGGGATCGTCGTCACGCCCAGCGCGATCAGTTTGCCGATCGCGCTCGTGCGATCGGTCTGCGCGAGAAAGGCCGCATTGAGGGGCACGTCACTGACGCCCGTGTCGGTCGACAGAATCGGATCGACGGCTGTCTTGACGAAGCGACCGAAGCCGCGTTGCGTGAACGCCTCGAGCCCGTCGCTGTGCAGGTAGGTGTCTTTACTGAGCGCCAAGCCCACCGCCGCCGACGCCTTGCGCTGCTGATCGAGATCGGTCGTGAAGTCCGAGAGTCGCATGTGCATAGCGCGCATCATCGTGCGTTCGGTGGTGCAGTGACACAAACTTGCGAAACTTGCAGCGCCCAGATCCAGCCGCCTCGACCAGCGCCGACACGCGCGAGCGTGATGCCCTCGACGCTGCGCCCTTCGACGCGTCGCAGTAAGCGCCCCAACGATCGCGACGTGCCGCAGTCGGCGAGCGCGATCGCCTCGTGCAGTGCAGCGACGTGCGTCGCATGTCGGAGCACGTCGCTGCACTGCACGAGGC
>Ga0247825_10000231_pt1 | contig 34024 bp, 34 predicted proteins | sample 13C_Vanillin_Day_FD_194413 | JGI IMG/M metagenome (GOLD analysis project Ga0247825, IMG submission 194413) | Soil microbial communities from agricultural site in Penn Yan, New York, United States - 13C_Vanillin_Day48 | ecosystem: Environmental > Terrestrial > Soil > Agricultural land | place... | reverse complement strand
GGAGTTCAACATGTTCGTATGCATCTGCCGGGCGGTCACTGTAACCGAGGTGTGCGAGTACCGGGACGACGGCGCTGACAGCGCAGACGCAATCGGCGAGCGTTGTGGAGCTGGCTGGGGATGCGGCTCATGCATCGATCGCCTAGAAGAGATTCTGAATGAGCGGTCGATAGATAGACCGGCCGCGTGACGACTACACAGAATTTGAATTCGACGCTCGGTGAGCGGGGGTCCGTGGGGGCGGGCAAGCCCACGGTGTCATGCGGCGATATGGGATAATTCGGGCTTGAAAGATCAGGCCGGTACGAGGCTTGCCGAACGTCCAGTGATGAATTCGTCGAACTTTGGCAGCACGAACTCTTCCTGTTTCGTTTGAAGACTCGTGAGACGCGGGCAGGATGCGGTGCGTGCAGATCCAAGCTGACGTTCTCTCGATCACCCACCTGGGCAGAAGGACCTTGAATCCCTTGGTGTCGTCCGTGCGTTTGAGAACCAGAACAGTCATCGACCGCAGCCTGCCCATGTCAGAGGATCGTCGAGCAGTGGGCGCGCAGTGCAGCCAGGGGCCGCAACGCATCGTCACGGTCCTGGAGCCTGGGCAGGTCGGCCCACTCTTGCACCCGCGGCCGCATCGTATTCTGCCTTGACATGTATGCGTACTAATTGGGGTGTAAAGATGTCGACTTTTTAGCCTTGTGTCTGATCGATCACGTTGTGCAACATTACGATGGCCGCAAACTTAATTACCAGGCAACCCTGGCCGTGTTGAGAAGGCATGCGGTGGAGCAGGTGCCGGCCGGGGCCACCCCGAACGGGTCGCCGAGACGTTGGGGCTGCACCGCAAGACCGTCTTCGGGTGGTCGCGAAGTTCCGTGCCGGGGGCTGGGTGGCGCGCTCGCAGCGAAATCGGTGCCGGGCCGACCTCCCACCCTGAGGGGCGATCAGCTGGCGAGGCTGTACTCGATCGTGCGTCGGCACCATTCGCGTCAGCTCGAGCGAGTTCGACTTGTTGGTGCGGAACATGATTCGCGAGGTGATAGGTCGCGAGTTCGGAGGTCACCATGTCAGAGGTCACCGTCGGACGGTGACTCAAAGGGATGGGATTGTCCCCGCAGAAATCACTCTACCGGGCCTATCAGGCCGACCCCGAGGCAGTCGAGCAGTGGAAGAGCGCGACGTTCCCGAAGATTCAGAAGCAGGCCAAGAAGGCGAAAGCGACAATCTACTTCACCGACGAGGTATCCGTGCACTGCGACTGCCACGCTGACACCACCTGGGCGCCGGTCGGCCGCACCCCGGTTGTTCAGGCGGGGCCCGGTTCTCGGTGAACATGACTCCGCGATCAGTGCCAAAGGTGCTCTGCGGTTCTCGATCATCGACGGCACCTCGCCGCAGCGAAGTTCATCGACTTCTGCAAACGCGTACTCCGCGTGAGTCCGTGCGGGTGCCCGGCCGCTACCCCCGAGGTTGATCATCGACCCGGGCTACTCGTAGCGGACCTTGATCGAGTCGGTGTCGGGCACCGCCTGGCAGGTAAGGACGTATCCGCCTGCTACCTCATCCTCACTCAGGGCATCGTTGACCCGCATGGTCGCGCTCCCCTCTGTCACTTTGGCAATGCAGGTAGCGCAGTTGCCCGATTCGCAGGAGAACGGTGGCGTGAGACCCGCTCGCCGGGCGCTTTCCAGAACAGTCTCGTTCGCTTTCCGGGGTACCGACACCTTCTTCCGTCCCAGAACGATAGAGACGGTTCCCTCGATTTGAGGGTTGGATGCATCGATCGTCGGGGCCGGTTGGACCACACCGCCAAAACGTTCACTGAAGATCTGTCCGGGCCCCGGCAGCGCTGACTCCACCAGTGACATGAACGGTGCGGGTCCGCACAAGTAGGCGTCTGCATCGCCGTCGGCGCCGACGAAGTCGCGCACGGCTGCCCTGTCGAGGAATCCGCTCCGGTCATCGAGATGCCGCACGAATGAGAACCGTCCGGGATAGCGCTCGGTGAGTTCGTTCAGTACGGCGTCGAAGATCACCGATGCGTGGTCTCGGTCGGCGCACAGTAACCGGACCTGCCGGTCGGTGGTCGCCAGCGCGCTTTTCGCCAGGGACAGGATCGGGGTGATTCCGCTGCCACCGCTGAACCCGAGCAACGGCGCCTCGGTCGGACGCAGGCAGAAGGTTCCCGCGGGCCGAGTCAGCTCGACGGCGTCACCCTCCGCGACGTTGTCGTGTAGCCAGTTCGACACCTTGCCGCCCGGTACCCGTTTGACCGTCGTCATCAACTCGCCGTCGGTCTCCGGCGCACTCGACATGGAGTAGGAGCGGAACAGCTCGGTTCCGTCCACGTCGACGCGGAAGGTGCAGAACTGTCCGGCTCGGTAGGAGAACGGACCGTCGTGCGGTGCGAGCACGAACGTGCGTGCGTCCGAGCTCTCCTTAACGATCCGCGTCACGGTCGCGTGCTGAAACAAGGGTGGTCTCACCATGACCGTCGCCTCCTAATATTGAGATTCTATCTATAAGAGAATATCATTCTCTTCGACGAGATAGGACTTCTCAATGCTGAATTCGGAAACGCGAAACGGAGTGGGGGGCAGAAGCCCGGCCCCAGACGGAGCACCAGGGATGGAAGAGCCGACCGTGCTCGTGTACGAGGATCGCAAATTTAGCCTCGCCCAACTCGACGACCTTGCCGACGGGATGGCCGCCGAGATGGCTGGTCGCGGCGTGAAGGCGGGTGACCGTGTCGCCCTGATGTCGTCGAACCGGCCGGAATTCGTCGTGGCCGTACGGGCGATCTGGCGGCTCGGTGCCGCGGTCGTCCTGATCAGCCCGGCGTACAAGCATGACGAGGTCGCGCATGCGCTCGCGCTCACGACACCGACGCTCGCGGTCGGGGACAGCCCGGTGCTGGCGGGACTTCTGCCGATGCTGAGCCTGGACGATCCGGTTGCCTCGGCGCAGGGCTCGTTTCCGCCACCCGACCCGGCTGCCGAGGCCGTGCTCGTGTTCAGCTCGGGCACGACGGGGATGCCGAAAGCCGTGCGACACACACACGCGTCTTTCGGCGCCGCCGTGCGGCAGTGGTGTGACGCGCTGCAACTGTCATCCACGGACCGGATGCAGGTCCTTACACCGCCGTCGCACATCCTGGGTGTCCTCAACATCATGACGGCACTCGAGGTCGGCGCGTGGGTGCGACTGCACCGTCGGTTCGACATAGACCGGATGCTGCGGCACATCGAGACCGATCGGATCACGGTGGAGATGGCCGTCGCGCCGATCGCGCTGGCCATCGCCCAGCATCAGGACCTCGAGTCATTCGACCTGTCGTCGCTGCGCTACATCATGTGGGGCGCGACTCCGGTCACGCCGAGCGTCGCCGAGACCGTCACTCGGCGGACCGGGGTCGGCTGGGTGCCCGCCTACGGGGCCAGCGAGTTACCGGTGATCGCCTGCAACCCAATCGAGAGCGCCCGACTGGACAGTGTCGGACGTCCCGTTCCGGGGGTCAGCATCCGGGTCGTGTCGCTCGAGACCGGTTTGCCGCTGGGTATGGGCGAGACGGGAGAGATTCAGGCACAGGCGAACTCGCTGATGGCAGGGTACCTACCGGAGGAGACGAATGCCGAGGCGTTCGTGGACGGGTGGTACCGGACCGGGGACGTCGGCTACCTCGACGAGGGCGGCTGGTTGCGGCTCACTGACCGGTCGAAAGAGATGATCAAGGTCAAGGGGTTTCAGGTTGCACCCGCCGAGATCGAGGCGGTGCTGCACGGGCATCCCGGCGTAGTGGACTGTGCGGTGTTCGGTGTCCCCAACCCGGTCAGCGGGGAAGCAGTGATCGCCGCGGTCGTACGGTCCGACACGACCGAAGCCGAAGAACTCATCACGCTCGTGGGAGACCGGTTGGCGTCCTACAAGCGGCCGAGCAGGGTGGTGTTCGTACCCGACATTCCTCGCCTGCCTTCCGGCAAGGTGTTGCGCCGAGAACTCAAGGAGCGCTATGGACGTACGTCTGACAAATGAACAGCAGCAACTACGAGATGCCGCAGCCAAATTGGCCGACGATCTGGGACCGGGGGCGGTCCAGGACCTGGCCGACGACACTCGGCTGGGACGGTTGGAGAAGGCGGTCGCCACAACAGGATGGCGATCGCTTCGATCCGACGGGGCGTCGGGCGTGGAAGTCGCCATCGTCGCCGAGGAATTCGGTCGAGGTCTGGTCGACATTCCCTTCCTCGGACCTGTACTCGCCGATGATCTACGCCGGCACGTCTCCGACGATCAGCAGACATGGGCGATCGCCATCGATGGGGAAGCGACCGACGCGCGGGGGCTCGCGCGCGCCCTCGTGCTGAGCGGGAACCGAATCTCGGCCGGTCGAGTGGGAGCCGTTGTTCCGGGAGCGGACCTGACCAGAGGATTCGCGGAGGTGCTCGAGCCGTTCGAGCCCCTTGGCGACCTGTCCACCGAGGACATCGAGCGCTGGCATGCCCTCGCAGTCCTCGTCACCTCCGCCGACCTGGTCGGCACGTCCCGCGGTGCCCAGACGCTCGCCGTCGATTATGCGAAGGTGCGCGAACAATACGGCAACGCGATCGGTTCCTATCAAGCCGTGGCTCACCTGCTCGCCGAGAGTCAGGCTCTGATCGAGGGTTCGGTGAGCGTGCTTCGCCATGCAGCCTGGGCTGTCGACGAGCTGAGCCCCGGCGAGGCGCAGCAGGCTGCGCGAGTCGCAAAGATCTACTGCGCGCGCGCTGCTCGAACCGTGTGCGAGACCGCGATTCAGGTACACGGCGGCATCGGCAACACCTGGGAATGCCTCGCGCACGTCTACCTTCGGCGGGCACTGACGTCCACCGAACTGTTCCCCGTACGCCTGGAGGAGATGCACCGTGGACTTTCGTGACTCGCCGGAAGAAGCCGCCTTCCGGGACCGGCTGCGGTCCTGGTTGGCGGACACGGCCAAGAGGTTCCCGACCTCTGGTGACGAGTACTGGGAACGGCAGCCCGAATGGCACCGTACGCTCTACGGCGCCGGGTTCTTCGGGTTGTCGTGGCCCACAGAATATGGTGGTCAGGAGCTACCGCCCGTCTACGACGTCATCCTGGACGAGGAGCTGGCCATCGCGGGCGCTCCCGCCCGGCCGAGCCTCGGGTACCTGGTGATCGGACTCGGCAGGCATGGCAGCGAGAAACTCCGCCGCACTTTCCTGCCCGGAATGATCGACGGAACCGAGCGCTGGTGTCAGGGATTCAGTGAGCCGGGCGCCGGATCGGATCTCGCAGCACTCACCACCACCGCCACCCGCGACGGCGACAACTACGTCATTCACGGACACAAAATCTGGACGAGCTATTCGGATGTGGCCGACTGGTGTCTCCTGCTGGCACGTACCGAACCAGACAAGCCCCGTCACCGCGGCTTGTCTGCGTTCATCGTCCCGATGAAGCAACCGGGAATCGAGCAGCGACCGCTGCAGATGATGAGCGGCGTCACCAAGGAGTTCGGTCAGGTTCTCTTTGACGGGGCTACGGTGCCCGCGGAGAACATGGTCGGTGCGCCGGGGGAAGGGTGGGCGCTGGCGATGACGGTGGTCGGGCACGAACGAGAGCCCTCCACGCTTGGCTTCGCCGCGAGGTACGACAAGCTCCTACGCGATCTCGTCGCACGGTCGGAAGGAAGCCCCTCTGCGGAATTGGCCTGGGCTGCAGTGCAGACGGAGATGCTGCGCCTGCATGTCCGTCGCAGGCTGTCCGAACAGCTCGACGGTGTGTCGCACGGTTCGGAGGGGTCGCTCGACAAGTTGCTCATGACCTGGGTCGAACAATCGGTCGGGCACGCAGCGGTGTCCGAGGCCGGCGCTCGCGACACCGACATGCTCGGCGCTTACCTGTACAGCCGCGCGCAGAGCGTCATGGGCGGAACGTCGCAAATACAGAAGAACATCATCGCCTCGCGAATTCTTGGATTGGGAGTCTGACATGTACGACATGCCCGAGGAAATCGACGTCCGCGCCGACGGTGCACTGCGCATCATCACGCTGAATCGGCCCGACGCCCTCAATGCCGTCAACGACGGTTTGCACACCGGACTGGCGCGGCTGTGGCCGCAACTGAGCGAGGACCGGGACGCCCGTGCCGCGGTACTCACCGGAAGCGGCACAGCCTTCTCCGCGGGCGGCGACTTCGCCTATCTTGCCGAGCTCGCGACAGACCGCGAACAGCGCGCCCGGACCATCGCCCACGGCCGGGAACTCGTCCTCGGAATGGCACGCTGTCGTATTCCGGTGATCGCGGCGGTCAACGGACCGGCCGTGGGACTAGGTTGCAGCTTGGTGGCGCTCAGTGACATCGTCTACATGGCCGAGACGGCCTACCTCGCTGACCCTCACGTGCAGGTCGGGTTGGTCGCGGCCGACGGCGGACCGCTCACCTGGCCGCTGCAGATCAGTCTGCTGCTGGCCAAGGAGTACGCCCTCACCGGCGCGCGCATACCGGCGGCGAAAGCATGTGAGCTCGGATTGGCCAATCATATGGTCGCCGATCCGCTGAGCGAAGCCCTCGCCTGTGCCAAACGCATTGCGGAACAGCCCCGGCTGGCCGTCGAGAGCACGAAGCGGTTGCTGAACATGCACATCGAGCGGGCAGTCCTCGCCACTTTGGACTATGCGACGACCGCCGAAGAGTTGACGTTCCAGTCCGACGACTTCCAGACCAACATCGCCCGGCTCACGGCACGAAAGAGCTGAGAAGGTATGGGCGGCTACTTGGGCACTGGTGGTCTGCGATTCGAGCGTGAGGGGTCGATCGGCTGGTGAATCGTCGATCGGCCGGCGGGGCTGAACGCGTTCACGTCGGCGATATTTCGGTCTGAAGCGGGCGGTCTTGCTGGTGAACTCCGATCCCGGCCTTGCTGCGCTCATCATCACGGGTGTCGACCATCCTGTTCGCGGCGTGGGACGGTAGCGGCGGACGGTCGGGCGGCGATCTAGGCGGCCGTTCGGAGCCGGGCGACTCGCTTCCCGAGGGACTGTGGGCAACGATGTGGTCCCGTTCCTCACGATCCGGGAAGTCGCGCACCGCGGATCGCGGCCGTCAACGGTATTCGCCACGCCGGCGGTCTGCTGGTTGCGATGATCTCCGACATCGCCGTTGCAAGCGATCGGGCGACGTTTCGGGTACCTGAACTTTTCCGCGGTATCCCCGACGCGACCTTGTGGCGTGCTGCTTGATCATTGCTGAACGGCAGGGAAGGGATTTGGTTCGGGCAAGAGGTCTGGCGCCGGAAAAGTCAAGGAGCGCAGTAGTCGCCGTGTTCTCGGGGCGTTGGGTGATTGCAGGATGCGGGCTGCGGAAATGTTCGCCGCTGGGCGGCGGCAGGTGGATCTCGCGGTCGAGTTGGAGGTCTCCCAGCCGACCGCCTCACGCTGGCATCGACAGTGGACCGAAGGGGGCGGAGGTCTCGAGAACGACCGTTCCCGAGACCTCCGCCCCACTCGCACCTATTTCGGTGGGAATCGCAGTCCACCGTCGAGACGAATGACCTCGCCGTTGAGGTAGTCGTTCTCCACGATGGATGCGGCGAGGGTCGCGTACTCGGAGGGCCGGCCCATTCGCTTGGGATGGGGAACCTGGGGTCCCCAATAGCCCTCGAGTTGATCGCCCGCCTTGCCGTAGGCCGGAGTCAGGATGGTGCCCGGTGCAATCGTGACGACCCGGATGCCGAGGGGGGAGAGGTCCCGGGCCGCGACGAGGGTCATGCCGACGATGCCGCCCTTCGCTGCGGAGTAGGGGAGTTGTCCGATCTGGCCTTCGTAGGCCGCGATGGACGCGGTATTGATGATCACGCCTCGGCCGCTGTCGTCGATCGGCTCCTGCTTGGCGATTGCGGCCGCGGCCAATCGCATGACGTTGAAGGACGAGATCAGGTAGGACTCGATGGTCGTCCGGAACGCAGCAAGATCCATGGGGCTTCCGTCCTTGCCGACGAGCCGCCCGCCCCCGGCTGGGCCGCCGTGGGTGTCGACCGAGATGCGCAGCGGCCCCAGCGACTCCGCCTCGGCGATCGCAGCCCCGACGGATTCCTCGTCCGAGGCGTCGGTACGCACGTAGCGGACTCCCAGCTCCTCCTCCAGTTCCTTGCCCTTGTCGTCGGCGACGTCGGCGACGACCACCTTGGCTCCCGCCTCATGGAGACGGCGAACGGTGGCTTGGCCCAGCCCGCCCGTGCCTCCGACGACTATCGCGGAACAACCCATGATCTGCATCGCAATTTCCCTTCTTGCAAGTAACCCTCTTGTACTGAGAGAATCATGTTCTCATGAACATCAACATGATTCTAGAGATGGCCGCGACCGACAGCGACAAGGCGGTTGTGACCGTCGACGAGCGCTCGTTGACCGCCGCGCAGCTCCTCGACCTCGCCCACCGCGCTGCCGACCGGTTCCGGGATCACCCGGCCGTGCTCTATCTCGGTGCCAATCATCTCGGCTATCCGGTCGCGCTGTTCGGGGCCGCCCTGGCCGGCGTCCCGTTCGTGCCACTCAACTACCGGCTCGGTGATCAGCAGTTGACTGCACTGCAAGATCGCCATGTCGGCGCCGTGATCCTCCGCCCCGAAGATCTCGACGCCCTCGTCGATGTCGACATGGTGCCGGACGAGCCCGCGGAAGCGCCTGCCCCACAGTGGGACGGTGACAGCGTCGCGGTGATCATCTACACGAGCGGAACCACGTCCGATCCCAAACCTGCTGTGCTGCGGCATCGGCACCTGCTGGCGTACGTCCTGAACACGATGGAATTCGCCTCGGCCGCGGACACGGATGCGGCGTTGGTGTCCGTTCCGCCCTATCACATCGCAGGTCTGACGAACCTGCTCTCGAACCTCTACACCGGGCGTCGCGTGGTCTATCTGGCCGCGTTCGACCCGATGGTGTGGCTCGACACCGTCCGGCGCGAGGGCATCACGCACGCGATGCTGGTGCCGACGATGCTGGCCCGCGTCACTGCCGAACTGGGTGACGACAACGCGGAAACGCCGACGCTGCAGAGCCTGGCCTACGGCGGATCCCGTACTCCGAGGCCCGTTCTCGAGCACGCTCTGCGCGCATTTCCGGACACGGGTTTCGTCAACGCCTACGGTCTGACCGAAACGGCGTCCTCGGTGGCGGTTCTGTCCCCCGAGGATCATCGGGTGGCGTTCTCGTCGAGCGATTCGGCTGTGCGGGACCGGCTCGGGTCGGTCGGGCGGCCGCTGCCCGGGATCGCGATCGAGGTCCGCACAGAAACCGGTGAGCCTGTCGAGGCAGGCGAGACTGGACTGGTGTTCGTGCGGGGCGAGCAGATCTCCGGCGAATATAGCGGACGCAGTGTGCTCGACGCGGACGGCTGGTTCGCGACCAGGGACCTCGGGCACCTTGATGCGGACGGTTACCTGTTCGTCGAGGGCAGGGCTGACGACACGATCATCCGCGGCGGCGAGAACATCGCACCGGCAGAGATCGAAGACGTGCTGCTCCGCCACCCAGCGATTTCCGAGGCGGCAGTGATCGGGATACCCGACACCGAATGGGGACAGCGAATTGTCGCTGTTCTGGTCGGCGACGCGGACCCGGCCGAGATCAGGCAGTGGGTCAAAGAGAGGCTGCGTTCCTCGAAAACACCGGACACCGTCGTGTTCCGAGATGAACTCCCGAAGACCGAGACCGGAAAACTACTGCGCCGCACTCTTGTGGCCGAATTGGAGAACTCCCATGCCTGAAGCTGTCATCGTCTCCGCGCTGCGCACTCCCATCGGCACTGCCGTGAAGGGGACGTTGCGCGACACCACCGCTCACGACCTTGCTCACCACGTCGTCGCCGCAGCAGCGGAAGATCTCGACCGCGGTCTGATCGACGATGTGATCCTCGGTGAAGGCCTCTACGGCGGCGGGGTGGTGGCCAGGCACGCCGCACTGACCGCAGGACTGACAGAGGTTCCCGGGCTGGCACACAACCGGCACTGCGCCGCCGGCCAGGCCGCGGTGCAGAGCGCGGCCGCGAGCATCCGGGCGGGTATGGACGAGCTCGTCATAGCGGGCGGCGTCAACTCGGCATCCACCTCGCCGAAATCACTGTTCAAGGTGGACGGCGAATGGGTGCCGTGGTTCCCGCCCACCCATCCCGAACAGGCCAACGCCCCCACCATGGATATGTCGATCACGGTCGGATGGAACGCGGCCGTCGAGGCGGGCGTGACCCGGCAGGAGATGGACGAGTGGGCATTTCGCTCACACCGCAACGCCGTGCAGGCCATCGATGAGGGCCGGTTCAAGGAGGAGATCGTTCCCATCGACACGCCCCACGGACTCTTCTCAATCGACGAGCATCCGCGGCGCGAGACGAGCTTGGAGAAACTGGCGTCACTGAAGCCGCTGCATCCGGAGATCGAGGGGTTTAGCATCACTGCGGGCAACGCGTGCGGTGGCAACGACGCCGCTGCCGTCCTGACGATCGCGAGTGACCGTCTCGGATTACCCGCGCTGGCCACAGTCCGGTCGTGGGCGTCCGTCGGGATCGACCCCGCCCTCACCGGTCTGGCGCCGGTCAGGGCCATCCCGAAAGCCCTTAGCCGAGCCGGTATCTCTCTCGCCGATGTCGACCTGTTCGAAATCAACGAAGCGTTCGCCGCGATGTGTGTGGCCACCATCAAGCTGCTCGACATCGACCCGGACCGGGTCAATGTGAGCGGAAGTGGTTGTTCGCTCGGACATCCGGTTGCAGCGACCGGTGCCAGGATGCTGGTGACGCTGGTGCACGAACTGCGCCGTCGCGGTGGCGGTATCGGCGTGGCGGCAATGTGTGCCGGCGGGGGAATGGGGTCGGCGACGGTGATCGAGGTTCCAGCGCCGTGACTGTGAGCCGACCCGTCAGTGATTCCGTTGTACCGCCGAGCGTTCCGGACCTCATCGCGGCGGCGCGTGCAGGTTCCGTGCGTGCGGCGGGACGGTTGCTCAGCCTGGTCGAGAGCAGCCGTCGCTTTGAGGTGCTCGACTCGCTGGCCACGGTGCCCGCCCGGGTGGTCGGTGTGACGGGGCCACCCGGCGCCGGCAAATCGACAACGATCGGAGCGCTCGTCGCAGAGTATCGACAGCGGGGCCTGCGAGTGGCGGTACTGGCCGTCGACCCCTCTTCGCCGTACAGCGGCGGTGCGCTTCTCGGAGACCGGATTCGGATGGCCGCACACATCAACGACCCGGGCGTGCTTATACGGTCGGTCGCAACGCGCGGCCACCTGGGCGGACTGGCCGCGGCGGTGCCCGCGGCCATCCGCCTGCTCGCCGCCCTGTCGTATGACCTCATCCTGCTCGAAACGGTGGGAGTGGGGCAGTCCGAGATCGAGATCGCGGCCATCGCGGACCCCACGATCGTGATACTCAACCCCGGCGCAGGTGACGCTATCCAAGCCGCGAAGGCCGGTTTGTTGGAGGTAGCGGATATCCTCGTCGTCAACAAGGCTGATCGCGACGGCGCCGACCAGACCGTACGAGACCTCCGAGCCGAGTCCCACGTGCCGATCCTCACCCTCGTCGCCGCACGAGCCGAGGGCGTGTCCACCTTGGTGGAGGTGATCGAAGCCCACCGTCGCGCCGACACACTCGCGCGCCGGACAGCCCGGGCGCGGGCGCAAGTCCTCTCCCTTGCACATACTCGCCTGCGGACTCATCCCGGCCTGGCGCACCTTGCTGCCTCGGTCGCGGCCGGCCGCCACGACCCCTACACGGCGGCAGATCTGTTGCTCGCTCCCGCGTCCGAGGCTGCCCACGGCACACGGGTCTTCCGGTACGAGGCGGAAGACCCGGCCTTCTGTGATGCAGGCGGATCAACCGAGTGAGGCAATGACCTGGGGAAGGTCGGTGGTCGAGCGAATTCCCGGGGCGGCAGCGCACACGAAAGGGACCGCGTTCACAGCGCGGTTCGCCGTGTAACCGGGCGTCACCGCACCCATCCGTTCGAGCGGCACAGGCATCGTGATGTCGACGTCGAGGGGTGCGTCCCCATCGACAGTGAGATGCCAGCCGGTGGCGCGGACATCCCAGGCTGGATCGACGTCGGCTGTGCAGTACCAGGTAGCGCGGAAGCGTAACAGTGCCCGGCCGCCCCGCATCCCGGCGGCGGTAATTCGCTGGGCCGCCACCGTACCCGCATCCAGGACCCCGGCGGCGATGTGGGTTCTGTGGCGGGCGGTGGCAATTTCGCCACTCGCCTCCACTGAATCGAGCGGCTGCCCGAGGGCGTCGGCGACGAGTTTTAACGAGGGCCCGAAACTCGTACGCGCATGAGACAGCCGGGCTTCGTCGAAAGCGCCGGGAGCCCGTCCGAAACCCATTACGTTGAACAGGAGGTCGGGGGAATTTCGTTGCGAGAGATCGCCGTATTCGTCGATCGTCAGGTTGTCGAGTTTCCGTTGGATCGAGGTCAACACGAGTGGAACGGCTTCGGTAATGAAACCCGGACTGCTGCCGGTGCTGTGGATCGAGGTATTGCCCAGTTCGCAGGCGGACTCGACCCGTGCGCGAACCTCCGGGTCCATGCCTGCCGGATAGTGGAACTCACTGCGGGTTGTTACGATATTGATCCCCGAGGCCAGCAACCAGCACACTTCGTCGAAGTCGCACGCACGCGGCATGTAAAGCACACAGTCCGCTCCGGCGTCCACGACCTCCTCGATGCTCCTGGTGGCGGTGATGCCGGTAGCGGGCAGCCCGCACAGCTCGCCTGCGTCGCGGCCGATCTTGTCATCTGCGTGAACGTACACACCGGCCAGGGTCAGCGTCGGGTGTTCGATCACCGCCCGGAGTGCGCGGGTGCCGATGTTTCCAGTCGCCCATTGCACGACCCGATACGACCGGGTGGCAAGAGTCGAGTCGACAGCGTGCTCGGACAAGGGATTCACACTCATGTCACACCTTTAATCGCTCGATGTGCCACCGCGCAACGGGTGTCACGGGTGGATGCGGAGGAGGGCTTCCTGCGCGTAGGATGCGACGAGGTTCCCGTCCTCGGTGAGAACATCGCCACGGCCGAAGCAGCGGCCGTGCGCCAGCAGTGGACTGTGCTGGCGAAAGAAGAGCCACCTGTCGGTGCGAAGCGGCCGATGGAACCAGAGGCTGTGCGACGTGACGGCAGAGGTGAATGCCGTGCCGTTACCGAGTTGGCTGAGCCCTCGAAGTGGGCGCAGCGCGGTGCCGATAAGGTTCAAATCGGTGGCGTATGCAGTGAGCGCCTGGGCGAGCTCACCATCGACTTCCGGTGTGCGCATCCAGAATTCGAAATCGGGTGTTGCGGCTGCCGTTGCGTTCAGATCGGCGGCGGCGCGGGTCTCCCACGGGAGAAGATCGAGGTGTACCCGGAATTCTCCCGGAAGGACGGCCGGAACCGTGGAAACGCTCTGATGTTCGGGTCCGTCCTCACCGCAATGCAGGGAGATCGCGGCAGTCGCGACCACCCTTTCCGACTGCCGGGCGACGACCGCCACGGTTGCGAACGATCGGCCATCGTGCTGAGTCGTGACCTCGTACCGGACCGGCTCGTCGGCGCGGCCCTCCCGTGCAAACAGCGCGTGCATCGATTTGACGCCTTTGCTCGGACATGTGAGACGAGCCGCCTGCAGGAACTGGCCCAGGATCTGCCCGCCGAACAGTCGGTGGTAGTCCAGTTTCTGGTTACTTCCCTCGAACACCGCGACCGCGGGGTCATCGGTGTCGGGTGGGTAGGGGCGCAGATCGAGGCAGTCGAGAAGGTCGTTCCATAACTCGGGCACAGTTCGACTGTAATCGATGTTTCTCTTGTTGAGAACACCGTTCTCGTCAGGAGTGCGCGAAGCCCCGTGAGCAGAAGGCCCAAACCTCGTCGGCGGAGATGGGACGGACGGTTGCGTCGTCGTTGCCGCCGCTGGACTGAGCGATGAACATGACCGTCTGCATCGTCATCGCGGCCATTCGGCGGGGGTTGATCTCGGCGCGCAGTTCACCTGCGGCTTCGGCCTGCTCCATCAGCTCGGTAAATAGCGCGAGCAGCGCCGAGTGTGCGACCTTCACCTCGGCGGGATGGGAAATCAGCAACTGCGGGGCAAAGTCGGTGAACAGCGGACGATGCGCCACCGGGTCGGGGCGGCACGACTCGAACAGCAACTCGACGGCGATGCGGAGCTGGTCGAGTGGGTCGGCCTCGTTGGCTGCCGCGGCGCGGATCTGATCGGCAGACCGGGTCAATGCTTCCTCGAACAGGGCGAGGAGAAGTTCGTGTTTGCCGTCGAATTGCAGGTAGAAGCTACGCAGCGACTGCTTGGACCGGTCGACGAGCTCCTGCACTGTGAAGTCGGTGCTGCCCTTTTCGGTGATGATCGCCTGCGCTGCATCGAGGAATCGTTGCACCCGCTGCTCGGCGCGCAGCTTCGCGGTCTTGATGGAGCGTTCGACGGCGCGCTGCTTCCAGGCCGGCTCTTCGCTGATTTCGGTCACCGCCGGACCCCCCCTCTATGTGTAGCAAACATGTATCCACTGTACCGGAGAGGAGCATGACGTTGGGTCGCCAGCCTGCGATCTTCCAGCAAAAGTGGAACTCTTACTTTCGTCTAGCGAGAATGATATTCTCGCAGGACCATTCGCAGCTCTGGCAAGGAGGCAAGCCGGGATGCTTTTCGAGTTCGACTCAGATCAGCGGTTGTGGCAGAAAACCGTCCGAGGGGTCACGGCCAAGGAGTGCCCGCCCACCCTGATCCGCGCGATCGTCGACGACGGCGGTGACCCCGGTCCTCTGTGGAAGGTGTACGTCGACCTCGGGTGGACCGAGCTGGCGGAAGCCGACGTCGCCGTGGAATTGGCGATCGTTCTGGAAGAGCTGGGCCGAGCTACCGATCCCACGCCCTACCTTGCGACGATGACCCAGTTCGCTCCTCTGGCCGTGGGGTGTGCCGATCCTGCGCAGTCCGGCGCGGCGGTATTCGACGGTGTGAGCGCATACCGCGACGGTAGTGGCTGGCTGCTGAACGGCACCGCCCACCGAGTCTTGGACGGAGATCGCGCAGATCTACTGGCTGTGGTCACGGGCGCCGGCGTCTTCGTGGTTCCCTCAGAGCGGGTGACCGCAACGCGCAGTCTGATCTTCGATCCGGTGCTGCACCTTGCCGAGGTAACCTTCAGTGGGGTTCGTGTGAGCGAAAGCGACCGCAGTGCCGCCGATCCGGAGCGCGCTCGTCAGCTGGCCCTGACCGGTATGGCGCTGACGATGGTCGGAGCCTGCCAGCGCATTCTCGACTTAGTGCTCGATTATGTGAAGGGCCGCAACCAATTCGGTGCTCCGATCGGCTCCTTCCAGGCGGTCAAGCACAAGGCAGCGGACATGCACGTGGCCGTCGAACGGGCCCGCGCACTCGCCTACTATGCCGCCCTAACGATCGCCGCCGACGATCCCCGCCGCCGTGTGGCTGCGGCAATGGCCAAGGCCGCGGCGGGGGAGTGTCAGTCCCTGGTCTTCCGCAACGGCCTGCAGCTGTTCGGGGCCATGGGATTCACCTGGGAAAACGACCTTCAGTTCGCGCTCAAGCGCGCCAAAGCCGGCGAGCTCCTGCTCGGCGGCGCGGCCGAACATCGGGCGCTCATCACCGAGGAGTACCGTGCAACTCGCCTTTGATGCCGACGTCGAAGAATTCCGGGCCGAGTTCCTGGCCTTCCTCGCAAACCATCTGCCCGACGAGGCCGAGGCGGGGGAACGACCCCGGTCCAGTGCGGATGTTCCGGAGTGGGCCCGCCGCTGGCAGCGGATGCAGTTCGACAACGGTTGGTTGCTCCCCGGGAATCCTCCCGAGTTCGGCGGCCGGAATGCCAGTATCCTGCAGCAGTACGTGCATCTCGAGGAACTGTCCCGGCGCCGGATCTATCACAGCTTCAATCCCCAGGGCCTTGGCATCATCGCGGCCTCGTTGTTGTCGTTCGGTACGCCGGAACAGAAGGAACGTTGGGCTGCACCCATTCTGCGTGCCGAGATCACTGCTGCGCTCGGCATGAGTGAACCCGGTGCGGGCTCCGACCTCGCGTCATTGCGTACACGCGCGGTGCGTGACGGTGCCACTTTCGTGGTGAACGGCCAGAAGGTCTGGACGTCCGGTGCCAACGAGGCCGACGTGTTGCTCACCTTCGTCCGCACCGATCCCGACGCTCCGAAGCACAAGGGAATCAGCGTGCTTCTGATTCCTACCGACACCCCGGGGGTCACGCGCCGTCCCTTCGCCTCCGTGTGTGCCGAGGACGACTTCGACTTCAACGAAGTGTTCTTCACGGACGTCAGGGTGCCGGTCGAGAACCTCGTCGGTGAGCTGAACAAGGGCTGGGGCGTTGCGAACGGTGCCCTCGGCCACGAACGCACCCTGTTGTGGCTGAGTTTCGCCGATCGACTACAGGATCTCATCGAGGACTTCCGGCCTGGCACGGCGCTCGACCGTGATCGCTATGCCACGCTCGCCATGGACAATCAGGCTCTGCGGCTGCTGGGCTCTGCGGCGCTGGCCCGTGCGGACCGGGGGGAGCAGGACGTAGCGGCCCTATCGGTTCTGAAGATCCTGGGCTCCGAAGCAGTGCAGACCGCTTCGGAGCACGCGCTGGACGGCGCCGGGTTCGACGGTCTGGTCCACCCCGCGCTGACGGCACCGTATACACCGTGGAACAACGACCATTTCGCGTCGAGTTGGTTCGAACGCTATGCGCGGAGCTTCGCCGGCACCATCGCCGGCGGCACGTCCGAAATTCAGCGCACCATCGTCGCCGAGCGCGTGCTCGGCCTACCCCGAAGCTGAGGAGCCCGACATGTATATCGACTACGAGGTCGCCGACAAGATCGCGGCCATCACACTCAACCGCCCCGAGGCCGCCAATGCCCAGAACGGGGCCCTCCTCGACGAACTCGATGCAGCCTGGACCAAGGCGGCGGAGGACCCTGGTGTGGCGGTGATCGTCTTGCGTGCCGAGGGGAAACACTTCTCCTCCGGTCACGACCTGAACGATCGGTGGCCGGCTCCCGAGGAGATCACCCTGGAATGGATTTACGGGGCGGAGACCCGTCGCTATCTGGAGTACTCGCTGCGTTGGCGCAATGTTCCGAAGCCTTCGATCGCGGCCGTCCAGGGGCGCTGCATCGCGGGCGGACTGTTGTTGTGCTGGCCGTGCGACCTGATCGTCGCTGCCGAGGATGCCTCCTTCTCCGACCCGGTGGTCATGATGGGCATCGGTGGAGTCGAATATCATGGCCACACTTGGGAACTCGGCGCCCGCAAGGCGAAAGAGATTCTCTTCACCGGTCGTCCGGTGACGGCCGCGGAAGCCGAGCAGGTCGGCATGGTGAACAAGGTGGTGCCGCGCGATCAGCTCGACGCGGAGACCCGGGCCCTTGCCGAACATATCGCCACGATGCCGTCATTCGGGCTGCGCCAGGCCAAGCGCGCGGTCAACCAGACGCTGGACGTGCAAGGCTTCTACGCTGCAATCCAGTCCGTGTTCGACATCCACCAGTCTGGACACGGCAACGCCTTGAGTGTCAGTGGCTACCCGATTCTGATGAAGCTGGACGAGATGAAGGCGAAAATTCAGTAAACGATCCAGTCGAAGTGTCGACTCCGACGGTGGGTCCCGTAAGCGGGCCCACCGTCGGGCGTAAAATCTCAGACCTTTTTGGTTACGCCACCGTCGACCCGAATGATCGCGCCGGTGGTGAAGCTCGATGCGTCACTTGCGAGATGGAGTGCGAGAGGTCCGAGTTCCTCCGGCTTCCCCATCCGACGCAGCGGCACGAACGACGCTTCCTCACCTTCAGCCGGCGCCCACGACTTCGAGACGTCCGTCAGGAAGGGGCCTGGCAGGATAGCGTTAACCCGGACCTTCGGTGCAAATGCATCGGCCAGGCCGACCGTGAGTGCATTCACCCCTGCCTTGGCACAGGCATAAGGCAACTGACGCGCGCTCGCCACCAGGGACCCCGCGGTACCGATATTGATGATGGAACCACCGTCGTTATCGGCCATGTGGGTGGCGGCTCGAACGGCGAGCCGAAATGGCCCCTTGAGGTTGACAGCCAAGGTCTTCTCATACAGGTCTTCGGTGATGTCGTCGAGGTTCTCGTACAGCGGTGACATCCCGGCGTTGTTCACCAGCACGTCGAGCCGTCCGAAATGCTCCAGGGTCTGATCGATCAATTGGTCGCACTCGTCCCAGCGTCCGACATGGCAGGCTACGGGAAACGCTCGACTGCCGGTGGACGTCTCTACCTCCTTGGCTGCGAGCTCGCACGCATCGAGCTTGCGCGAGGCGATGACGATGTCGGCCCCCGCCTCGGCGAGAGCCTGCACGATGGCCCTTCCGATGCCGCGGGATCCGCCGGTGACGACGGCAACCTTGCCGGTCAGGTCATGTAGGGAAGCAATAGTGGTCATCAATGAATTATGCCCGAGTCGAGCGACTTTGGAAAGGACGTTCTGATATTAGAGAATTGCATTACCGCGAGAGCGGAGTGCTTGGGTGCTGAGCCTTGTGCGGGGCCAATTGTGCATGTCGAGAGGCGGCTCACTTGGATATGCAAGTAGTACAGGACAAGGTCGAGATCGCGGAGCTGGAGCACCGGTACGCGCGAGCGGTCGACACGAAAGGCTGGGCGCCGCGGACTCAGTATTCGCGGAGGACGCTCACCTCGACTACAGCTCGGTCGGGAACCCACCCGGGCCGCGAGACGAGGTGGTCGCCCCTCACCGGAATGCGCTGACTCAGGTTCCGATGACGCAGTACTTCGTCACGAATATCGAGATCGATCTCTCGATGACTCCACCGCGAAGTGCGGGCAATGTTCTTTAACCCAATGGAACTACTCGGCGTGACCTACTGCGGGGGTAGCTACCACCACGAAGTGGTGCGCACCCCGGATGGCTGGAACAGCGCCCGACTCCGGGAAGAGAGCCTCTGGTTCTCGAATCATCTTGGACCGAACGGCCTTTGACGGGTCCGATCGGTTACATCCGGTGTCAGAGCTGGACGAGGCGCGGCGCCGATCCTTCGGCACGGATCGTCGCGCCGGCTTCGCGGGTGAGTTCTCGCGCACTGCCGAGGAGGCCGTCGAGCACGAGCGCGCGCCGGATGTGCCGGTGTAGATCGTGTTCGGCGGTGAAACCTATCCCACCGAGCACCTGCTGGCAGTGACGAGCCGTAGTGAGTGCCGCCTGGCCGGCCGCAGCCTTGGCGAGCAGGGAGCCGAGGTCGTCGGTGGCGGCGGCCAGGGTTGCTTCGGCGCCCTCGATGCCGACGAGGGTCTCCGCGAGCCGATGCCGTACGGCCTGGAATGCGGCGACCGGCCGGCCGAACTGTGCGCGGCCCAGCGCGTGTGTTCGAGCACGGGACAGCATGGCCCGGCTGGTACCGGTCAACCACCAACCGAGCGCTCGGCGGCCCGCAGCGAGCGGGACCGGACTTCCGGCGTCGACGACCTGCAGCGGTAGTTCACTGTCCAGTGTGCCGCTGTATTGCGGTGCGGTCGCCTTATCGGTGCGGTCCCACAGAACCCAGGAGCCTCCGGTGTACGGCAGGCGGACGGCGCCACCGACGGGGAGTCCCGCCTCGGCCAGCACCACGTCATTGAGGAAGGGACCGTGTGCGCCGGTCTCCCCGAGGAGCCGGAACACCATCGGCACTGCGAGGTCTGACATTTCGGTGAGCATGTCGTGCCACCCGAGTTCGGTGAGGGCGGTATCGAGATCTGCGCCCGATCGGGTGGTCATCGTCTTGCGAAGTGTGTCCTCGAGGAGGGTGAGCTCCACGTCGTACACAGTCATTCCGCCCCCAGGTCGAGTAGCCGGCGCGCGATGATGTTGCGTTGTATTTCGGCGGTGCCGCCGTAAATCGTCGCGGCGCGGGAATACAGGAACTCCGTGCGCCACTCGTTCTCGCCGAGTTCGAGCACCCCGGGGAGCAGGTCTCGGGCGGTGTCGAACAGTCGCTGTTCGGCGGTGGCCAGCAATACCTTGTCGATGGAGGTCTCCGGGCCGAGCTGGGCCCCGTCTGCCAGTCGCCGCTGGGTGGCGTGGGAGCGACAGCGAGCGGTGTGGAGCGCAAGGTATGCCGCACCGAGATCGCCGTCGTCCGATGTCGCGGTATCCGATTGCGTCAGCAATCGATCGAGACGGGTGAACAGATACGCGATTCGGTGCCAGAAGCAGGTGGACCGTTCGTGAGGGAGGAGGTCCATGGCCACCCGCCATCCGTCGCCCGGGCGCCCGAGCATGCGATCCTCCGGCACGACCACATCGTCGAAGTACACCTCGGCGAACTCGTCGACACCATGCATCGTGCGCAACGGCCTGACGGTGATGCCTGGTGTATTCATGTCGACGAAGAAGGCGGTGATACCGCCATGGCCCGGCGCAGTGCGGGTGAGTAGGACACAGCGGGTGGAGTACTGGGCGAGGCTCGTCCAGACCTTCTGCCCGTTGATCACCCAATTGCCGTCACCGCGGGGATCCGCGCGGGTGGTCAGCGACGCGAGGTCGCTTCCCGAACCGGGTTCGGAGAAGCCCTGGCACCACTGCTCGCGGCCGCTGAGCAGCAACGGCACCATCTCGGCCGCCAACTCCGGGCGCGCGTACGAGATCATGGTAGGAGCGAGCACTTCGATCATCGAATAGATTCCGGGCTCGGCCAGGTCGCGGGTCGCCACTTCCTCGCCAAGGACGGCGCGAAGCACCGCGGGCCCGCCTACACCGCCGACCTCGGTGGGCCAGCCGTAGCGCATCCAGCCGGCGTCGTAGAGGGCGCCACGCACCCGGGCCAACTGCGCGACCTGTCCGTCGAGCGAATGATCGGGCCCGGCGGACAGGTCGTTGTCTTCGAGCCAGGCGCGCAGACCTGCCCGAAATTCTGTGACGTTCATGCGCCAGGACGTTCGAAGGCGTGCGGGCGCCCCGAATCATGCGCTCCGCTACGGCGAATGAACGTCATGGCCCGTGTCCGAAGCCGCCAGCCGTCGGTGGTCCGGGCATAGGTGTCGTTGTAGTACCCGATTCGCATGTCGTGCGTCGCCTCGTCGACGAAGCACAGTGGTTGAGTCCCGGTTGCCGTGTCGCCGGACAACTCGATGAGGGGCGTGCCGGTCATGAACAGACCCTTGGGTGCGGCAGCAACCAGTTCGGGGAACTGATCGAGGGGAAATGCGTCACCGAAGGCGCTGTAGGTGCCGTCAGCAGTGAAGACACCGACTACCCCCTCGACGTCGCCCTTGGTCATGTTCACCGCATAGCGGGCGAGCAACTGCTGAATTTCCAACAGGTCGTCATTTGTTGACATAAACCTTGCCGCCTTTCATGACGAACCGCACATTCTGGGTCACGGTGATGTCGCCCACCGGGTCACCGGGAACACCGATGATGTCGGCCAGCAGGCCCTCCGCGAGCCGTCCCCGGTCGGTCACGTCGATCAGATCGGCGGCCGTGGTGGTCGCTGCCTGCAGCACCGACAGGGGCGGAATACCTCGCTCCACGAGGGCGACGAGTTCGTCGGCGTTCTTGCCGTGGGGGATCGCGGGTGCATCGGTGCCGACGGCGATCTTCACGCCTGCCTTGTATGCCGCAAGCACCGAAGTGCGTGCGCGGGGGAACATCTCGGCGGCCTTGGCTTGCAGATCGGCAGGGGCATGCGAGACGTCCATGGCATCCGCGAGCCGGGTGGTGGGCACCAGGTAGGTACCGCGCTCGACCATGAGGTCGATGGCATCGTCGTCGATGAGAAAGCCGTGCTCGATGCAATCGATGCCTGCTTCCACCGCCGCACGCACCGCATCCGCGCCGTGAGTGTGCGACGCGACGCGCAACCCGCGCCGATGAGCCTCGTCGACGATGGCCCGTAGTTCCTCATCCGAATAGTGCTGCGCACCGGGAAGTCCGGTGTGCGACATGACCCCGCCCGAGACGCACACCTTGATCAGCTGTGCGCCGTGCTTCATCTGATAGCGGACGGCCTTGCGTACCTCGTCGACCCCGTTGGCGATCCCTTCCTCGATGGTGAGATCCAGAACACCGGGAGCGAACGCCGCGAACATCGTGGGGTCGAGATGACCACCGGTGGGGGTGATCGCGTGTCCGGCCGGCACGATCCGGGGACCGTCGACCCAGCCGGCGTCGATCGCCTTGCCGAGCGCGACGTCGAGTAGGTAACCGCCCGTCTTGACGAAGAGTCCCAAATTGCGGACGGTGGTGAAACCGGCGTGCAGCGTGCGGCGGGCATTGCCCACCGCACGCAGCATGCGCAGCGGAGGATCGTCCTGCACGGTGGAGTACACGGGCTTCTCTCCCCGCCCACCCATCAGGAGGTTGACCTCCATGTCCATGAAGCCGGGAAGGAGGATCAGGTCGCCGAGATCCAACACCTCCCCTTCCGCGTGGTCGCCGGCATTGCCGGCGTCAGAGCCGACACCGACAATGCGATCGTCCTCGATGTGGAGGATGCCGGGTCGGATGATCTCGCCGGAATCGATGTCGAGTAGCCCGGCCGCCTTCAGTGTCAGCATGATGTCAGACCACCGGTTCCTTGATGAGATCGACCCACGCTGCGCCGCTGTCGGGCACCCGGGCCTGCTTCCATACCTCGATCGGGAACGACACCATGACGAGCGACTGCATCAGGTGCACGAGGGAGCGGGCGTCGTCGGGCAGGTCGTCGAAGTCGAATTTGTCGCAGTACGTGATCGCGTCTTCGAGGCGGCCGAACGCGGCGTCGTAGAACTCCTGCATGTCGGGCATGGTGGAGGCGAGGCGTTTTGCATAGCGCTCGGCTTCGGTCTGCAGGGCCCAGCCGGCGTACGGCTCGAGGTCGGCGAACTCAGTTGGCAGAGCCATCACGGTACTCCTTGACGTAATCTTTGACGGTCTTGTGAAGGTGGCGGAGAAGGACTTCCTGATCGCAGAGCGGGAAGTCGGTGACGGTGCCGGTGGCAAGCATCGACTGGGTTGCCTCGAGGGTGTTGGCATCCTGGAGTGCGTACTCCTTGAAGGTCACCGCAGCCAGCTCCTGCGCGAGACGTTCACGCGTGTTCTTCGGGGGAACGAAGTAGAGGTTCGCCTCGAAGGTGTGGCGACCGACCTCTGTCGGCCAGTACTGGTACGTGAGGTACCAGCCCGGTGCCCAGAACAGTAGCGAGAAGTTGGGGAAGATTTCGAATTCGTCGATGCCCCAGGGTTTTGCGCCGGCGGGGTTGATGCCGCGCGGCAACGGATCGAGGCCCTCGATGTCGGGACGATCCCACGGACCGAAGAGACCACTGCGCAGGACACGCTCGATCGGCTTGACCATGTTGAGATCCTTCGGCGGCGACATGCCACCCCAGGAGGAGATCATCGAGTGGGGAGTCTGCAGCTCGTAGTGCAGTGCCTCGAAGCCGTAGCCGATGAGTTTGTCGGCCTCGTCCTTGGTTGCCTGCTTCTGGTGGAGCACAGGCGCGTGGTAGAACTCGGCGAACGCGTCGATGAACAGCTTCCAGTTACTCGCGATGTCGGAGCGGTAGCTGTAGACCTCGGTCATCTCGTGGAAGGGATAACCCTTGAGACTCTGGCCGTAGTCGCCAAGGTATTCCTCCAGCGATACTGCCTCGGGATCGAGGTTGACGAAGATGAAGCCTTCCCAGACCTCGCAGCGCACGTCCTTGAGGCCGTAATTGCTCTTGTCCAGGTCGAAGAACTCGCCCTCCTGCTGAACGAACGTGAGCTCGCCTTCGAGGCTGTAACGCCACGCGTGGTACTTGCAGGTGAACTGACGGCAGGTGCCCGACGTTTCTTCCTGCGGGAAGTCGTTCCACACCAGCTTGTTACCGCGGTGGCGGCAGACGTTGTGGAAGGCGCGAATCGTGCCGTCGGCCCCCTTGACGATGATCAGTGAGGTGTCGGCAGCCTTCAGTTCTCTGGTGAAGTAACCACCGGTCTTCGGCACCTGTTCGACGCGCCCGACCAGCAGCCAGGTGCGCTTGAAGATTGCGACCCGCTCGTCTTCGTAGAACTGGGGATCAGTGGAGTCGGTGTAATCGACCGGCTCGGTACCGAGTTGGGGGAAACTCTCTGTCCAGCTTCCCGCAGCTGGTTTCGCGAAGTGGGGCACGGGTCTACCTTTCCTGTTCGAGCTCTATGCCGAATGTGTTGAAAGCCATGGCCATCATGGTGTAACCGCCGATCGTAAAGACCAGGTCCATCTGCTGCCGTTCATCGAGACGCTCCCCGAGCGCGACCCAGGTCCGCTCCGACAGGCGTGACGTCTCGTCGAGTTCGTCCACGGCCGCGAGCAACTTCTGCTCGAAGTCGTCGACGGCTTCGCCGCGCTGCGCGGAGGCGATCTCGTCCTCGGACAGCCCTACTTCTCTGCCGAGTTCCCTGTGGTGTGTCAGCTCGTACAAGCAGTCGCGGCGATACGCGACCCGCAGGATTGCCAGCTCGCGCAGGCGTGCGGGCAAGGTCGACCGGTACAGCAGGTGAACACTGAAACCGATAAAAGCCTTTGTCAGGTCAGGATGGCGAGCGAGTGTCGCCAGCGCTGTGCCCGCCCCTTCCGGGTTCTGCCGCTCCCTGGGAAGCAACCCTGCGAATGCGAATCGCGCTTTGTCGTCCCATCGGTCTGCAGGCAGTGGGGGCAATACGGGCATTCGTAACCTCCTCTGACGAGAATAACATTCTCAAATATGAGCACTAGATTTCCACGGGTTGCTCCGATAGTCAATCTCTGCGGTAAATCGGGCCGCCGACCGCGGTCAACGGCACGCCGCAGAGGGTCGGGCAGTGCGAACTCGGCTTGAGGTCACCGCCCGGCCGGCAGCCTCCTCATCGGGTGTATCCGACTCTGTACAGCTTGATTCTCTGTAAACGAGAGGATAGTTTCCAAGTAGTAAGAGAGCGACCATCATGGGGTGTCCGCGTCAGAAAGCGGAGACACCCGGTGATGCTTCTGCTCCACATCAGCGGTCCCCATGTCCTCGACCTGCCCGCCGACCGCTTCGTCGAAAGGGAGATTCATCGTGACCACATCAGCACCGCTGCGTCCCGGTGAGCAGCTCGCCAGTACCGTCTGCTCCACTCGAGTGATCGTCGTGCGCGCCCCGGCCGAGGGTGCGCCGCTCATCGCCTGCGGCGGCACACCGATGGTCCCTGCTACCGGCGGTCGGCCTTCCACAGCCGGAATGACCGATCCCCGCACACTCCTCGGCAAACGCTATGTCGATGCGAGCGAGACCCTGGAGGTGCTCTGCACGTCCCCCGGCGTGGGAGAGCTGAGCTGTGACGGCGTCCCCATGACCATCAAGGCCGCAAAAGCCCTTCCCGCCTCCGACTGATCGGAAACGGTCAGGGCACGCAAAGACGTGCTCGACGGTCCCGTCGGCGGCCGGCTGAAATGAGAGAGAGCAGAGTAATGGCTGTGCCCGGTGGCATGAGTTTCGAGCTGACCGAGGATCAGGACTTGATCCGGAAATCGGTCGGCGAGCTAGTGAAACGGTTCGACGACCAGTACTGGATGGAAAAGGATCGCGCACACGAGTTCCCCACGGAGTTCTATGCCGCCATCGCGGACGGTGGATGGCTGGGAATGACGATGCCGCAGGAGTACGGCGGGCACGGGCTCGGCATCACCGAGGCAACCTTGCTGCTCGAGGAGGTGGCCCGGTCCGGCGGTGGTATGAACGCGGCAAGCTCCATTCATCTGTCGATCTTCGGAATGCACCCAGTTGTGGTGCACGGATCCGAAGAACTCAAGCAGCGGACGTTACCGCGCATCGCTTCGGGCGACCTCCACGTCTGTTTCGGGGTTACCGAGCCGGGTGCGGGGCTGGATACCTCGCGCATCACGACCTTCGCGCGGCGGCAAGGCGACCACTACGTCGTGAACGGCCGCAAGGTGTGGATCTCGAAGGCGATGGAGTCGGAGAAAATTCTCCTGCTGACCCGCACCGAACGCTACGACGACGTATCCAAAAAGACCGATGGCATGACGCTGTTTCTCACCGATCTCGATCGCAGCCGCGTGGACATCCGTGCGATTGCAAAGATGGGGCGAAATGCGGTCACCTCCAACGAGTTGTTCATCGACGATCTCCGTATTCCCGTCGAGGACCGCGTCGGTGAGGAAGGCATGGGCTTCAAGTATCTGCTCGACGGCCTGAACCCCGAGCGGATGCTCATCGCCTCCGAAGCGCTGGGGATCGGCCGGGTAGCGCTCGAGAAGGCAGTGAAGTACGGCAAGGAACGCGAAGTGTTCGGCAGGCCGATCGGAATGAACCAGGGCATCCAGTTTCCACTCGCCGATGCCTTGGCGCATCTTGATGCGGCCGAACTGGTTCTTCGAAAGGCCACCTGGCTCTACGACAACGGTCAGCCGTGCGGGCGTGAGGCGAACACCGCCAAGTATCTCTGCGCGGAGGCCGGGTTCGCGGCTGCGGACCGAGCGCTGCAAACCCATGGGGGAATGGGGTATTCGGAGGAATATCATGTCGCCCGCTACTTCCGCGAGGCCCGGCTGATGCGAATTGCACCGATCAGTCAGGAAATGATTTTGAACTATCTAGGATCACACACTTTGGGATTGCCGAGGAGCTACTGATGGCCGACAATATTGGGTTGTTCGATCTGACCGGACGGTCTGCGCTGGTAACCGGTGCCGCCGGGGGTATCGGTTCGGCAGTTGCGCAGGCACTCGCTGCCGCGGGCGCTGCCGTGCTCGTCACGGATGTCGATGCCGCCGCCGCCGCCGCTGTGGCCGAGAAGATTTCGGCGCGCGGGGGTAAGGCCGACAGCATCGCCTTGGACGTCCGCGACAAGGACTCCGCCGACGCGGCGGTGGCCAGGGCGGCAGGTTTCACCGAGGGCGTCCTCCACGTACTTGTGAACAACGCCGGAGTGACTGCACCGGCCATGTTCGCCGATCTGAAGGAGGAGTCCTTCCAGCGGATGCTCGACATCCACCTGCTCGGAGCCTTCCACTGCGCCCAGGCGGCACTGCCGTTCCTTGCCACCGATGGGACTGGACGGATCATCAACGTGACCTCTTCGGCCGGAATTACCGGCACGCTCGGTCAGGTGAATTACTCCGCCGCCAAAGCCGGCATCATCGGCATGACAAAGTCGCTGGCGCGTGAACTGGCCCGCAAGAACATCCTCGTCAACGCGCTGGCACCGCTCGCTGCCACCCCGATGACGGAAACCATACGTACGGACGAGAAGTTCGCCGCCCAGATGCTGAACCGAATCCCACTGCGACGCTGGGCCGAACCCGAAGAGATCGCCGGTGCCTTCGTCTTCCTCGCCTCCGATGCCGCCTCCTTCGTCACCGGGCAGGTGCTGCCGGTGGACGGCGGCATGGTGATGTGATGGCCGAACCTGCGGCGTCGGGTGGCCCACTCGAAGGCATCACGGTCGTCACGATCGAGCAGGCCGTGTCAGCCCCGATGTGCACCAAGACGCTCGCGGACTTCGGTGCCCGCGTGATCAAGGTGGAAAATCCGCGAGGTGGTGACTTCGCCCGCCACTACGACGACGTCGTCGACGGCCTGGCAGCCCATTTCGTCTGGGCCAATCGCGGTAAGGAGTCCGTGACACTCGACCTGAAAACAGACGACGGGATCGAGATGCTGCACCGGTTACTCGGCAATGCCGACGTGCTGGTGTCCAACCTCGCGCCGGGGGCCACTTCCCGCCTCGGTATCGCGCCCGCAGATCTGGCAACGCGTTACCCGGAGCTCGTCGCGGTCGAGATCGACGGCTATGGGTCGGGCGGGCCACTGTCGCACAAGCGGGCGTACGACCTTCTCGTGCAGGCGGAGTCGGGCGCATGCGCGGTGACCGGATTTCCGGGTGAGCCGGCCAAACCGGGTCCCCCGGTAGCCGATGTCAGTTCTGGACTGTATGCCGCGTTGTCGATCCTGGCTCTGCTGTGCGCGAGGGGGCGTCACCCTGAACTGGGTGCTCGTTTCGGCGCGGTCACGGTCAGCATGTTCGACACCATGACGGAACTGATGGGCTACCCCCTCACCTACACACGGCACTCCGGGGTAGATCAGCAGCCGCTCGGAATGTCGTCGCCTGCGGTCGCGCCGTACGGCGCCTACCGGACCGCCGATGAACAGACCGTGGTACTCGGCACCACGAACGACGGCGAATGGCAGCGGTTGGCGCGGGACATACTGCAGCGCAGCGACCTTGCCGACGACGACCGATTCGGGACGAACTCCGGCCGGGTCACGCACCGTGCCGAGCTCGACGAGGCCATCGGTGCATGGTGTGCGCTCCACGACCTCGCCCACGTGCAGAAGACTGCCGACGCCGCGGGTATCGGCAACTCTCGGTACAACCTCCCGAGTGAGGTTCTGGGGCATCCGCAGCTCACGACGCGCGACCGCTGGCGGCAGATCGAGACACCGGCAGGGCCGATCCCCTCACTGCTGCCGCCGCCCATCATCGCCGGTTACGACCCTCCGATGGCGGCGGTGCCGGGTCTCGGGGAGCACACCGACTCCGTACTCACCGAGTTCGGGATCGCCGAAGCCGACCTCGCCCGGCTGCGGGAGCAGGGCGCCGTCGGGCCGGTCTACCGCTGATGTGCCTGTGAAGGGGAAACACTGTGACTGACAGTTCCATCCTGTTGTGCCGGGACCGCGACGGCGTGCGAACTCTGACCCTCAACCGGCCGCATCGCAAGAACGCCGTCAACGCGGAATTGTGGGCCGTATTGCGGGATGCGCTCGTCGCAGCCGGAACCGATCGTGCGGTACGTGCGGTGGTTGTCACCGGGGCCGGCGGGGCATTCAGCTCGGGCGCTGACATCGCTGCCCCGAGCGACGACCACCCGGCAGACAAGATGCGGCGCCTGACCGACGTAGCGATGCTGTTGCACGAGCTGCCGAAACCGACGATCGCCAAGGTGACCGGTGTGGCTGTCGGTGCGGGGTGGAATCTGGCACTGGGATGCGATTTCGTGATTGCCACTCCGGAAGCGAAGTTCTCCCAGATCTTTTCGCGGCGTGGGTTGTCCTTGGATCTGGGCGGCTCCTGGCTGCTGCCGAAACTGGTGGGATTACAGCAGGCGAAGCGACTTGCCTTGCTGGCCGAGATGATCGACGCCGAAGAAGCACACGCCCTCAATCTCGTGACCTGGGTGGTGCCGGCCGAGGACATCGATGGTTTCGTCACCCACCTCGCCGAGCGACTGGTGGCAGGTCCGCCGGTTGCACTCGCGCAGAGCAAGGCACTGCTCAACGAGGGAGCCGACCGAACGATGCGCGATGCGCTGGCGAACGAGGCCCGCGCGCAGATGGTCAATTTCGCCACCGCGGATGCTCCGGAGGCATACGCCGCTTTCGCGGAGAAACGCGAACCACATTTCACGGGTCGCTGGGCGGTCGCCCGTGCGCGCGACGCCGCCGACCTTCGAACCATGGACAGACCGACAGTAGGAGGAGTCAATGCGTGAGGTAGTAATCGTCGAGGCGGTCCGTACCCCGGTGGGGAAGCGGAACGGCGGACTGTCCGGCGTGCACCCGGCAGACCTGTCGGCAATGGTTCTCACAGCGCTCGCCGAACGCACTCGGCTCGATCCGGGCATCGTCGACGATGTGATCTGGGGGTGCGTCTCCCAGGTCGGAGATCAGTCGAGCAACATCGGCCGCTACGCCGTACTCGCCGCGGGGTGGCCCGAGACCGTTCCCGGAACGACGATCAACCGAGCGTGCGGGTCGAGTCAGCAGGCGATCGACTTCGCGGTGCACGCGGTGATGTCGGGGCAGCAGAACGTCGTCGTAGCAGGCGGTGTCGAAGTCATGAGCCGGGTACCGCTCGGAGCGGCGAAAGCTTCCGGCGCGCCATACGGGCCCAAAGCGCTTGCCCGCTACGACAATTTCCAGTTCAACCAGGGTGTCGGCGCGGAAATGATCGCCCAGAAGTGGGGTCTGTCTCGGAGCCGGCTCGACGAGTTCGCCAGTCTTTCACACGACCGCGCGGCAACCGCTCTGGACAACGGTGCCTTCGACACCCAGATCGTTCCCGTATCCACTGAGGCGGGAGTGGTCGCCGTCGACGAGTGCGTGCGACGGGGCACCAACGTCGACAAGCTCGCTGCGCTGAAGCCGGTGTTCCAGGACGACGGTGTGATCCACGCAGGCAACTCCTCGCAGATCGCCGACGGGGCAGCCGCTCTGCTCGTCACGACACCGGACAGGGCGCGCGAACTGGGATTGACGCCGATCGTGCGGTACTGCGCCGGTGCCGTCACAGGGGCAGATCCGGTCCTCATGCTGACCGGACCGATTCCGGCGACCGAGAAGGTGCTGCACAAGGCGGGCATCGATCTCCCGGAGGTCGGCGTTTTCGAGGTGAACGAAGCCTTCGCCTCGGTGCCGCTGGCCTGGCTCGCGGAGACCGGTGCCGATCCCGCTCTGGTCAACCCGCTGGGCGGCGCGATCGCGCTCGGTCACCCGCTCGGCGGATCGGGCGCCATTCTCATGACCCGCATGATTCATCACATGCGCTACAACGGGATCCGCTACGGCCTCCAGACGATGTGTGAGGGCGGCGGCACCGCCAACGCCACCCTGGTCGAGCTGTCGGCGTAAGGAAGGGATCGACATGCGCAGAGACGTTTTCACCGCAGACCACGAAGCTTTCCGAAAACTGGCCCGTGACTTCATCGAAAAGCGAGTCGTCCCCGACTATCCGATCTGGGAGAAGGCAGGGCGGATGCCACGTGCCGTCTTCGAGCAGCTCGGATCCCTGGGATTGCTGGGTACCGCCATCCCCGAGGAGTTCGGAGGAGCGGGGCTGCCCGACTACCGCTACAACGTCATCCTGCAGGAAGAGGCGGCCCGCGCTCTGGTCACGTTGAGCACGGTCCGCACCCAACTCGACGTCATCCTTCCGTACTTCCTGGCCTACACCGACGACGCGCAGAAGAGCCGCTGGTTTCCCGGTCTGGCCGCAGGCACGCTGCTGACGGCCATCGCGATGACCGAACCCGGTACGGGCTCCGACCTCGCGGGGGTTCGCACCACCGCAGTGCGGCACGGCGACGAGTATGTCGTCAACGGTGCCAAGACGTTCATCACGGGCGGATTGCTCGCAGACCTCGTGATCGTCGTCGCCCGGACGTCGACCGATCCGGACAATCGGCGGGCGGGACTGACCCTGCTGGTCGTGGAGGACGGCATGCCCGGGTTCACGCGCGGTCGAATTCTCGACAAGATGGGCTGCAAGGTGCAGGACACCGTCGAGCTCTCGTTCGATGACGTCCGCGTTCCGGTGGCCAACCGGCTGGGCGAGGAGGGTGCCGCCTTCGGTTACCTCGGCCGGAATCTGCCGCAGGAGCGAATGACAGTGGCGGTCGGGTCCGTCGCCCAGGCACGGGCGGCAATTATGACGACGATCGAGTACGTCAAGGAACGTAAGGCGTTCGGCACGCCCGTCGCTTCGTTCCAGAACACCAAGTTCGAGCTGGCGGCCATGTCCGCCGAGGTCGAGGCAGCACAGACGATGATCGACCGGGCGGTGCTCGATCTCGTCGACGGCGAGTTGTCCGGTGCCGACGCTGCGAGGGTCAAGTTGTTCTGCACCGAGATGCAAGCGCGTGTCGTCGATCGGTGCCTGCAACTGTTCGGCGGCTACGGCTTCATGACCGAATACCCGATAGCCCGCCTCTACACGGATGCGCGCGTCGCCCGAATCTATGCGGGGACGAGCGAGGTGATGAAGGTAATCATCGCCAAGTCTCTAGGATTGTGACGATCGGATGTGACTGTAGCCACGCGTAACAACAAAAGAGAGCCTTGTCACACCCGGTGAACTGACCTACTGTGTGTTCAGTAGGTTGGTTCAACGAAGGAGACCGGTGTCGGAACCACGGCCGTATGACACGCTTCTGGCGAAGGGTGAGGATCGACGGCAATTGATCATCACGGCCGCTCAGCGGCTGTTGGCGCGGAACGGCTGGCGCAACACGACGCTGGCTCAGATCGCGAAGGCGGTTGGGGTCAGCCCTGCTGGACTGCTGCATCACTTCGAGTCGAAGGAGCAGCTGTTGCACGCGGTGCTCGACGCCCGCGACGCCGACGACGACGCTCATGCAGACCGTTCGGGTGATCTCATCGAGCAGATCGAGCGGGTCTCTGAGCGGTTTCAGCGCTCACCGGAGCTGCTCGGCATGTTCGCCGCCCTCCAGATCGAAAACCTCGATTCCAACGCACCGCTGCACGACCGCCTAATCGGCAGAGCCAGGGCCTCTGTCGAGGCCGTGGCAGAGGGCATCCGGCGTGGTCAACGCGCCGGCCACTACCGAACCGATGTAGACCCGGCACTCAAGGCCGTAGAGATTGTTGCGTTTCTCAGAGGAATGGAGACCTCATGGCTACTCGACCCTTCGATCCCCGTGACCGACGTATTCAGGGAATATGCACGGTCGCTGACTCGACAGCTCGTGCCCGACAGCGGAGTCTAAGGTATCGAGTTGCCGTTATCGCACCGAACGTGGTCGACGTTGTGAGGCTGGCTGGAGGTTGGTTGTTCGATCAAACGATGGCTGGGTGGGATGTCACGGCTATCGTCGCGGATCACACTGATGCTCGGCCACTCCATATCCTCGGGGCGATCACGCTCGACCTGGAGTCGACGCTGGCATCTGCTCACGGCCACTGTCCCCAGGTGATCGCAGTCTCGGCCGAGCTATACCAGACCGACTCCCGCGTGCGACAGGGTGTGCTCGACAACCTGGACAAGGGCCAAACCGAAGTCATGCTGCTTGGCGATACGTTTCCGGACGATCTCGACGAGAGATTCGGTGCCGGCAGCCACCGGTTGAGTATGGCCGCTAGGGCATTCAAATCCCATGCCCTCGCGGCGGCTGCCGTTTCGGTCGATTCGATCGGTGCCACGGAAAACTTCCGCCACAACGAGCTGCTCAACTGGCCGTCGTGGTCGATATCCGACATAGCTTGACCCGCTCGGGCTCCTCGTCGTGAGTGTTACTCCTCCGACTGCGTCGGAGGAGTAACACCGCCTCACGACTCGCAGTCGATGACTACCTTGCCGATAGCGTTGCCGTCGGCGACGAGCCGAAGAGCATCGGCCGTGTCCTCGAGCGGATACGACGCGCCGATGTGGGGGACTGCACGATTCTCGAGGAGCAGGTCGGTCAGTTCCTGTTCGTTGCGATGAAATTCGTCGGCTGGAATGTCCTTGAACTGGAATCCGGAAATGTGAATGCCTTTGACCAGCACCAGATTGAGAGGGATGGACGGGATAATGCCGGAGGCGTAACCGACCGTAACGAAGCGGCCGCCCGGGCGTAGCGCGCGGAGAGCAGGCTCGGAGAGGTTGCCTCCCACCGGGTCCACCACCACATCTGCGCCCTGGGGAAGTACCTCTTTCAGCCGGGTGCGCAGATCCCCGGATCGGTGATCGACGAGGTGGTCGGCTCCATATGAAGCAGCGACGACGAGCTTGTCGGTGCTCGACGCGACCGCGGTGACGGACGCACCGAGTGCGATACCGAGTTGAACAGCGGCGATGCCGACTCCGCCGCCCGCTCCGAGAACGATTAGCTCGTCCCCAGGCCGCAAGCGGGCCACCGAGCGAAGTGTGTGGTAGGCCGTGCGATGTGCGACGCCGAAGGCAGCGGCGACGCGTGCATCGATGCCGTCCGGGATCCGCTTGAGGGTGAGTTTGTCGGAGGCCACGACGATCTCCTCGGCGAAGGCACCGACGAACCCGGTTCCGGTGACCCGGTCGCCCACTGCGACTGCGCTGACTCCTTCGGCCACTTCCTCGACGACGCCTGCGAACTCACTCCCGGGTGTGAACGGGGGTGGGACACTGACTTGGTACTTGTCAGCAATCAGCAGCACATCTGAGAAGTTGACGGCTGCGGCTCCGATCTTGATCCGCACCTGACCCGCCTCCAGTAAAGGTGAGGGAAGCGTTTCGACTTTCACAGCCTCGGGGGG